>Ga0255347_1001171_pt1 | contig 44404 bp, 37 predicted proteins | sample wastewater_treat_2_FD_192479 | JGI IMG/M metagenome (GOLD analysis project Ga0255347, IMG submission 192479) | Wastewater microbial communities from Lulu Island WWTP, Vancouver, Canada - plant24 | ecosystem: Engineered > WWTP > Wastewater > Unclassified | place: Canada: Vancouver, British... | reverse complement strand
ACCCAGGTCCCTCGGCAAAACCCGCCTCGGGACGACAGCGGCCGCCTCGCGTCCGTTCGGTCGCCTGGGGCCCTTCGTCGCTTCGCTCCTCAGGGCAAGCGATCGACGCGAACGGGAAAAGCACCCGTTCGGTCGCCTGGGGCCCTTCGTCGCTTCGCTCCTCAGGGCAAGCGAACGACACGAACGGAAAGGCGTCCGTTCGGTCGCCTGGGGTCCTTCGTCGCTTCGCTCCTCAGGGCAAGCGAACGACACGAACGGAAAGGCGCCCGTTCGGTCGCCTGCTTGCTTGGTTGACAAAAGCTAAAATGAGCAATAAAATTACTCCATGCTTGAGACTCTTGTGACATCCAAGACCCGCGCCAAGCTGCTGCTCAAGTTCTTCCTTAATCCGAGCACCAGCGCGTATCTTCGCGGGCTCGCCGACGAGTTCGGCGAGTCCACCAACGGGGTGCGCGTGGAGCTCAACCGCCTGATGGAGGCGGGGCTGCTGGAGTGCGCGGACGAGGGCAGGATGAAGGTCTACCGGGCGAACACGCGACACCCGCTGTTTCCGGAGCTACAGAGCATCGCCGCCAAGACCCTGGGGATAGACCAGGTGGTGGAACACGTGATTTCGCGTCTCGGGAACGTGGAGCTGGCGATGGTCACGGGGGACTACGCGCGCGGAGTGGACTCCGGCCTTATCGACCTGGTGCTGGTGGGCAAGATAGACAGGTCCTACTTCGAGAGCCTGGCGGAGAAGGTGGAGGGTATAGTGCAACGCAAGATCCGCCCGCTCTTCCTGTCCAGGGAGGAGTTCGAGCGGCTCAGGGAGCGCCTGGCCTCGGAGAACACCCTTGTCCTGTGGGGCGACAAGAGGTCGATGGAGCCGAAATAGCATGGATCCGGGGGAGCCGCGGCGCTCCCCCTCTCTTTTGCCCGGAGTGACTAGAAGCCCAGCTCTTCGCCGACGATCAGCACGCGTATATTGGTGCCGCCCGGTTTCCTCCCGATTATCGTCATCACGTTGCAGATCCGGGTCGCGCCCTGGCAGTCCTGGCATACGCCGGCGCGGACGCAGGGGTTGGGGGTGCCTATGCGCTTGTTGTTCATCGGGGCGGCCTTCGTCTGGATGCGCTCCTCGGCTGCGGCCACATCTCTGACAATTTTGTTGGTCCCCGCCACTACTATGACCTGCCCGGGGCCGAAGATCATGGCCGACACCCTGTTGCCGGTGCCGTCCATGTTGACCAGCTCGCCGTCCATGGTGACCGCGTTGCTGCTGGACAGGAAGACGTCGCACACCTGCTGCTTGCGGTTGATCTCCAGCTTCTGCTCCTTGGTCAGGCCCGGGGCGTTGTGGTCGAGCACGGTGGCGCCGCGCTCCGCCAGCTTCTCGGGCACCCCCAGGGTCTTGAGGGTGGTCGAACCTCCGATCCCCACCGACGCCCGGTCGGGTATCAGGTCGAGCAGTCTCCGGACCGCCTCGTCGGCCGTGGCGATGTACTCGGCCTCGAACCCGTTCTTCTTGAGTGCCTCCACTGCGGCCCCGCCGATCGTCTCATTGTGCCAGGTCGTGTATTCGCTCATTATGCTCCTCCTCGTTTTTCAGCCCGGGATCTTCCCGAGCGTGATAAGATTCTCCGCCGGCACGGCGAACGCGATCCCGCCCCCGGGACGGCTGAGGCAGGGGTTGCGCCCCAGCGCGTCCATGAGGGAGTCGACCCGCTCGCGCCTGGTGAGAATAAAGAGTACCTCCTTCTCGGGGAACAGGGGTATCCCGAGGAACTCGACGTCCTTGGCCCGCGCGGTCCCTCTGCCGTTGAGTATCACTCCGGGCCCCGCGCCCTCCTCCCTGGCGGCCGCCATTATGTCGTCCGCGCAGCCCCTGTTGACTATCACGCATACCACGGCATCCTTGTGATGTGATCTCATGCCATCGCTCCCCCGGGGAGCGCCTCCGCTGAAGGAGCCGGCTCCCTGCTTCAGGACCAGCGGGACGTCCACCTGCACGACGAACCCGTGTCTGCGCCTCCCGGTCCTGTCCTCGTACTCGCGCAGCGCGTCCATGATCGACGGCGCCTCGTCGTCGGACGCCAGGGTGAAGATGACGTCCTCCGGGGCGTCGTCGAGCTCGAGGAGGCGCTCGATGCGGCCTTCCGACTTCCCCCTGGCGGGGATGACGGTGCCCCCCCTCGCCCCGGCGGCCTTCGTCAGCGCCACGATCCTCTCCCCGCGGCTTCTGCGCACGACCGTCATGATCAGCTTGCCGCTGCTGCGGCGACACCCGCCCGCGTCAGTCGACGTCATTTCGGACCTCCATGCCTGTCTCGGCGGCCGCTCTGGCCGCCTCCTTCTCCTTGCGCTTGAACAGTATCCCAAGTATCTGTATCGTCACCAGCGGCGTCATGGCGATCATTCCCACGACTCCGAACGCGTCCATCACGGGGTCCCCGCCGCAGGCCGCGGAGGCACCCAGCGTGAAGGAGAGGACGAAGGTCGATCCCATGGGGCCGGACGCCACCCCGCCGGAGTCGAAGGCTATGGCGGTGAAAAGGGGGGGCGAGAAAAGGGTGAGCAGCATCGCCAGGAAGTAGCCGGGTACCAGGAACCACCAGATGCTCAGCGAGTACAGGATGCGCAGCATCGAGATCCCCACGGATATGGAGACCCCCGCGGACAGGGCGACCAGGATGAGCCGCCTGCCGATGTGCCCGCCGGAGACCTCCTCCACCAGGCCGTTGAGGATCCAGACGGCCGGCTCGGCCAGCACGACTATCGCTCCGAGGGCGAGCCCTATGGGGAACAGGAGCCAGCTCGCACCGGACGCGCCTATCTTCGCCCCTATGGCGGTCCCGGCCGGGAGGAAGCCGCCGTTCACGCCGGTGAAGAAGAGTATCAGGCCGACGAAGCTTATCAGGATTCCCTTCGCCATACGGAGGAAACGGCGGCGGCTCATCCTGAGCAGGGTGAGCTGGAATACGACCAGCATGAGGGCCAGGGGGCCGAGCACCATCGTGACTTCGCGAACGGTTCGGGGCAGGACGTCGAGAAACGCCGCGGCGACGCTGTCGGCCTCCGACGGCAGAGGCACGGCCGTCACGTGCGCGGGGTTTCCCCTCGCGAAGAGCCCGAGGACCAGCACCGCCAGGATGGGGCCTATCGACGCCAGCCCGACGAAGCCGAAGCTGTTGTCCTCCCTGTCGCCAGACCCCTGCACGGAGGCCACTCCTACCCCCATCGCCATTATCACCGGCACCGCCATAGGGCCGGTGGTGGCGCCCCCCGCGTCGAAGGCGATCCCGAGGTACTGGGGGGAGGAGAGGAAGGCGATGGCGAACAGGGGCAGGTAGGAGCCGAGGATCAGGTAGCGGTAGGGTGTGCGCCGCAGGACCCTGCCCAGCCCGGCGGAGACGTACAGGCCGAGGCCGAGCGCTATCATCAGCACGAGAAGGCCCCTGGACATGGACGGGGCGACCGTGGCCACCTGGTTGGCCAGGACGTGCACGTCCGGCTCGGCGACCGTGGCGGAGAAGCCTATGAAAAACCCGCCAGCCAGCAGCAGGGCGACGTTGCGCCTCTGCAGCAGCTCCGCCCCGACCAGGTGCCCCATGGGCAGGACGCCTATGTCCGACCCTATGAGAAAGAGGGCCAGACCGACGATTATGAGGGCCCCGCCGGCCATGCACTGGACCAGCAACGTCGCGCCTACAGGGGCGACGGTCGGATAGAGCAGTAGCACCAGCAGCAGGACAGGCACGACGGAGATGCTTATCTCCTTGATCTTCTCCAGCAGGTACATCTCGACCTCCAGCTCGCGGGCGACACCCGGCGGCCCGCGCGAATCCGGGATCTTCATGCATCGCATCCATTGTACAGTATATTACGCCCGAGGGGGGCGGGACAAGACTTGCCCCTTCCCATTCGGGCGATTTTGAAGTATCATGTAAAATACATTGTACAGGTCAGGGGGAATGTCGGTGATGGAGGGTCCGAGGGGTATATTCGCCCCGGTGGCCACGCCCTTCGATGCGGCGGGCACGGTGGATTGGGGCGCGTTCGCGCAGATCGTCCGCTCCATGGGGGGGACGCGGCTGGCGGGGCTGGTGGTCCTCGGCAGCAACGGCGAGTTCGCCATGCTCTCGCGGGAGGAGAAGGTCGGGCTGGTCGCGGCGGCGGGGGAGAATCTGCCCTCGGGGAAGCTGCTCGTCGCAGGGACCGGGTGCGAGTCGCTGTCGGAGACGTCGGAGCTCACGAAGCGCTGCGCGGACGCGGGCGCGGGGGCGGCCCTCGTGGTGACGCCCCACTACTACAAGAGGGACATGAACGAGGCTGCTCTCGAGCGTTTCTACGCGTCGCTGGCCGATTCCGCTCCGATCCCGGTCATGCTGTACAACATGCCGGGGAACACCGGGGTGAACATCCCGTCGTCGCTGACCCTGAGGCTGGCGACCCACCCGAACATCGTCGGGATCAAGGACAGCGGCGGAAACATCGTGCAGATCTCCGAGACGATCGCGGGGGCCCCGGAGGGCTTCTCGGTCTTCGCGGGGTCGGGCAGCTACCTGCTGCCCGTGCTGGCCATGGGGGGCGCGGGGGGTACGATGGCGGTGGCGAACGTGGCGCCGGACTACTGCGTCGAGATTATGGAGAGGTTCGAGGCGGGAGACCTGGAGGGCGCGCGCAGGATGCAGCTGGCGCTTCTGCCGCTCAACGCCGCCGTCACGTCCAGGTTCGGCATAGGGGGCATGAAAGCGGCCATGGAGATGGTCGGCTTCAGGGCCGGGTTGCCGCGCCCGCCGATCCTTCCGGCAGGCGCGGAGACGAGGCGCGAGATAGCCGGGATCCTGGCGAAGCTGGGACTCGACGTGAAGAACACCGCCTAGGTCGAGGCGGACCGGCTTCCCAAAATTACGGGCCCTCGGTGTAGAATATACGCGGAGGGCCTCGTTTTTTCCCTCCGACCTGAGGGAAGGGAAGGGATAGCGTGGAGAAGAAGTTTCAGGTACTGATCGGCCTGGTGGGGGTGATCGCCGTGGTCGCGATCGGCATTGTGCTGAATTTCGCGCAGGCGGTGTTCATCCCGCTGATCATAGCGTGGCTTCTGTCCTACATCTTCGCCCCGATAGTCCGCTACCTGGCCAAGAGGCGCATCCCCGCCGGAATAGCCGTGGTCTTCGTAATGGCCATCTTCTTCGGCCTGTGCTTTCTCGGCGCGCTCTTCCTGAACACGCGAATAACCGCCTTCGCCTCCGCCATCCCGAGATACTACTCGCGCCTGATGGAGATAGGCAAGACGCTCACCTCCAACATCGACCTGCCGCCGGCCTTCTGGTCGTCCATCGACTGGGGGTTCACGATCCGCGGGTACCTGCTCGACCTGTCAAGCTCGTTCGTCACGATACTGTCCAAGCTGGTCATGGTGATCGTCTTCCTGGTGTTCATGCTGCTCGGCTCCCCGTACTTCGAGTACAAGGTCAGGAAGGCGTTCGTGACCCCGCACGGGGCGGAGCGCGCCAAGAGGATACTGAGCACGATCTCCTGGCAGATCGGCAGCTACTTGAGCACGCTCGCGGTGATAAGCGCCGTGACCGGGCTGTTCGTCTGGGCCGCGCTGGAGTACCTGGGGGTGGACTTCGCGATCACCTGGGGGGTGCTGGCCTTCGTGCTCAATTTCATCCCTACGATAGGCTCGATCGTGGCCTCGATCCCGCCGATACTGGTGGCCCTGGTGCAGTTCTACCCCAGCGTGTCGGTCGCGCTGCTGTCGGCCCTGTCGCTGCTCACCATTCAGATGACGATAGGCAACTTCATAACTCCAAAGGTCATGGGGGACAGGCTGAATCTGAGCCCGGTGGTGGTGCTTATCTCCCTGCTCTTCTGGGGCCTGATCTGGGGGGTGGTCGGCGCCCTGATCTCGGTGCTGATCGCGGCGATAATTAAAATCGTCTGCGAGAACTTCCCGGCTCTGAACGTGATCAGCGTGATGATGGGCTCGGGGAAGTCGTACCAGAAGGAGTTCGAGGAGAGAGCGCAGCCGCCGGCGTGAGGCTTTCCAGGGCTCGCTGAAGAGAACGGCGAGGAGGTTTCGAAATGATAATTACATCCTCTGAAAAGGGGCGAATTGTGATACCAGCCACTATTCGCAAACAGCTCAATATCGAAGCGAAAACAAGGTTGTTTGTCAGGGTGCGGAACGGGGAGATTGTGCTGACACCAGCCGGTGATGTCAGGAGACTGTACGGCGTGCTCGCCGATTACGCTGTCCCCGGGAGCACCGAAGAGGACGAGCGCGAGGCCATGTATCGCGCCGTGGCGCAGTGACTTAAGCGCCGTATTGCGTTAACCGCCCTTGATACCACTGCGGTGTCTTAGGTACGCGGCGCTTTGCGCACGGCTCGCGGTTCCCTGGAATTCAGGCGCGGGCGCCGGGGTCGCCGCCGCCTTCGGCTTCGAGTTCGACTGTCTCCGCGAGGCGGCGCAGCCTGGACATGAAGGCCTCGTCGATGGGTACGTCGTCCAAGTCGATTCCGAACCGGCTCTTCACCGGCTCCATGTCGTGCAGGATCCGCACCAGGTCCTCCTCGTCCAGGTTACCGTCAAGCGCCGCCTCCACTTCCGGGTCGATCATGCCGATGAAGTGCCTCAAGAACATGATCCGCTGCAGCCTCTCCGCGCCTGCCGGGCAGAGAGGCTCGGGGCGTTCGCGGCGATTCTTCCATGTGACCAGCTTCCTCAAGGTTCCCAGAAGCCTCGCCGACCAGGCGATCCTTCCGGATGCCGCGGTTTTTTCACGATCATCCGAATCCTCGCGAAGGCTCATCTGCCTCACCTCTCCTTCAGACTGCTCCTTGATATGATGATGGTTCACCAGCTACATCATAACCGAGGCTTGAGTGAACGTAATGCGGATACAAATGTACCCCGAAAACGCCCGCCGGAAGGCGGGTTTTTTCGGGGTATTCCTCTTAAAAAACCCTATAATTTTGCAGCATAAAACAGGCGACGTAATGCTTGTTGCCGTAGTCTACGAGTTGCGGATCTTTGGAACGGCAGATATCTCTGCAGGAATCGCACCGTGCCGCGAAACGGCAACCGACCGGTGGATCGATCGGATTCGTTATTTCGCCCCGGATGACGGATATTTCCCGCCGGCTCGCCGAAAGGTCCGGCTCTGGAACGGCACTGAGCAGGGCTTTTGTATAGGGGTGCATGGGGCTGTCGAACAGGTCGTCGGAGGCGGCGTGTTCGACACATTGACCAAGATACATGACTAGAATCTCGTCGGAAATGTGTTTCACCACCGACAGGTCGTGCGTGATAAACAGGTAGGTCAGTTCGTGTTCCTTCTGAATGTCCATCAGAAGGTTGAGAATCTGCGCCTGAATGGATACGTCCAACGCGCTCACCGGTTCGTCGCAGACAATAAACTCCGGGTCGAGTGAAATGGCGCGCGCGATTCCGATTCTCTGACGCCTTCCGCCGTCCAGCTCATGCGGATAGGAATTCACGTATCGCCTCGCCAGCCCAACCGTGTCCATAAGCTTTACTGCGCGGTTGAAAATTTCCTGGCGCGTTTTGAAAGTTTTGTTCACGATCATATACTCGGCGATGGTCTCGACAACGGACATTCGAGGGTTCAGGCTGGAATAGGGGTCTTGGAGAATGATCTGCATTTTCCTGCGCATTTCCCGCATTTTCTGCGTTCCATAGCCCAGTATATTTTCCCCGTTAAAACGCACCTCGCCGGCGGTTGCCTTCAGAAGGCGCAGGATGACCCTGCCGAGGGTGCTTTTTCCGCACCCGGATTCGCCCACTACCCCAAGAGTTTTGCCCCGGGAGATGGACAGATTGATGTCGTCTACGGCATGCAGATAGGAATTCTTTATCCGGAAATATTTTTTCAATCCTAGGGTTTGAATCAAAGGTGCTTCATGCTTCTCCTCAATCGCGCTTTCCTGCGTCCTATCCTTTGGAAGCGCAGGAGAAGTCTTGAGCGATTCGGGAAGGTGCATGCTGACCAGGCTTTCCTTGGCAAACAGATGGCACCGAATCTGGTGAGTCTCATTCATTTTGCACGTCGGAGCGGGAGTGTTGCACACATCCATGCGGTAGGGGCAGCGCGGAGAAAAATGACAGCCTGCGGGCAGGCAGGTCGGATCGGGCATTAAACCGGGAATCGGCGTCAGCCTTTCCGTCTTTTCCCGCATCTTCGGAATAGACCCGAAGAGCCCGAGCGAATAGGGGTGGTGAAGGTCTCCAGTGAAAATATCGGCGATCCTGCCGATTTCTATTAATTCTCCGGCGTACATGACCGCGACGGTATCGCAGGTCTGGGCAACGATGCCAAGATCATGCGTAATCATGATCATGGACGTGCTCAGGCGATTCCTCAAATCCCGGATCATCTGCAAAACCTGAGCCTGTATGGTGACATCCAGGGCAGTCGTGGGCTCGTCCGCGATCAGCATGGACGGCTCGCAGGCCAGTGCTATGGCGATCACGATGCGCTGCTTCATTCCGCCGGAAAACTGGTGCGGATAGTCTTTTTTACGCGACGGAGATATTCCGACAAGGGTCAATACTTCATCCACGCGTTTTTCGATTTGCTGCGGCGATCGGTTGCCGGTATTGTGCAGTACCAGAGCCTCGCTTATCTGCTCTCCAACGGTCAGAACAGGATTGAGGCTGGTCATGGGATCCTGGAAAATCATGGCGATATTCGCTCCGCGCACACACTGCATCTGTGCCTCGGTAAGCGAAAGCAGATTGTCGCCGTTGAAATGTATGCCGCCGCCTGTAATTCTTCCGGTTCTTTCGGGCAAAAGCCGCATGATGGACAAAGCCGTGGTGGTTTTCCCGGCCCCGGTTTCACCGACGATACCGATGGTCTCTTTTTTGTTCAGAGAAAAACTGATGTCGTTTACGGCGTTGACGGTAAACTTCCTGGTTTTGTAGATGACATTCAAATTATTTACAGACAGTATTGGCTTCTCCACGCCCCTCATCCTCCTACCTTAGTCTCTCAGGCGAGGATCCAGCGCGTCGCGCAAACCGTCACCTAAAACGTTCATCGAAAATGAGGACAGGCAAATCAGCGCACCCGGGAAAAACATCAGATAAGGAGCGGTGCGTAGAAATTCCTTCGCTTCGCTGAGCAACGCCCCCCATTCCGGTTGAGGCGGATCGACTCCCATACCCAGAAAGCTCAGAACCGCCGCCATGATGATCATCTGGGATACGTTCATGGTGGATTGCACAATCAGCGGCCCGATGGCATTGGGCAGGACATGCCGGAAGATAATCCTCGGGGTTCTCGTTCCGCCCGCACGGGCCGCTTCGATAAACTCCTGATCGGCTATGCTCAGCACGGAAGAACGCACGACGCGGACGAACGTCGGGATACTGGCAATAGTAATGGCGATCCCTACGTTGACAAGGCCCGACCCCAGGGCAGCCACGACGGCCATGGCCAGAAGAATGGCCGGCATGGAGGAGAACAAATCCATGAAGCGCATGATCAGGTTGTCCACCCGGCCTCCGATGAATCCCGCCATGGATCCGACGACGCTGCCGATCAGCAGCGACGCGATCGACGTACCGAATCCCACGGCCAAAGACACCCGGGAGCCGTACAGGCATCGAGCAAAGACGTCGCGCCCGAAATTGTCGGTGCCAAACCAATGCTGGCCTGACGGGAGCAGAAGTTTCTGCTTGAAATTCATGGTGATGGCGTTTGCGTAGGGGGTGATCAGCTCGGCACAGAACGCCAGAACGATCATGAGAAAAATGGTAATGAGTCCGAACATCGCCAGCTTGTTCTGTTTCAATCGCTGCCAGGTTTCGACCAGAACACTTTCTTTTTTGAATACCAGGTCGTCCTGCTGGTTTTCGGTGAGAAGCGGCAGATTATTCATGGATCAGTCTCCTGAGGTGTATCTTGCCTTGACGCGCGGGTCGATAAAAGCGTACATCACGTCGACGAGCAGAATGATCAGAGAAAACAGTATCGTAAAAACGATGATCCCCGCCATGACAATCGGCAGGTCGCGCGTATTGATACCGTTGACGATGAGCGTTCCCAGTCCCGGCATGCCGAACAGAGTCTCTGTAGCGACGGCGCCGCCGATGAGAAGCCCAAAGTTGTTGCCGGCCACCGTGACGACCGGCAGCAGCGCGTTTCTCATCGCGTGATGCCAGATCACACTGCTTTCCGGAGCGCCCTTCGCTTTGGCGGTCCGGATATAGTCCTGCCGTATTGTCTCCAGCATGCTCGAACGGGTGAAGCGGAGTTGAAAGCTGGCGTAAGGCAGTCCCAGCGATATGGTTGGCATGACGTAATGCTCCCACGACCCGATTCCGTTGGAGGGGAACCAGTTCAGCCACAACGAAAAGAAGAGCATCAGCACCATGCCGATCAGAAAGGCGGGCAGAGAAGCCAGAAACAGAGCGATCGCGGTAGGCACGTAGTCAAGAGCCGTATACTGCCTGACAGCAGAAAGCATGCCAATTGGCACGCCGACAACAATAGCGAGCAACATCGCGGAGGCGGCAAGCAGAAAAGAAACGGGCAACCGCTGCATGATCTGCTGAAAGACTGGCAACCTCGTGGCGTAAGAGATGCCGAAGTCGCGCGATACGAAAGCTTTATACATGTAGTTGGCATATCGCTGCAAAAAAGGTTGGTCGTAACCCAGCTGATGGTTGAGTTCGTTTACCTCGGCCTGCGTGGCACCCGGACCCAGTATGATGCTGCCCGGATCTCCGGGGATAAACGCCAGAATGGAGAAGATGATGAAAGATACGCCGATAACGATAGGGATCATCATGAAGATTCGTTTGATTACATAGCGATACAAAAAAAGGCCTCCCCTTACTTGAATCAAGATGCTCCGTCAATGGTTCCGGCAGATTGAACGGAGCATCTTGATTCAACGATGCAACTCGAAATTTTGATATCCGGTTAAAAGGGGCTGTTACCTTCTATTCCCATTTCCACTCGAAAACCTGGGGGTTCGTGTGATAATTGGTCAAAGACAATCCTTTCACCCATATCAGGGGAAGCGTTCTGTGGAACATGGGCAAGTAGCAGGCGGTATCCATGACCGCTTTGTCCAGTTCGGTGTAGATCGCCATTCTCTTGACGGGATCCAGTTCCTGCACCCCTTCTTCGAAGAGCCTGTCGAAGCGCTTGTAATCGAATTTGTCCCCCTCGAATTTTACCAGGAAAGAGCCGACCATGTGACTGTCGACCATGGCGCGGTAGAAATTGTAGTCGCCGGTAAGCGGGTTGCCTGTCACCGCGATGTCGTAGTCCTGCACGCGATAGGCGGCAAGGGACGCGGCATTTTCCATGCGACGAATGGTGCCCTTGATGCCGACCGCCGCAAGATCCGCTTGAAGGATCTGGGCCATCTTCTCGAAGTAGCCGCCGGCCACGACCGTTATGGTGCCGATGTCCACGCCGTTTTGATATCCTGATTTGGCAAGGTACTCCTTCGCCTTTTCGGGGTCGTATTCGTACTGAAAGGTATCGGTCGGCGCGCCCGTGTTGTACCCCGGACGAATCATGGATTTGGCGATGACAGCGTATCCGTCCAGAGAGCCGTCGACCATGTGCTCCTTGCTGATGGCATAGGCGATTGCCTTGCGCACGTTGTCGTCATTCAGCGCGCCTCTCTCATAATTCACGGATATGAACGAGATATGGTTCGCCGCTACCAGTTCCGAGTTGATGGACTCGTTTTTCTCCAGCTGACTCCAGTTTGCAACCGGCGCGATGTACCAGTCCAGCTCCCCCGACTCGAAAGCGATCAGTCCTGCGGAGGCTTCGCTGATCGGCTTCCAGTTGATGTACTTGATGGAGGCGGGGCCTCTGTAATAGTCGGAGAATGCTTCCATCTTCCAGCCTACGCCGTGCTCGAATTCGGTAAAGAAATACGGCCCCGTGCCCGCTTTGGCCACCTTGGTGCCGAAGCTCTCGCCCTGAGAGGTCACTTCTTTTTCGCTGAGTATCATAAGTCTGCTGAGGCTGTTCAACGTCGCCGCGTTTTTGCCCTTCATGACGATATTGACCGTTTTGTCATCGACAACGACGACATCGTCAATATCGCTGGTGTAGATACTTCTTCCGGGCATGCCTTTCACGCGTTTCAGCGAAAAGACCACATCGGAGGCGTTCACGGGCTCGCCATTATGGAATTTGGCGTTCGGTCGAAGCTTGAAGGTATACGTTTTTCCGTCTTCGCTTATGGAGTAGCTCTCCGCGATGCGCATTTCATATTCGCCGGTCCCCTGATTCTGAGCGACAAGACCCTCGTAGACCTGCGCGTAGACGATGTTGTCCTGCACATTTTCGGCACCTGGATGCGGGTCTACCGAGGTCAACGAGGCAAGGGTACTTAAATTGACGGAGTCTCGCTTCGGCTGATCTGAATAGGCAGGAATCATAGAGGCGGATAAGAAAAATACGGCAACAATAACCAGGAACGCAGTTCTGACTGACTTGTGCACATAAATCCCTCCTTGTTATTTGAGACTTCCACATAAGAATGCTTCTCGACAACAAGACAAATCGACAACAGCATCCGCGAAGTCAGGTGTCGGGTTGCTGATTCCCTGCATATCATAGACTTTTGTGGAGCTGGTTGTCAAGAAGATACCGGGCCGCTTTCGCGCTTAGGTGTATATCTTCAGCTGCTCCTCCAGGGAGCCATCGTCGTCGTAGACCATGAAGTCGTCCAGGGTGAGAAAAACCCTGTCGCCCGGCTTGAACGCGCGGAAGAGGCGCCCGTCTGTGATGACGCGCAGTGCTATGTCGCCCACCGCGACCCGGTAGTCGCTGGTGTCGCCCAGGTAGTAGCCCACGGTGACGGTGCCCTCAATGTCCCCCTTTTCCTTGGACATTGTGATGTTCTCCGGGCGGACGGCCACCTCGACGGCGCCCTGTTTCTCTCCGGCGTAGGGCAGGGAGACCTCCGTGCGGCGCAGGCGGATGCGTCCGTCGCCGGCCTCCCCCTTGACGAAGTCCACCTTGCCCAGGAAGTCCGCCACGAACTGGTTGACGGGCTGGCGGTAGATCTCCTCGGGGGTTCCCTTCTGCTGCACGACGCCGCGGTTGATCAGGAACACCCGGTCGCTCATCGCCATGGCCTCGGTCTGGTCGTGGGTGACGTACACCACCGTTATTCCCAGGTTGCGCTGAATCTCCTTGATCTCGAAGCGCATGGATTCGCGCAGCTTGGCGTCGAGGTTGCTCAGGGGCTCGTCGAGCAGCAGGAGCGTGGGCTCGGCCACCAGGGCCCGGGCCAGGGCGACGCGCTGCTGCTGTCCGCCGGACAGCTGGTTGGGGTAGCGTTCGGCGTACTGCGACAGGTGCACGATGTCCAGCACGCGAGCGACCTTCTGTCTGATGGAGGCTCTGTCCTTCTTCGCTATGATCAGAGGGTAGGCCACGTTGTGAAAGACGTCCATGTGCGGCCATACGGCGTAGCTCTGAAAAACCATGCCCACGCCGCGCTTCTCCGGCGGGACGAACACCTTGTCGGAGCTGATCAGTGTCTCGTCGAAGTAGATCTCCCCGGTTGTCGGCTTTTCGAAGCCGGCGATCATGCGGAGCATCGTGGTCTTGCCGCAGCCGGAGGGCCCCAGCAGGGTGACGAACTCGCCGTCCTTGAACTCCTCGTCGAAGCCGCTGAGGATCAGGTTGTTTTCGAAGGACTTGCTGACGTTACGGATCGTTACGCTTGACATAGTGCGACTCCTCAATCAAATTGTAAACTCGCCCTTGGTCAGGCGGCTGAAAACCTGGTTGATCAGGATGACGATGAGCAGTATGCCGAAGGCCATGGCGCAGGCCTGGGGCTGGCTGGTGAAGGTCCAGTACTCGAACAGCTGGAAGCCTATGGTCTTGGTGGTGTTCGAGTAGAGCAGCGTCGTCATGGACAGCTCGTAGAAGCAGGGGATGAAGATGAGGAACCATCCAGCGGCTATCGAGGGGAAGATCAGCGGCCCCGTGATGCGGCGCATGGTCGTCGTCCACGAGGCGCCCGACACCTGCGAGGATTCCTCCAGCGAGATGTGTATCTGGCTGACGGCGCTCGTCACGGTGCGCATGCCCATCATCATGTATTTGATCAGGTACGCGACGATGAGGATGTGTGCGGTGTTGTAGATATCGACTCCGAATCGTCCCTGCATGGTCATGATGAGTCCCAGGGCGATGACCACGGAGGGCGAGCCCGAGCCCAGGGTGATCAGGAAGTCGGGCAGGCGACGCCCCCGGATGCGGGTGCGCTGCATCAGGTAGGTCATGGTGATGGCCACGAGTATGCCGACGCTGGCGGCCACCCCGGCGTACGAAAGGCTGTTTTTCAGCGAATTCATGGTCTCGGAGCGGGAGAAGATGGTGCTCCACTGGCTGAGCGTGAAGTTGCCCTCCGCCATCATCGGCTTGCCCACGTCTATTTTGAGCGAGGTGGTGAGGATGGTGGTGAAGGGGACCAGCACCACCATGACGGCGAACAGGCCTACCAGCAGCGTCAGCGGCCAGCGCCAGGATCGCAGGTCGACGATGTTGGGGCGGGTGGACTTGCCGGAGATCGTGATGTACTGCTTCTTGGCCAGCACGAAATCGGACAGATAGAGTATCAGGACGGCCAGGGCCATCAGAAAGACGGCCAGGCCGGTGGCGTCGTTGAGCCCCTGCGTGCCGCGTCCGTAGTACTCGATGATGCGTGTGGTGACCGTGTGCACCTTCCCGGGCGCTCCGATGATGGAGGGGATGCCGTAGCAGCTTGCGGCGCTGACGAACACCAGCAGTGCGCCCGCGATAAGCGAGGGCGTCATGATCGGCAGGGTGACGCGCATCAGGGTTGCGAACGGCGAGGCGCCCGAGACGCGCGAGGCTTCCTCTAGGGATGGATCCATCTTCTCCATCGCGCGGGAGATGGTGATGAAGGCGAATGGGTAGTAGAAGGTGGTCAGCACCCAGACGAGCCCGCCCAGCGAGTAGACGTTGATGGGGCCGGCGGCCGAGTCCATGCCGAACAGGCCTCTCAGCAGAACGTTTATGGTGCCCACGTTGGGGTTCAGCAGTCTCAGCCACGCCATCGCGCCCACGTAGGGGGGCACCATGTAGGTGAGCACGAATATGTGGCGGAAGAACTTCTTGCCGTACATGTTGGTGCGCCCCACCATCCACGCGAGCGGAAAGGCGATCAGGGTGCCGAGGACCATGGCGGCGAGGCCGCCTGCGACGGTGTTGATCAGCGCGCTGCGGTTCATGTTGTAGTTGAACAGGCGGCTGAAGGTGGCGAGGGAGAAGGTGTCCCCCGGCATGAAGGCCTTGAACAGCAGGTAGCACAGCGGCAAAATCTGGAAGACCAGCATGAAGTCGACTATCAGCAGGATCAGCAGCCACTTGACGTCGAAACGCCAGTCGCGCCCCGAATGCATGAGGAAGAACAGCAGAATGGTATTGATGAGGAGCAGCACGCCCAGCAGCGTCAGCGTCGTGCCGTGGCTGTCGACGATCTGGATCAGCGGGTTGCCGCCGCCCTGCGCCACCGCCTGAGCTGCGCGCGTGCGGGAGGCGTTCTGGCGAATGGCCAGGCGCAGCCCGGTGTCGTCCTCCTCGCTGAACAGATGCATCCGATTGGTGCGGCTGACGAAGAAGAGGTGGAAGAGTTGCTCGTTCAGCTCGGCGCGGTCCTCGGCAAGGCTGCTCTCCACCGCGTCGGGCAGGGGGGCGTGCGCGCCCGATATGCGGGACAGGATATCCAGTCTGAGCTTGTCGCGCTCCGCGTCCGGCAAGGCGCTCGCGAACCCTTGCACGGAGGCGGGCGGGTGCGGCGCATCGAAGGCATACAGGGCCTGCAGCAGCATGAGTCTGGTCTTCAGCGCGCTCTTCCCGTGCAGCTCGCCGAGGTACCTGTCGATCTCGGCGGCGGTCTCGGTGTCGCGCTGCGCGATCAGATGCTGGACGAGGGCGTCCTCCCGTGCGTTCGCATCCTCGCCGTCGATGACGGCGATCAGGGAGGAGAGCATCTCGCGCTTCTCGCGCGGCGCGGAACGCAGGGCGGCGGAGACCGCCTCGCGCAGCAGGGGGGAGAGCCTGTCGTTCCATGCCCGGGCGGCCAGCAGATCCGCCTGGTGGTTGAGCGCGTCGCCGAACTCGGCCTCCATGGCCTCGGCCTGCATGGAGATGAGCGGCAGATGATCGACGCTGTCGATATCAGGGTGGTAGCGCTTTAGCAGCGCGTACATCTCCTTGTTGAACGCCACGAGCCGCGCGCCCGAGATCTCCTCGGCGTCCAGCATGTCGAGGATCCTCCGCGTGCCCTCGTGCGCGGGCAGATTAAAGAGCGAGGCGTAGGCCTCGCGCTGCCGCGGCACCTGCTTGACGAGATCGAAGGCCGATGAGATGTCGGCGGTCGGGGCGGCGGAGTGGAGCTCGTCGAACAGTCTCCCGGCGAGCGGAATCAGGCCGGCCCCGCCCTTCGCGAAGCGGGACAGCCGCTTCTCGGCGACGGCCTCCTCGAACAGCGTCCGGGAGCGTCGGCGTATGTCCGCCTGCACCGCGGTCGACTCTGCCCGCAGAAGATCGGCAAGACGCTCGCGGAACGACTGGGCCTCAGACGCCGGCAGCAGCGATGCGACGTCGTCCATCAGCTTCTCGAAGGCGGGCGTGCCGTCCGCCGTCATGCCCTCGCGAACAAGCGACAGGGCTTCCGCGGCTTGGCGCGTGCTCCGCTGCAGCTCGGCGTCCTGCGTCCCGAGCAGGAGCGACTGCATGAAGCTCTGGCGTTTCAGGGCGTCGGCGCGCGCAAAATCCTGTGTCGTCTCCCCGGCGTAGCGCACGCGCTGCCACAGGGCGCGGATGGTCGCGTCCATGACGGCCTCGACGGCCCGCTGCGCGTCCTCGGGAAGCGAACGCAGCAGCTCCGCGTCCTGATCCGAGTTTCTTTCGGCCGAACGGCCGGCGTCGTAGATCAGCCAGAAGCCCTTTGCGTCGTCGAAACCGGACTGATTGAGCGTCCGCATACCATAGATTCCAAGGTAAATTATGGCGACGGCCAGCAACAGGGTGACGCCGAGTACCGTTTTGGCGCGGCGTTCGATGGTGCGGTCGGCGCCGGCAAGTGTTTTCATGATGTGCGTCCTCGAAGAAGGGCGAAGGAAAACCAAGCCTGCCGGTCCGCCTTCGCCCGTATGTTTGTTTAGATAGCCGCTTCAGCTATTTCTTGGAGATGGTAACGCTCTGCTGGAACGCGTTCTGGATTTCGTCGCGCTGCTTGTAGGTGCGAACCCAGTCGACTCCGATGTCCTTCTTGATCAGCTCGTCGGTGTCGACCGAGTCGAAGGGAACGGCCTTGCTGCCCTTGAACACGGAGTGCATGTAGCCGGCTACCACGAACTGCTGGCCCTCCTCGGACAGAAGCCAGTCGGTGATCGCGTGGCAGGCCGGGATGTTCATGTTGGCGCTGCGGTCCTCGGCCACCGTCATGACGGTGGAGGGGATCAGGATGACGCCGTCGTCGGGGTAGATGACGGCCAGCTTGCTGCCCTCGTCCTTGCGCTTCTGCAGCACGGACTCCTCCAGGATCATGACGGCCTTGCACTCGCCGGTCTCAAGTTTGGCCAGCGCCACGGTGCCGGACTCGATCATGACGTTGTTGGCGCCCAGTGCCTCGAAGTACTCGTAGCCGTAGAGGTCGCTGAGGGCGGCGATGCTGGCCATGGTCGTGCCGGAGGTCAGGGGGTTGCCCATGGAGATGAGCCCCTTGAGGCTCGGGTCGTGAGCGAACTCCTCGAAGCTCCTGGGCACTTCCTCCAGCTTGTAGCGCTCCGGGTTGTAAGCCAGCACCATGTTGCAGACGCGCACCGGATACCAGTAGCCCTCCTCGTCGTAGGGGAAGCGCAGCAGCTTGTCGGCGTCCTTGATCACGTAGGAGTGCAGCCAGCCGGCTTCCTTCAGCTCGAGCGAGTAGGCCGGCTCGGCCACCAGCATCATGTCGCAGCCCAGCTTGCCGGTCTCGATCTCGCCGGTCAGCTTCTGCTGAAGGGCGCCTGTGCCGCCGTAGAAGAACTCTACGTCCAGGTTCGGGAACTCCTTGGCCATGGCCTCCGACATCATGTCGATGACGAACTGGTACATCGACGTGTAGATGACGACCTTGCCGGTGAGATCCTCGTTCACGGCCAGGGCGCTCGAGGCGGGAAGCAGCAGCATGACGCACAGAAGCAAAGCGAGCAGTTTTTTCATGTTGACGGTGAACCTCCTTGCGCAATTTGTATTTTTTGAAACCCGTGTTGCGAAAGCCAGTTTAAACTACCATGAACAGGATTTTTTCGCAAGAACGACCGGCGCAAATCCCGTCAATTCGGCCTCGCCCGGCACAAGGTCAAACAGCGGCAGACAGCTCAAGACTCCGAGACGAAACCGCATCAGGCAGTCGCCGCCGCCGTAGTCAAACAGCGGCGGACGACTCAAAACCCCGAGATGGCACGCAGCGCGGCGGTGATCTCGCTTACATCCTCGATGGCGATGTCGGGCCGGATGTCGCTTTCCAGCAATATCTCCCTCGTGGTCTCGCCGCTGAACACCAGTATGGAGGCGATCCCGGCGCGCCTGCCGCAGGCGATGTCGGTGTATATGCGGTCGCCGACCAGCACGGTCTCCTCGGGGGAGGCGCCGGCCTTCTCCATGGCCAGAAGGGCGATCTCCGGCTGCGGTTTGCCCAGGAAGAGGGGCAGCCTCCCGGTGGCGTGCTCCAGCGCCTGCGCCATGGCCCCGCAGTCGGGCACGTAGCCGAAGGCGGTGGGGCATACCCAGTCGGGGTTGGTGGCGAGATATGTCACACCCCTGCCGAGAAGGATGGACGCGTCGATCAGCTTCTGATAGGTAAGCTCGGTGTCGTAGCCCATCAGGAGACAGTCGATGTCGTCCTCGAGCCGGTCGGTGACGGGAAAACCCTCCTGCTTCAGGTGTCGCCGGAAGGATTCCGTGCCCAGCGCGTAAATCTTGACGCCGTTGTAATTAGCGCGCAGGTAGGCGCAGGCGGCGTCCGTGGAGGTGAAAAAATCCTCCTCGCAAGCGGAGATGCCCATCCTGCCGAGCTTTTGCACATAGCTGCCCGTGCCGCGGCTGGAGTTGTTGGTCAGAAAAAGATACCGCGCGCCCGCCGCGCGCAGCGCGTCGAGAAAGGGCGGCGTGGCGGGGAACAGACGGTCGCCCAGGTACAGGGTGCCGTCCATGTCCAGAAGGTAGAGCTTTTTGTCGCGGAGAATGTCGAAAAGAAGAGGTTTCATTGCGCCTCCTTTGTATGAGTCCAGGCATTGTCGGTCGGGCAACGCTTCCATAGTGTTGCTCCCTAGAAATGCGACCGGCGGGGCTCGTTAAAAACTCGCGCCCTCATTGTACCAGCTTTACGACTAGGGCCGCCATCGTTCGATAATGTACTGGCGGGAAACCGCGTTGATGATCTCAACCCGCACCGGTGGCTTGTCAAATCCCTTTTAGCGTGCAAATTGCCCCTCGGTCACCAGCAATATCTTGCGCTTTCAGGGTTGCTTGACTATAATAAAAACCTGCTTTAGTTTAGTCGAATACTTGGCTCCACCGCTTGAGACGAGGTGAAATCAGTGTATATCAAAAGAGCGGTCGAGGATACCGTCAGGAGGACGGCGGCTACATTCCCGGTGATGCTTGTGACCGGGCCGCGCCAGGTCGGCAAGTCGACGCTTCTCGAACGTCTCGCCGGGCCTGAACGCAGGATTGTGACGCTGGACGACCCCGACGTCAGGTATCTCGCCAAAAGCGACCCGGCGCTTTTTATGCAGCGATTCACGCCACCGGTGCTGATCGACGAGATTCAGTACGCCCCGGAGCTGCTGCCCTATGTCAAGATGGCTGTGGACCGTTCCGGACGGAACGGCGACTTCTGGCTCGCCGGCTCTCAATCCTTCCTCATGATGAAGAACGTCGGAGAGACTTTGGCAGGTCGCGTCGGTATCATCAGGCTTTCGGGGCTTTCAACCAGCGAGATTCGGGGAATACCCTCCAAGCCCTTCTCGACGGATCCGAAAGCCCTCATGGAGCGCGCCGCAGAAGTGGAAAAGTTCGAGTTGAACGCACTGTACGAGCGCATCTTCAAGGGCTCCATGCCGAGGCTGCATGCGGATGAGCGGGTGGATTGGGAGACCTATTACCGCTCTTACATCGATACGTATCTCAAGCGCGATATAAGGGACCTGACGCAGGTGGCGGACGAGATGGCCTTCTATAACTTCATGACAGTAGTCGCAGCCAGGACAGCCAGGCCGATAGTCTACGAGGAACTGGCGCGCGAGTGCGGCGTTTCCGCCCCGACCGCGAAGAAATGGCTCTCGGTGCTCGCCTCGTCGGACATCGTGGCCCTCGTGCAGCCCTACTCCAGCAACATATTAAAGCGCGTGACCAAAATGCCCGCGCTTCACTTTCTGGATACGGGGCTCTGCGCCTATCTGCTGAAGTGGGGCAACCCCGAGGCACTGGAGAGAGGCGCCATGTCCGGCGCCTTTTTCGAGAGCTACGTCTTCTCCGAAGTGTACAAGAGCTATCTGAACGCCGGAAGAGAGCCTCCTCTTTACTACTACCGCGACAAGGAAAAGCGGGAGATCGATCTGCTGCTGTATGAAAACGGTACTCTGTCTCCTGTGGAGATCAAGAAGTCGGCGTCCCCGGGGAAGGACGCCGTGAAGCACTTCCGGGTGCTGGAGCCCCTGAGCGACCCGGAAAGGTCGGGGGAACCCGCCGGAACGAGGGTCGCGATTGGAAGCGGGGCCGTGGTCTGCATGGCCAACGATCTGCTGCCGGTCGATTCAAAGAACTGGTACGTTCCGGCCTGGATGATTTGACGGGGCGACGTCCAGTAGGGGCGCGGACGTTTTTGGACTTTGCACCGCCGCCCCAGTCTGTTGTATCACTGTCGAAACCGCTGCACGCAAGGAGGTCGTCCAATGCCGCGCGATATCAGCTCCATCCGCCTCTCGCGCCTGAATCGCCTGATGATGCTCTTCCACCGCTACCCCCGCCTCTCCCGCGAGGACATCCTCGAGGGGGTCGGCTACGCCTCGGGGCGGACGTTCGAGCGCGACGCCGAGTTCCTGCGCGACGAGTACGGGGTCGAGATCTCCTACTCCAGGGAGACCCGCCTCTACAGCCTGTGCAGCAGGGGGACCTTCATCCTGAACTTCACGATGGGGGAGAGGGAGGTGCTGGCCCTCTCCGCCGGCCTTCGCATGGCCGAGCACTTCCTTCCGCACCTTCGGGAGGAGGTGTCGGAGCTGTGGAGCAAGCTGAAGGCGCTCCTCCCCGAGGACCTGGCGCGCCAGGGGGACGAGCTCGGCGGCTCGGCCGTGGTAGCGCTTCCGGTGTCGACCGTCGATCCCGAGGTCTTCGAGGCCGTCCTCGACGCGTGCCGCTCGGCGCGCACCCTGGAGATCGCGTACACGTCGCCCTACGGAGACCGCGCCCCCCGCTCCCACGTCGTCTACCCCTGGGGGGTCTTCTTCCAGGCCCACGCCTGGTACCTCTGGGCCGGCAACGCCAAATACCCCGACACGGGGACCTACCGCATCTCCCGAATCAGCTCCGTCCGCCGCGTGCCCGACATCCCCCGGATCGACCCGCCCGAGGGGGAGGATCTGCGCTCCTACGCATCGTCGGCGTGGTACGCCTGCGCCGGGAGGGCGTGCCAGGAGGTCGTGATCAGGGTGATGCCCCCCCTCTCGCGTGTCGTGGCGGAGACAGTCTGGCACCCGTCTCAGCGAACGGAGGAGCGCGAGGACGGCTCGATCGTCCTCCGGGCTTCCGTGCCCGACTTGGGGGAGGTCGTCCGCTGGATGCTCGCCAGCGCCCCCTACGCGCTGCCCCTTGAGCCGCCGGAGCTCCGCGCCCGTCTGGTGGAGGCCATGGATCGCCTGCGGACGGCACTGCAGGAGGGGGAGTCGCCGGACGCCGTACCCCCCGCCGAGCAGCCCACGGAAAATCGAGCCAAGCGAAAAACCGCCTTCGACACGACGTAACCTGTCGCTTGCCTCTGCTATCCTCTGAACAGAGGGTCTCTCTCAAAAACCGAGGAGGAATGCGAAGATGAAAATGCCGCGGACAAACGATCAGGAGCACGAAGGGAAGGGATTCCGCTTCGAGGGCTGGGCGAAGCTTCTGCTGATCGCGTGCGCCCTCGTGGCCGTCTGGAGCACGAGCACCCTGGCGGACGTCAACCGCCGCGTCAGCGAGGGGTACGCGGTGATCAACATGAACACCCCGGCCGCCTGGAGCTACCTGAAGAAAGTCCAGCACAACCCGATCGTCGCTGCAATCACGGGAGGGCTCGCCCCCTGCGACGGAAGCATGAGCATCGTCCACTCGGACAGAGGGGACCGAGAGTACCTGCTCTTCACCTTCACATCGGCGGTCACCGGCAACGGCGTCACCTACGTCGTCGCGGACGTGGACAAGTTCCTCGCAGCGATCGAGAAGGCGACCGAGTCCCGCGAGACGGTCAAGCCCGGGGTCGTCTGCCACGAAGGCGTGGACATGGCCGACGGCTCGCGCTCGAACTACATCCTCCGAATGCTCGACGACGGGGCGCTGACGATGGAGCTCGAGCGCAACGGCATCGGAATCCTGTACGTCCTGGCGGAGAGTGATGTCAACGGCCTGCTGAATCTGGCTGGGGAGAGGTGAGGGGGAAGAACCTCGACCGAAGAGGAGCCGGGCGAGCGGCGGAGGGAGCGCGTTGCGTTCTCCCTCCGCCGCCGTTTGAGTGGCGCGCCGAGGGCTCTCGGATTCCGGGACCGCCGCCGCCGGTGCCGCTTGCCCGCCGGAGTTGACGAAAAGCGCAGGGGACGGCACAACATAATGAGCCTTGACTCCTTGGATGATTGCTTGGTCAAGGCTCATTTTTCTGTTAGTATACGGGGAGAAATGGGTGGAGGGATCCTTTTTTTAAGGGAACTCCGATCAAATGTCTTTAGCTCGTAAAGAAGGGCGTTCGCATCAAGTGCCGTGTTGGATGAAGGTGGCTTAATTTAAAGGTTCTTGAACTAGCCGTGCGGATAGAACGAAATAGCCTTCTGTCAACTCCTTTCTTGGGGGTGTGGTAATGCGGAGTTGGTGCAAAAAGCTTATAATTATTACTACTGCGTTACTCTCGCTGTTTATATTTCCTTCGTTCGCTTGCGGCATGGCCGCACCTCAGCATTTTCAGATATGGAACACGTCTTTTGGTATTTCCGAGATCGAAGATGTGGTATTTCAGGAGTTTTGGTCTTTTTTACAAAATGAAGTGATCGATAAAGAACACCCTGGAGGGGATCTTGCTTTTTACAACGAGCTTAAGAATAATTTTCCACCGTTTAATTGGGGGGTATACGGTCATCGTCTTTTGTTTCATTGGGGCTTCAATGCGGATGTCAAAAAACATATTCCCTTGGTGCGTCGTGTTAACGACACTGTGCCTGAAGATCAGAAAGCCGATTTTTACAAACGCGTGACGGAGGAGCAAGCGCGTCGCAACCGCAAGATTATTGAAAAGCTGGAGAGGTTGCTCGGCATATCAGGCCTTATACCAAGGGCGATTGCAACGATCGCGTATGACCTGCACATACTTGCTGACTATTCGACTACTGATGTACAAGCGCTTCCTGATATAGGCTATATCGCAAATGATTTCGTGCAACTGGGCATTATGCGTCTTCCAGGCGGGAGTGAATACCGGGGCCTTATCGAAGCGTCTTTTTATATCGGGGAGACATCTAAAGAACGGGCTTTGAATGCCCTTCTTACGATAGCGGTTTATCTTCCCCGTATTGTCAGTCCTGTATTTCAGCGAACGGGAATAAAACATGCAGTCCCGAGCACGCCTTACGAAGAGCATATTGTAAAAGAGAAAATAAGGGCTGTCTATTTCAAAGGGGGTAATTAGACATGAAGCAACCGCATAAAATGGTCTGCGTGCTAATTCTTGTATGCGCACTTTTTTCTATTTCCAATGCCGCGTTTGCTGCCGAACCTTACGACCCGCTCGTAACTATCGCTACGCTCAATATGGCCATCTCTTCCATCAGCAATATTATCAGCAGTTCGGATCGTGTCGTTCTCGATCAGGAATACCGCAATATTATCAATAATCTTAGTGTCGGAAGTATAGCCGATGACGATGAGATTCTGGTTCTTTTTGAACGGATGATGGATATCATAACGAACGAAACTCTTCGAATCGAAGAGGAGGAGTTGTTTAAGTCAAAATATACAAAAAAAGAACAAGAAGCGATCACAAGGTCTTTGACGGGGATAAGAGCTTACGGCGGTGATCCCTGGAGTTTTTTAGGCAGCCTTCTTGCTTCGTCCGCATCCGCCTATTTCGGATACAAGGATCAAATAAACAGCATCAGAGGGGAGCTGGACGATTCTCTCTGGTCGTTAAAAAAGGAGAGAGTAATTGATTTAAACGACCTGCAGAAACAGTTATTGACATCATCCTGGCGTTTGTTGAGGAAATACAGGCTTCCGGATGAGTACAGAGTGACGGAGGACACTTTGAGAGACTTCTCAAAAGCGCTTGCGGAACAGGACAAGGAAAAGGCCCTTATTATGTTCGCTCATCTCGAGGATGCTTTTTCAGTTTTTCCTCCCTTCTGGTATCACTACGGTAAAGTTGCGCGAGAGGTGGGGAGGCAAGACCTTGCCATCAATTGCTTCGATGCTTTTGAAAGAGTTTGGAGAGGTGTCCTCCGTAAAGACCCGTTTTATGTTGAGGTCGCGAAAGAGCGAATTCTTTTATTAAACCCATCGACTGATTCCAAGGAGATAGCGAAATACATAAAAATAATACGCGATAATTCCCAAGTGTCCGATTGGATGAACTATCTTGTCGCAGGTGTGTTTCTGTATGCCATAGGAGAAAAAGAGCAGGCAATCAAATGTGTTGAGTTGAACATTGCCTTTGAATCGGAGCGGGAGATCAGCCAAATCGTCCTGGATTCTATGAAAGCAGGTTCGCTAAATATATCTGCTCTTCCTGAACGCATTAAAGCAGTCTTGTCACAAGAGGGAGTAGAACAGGAGACTCTTCCGTCATTAAGAGATGAAGAGGGGGAAAGCGTTGTTAAAAATGGCATAGAAAATAACGAGATGACTCTGAATCAGGGCCATATTAAGCTTTTTGTAGGGACTATAGTCTGGTCATTGGCCTCTTCCCCTGAAGGGAATCTTCTTGCTGTGGGACTAAACAAGGGCGATGTCTCTGTATTCAATATGGATACGATGGAAGAGGTTTTTTCAGTTTACGCACATCCGGGTTGGGTGAGGAATAGTCAGTCACTTCGCTTTACTTCTGATGGGCAGAGACTGCTTTCAGGGGGAACCGATGACTATGCAAGACTCTACGACATAAAAACGGGAGCCTTGTTGTCCTCCTTTCCCCATAAAAAAGGAGTGGTTTTTGTCGGCTTTTCGAGTGATGAATCGAAAATATTCACTGGCTCTGGAGAGTTTGTGCGAATTTGGGACATAAAAACGGGAGGCGTACTTAAGTCATTTGAGTTGGAAGGCGTTTTTCTCCTCAGTTTAGGTATTACGTGCGGAGCTGTCTCATCCAAGGGAGACCGTTTGGTTGTTGGGCATGGGAATGACAACTACTTTCTAATCCTAGATGATAATTTGAAAATTCTGGATGTGACTTATACTGAATGGCTCCCTGCCAGTATTGATATCTGGAGAGATGGAGAAATCATCGCATTTGGAGATTGGGATGATAATGTTACTCTTTATTCCGCGAAGGGACAAATGACTCTACAAGGACACGATGGCGATGTTAATTGCGTTGCGATCTCACCTGATGGCACAAAAATTTTAAGCGGTAGCAATGACGATTTTGTAAAATTATGGGATGCGCATACTGGAGAATTACTGGCTTCTTTCCCCTTTGATGGCGATGTTCATGATGTGGTTTTTTCGCGAGACGGTACCTATGCGATAGCCGGAGGAAACTGTGATTATGTATATTTATGGTACATAGGGGGGTTTTAGAAAGCCCTAGTGGCATGTCGCGTCTTAGACGAATGCGTTGAAGCCAGTTCTTTGGATATAACCCTGCATGACTGCAAAGTGATTCAGCTAATGGACGAGTAATGTGCCTTTGCTCTGTCTGTGGATTATCGGAACGCTATGTCGAACGACCGCCTTCTTAACGGATGCGGCGTTTTGCTCGGTGCCCCCAAAAAAGCCCAAGCGCTGCGCCTCCCGATCTCCACTCCGCCCCGCAGCGCCCTAACGCTCCTTCAAGGAGGCAGAACCTCATGAACTTCACTCCCAACATCGCAGTCTCCAGGGACTGCATGTCTTCGCTCTTCAGGATGCCGCGCGCCCGGCAGGAGAAGGTGCTGGAATTCATCAGGCGCTTCACCGAGCGGCCGGACTCCCCGGGGATCAACTTCGAGAAGATCCGCGACGCGAGGGACAAGAAGCTCCGCTCCGTGCGGATCGACGACGCCTACCGAGGCATCGTGCTGCACCCGGAGACGGGGAACACCTACGTCCTCCTCTGGGTGGACCATCACGACGACGCCTACGCTTGGGCCAGAAACCGCTCCTGCTCGGTCAACCCCTACACCGGCAGCCTGCAGATCTTCGAGGTCCGCGAGGAGCGGACGGCCGCGGAGCCGGCGGTCGCCGATGCGCCGCCCCTCTTCGCCGGGGTCGGAGATCGCCACCTGCTGAAGATGGGCGTCCCGGAGGAGCTGCTGCCCGAGCTTCGCGCCCTGAGCACGGAGGAGGAGCTTCAACCGTTCGCGGAGCGTCTTCCGACGGAGGTCGGCGACTACCTGACGCTGATGCACCTGGGCACGCCGCCCGAGGAGATCCTGCGGCACATCGAGCTTGAGAGAGGCGCCGCCCCGGTCGCCGACATCGACTCGGCCGTCCGGACGGACGAGGGGCGCTCGCGCTTCCTCGTGGTGGAGAACGAGGAGGAGCTGCGCTCGGTTCTGAACTCTCCGCTGGAGCTGTGGCGCGTCTTCCTGCATCCGTCGCAGAGGCGTCTGGTCGAGAGGGACTGGAGCGGCCCGGTGCGCGTGCTCGGCGGCGCGGGGACGGGGAAGACCGTGGCGGCCGTGCACAGGGCGTGCAGGCTTGCGCGCGCTCTCCCTCCGGGGACGGACGACAGGGTGCTGGTGACCACCTTCACCGTCAACCTGGCCTCCGATCTGGCCGCGAACCTGGCCCGCATCTGTCCGGACGAGGCGCTTGAGCGCGTCGAGGTGGTGAACCTGGACAGGTGGGTGTATCGCTTCCTCTCCTCCCGCGGCAGGACGCCGAACTACCTGTTCGACGAGGCGAGGCGGAAGGAGCTCTGGGAGGACGCGATCTCGCTGGCTCCCGCGGAGACCGGGCTGTCCGAGTCGTTCTTCCGCGACGAGTGGGAGCGAATCGTGCTGGGGCAGGAGATCTCGTCGGAGGAGGAGTACCTGCGGGCGGACCGGCGCGGCCGGGGGATCCCGCTGGACGAGCGGAGGAGAAGGTCCGTCTGGCGCGTCCTCGCCCGCTTCCGAGAGCTTCTGGCCGAGCACGGACTCTGCGAGCCGGACGACGCCATGCGCGAGGCGCGGACGATCATCGAGCGCGGCGAGCGCCTCCCGTACAGGAGCATAGTCGTCGACGAGGCGCAGGACCTCGGGCCATCGGCCTTCCGCCTGCTGCGCGCCATGGTCCCCGAGGGGCCGAACGACCTCTTCATAGCGGGCGACGCGCACCAGAGGATATACCGCCATGCGGTCGTGCTGTCGCGCTGCGGCATCTCCGTCGCCGGGCGAAGCTGCAAGCTGCTGGTGAACTACCGCACCACCGAGGAGACCAGGCGCTGGGCGGCCTCCCTGCTGGAGGGGCGCCGTCTCGACGACCTGGAGGGCGGGGAGGACGACCTGAACGGATACCGATCTCTGCTGCGCGGGCAGGAGCCTCTGCTGAAGGGGTTCGCCACGTTCGACGAGGAGGCGGATTTCCTGGCCTCCTTCCTGAGGGAGGTCGAGTCCGGCGGGGAGCGCCTCAAGGACGTCTGCCTCGTCGTTCGCTCGAGGGCGCTGCTGGACCGCTATCGCGAGGCTCTTGCCGACCGGGGAGTCCCCCTGACGAGGCTGGAGGCCGAGGGCGCGGAGGACCGCGACGAAGACGGGGTGCGGACCGCGACGATGCACCGGGTGAAGGGGCTGGAGTTCGACCGGATGATCCTGGCCGGAGTCTGCGAGGGGGTCGTCCCGCCGAAGTCGTGGCGGGAGCGGGAGGATCCGCGCATGCTGGAGGAGCTGGAGACGCGCGAGCGCTCCCTGCTTCACGTGGCCGCGACGAGGGCGCGGACGCGCGTAGTGGCGACCTGGCACGGAGAGTCGTCTCCGCTGCTGGGGATTGTCGGGAGGGAGGAGTAGCGGTGGCGAAAAACGTGCTTGCGGTGCTTGCAGAGGGGTTCGAGGAGATAGAGGCCATAACGCCGATCGACGTGCTGAGGCGGCTCGACGTGGACGTGACGGTAGCGTCGCTCGACGGGCCGCTGGTCAGGGGGGCGCGCGGGATCGCGGTACAGGCGGACGCGACGCTCGGCGAGGTCGCGGGGCGGGTCTTCGACATGATCATCCTGCCGGGCGGTATGCCGGGCGCGTCGAACCTGGCTGCATCCGAATTGCTCGGCGACATGCTGAAGAAGCAGCACTCCGAGGGGCGAATGATCGCCGCGATATGCGCCGCGCCGGCCGTGGTGCTGCATCCGCTGGGGTTGCTCGGCGACGAGAAGGTCGCCTGCTACCCGGCCTTTCAGCGCCGCCTGGACGAGGCGAACAGGACGGACGAGCGGCTATGCGTCGGCGAGAAGCTGATCACGGCCGCAGGGCCGGGCGTCGCGATGGACTTCGCTCTGGCCCTGGCCGAGCGACTGAAGGGCAAGGAGAAGGCCGATGAGCTGGCGAAGGCCATGCTGGTGGAGCGGTGCTAGGGGACAACGTTATTGTCACCCCGAGCGCAGCGAGGGATCCTGTCGGTGCCGGCTCTCTGTCAAGTACCCTTCGTCGCTTCGCTCCTCAGGGTAAGCGATCGACGCGAACGTGAAAAACACCCGTTCGGTCGCCTGCCGGGCGGCCAGAAGCATGCCGCCTAAGCGATCGACGCGGCTCGCTGCGCTGCGCCGGTCGCCTGCTTATGTCATCCCGAGCGCAGCGAGGGATCCTGTCGGTGTGCCGGCTCTCTGTCAAGGTCCCTCCGTCGCTTCGCGACGTTCGGGACGACTAGCACAGCGCAGCGACTAGGGGAGGGATCTCATCAACGCCGATGAACAGCGCACTTGACAAGCACGTCGTCCTAAAGGAGTACTTCGGCTTCGCGGGCTTCCGCACCGGGCAGGAGGATGTTATCGACTCTCTGCTCGGCGGGCGCGACGCCGTGGGGATCATGCCCACGGGGGCGGGGAAGTCCCTCTGCTTCCAGATTCCCTCGTTGCTCTTCGAGGGAGTCTCCCTTGTCGTCTCCCCGCTGATCTCCCTTATGAACGACCAGGTCGGCTCGCTGCGTCAGTCGGGCGTCGAGGCGGCCTTCCTTAACAGCACTCTGACGCTCCCGCAGATGAGGACGGTCCTCCGGAACGCGCGCGCAGGGAAGTACTCGCTGCTCTACGTCGCACCGGAGCGCCTCGAGGCCGAGGACTTCCTGGAGTTCGCGCACGACGCCTCCATCCCGTTCGTCGCCGTGGACGAGGCGCACTGCGTGTCGCAGTGGGGGCAGGACTTCCGCCCGAGCTACCTGAGGATAGGCGAGTTCGTCGAATCCCTCCCGCGCCGCCCGGTGCTCGGCGCCTTCACCGCCACCGCGACGCCGCAGGTTCGCGACGACGTCGTGCATCTGCTGGGACTGCGCGCGCCGCACGTGGTAACCACCGGCTTCGACCGGGAGAACCTCTACTTCGAGGTGCAGTCGCCCCGGAGCAAGCCTGCAGCGCTGAAGGAGTTCCTACGCGCCCGCGGGAAGAAGAGCGGCATCGTCTACTGCCTCACGCGCAGGACCGTGGACGAGGTCTGCAAGGATCTGTGCCGGGCGGGCTACTCCGCGACCCGCTACCACGCCGGGCTGACCCAGGAGGAGCGGCGGAGGAACCAGGAGCGCTTCCAGGCCGACGACGCTCGGATCATGGTCGCGACGAACGCCTTCGGCATGGGGATCGACAAGTCCAACGTGTCGTACGTGCTTCACTACAATATGCCGAAGAACATGGAGAGCTACTACCAAGAGGCGGGGCGCGCAGGGCGCGACGGCTCCCCTGCGGAGTGCGTGCTCTTCTACGGCGGGCAGGACGTGATCACGAACCAGTACTTCATAGAGAAGGACCGGGGGAACGAGGAGCTGGACGAGGAGACGCTGCGGAAGGTGCGCGAGTCCGAGCGGAACAGACTGAAGAAGATGGTCTCGTATTGCCGCACCACCGACTGCCTCCGCGCGACCATCTTGGGCTACTTCGGCGAGGACGCCCCTGCTGCGTGCGGCCGCTGCTCCAACTGTCTGCGGGACTTCGAGCAGGAGGACATCACCGTCCCGGCGCAGAAGATACTCTCATGCGTGCTTAGGATGAAGGAGCGCTACGGCGTCTCCCTCCTCGTGAACACGCTGCGCGGAAGCCGGAGCGAGCGCGTGATAAAACTTGGGCTGGACGAGCTCTCCACCTACGGCATAATGAAGGACGAGAGCGAGCGTTCGCTGCGCGCGAAGATCGACTTCCTGATCGCAAGGGGTTTTCTCGTGCTCACGGACGACGAGTTCCCGGTGGTTAAGACCACCCCGGCCTCCAAGGGCGTGCTCTTCCGGGGCGAGAGGCTCATGATGCCCGTCGCGAAGCGGACGCAGAAGGAGCTGGCCGCCGAGTCGGAAAAGCTGAGCATGCTCGCGGGGCCTGGCGACGCCGAGCTGTTCGAGGGGTTGCGCGCTCTTCGGAGGGAGCTGGCAAGCGCCCAGGGCGTCCCCGCCTTCGTGGTCTTCGCGGACGCGACGCTGCGGGACATGTGCGAGAAGCTGCCGCGGACGCCGGAGGAGATGCTGAAGGTGAGCGGCGTCGGGCAGGTGAAGCTGGCGAGGTACGGGGAGGCGTTTCTGGAGGTGCTCCGGGAGCACGCGGCTCGGGAGGACAGCCGCTCGTAGTCGCGACGACCGCAGGGAGGTCAGTCAACCCGGCGCAGCGGTGCGAAATCCGGTATCTGGAGCGGCTCGGCGAGGAGGCGGTCGATGTAGTTGTCCTCTGTCTCCGGCCTTTCGATCAGTATGATGACTCGCACCATATCGCTGATCTGGTTGCGGTACGGATCGGGAATGCGAATCATCCCGTCCGAGACCTTTGCCTCGAACTCCACGGCCAGCATGGTGTACTCCCCCTTTCGCCGCGATCGCCTCGTAATTATACCACGGGAAGGTACCGGAAAAGAACACGCTGCTCTTCGCGTATTGAGAAGAGCAGCGCTCTGTGTCAAACCCTACCTGCGCCGACCGGAGGCCTTTCCGAGGATCGGCAGCAGCCCTGTCAGCAGGAAGGCCGGGAAGCCCGCGCTGTTGCATCCGCCGCCGCCTCCGCCACCAGGGGTCGGGTTGGCCGGTGCGTCCACGACCGTGAAGGAGTAGAAGTTGCCGCCCAGATCCTCAGGGTCGAACTCCCAGGAGCCTGTCCCGTCGAAGGCTCGCAGCCTGTTGCCCGCGGCGCACCAGAGTATGCCGTCAACAGCGTCGTACTCGATGCTCCACACGAACCCCGGCCCGCTCACGTCCCTGTACTCGGTGCCTATCGAGCCGTCCGCCAGCCCCTGGAGGGTCGTTTTGAAGATCTTGGCGTTGAAGCGCGACCAGTCCTCGCTGTAGGCCCCGGCCAGTATGTAGACGTCGCCGTTCGGCGCGAAGGCTATGTCGCGGAAGTCATACAGCCACTCCGAGTCTTCGAGCGTGTCGTCCAGCACCGAGGTCGCGGCCTGATCGCCGGCACGCAGAAGGGTCTCCGCGACCATCGTGTTGGGGTTCACGCGCTGAATGACGGAGTCGCGGTTGAAGTCGCCGCCATTCTGAGCGCCTCCCGTGCTGACCACGTAGATCATGCCGGCGTGGGACTTTACGGAGAAGGGATTCTTGCCGACCGTCGCCCTTCCCGCCTCCTGCAGGTCCGCTGTCAGCTTGACCAGCCTGCCGCCGTTGTACTCGAAGTTCGGGTAGGTTCCCTTCTCCTCGTTGAACAGGGCGAATACGTGGTCGCCCGCACGGACTATCCCCTGACCGTGGTAGTTGTAACCGGCAGTCCCATTGTAGGTGAACGATCCTGCGGCCGCGTAGTTGCCGCCGATATTGAACCCCGATACCTTGGCCTCATCGTAGCCGGTGACGTAGAGAGCGTCTCCCAGCGAGGCCGCGCCGCGGCAGTTGACCAGACCGCTCCACTTCGCCTCTTTGAGAGGAGTCCTGTAGCCGCCCTTTGCGTCGTAGATCCAGACAGTGTCCGGCTGGCCGTAGGTGTACTGGGACAGAAGCACCCGCAGGTCCCCCGCACCGTCGCGGAACGCGTGCAGGGAGTGGTCGCCTCCCAGGTTGGTCACTATCCTCGGCGCGGCCGGCCCCGGGATCCCGGAGGGGGAGACGATCACCCTGCCAAGGCTTCCCGAGGTGTAGGTGTCGTCGACCACCGTGTAGACCACTCCTGCATGGGCCACGGACGCCGCCAGCAGGGCGGCTGCCAGGATGAAGATTCGCATGAAACGCCTTGTCAACATGTATGCTGCCTCCTTTGTGTTTTTAGAAATACCAGTCGAGCGTCAGGTAGAAGCTCCTGCCCTGAAATGGGTAGTACATGGTCCTGTCCGGCCCGGTATCACCTCCTTCGCGCAGCACCTCCGGCCCCCTGTTGAACAGGTCGTCCACCCCTGCGGACACGCGCAGCGAGTCCGACAGGTCGTACTTCCCGCCCGCCCCGACCGTGAGAAGGTTCCCCGACCGGATCGTCTCCGCACTGTCGAAGTACATGTCCCCTGTGTAGTGAAGCTCGGTGAAGAGAGAGCCTCTGCCGCCCGCGAAGCTCCTCGCGACGCGCAGAAGCCCCTCCAGCTCGGGCCTGTTGGGGAGGCGCATTCCGTGCCTGTAGTCGCCCGGCGTCTCGTTGACCGCGTCCATCCAGGTGAATGACGCGAACAACTCCCACGGGCCGCGCCGCATGGTCGACTCGACCTCAAGCCCGTACACCCTGGACTCCCCGATGTTCTGGTAAATCCCAAAGCGGGGGCTGGTCATGACGAACTCAATGAGGTTCTCCGATCGGCTCGCGAAGAGGGTCGCCTCAGCATCGACCAGGAATCCCCGCGCCTCGCCGCTCCACATCACGCCGAGGTCGGCCCGCGTGCCCTCCTCCCATTTCAGATCCGGCGCCGGGCGGATGCTTGCGCCGTCCCCGTAGCGCTCGTACATGTTGGGCGCACGATTGTAGGAACCGAACGAGGCCCGCCAGGACAGGCCGTCCCCGAGCTCCTGCACTACTCCCGCCCCCCAGGAGAGCCGCCCCTCGCCGTCCATCGCGCTCCACCGAAGCAGGGGCGTGAAGAGCAGGTTCCCCTCCCGTCCCAGGGAGATGGTGTCCTGCAGGTGGATGTTCAGGCTGTCCTGGGAGAAGGAGTCGCGCCCTCCGAGGCGCTCGATCACGTCGCCGCGCACGTCCAGATTCTCGTTCGACCAGTCGATCAGGAGCTCCGCGAGGTGCGAGTCGCCGATCGGCAGGGAGGCGTCGACCGCGAACCCGCCGCGCCTTGACCGGTACTCGTTGTGCCGCTCGCCAAGCCCGCCGGTCACGTCGTCCGGGTCGTTATACTCCTTGAACTGGTCAAGCCACTCGGCCCTCCACCCCCAGTCGAGCTCCCCCGATCCGTACCTGCGGCCGAGCGAGAGGCTCCACTGGCGAGTTCCGAGCCACGCGCCGCGCGGCCCCGGCTCGGACGGCCTGTCGAACCCCGGCGCGGGCTGCGGCAGGCCCCGCTCGTCCTCCCGCCACGAGGCGCGCGCGTGCCAGTCGTCATCCTCCCACTTCAGCAGCAGGTTCTTCCGATCGAAGTGGTTGTGCCTGCGCCTGGCCTCGTAGTCGTCCTCCGGGGTGTAGGGTGTGTCGTTGTCGTTCCAGTACTCGAAGTCGCCGTCGCTTCTCTCCGCGGACGCGCCAAGGTAGAATCGCCCGTCGCCCAGCGGCGTGCTCCACGACAGGGCCCCTCTCTTGCCGCCCCACGAGGACGCGCCCAGCGACGCTCTCCCCCCCGCACTGGTCGGCCTCTTAGTCACGATGTTGATGACGCCTCCCATGGAGGCACGGTTGAAGCGCGACGGGACGTACCCTCGGTAGACCTCGATGGCCTCGACGTCGCTCACGGGGATGGTGGACAGATCCACCGCCGACTCGCTGCCGAGGTTGGCTAGCACTCCGTCCACGTACACCGCCACCTGCGCCGACGTGCTTCCCCTGACGGACGCGACAGTATAGGCCCCTCGCCCTCTCGCCTCGATCACGTGCAGTCCGGGGACCCGCTTCAGCAGGTCGGGGAGACTCTTCTGCTCCCCCTCCATCTCCTTCGGGCGCACGATCGTCACCGCGCCGGGGGAGAACGCCTCCTCTTCGCCGATCGCGTCGGCGGTCACGATCTGCTCGGGCAGCTCCGCCTCGAACGCCGCCAGCGGCGTCGCGCAGCAGAGCGCCATCAAGAGAGCGACCGCACACGTCCTTGAAAAACCGAATGCTCTCACCAGGAATCCACTCCTCGAAGATATCGCATCAGTTCAGCCGGAAGACGATCGACGCCGTCGCCCGCACCTCTCCCGGATGGTCGAACCTCCACTGCTTCACCGCCTTCAGGGCCGCCTCGTCCAGCCTCGACGAGCCGCTGCCGGAGGTTACCGAAGCGTCCGCGACCCGGCCGGAGCGTATCGTGAGCAACAGTCGGACGACCCCCTCCTCCTTGCGCCTGCGCGAGAAGAGAGGGTACTCCGGAGGCGGCTGCGACAGAATGCGAAGCGTTGCCACGTCCACCGGGGCGGCCTTCGCCTCGGTCGAGCCCGGAGCGCCCGCGGGCTTGCCCGAGCCCGGCGGTTTAGCGACCTGCGCGGAGGGGTCGATGCCGTCGTTGCGCCCGTCCTCAGGCGGATCGACAGCGACCGCCGGGGGCTTTGCCTGCGGAGCGGGGAGCTCCTTCGGCTTCGGCTGCGGTTTGGGCTTCGGCTGGGGCTTCGGGGCCGCTTTCCTTGCCGGTTCGAGCCTCTTCTCCGGCAGCTTCGGCGCGGGTCTCTCAGGCTCGGGGGCCGATACGACCGGCTTGGGAGATTCGCCCTTCACCGCTCGCAGCACTAGGCGAAACTCCCCGGGGATCGACCTCCTGGTCTCGCTCGCCTCCGGCGCTAGCAACAGCAGGGAGTGAAGCGCCAAACTCGCGCACAGGGCGGGCACCAGCCTTCTCACGGCGAATCCTCCCCCTGCAGGGCCAGCCCCGCCAAGTCAAGCCCCTCGCGCCGCAGGATCTCCAGCACGCGGGCTACCGCACCGTAGGGGGCCTCTTTGTCGCCTGCCAGCAGTACCTCCCGCTTTTGGACAGCCGCATCTGCGGCCAGCGACGCCAGCTCTTCCGAAGCCGCCTCCCGCCCGTCCCACAGCACGACGCCGTCCTTTCGGACGGTCAGCAGCAGGGGGCTCTCGCCTATCTCGGAGGCTGTCTCCCCCTGCGGCAGATCTACCTCTATCTTCCCCTGCAGGAAGTTGGCCGTCAGCACGAAGAAGATTATCAGCATGAACAGCACGTCGATGAGGGGCGTGATGTCCAGCTCGGCCCTCGCGCGCCTGCTCATTAGTCTCCCTCCCGCCTGAATCTCTTCCTGATGAGGAAATCCGCGCCTCGCCTCAGGCACTCCTCCTGCGAGTCGATGCGCCCCGCGAGCATCGAGTGGACGAACAGAGTCGGAATGGCCACGGTCAGCCCCGCCACGGTGGTGTAGAGGGCCTTCCAGATTCCGCCCGTGACCGCCGAGGCGGTTATCTGCCCGCCGTCGTGCAGGGCGGAGAACATCTCGACCATCCCTAGCACAGTGCCCAGGAGCCCCAGCAGGGGAGCGGCACGGGCGGTCATCTCGAGAAAGGGGAGGCGCTTCTCCCACCGGAATATCTCCCGGCGAATCTCCTGGTCCAGCAGCAGCGCCATGTCCTCCCTGTCTATGCGCCAGTGGGCCAGGGCGGCCTGGAACACCCGGTGCAGCGAGCTGCGGGACGAGGAGGCGATCTCGCGCGCGTCGTCCAGCCTGCCCTCGCTCAGGGCGGGGCCGAGCCGCGCCTCCAGCCCGGCGGCGTCCGTCGAAGACGCGAAGAAGAAGACAAGCCTCTCAAGAGCCACCGTGACGGCGGCCACCGAGAGCGCCAGCAGCGCCCACATCAGAGCGCCCCCCGCCTCCATGTAGGAAAGCATCGCGTTCACCTCCATCGATCGTTTCGCCTCCCTCGCGCTATGAGCAGCCACAGAAAGAACGCCGAGCCTATGCATGAGGTCAGCACTCCCACCGGAATCTCGGCGGGCGCCCAGAGGGTCCGGGCGGCCGTGTCGCACAGGACCAGGAAGCCGCCGCCGAAGAAGAGGCTGGCGACGCACAGACGGGCGTGATCCGCTCCGACCAGCGAGCGGCAGATGTGGGGGGCGACCAGCCCCACGAAGCCGATGGGGCCGCACACGGCGACGTTCATCCCCACCGAGAGGGAGACCGCAAGGAAGAGCAGCCATCTCACCCTCTCGACCTGGACCCCCCTGCTCATCGCAATCTCCTCGCCGCAGACCATCAGGTCCAGTTCGCGCGAGAAGGCCGCGGCCATGAACAGGATCAGCAGCATGGCCGGGACCGCAGCGCCGAGGGAGGAGAAGCCGACTGTCTGGATCCCGCCCATCGACCACCTCATCATCCTGAACGTGTCCACGTAGCCGCCGCCGTACTGCAGAATCATGTTCAAGCTGCTGAACAGGAAGCTCACCGCGACCCCCGACAGCAGCAGCGTCCCCTCGGAGATCCCCCCGCCGCGGAGTCGCCACGCCGCGCAGATCGTGGCGACCGCCGCCATCGCGCCCAGAAAGGAGCATGCAGACAGGGACGAGAGGAGCCCGAAGAGGGTGAACGACAGGCCGTATCTTATCGAGACCACCGCGCCGAACGCCGCGCCTGTCGAGACGCCCAGCATGTCCGGCGAGGCGAGGGAGTTCCGGAACAGGGCCTGGAATACCATCCCGCACAGCGAGAGTGTTGCCCCCGTCGTCCACCCCAGGAGCGCTCGCGGGATGCGCAGCTCCCTCAGGATGCGTCCCCCCGAGCCTTCGTCCGCGATGTCCGCGAGGGAGAGGCTCTGCATCCCTATGAAAGGGGCGGTCGCCAGGCAGACGAGCGACAGTACTATGATCGAGGGCATGACCAGCCGCCTCATCCGACCATGCTCCGGGGCGCTATGTAGGGGGCCCTCGCCCCCTCGCCGTCGAGGGCCAGGAACTCCGTGCCGAATAACTCGCGCAGCAGGCTTGTGTCGGCGAAGAGGCGCGCTTCCCCGCTGTGCGCCAGTATGCCCCCCTTGAGCGCAAACACCCTGTCCGCGCTGCGCAGGGCGGGGTTCACGTCGTGAGTGACCATGACCACGGAGATGCCGCGCTCCCTGTTTACCCGGTCGACCAGGGCGGCAGCCTCGGCCTGGCTTCGGTAGTCGAGCGAGGTCGCGGGCTCGTCCAGGAAGAGCATCTCCGACGTCTGGGCCAGGGCCGCCGCCAGCAGAGCTCTTTGCCTCTCGCCGCCGCTGAGGCTGAACATGCGCCGCTCCGCCAACCCCGACATCTCCGTCAGGTGAAGAGCCTCGTCCACTATCTCCCGGTCGCTCCGGCTCTCCCCGCCGAACGGCTGTCTCCAGGCGTAGCGGGAGAGGGCTACGAAATCCCTCACCGCGAACGGAAGCATGTCCGTCCCGGTCTGAGGTATCCACGCGATCTTGCGGGCGATATCGCGCCCCGACAGCCTGCCGAGCGGCCTGCCCTCCAGCAGCACCTCCCCGGATGTCGGCCTGACCAGCCCGCCGAGGCACTTCAGAAGGCTGCTCTTCCCGGCGCCGTTCGGCCCGATCACGGCCACGAACTCACCCCTGCCGACCGACAGGGAGACGTCCTCCAGGATGACGGAGCCGGACACGGACAGTCCGACCGAGCGAGCCTCCAGCAGGGGTGTCATCGCGATCCCTCCCGTTCGGGATGGACTATCTCCGCAAGTGCTCGCAGGATGCGCCACATCTCCGGCCCCGGTCGCAGGAAGACCGTCCCCTCCAGCACGTGCACCCGCCCCTCCCTCGCCGCTCGAGTGTCCGCGCTTTCCATCCACTGGCGTTTCAGCCGCTCCGGATCGAATACGAGGTCTTCGTCGACCGGCTCCATCGAGTGGTAGTAGCCTCGGTCGCCGACCAGGTCGATGATCACGTCGGGATCGATCTTCGCCAGCCCCTCGGGGGAGAGCACAGGATACGGGGATCCCCCTGGCGGAACGGCGTTGACCCCGCCCGCCAGCTCCAGCAGCTCGTCGTAGAAGGTGCCGCGCCCCGCCGCATAGAAGGCCGATATGCGCGGCTCCGACAGCTCGCGCGACACGCATATCAGCACCCGCGGACGGTCGTCCGTTTCTGTCGAGCGCTCGGCAGCGCGCGAGATCTCCCGGCGCAGCCTTCCCGTTATCTCCGAGGCCGCGGCGGAGGCGTCGCAGACGCGGCCAAGCTCCTCGATGGAGGCCAGCACCTCTGCCAGAGTGGACTGCCGCAGCATCGCGTAAGGGATGCCCAGCTGCTCAAACTGCGGGGCAAACTGGGCGTGTATATCCTGCATCACGACCAGGTCGGTCTCCATCGCCAGCAGCGACTCCAGCCCGAATGCAGCGAACCCGCCGATTTTAGGCTTTAGGCGGGCTTCCTCCGGCGTGTCGCAGAACTCCGTCACCGCGGCGATGCTGTCGCCCAGTCCGAGCGCGAACAGGATCTCCGTGCCGACGGGCGTCAGGGACACTATCCTGCCAGGCGCCGCTCCCGCGGGCGCGGCGAGAAGGAGCGCCGTCAGAATCAGCGCCGTCGTCCGGACGCTTTCGCTCATACGCATGGGTGCATTCCCCCTAAAAAAAGAGGAGGCCCTGCGGGCCTCCTGCTGAGATAAAAAAAGACAGGGTGATACATGCCCGCGCACAACACCCAATGTCCTCCGTCGATTTTCTGGCTCCCGGACTATCGTCCGGTCACAGTGGCGGGGCCGCTCCGGTCTTTAACCGGATTGCTCGGCGGAGAACTCCTATTCTTTTCTAGACTAATTCTAGAGCCTCGGGGGCCCCGAGTCAATGGGCGTCGCCTCGCGATTCCCTCCGCTCGTTACGGTTAAATAAGCCTCCCTCCATCGTCAATTATATCCATCGCCCCGGCTCGTGAGTACGCTCCAATCCTGCGAGAGTCTCCTCTAGACTTCGTCCTCCAGAAGAAACTCCGCTATATTCCTGTGAATGATCCCCTCCCGGCTTCTGTCGATAGAGTCCATGGACAGGACATACTTCGGGAAGTTGTCACGAACGGACAAGAGGGACGAAAACTCCCTTTCCACGACCGAGTCGTCGGCCAGGAGGTAGGCCACCTGAATGTACAGCTTGTCCCTGCCTTTCACCGCGGCGAAATCGATCTCTCTGTCCCCGGCCCGGCCTATGGAGACGGAATAACCCCTTCTGAGCAGCTCGACATAGACGATATTCTCAAGCACCTGGTTGATGTCCCGCTCGTTTCTCCCTGTCAGAGCCTCACGTATGCCATGGTCTGCGAGGAAAATCTTCTCCTGGAACTTCAGCCCCTTTTTCCCCAGAACGTCCTCTCTGGGTGCCAGATGAAGAAGGCACGCCTCTTTCGCATAGCTTATATAGTTGTACAGAGTCTCCTGAGCAAGGCTGCGTTTCTCGCTCCTGAGAAATTTCGACAGGGACGGACCCGAAAAGGTGTTAGCGACATTGGAGACCAGGTAGTGCATGATTCTTTGAAGCAGATCCAGATCTCGAACCGAGTAGCGGGCCGCGATATCCTTCAGGACGATGGAATTGTAGATATCCCTCAGATAGGCCGCGGCCGCCCCTGAATCCAGGCTATTGGCATAGATGAAGGGCATCCCTCCGAGTTGAACGTATCTCCTGAACGCCCTTTCCACGCCCGCCCCCTTTTCTCCGCACTCCCACGCTTCCTTGAACGAAAAGGGATATACCTTCAGCTCCACGTAGCGGCCTGCGAGAAGGGTGGCGAGCTCGCCCGAGAGGAGCTTCGCATTTGACCCGGTGATGTAGATATCGCAGTCGGTATCGGCAAGCAGAGAGTTTGCGACTCGTTCCCAGCCGTCGAGCTCCTGCACTTCGTCCAGAAAGATGTAGCTTTTTCCTCCCGCTGTCTCGATAAAACGGGTGATTTCTCCGTACATCTCCGAGGCGGTCGTGTTTTCGTACGCCATGCTTTCGAAGTTTGCCGAAAAAATTTGACTCTCCGGGACTCCCGCTGTCTTAAGATCATTTTGCAACAGCTGAAGCAGGGTTGTCTTGCCCGACCTTCTCATCCCCGTAAGCACTTTGATTATTTTTTTGTTCATAAACGGTCTTATCGCATCAAGATATCCGGAACGGCGAATCATTTTTATCCTCCAAAAAAAGTTATATAGAAAACTAACACCTAAAAGCTGGATTTTATTCGATACAACGTAATTTTATCATATCCGTCTTTTGAGACCAGGCCGTGTAAAACTTCCGTTTCCAGTGTAATATTGACACGAAGCATGAGTTCACCGAGTCCCGCTTTGCCTTTGAAGCAGGGACGCCTCCTCGATATGATGATAGTTTGCTGACTACATCTTAACCGAGGCTTGAGCGAATGGCTCAATTCGAATTACACCATTATATGGACTCAATCACGGTACGCGTCTTCTCTCCACTCATTTAGAAGCACGTCGTCGATATCGGCCGCGCATCGATCCACCTGCTGCAGCGGGAAGACTATTTTGCGAGGACTGCAGATGAATCCAAAGTTAAGCGTCATCATACCCGCATACAATTCGGAGGGAACGTTGAAACGCTGCCTGGACAGCGTGTTTGCCTCGGATTTTTTGGAGGACATGGAGATAATCGTGGTGAACGACGGCTCGACCGACGGAACTCTGGAGGTGGCAAGGCAATACGGGGACCGCCCGCGGTATTTCATTGTCAACCAACCGAACCGAGGGGAGACAAGGGCGAGATGGTCGGGGATTTGTCTGAGCAAGAGCGACTGCCTCGGCTTCGTGGACGCGGATGATTACATAGCCCCGGACATGTTCTCGAAGATGTACAATCGGATGGCCGAAACCGGTGCGGACATGGTGGTCTGCGGCGTGTACAGGGTAAACGAGGGAAAAATGACCCAGACCTTCCGATACGACCATGATGTCGCGTTTTCCCGGGAAGAAGCGATTGAACGGGTCATACTCGAGAAGGTGAACGGTTATGTATGGAACAAACTCTATTCGAAGCATCTGATGGCCAGGGAAAACTATCGGAAGACTTTTGACGTTTCTTATTGCGGTGACCTGCTGCTGAACCACTATGTGATGCAGAATGTGAGAAAGGTAGCCTTTCTGGAGGAGGCGCTTTATTACCTGCATTCCCGCCTACTCCTAACGAGCATGGCGGATTGAACGCAACAAGCACAGAACCAATCGCACTTTGACAACAAACCCCTTGTCATTTACCCTCGTGATGTGTTAGAATACACGTAACGAGGGGGTGTCGGTATGACGGCCATAATCCATCAGAAGGACAAGCGCTCCGGAATCACCTACGCATACGAGTCAATATCCTACTGGGACAGGGAGAAGAAGCAGTCGAGGGCGAAGAGGACCCTGATAGGCAGAGTGGACGAGAGGACAGGCGAGATCGTCCCCACCGACGGCAGATGCCGAAGGAAGAAGGAGGAAGCGACAGCGGTCAAGCCCGGACCTGTTCCCTCCACCCGCACTGCCCGTCTCTTCTGCGGCGCCACCTACCTGTTCGACGCGATAGGCAGGGAGCTGGGGATAACCGAAGACCTCAAGAAGTGCTTTCCCAAGACCTGGAGGCAGATACTGTCGGTCGCCTACTACCTGATACTGGAAGACAGGAACCCTCTGTGCCGGTTCGAGAAGTGGAGCGATCTGCACAGGCATCCGTACGGGGAGAACATCACATCCCAGCGCGGCAGCGATCTCTTCGCGTCGATCACCGAGGAGTCGAAGCAGGAGTTCTTCAGGCTCCAGGGGAGGAGAAGGCTCGAGAACGAGTACTGGGCCTACGACATCACCTCCGTTTCCAGCTACTCGGAGTGTCTGAAGCAGGTGCTCTACGGCAGGAACAAGGAGGACGACTTTCTCCCCCAGCTGAACCTCGCTCTGGTCTTCGGGGAGAGCTCCGGTCTTCCCTTCTACTACCGCAAGCTCGCCGGGAACATCCCCGACGTCAGGACGGTGAAAACGCTCCTGGCCGACCTGGACGTCCTTGGCTTCTCGAAGGTCAAGCTCGTGATGGACAGAGGCTTTTACAGCGAGGAGAACATCAACGCCCTGATGAAGGAGCACGTCAAGTTCCTTATCGCCTGCAGGATGTCCCTGTCCTTTGTTAGGAGCAACCTGGATCCGATCTACGACCGGTTCCGCTCCTTCGAGAGCTACGACGAGGCCAGTGGACTCTACTGCCGCACCGTCAGGGCGGAGTGGGATTACAGACAGCACCGCCCTTATAAGAAAGACGTCCTTGCCGAGCCCAGGCGCGTCTATCTTCACTACTACTACGACATAGACAGGGCCGCCGAGGAGGAGAAGGCATTCGACCGCCGCCTCGCGGAGCTCAAGAGCGAACTGGAGTCGGGCAGAAGGGGCCCCGAGCACGAGGCTTGGTACCGCAGGTACTTCGACGTCTCCTCCACACCCAAAAGAGGCGTGAAAGTCACGGTCAAGGAGGACGCTGTCGCCCTGAAGAAGAGGTACCTCGGCTTCTTCGTCCTTCTCTCCAACGAGACGATGGACGCAGCGACCGCTCTGGACCTGTACCGCAACAAGGACCTCGTCGAGAAGGCCTTCGGGAACCTCAAGGAGCGACTGAACATGAGGCGGGTCCTCGTCTCCTCCGAGAGGAGCCTTGACGGGAAGCTGTTCGTCGAGTTCGTGGCTCTGATCTACCTCTCCTGCATCGGAAAGCGCATGCGGGACTCGGGCCTGTTCAAGGACTACACCCTTCAGGGGGCTCTGGACAAGCTGGACGTGATCGAGTGTTTCGAGAGCCCGGGGAAGGAGTCGAGAGTTGGCGAGGTGCTTGAGAAGCAGAGGCAGATCTATGCCGCGCTGGGCGTGCCGCCCCCGACCTCGTTATGAGTGGGCGGGAATGCAGGTTATTATTATGTTGCCTCTCCCGCATCTATTTCACTGAATATGACTGCCACGGTCCTTAGAGACGCTTTGCATGTAAAAGAAACGCTCCGACGGGATTTCGGCGTCAGCAAAAGGACGAGATGGAAAAAGCTCTCTGCTGATGTTTATGTAAGAGGGATGACAAGCACCTTGCGAACTCTTGCCGCATGGGATTCGAATGAGGAAACCGAAGACCTTAAGCGACTTGTTGTACGTCGTATAAAAACCGTGAAGTTGGACGAGATATGGGGGGTGTCGAGTCAACGGGAGGTTTTTGATTTGATACTGGTAAAACTAGGGCTGTTTGAGTTGTTGTATTCCCTGTGGGAGAGCCCGTTTCTCGCTCCCGTGAGGAAAATGCGCAGAAAACTTTAAAAAAGCGGAGCATCCGCCAAAGGTTTATTATCACGAAACGGAGAGCCACAAGGCTCTCGCTCGTCGCGACAAGCTTCCTCCTGACTACGTCGAGTCCGTACTTGCGCCTGGCCTCCCCGAACTCGCCCTCGACCTCGTTCCGGCGGAGGCGTCCGTAAAAAAGAGGATGTTCCCAGTACTTGCAAGGGTTAAGAGTTGTTCGGGAGGCCCGGATCAAAGCTTCCCTCCGGCCGATTCCGCGCAGGCCTCGCGCAGTTCGTCGAGCGAGACGGAGAGGAGGGCGCATCTCTCGTCCGAGCGGGGGAGGACCATCAGGGGTGCCCCCGAGCGGAACTTCTTGTCTCGCGCCACGAACGGCGCAATCTCCTCCCAGGCCATGTCCACGCGGTGCGGAATCCGCAGGGTCGTAAGGAGCCGGTCGAGCCGGGAGAAATCCTCCTCGCGAAGCAGTCCCCTCCTGAGCGAGAGGCGGGATGCCACCATCATCCCGGCCGCGACCCCGTCCCCG
>Ga0255347_1001167_pt1 | contig 44524 bp, 41 predicted proteins | sample wastewater_treat_2_FD_192479 | JGI IMG/M metagenome (GOLD analysis project Ga0255347, IMG submission 192479) | Wastewater microbial communities from Lulu Island WWTP, Vancouver, Canada - plant24 | ecosystem: Engineered > WWTP > Wastewater > Unclassified | place: Canada: Vancouver, British... | reverse complement strand
CTTGCACTGCCGCTATGCGTTCTTCATCTGTTAGCTTACTTCCTCTTGACATAAAATAACCCCCTTACAGCTTTCACACGCTTTTGTTTTTTCGTGTGTCTACTTTAAGGGGATTATATCATTTTATAACACTCAGGGGCATTATGTTTATTCGGTTAATATGATAAATCATAATTTGCCGCTGAGCGAGCGGCGGCGCTAAGACGTCCGTGTATCAACGAAAGGGCAGTTGCTCCTCGACGCGGGGAATGCTTGGGGCGCTCATGAACGGGATTCCAAAGGGACCCTGTTCCTTTGGTGGAGTCCAGAGGCGGCGCCTCTGGCAGGGTTCAAGGGGCAGAGCCCCTTATTACGCCAGGCGCCTCGCAAGGGGTGAATCCAAAAACAGTCCGGTGGACTGTTTTTGGAGAGGGGACGCCTTGTAAGAGAAGGCGTCCCCTACATTAGCTAACGGCTAAGGGCTTAAATCATAATTTAGCTCCGCTAAATTATGATTTATACTATTCATCATCGTCCTCGTCGTTTTCCTCCTCATCATCGGTGGGAAGTACCTCGATTATGACCTTTTCTACGGTCTGCTCGTTGACCTCGGCAGCTGTGATGCGGAAGATACCGCTCTCGGCGGTCTCTCCTGCCTCGGGGATATGCTCCATTACATCGGTGACCCAGCCGCCTACGGAGGTATAATCCGTGGTTATCATGTCCTCGTCAAGGTCAAGCATCTCCAGCATATCGCTTATGCTCATGTCGCCTGCCACCTCGTATTTATCGGGAGCTATCATCATAATATTGGTCTCGATCTCATCGTCCTCGTCGTAGATCTCGCCTACAAGCTCCTCGATTATGTCCTCAAGAGTGACTATGCCCTTGGTGCCGCCGTACTGGTCGATGACTACCGCAAGGTGGACCTTTGAGCGCTGCATATCACGCATTGCTTCGCTGATGAGCTTGGTATCGGCTATGTGGGGAACCTCCTGTATGATGGAGGTTATGTCCCTTCCGCCCTCCACCAGCATTTTGAAAAACGCCTTGTTGGTGATGATACCGCGGATATTGTCCAGGCTCTTTTCATAAACGGGAAGACGGGAGTACATCTCGGTGCTGAATAGCTCCTTTATCTCGTCGATAGTTGAGCCCAGCTCCACTCCCACGACCTTTACACGGGGAATGAGTATCTCGTTGACGTTTATCTCGTCGAACTCCAGAGCGCTCTTCACCAGCTCGCTCTCCTGCTCCTCGATAACGCCCTGCTCCTCGATCTCGTCGATCATGTACTTCAGCTCGTCCTCGGTAACGCTTGGAGCCTCATCGCCCTTGGATATTGCCGATGAGACCTTGTTCAGCAGCCACACGAAGGGCTTGAACACGGCGACCAGCAGTGAGAGAGGCCCCGCAAAGGCAAGCGCCAGCTTCTCCGCGTTCTTCTTGGCGTAGGACTTAGGCAGCACCTCGCAGAATACCAGTACCAGCACCGTGATAACGATAGTTGATACCGCAGCGCCCTTGCTGCCCATTATACTTATAAATAAGATAGTGCTTACAGATGATGTGGCGATGTTCACGATATTGTTTCCGATAAGCACCGCCGTCAGCACCTCGTCGAAGCGGTTAGCCAGCTTCAGCGCCTTTTTCGCCTTTTTGCTGCCCTGTGCCTCATAGTTCTTGAGGCGGAGCTTGTTGACGCTGGAATAGGCGGTCTCTGTACCCGAGAATACTGCGGAAAACACCATCATCGCTATGACCAGAACTATCTTCCATATGTCTGAACTGTCCATATAATTCCTTTCCTTAATATATAATGTTTTTATTATATCACACATTAAGGAAGAATGCAAGAGGGAGAATATCATTATTTCAAGGCATTTTCGGTGACTGTTTAACAGAGTTTTCACATAAGGGGCTCCAATGTGAAAAAAATTACACAAAAGCTTCCTTAAAACGATACAATTACCGCAAACTTATTTCACATATGCCCAATATAATATAATCACAGGCTGAGGGAGAACCTCAGAGAGATAATCTGAAAGGAAAAGTGATCATCATGAATGAGTACAATTACACATACAATAACAATACAGCCCCCGAGGAAAACGGAAACAACTATCAGGGCTTCAGCACTGACGGAGGCAACTCTCCCAAGAAGCCCAAGAAGCATACAGGTCTCAAGGCAGCTGCTCTTGTAATGGCTATGGCAGTTGTATCCGCAGGCTCTATCGGTACATACCGCTACTTCGCAGGCGAGAACTTCAACCGTGCTGCTGTTACAGAGGAAGAGGAAGAGACAGTCCTCAAGAGCACAAAGGACACAGATTCCTCGATCATCGCTCAGAACATCAGCATCATCGAGCCCGTTGAATCAGACGGCAAGGCTCTTACAAATGAGGAGATCGTCAAGAAGGTGCTCCCCTCTGTTGTAGGTATCGAGTCTTCATTTGAGGTAACAACGCAGAGCCAGTCCGTTATCCCTGATGATTTCTTCAATTTTGGTTTCGGCGGTTTCGGAGGTTTCGGCGGATATGACTTCGGCGAATCAGCTCCTCAGACCAACATATACAAGGGCACAGGTACAGGCGTTGTGGTAACAGAAAACGGCTATATCGTTACAAACGCTCACGTTATCTATGACAGCGAATACGGCGCAGGTCTTGCAAAGGAAGTAAATGTTCTCCTTGGCGACGACGAGACCTACGAAGCTGAGGTCATAGGCTATGATGTAGACCTTGATCTGGCAGTCCTGAAAATAGACGAAACAGGTCTTACACCTGCTGAATTCGGCAACAGTGACGAGCTCCAGCTCGGTGAATCGGTCATCGCCATCGGCAACCCTCTCGGCTTTGAGCTCAGGAACACCGTTACAGGCGGTATGATCTCAGGTCTTGACCGTGACATCACTATCAACGACAAGGCTATGAACCTTATCCAGACCGACACCGCTATCAACTCAGGAAACTCCGGCGGTCCCCTTATCAACAAGTACGGTCAGGTAATCGGTATCAACTCCTCAAAGATGTCCTCATCCTACGGTTCATCGGAGGCTTCTATCGAGGGTCTCGGCTTTGCTATCCCCTCCAACGAGGCTGCTGCTATCATTGACGATATAATGAAGTACGGTCACGTTACAGGCAAGCCCCAGCTAGGCATCAGCTGTCAGGCTATATCCGAGGCTGCTGCTGAGATGTACAATCTCCCTGTTGGCGTAATGATCAAGCAGATCAACGAGGACAGTGCCGCTGACAAGGCAGGTCTTGAGGAAGGCGACATCATCGTTGAGGCTGACGGCGAGAAGGTAACTACAACAGCAGAGCTTGTTGCAAAGAAGAACAAGCACTCCGCAGGCGAAGAGTTCGAGCTGACTATCATCAGAAACGGCGATGAAAAGACTGTAAAGGTAACTCTCGACGAGCAGGAGTATGAGGACCCCGAGAACGAGGAAGAGCCCAAGGAAGAAACTACCGGGGCTAAGAAAAATAAGAACGCCAAGTCTGAGGAAGAGACCGAGCCCGAGGAAGCTGAAAAAGCTGACGAGGCTGAGGAGTCTGAAGAGGAGACCACAGAAAAGTCTTCAAAGAAAAACAAGTCCGGCAGGATAGATGTACCTGATTTCCTTGCCCCCGATGAGGACGCAGAATAAGTTTTTCATTTTTCACTTCTTCATTTTAATATAAGATAAGCTCCCCGAAAAACGGGGAGCTTATTGTTTTTATATGCACTTGCGCGAAAGCGATCACTTTCTGAATGCAGCGATAGACTGCTCGATCTTTGCCATCTTCTCCTCTGCCTTTGCAAGCTTTGCCTTTTCAGCCTCAATGAGCTGTGCGGGAGCCTTAGCGATAAAGCCCTGATTATTAAGCTTTCCGCTGAGGAAATCGATGTCCTTCTGTACCTTTGCCTTCTCCTTTTCGAGACGGGCGATCTCCTTCTCCTTGTCAACGAGCTCGTCCATAGGAATGAAGATACGAGCGGTATCGGTTACTGCGTTGGCGGAATCGGGAATATCGAACTTGTCCCCTGTTTCTACTGCGGAAGCAGATGCCAGCTTCTCGAAGAACAGTGAGCAGGAGTTGAACAGTGCCTTGTCGGCAGTCTCGATGAAGAGCTTTGCCTTTACCGACGGAGGTACGTTCATTTCTGTGCGGACGTTGCGGACTGCCTTGATAGCAGAGATTATCTTCTCAAAGTCCTTCTCCTCTGCTGTGAAGTCTATAGCAGGATCGTAGGTAGGATAGGTCTCCAGGATTATCATGGACTTCTCGTTATTGAGCACCTGCCAGATCTCCTCAGTGATGAAAGGCATGAAGGGATGAAGGAGCTTCAGCATTCCCTGCATTGCCCATACCAGAACTGCCTGTGCCTTTGCCATAGTCTCGCCGCCTGCCTGGATACGGGGCTTTGTCAGCTCGATATACCAGTCGCAGTAAACGTCCCAGATAAAGTCGTAGATCTTCTGTGAAGCAACGCCCAGCTCGTATCTGTCGAGATTCTCGCCCACTTCCTTAGCCAGCTGATTGAACTTGTTCACCAGCCACTTGTCCTCAAGCTCAAGCTCATCGGGAAGTCCCTTGAACTCGAAGTCCTCGGGAAGGTTCATCATGATGAAACGTGAAGCGTTCCAGAGCTTGTTTGCGAAGTTTCTTGCAGCCTTTACCTTGTCGTCGATATAACGCATATCGTTTCCGGGTGAGTTGCCTGTTGCCAGCATAAATCTCAGTGCGTCTGCACCGTACTCGTTGATGACCTCAAGGGGATCGATACCGTTGCCCAGTGACTTGGACATCTTGCGTCCCTGTGAATCGCGGACCAGTCCGTGGATAAGAACTGTGTCAAAGGGAACCTTGCCCATGTTCTCAAGACCGCTGAACATCATTCTGATTACCCAGAAGAAGATGATGTCATAGCCTGTTACGAGAGTATTTGTGGGGTAGAAGTATTTCAGGTCCTCTGTGTTCTCGGGCCAGCCCAGTGTGGAGAAGGGCCAGAGCGCAGAGCTGAACCATGTATCGAGAGTATCGGGATCCTGTCTCATGGGCTTGCCGCACTTGGGACAAACTGCGCTGCTCTCCTTGGTAACTACCATCTCGCCGCACTCGTCGCAGTAGAATGCAGGTATCTGATGTCCCCACCAGATCTGACGGGAGATACACCAGTCCTTGATATTTTCAAGCCAGTGGAAATATATCTTGTCAAAACGCTCGGGAACGAACTTTGTATCGCCGTTCTTTACAGCCTTTATAGCAGGCTCTGCAAGGGGCTTCATCTTTACGAACCACTGTGTGGACACCTTGGGCTCTACGGTAGTTCCGCAGCGATAGCAGGTTCCGACGTTATGGCTGTATTCCTCTATCTTAACGAGAGCGCCTTCCTTTTCCAGATCCTCGACTATCTTCTTTCTTGCCTCATAGCGGTCCATGCCTGCATATGCGGGATAGTCGTCAACGATGGTAGCGTCGTCGTTCATTACGTTGATAACAGGCAGGTTATGACGGAGACCTACCTCAAAGTCGTTGGGGTCGTGAGCAGGTGTGATCTTAACGACACCTGTACCGAAGTCCATCTCAACATAGTCATCGGCAACAATGGGTATCTCACGGTGAACGATAGGCAGGATAACTGTCTTGCCGACCAGGTCTGTATAGCGCTCGTCCTTGGGGTTTACAGCAACAGCTGTATCGCCGAGGAGAGTCTCGGGACGGGTGGTAGCAAGCTCCAGATAGCCGTCGGAGTCCTTGATCTTATAGCGGAGGTGCCAGAAATGGCCTGCCTGATCCTCGTAAGTAACCTCAGCATCGGAAAGTGAAGTCTTACACTTGGGGCACCAGTTGATTATACGCTCGCCTCTGTAAATAAGGCCTTTTTCGTAGTACTTGATGAAAACTTCCTTAACTGCCTTTGAGCAGCCCTCGTCCATGGTGAAGCGCTCTCTTGACCAGTCGCATGATGAGCCCAGCTTCTTGAGCTGCTCAACGATACGGCCGCCATACTGCTTCTTCCACTCCCATGCGCGCTTCATGAAGCCCTCGCGTCCCAGATCCTCCTTGGTAACGCCTTCCTTGCGCATAGCCTCAACGATCTTAGCCTCGGTCGCGATAGCAGCGTGATCTGTACCGGGGAGCCACAGTGCGCTGTAGCCGCTCATTCTCTTCCAGCGGATAAGAATATCCTGGAGAGTCTCATCAAGAGCGTGTCCCATGTGGAGCTGTCCTGTGATGTTCGGAGGGGGGATAACTATTGTATAGGGTGTCTTCTTGGGGTCAGCCTCTGCGCGGAAGCAGCCCTTCTCGTTCCATGCGGCATAAATTCGGTCCTCAAAGTCCTTGGGATCGTATGCCTTTGCAAGTTCCTTTGCCATTTCGATCAATTCTCCTTTAAAGTTGTATTGGTCCGTGCAAAATAAAATCGCCCCGAACCGTTAAAGGTCCAGGGCGAACTAAAGTCCGTGTTACCACCTGAATTCGGGAATTCTCCCGCACTCTGCGAAGCCGCTGAGCTTCTTCCCCTGTAACGTGAGGATCACGCCGCATACTACTGAGCAAAGCCGTTGGCACGCGAAGCTCCGAAGCTACTTCCGCAAGCCCCTCATACTGCCTTTCACCCTGCGGCAGCTCTCTGAAAATCGGGTATCCTGCGTACTCCTCTTCATCATCGCCTTTGAATACTCTCCTATTATACACGATAAATTCCCATTTGTCAAGGGAAAAGTGAGTAATATGGGCAGATAATATAAGTCTGCCGGTAACAATTCAATTATACCGTCCGTATCGTGGCGATGTTTATATCTGCGGACGCTGCCCTCCAAAAAGCTGCGAAAAATTCTCTTTTTCCCCTTGCACTCCGCGAAAAACTGTGTTATAATATATGTATCTATGTTTGAAAGGATTTGAAACTATGATCATACTTGACGAACTCAGAGTCGAAATGACAGGCTACCGCAAGGAAATGGCGGAGCTTGCTGACGTTCTGAATATAGAAGCTGCTAAAAAGCGCGTTGAGGAGCTTGGCGAGGAGACAGCCAAGGAGGGCTTCTGGGACGACCTCGAAAACTCCCAGAAGGTGCTCAAGGAGCAGAAGTCCCTTGAGAAGAAGATTGAGAAGTACAACCAGCTCAACGAGAACCTCGAAGATATAATCACTCTCATCGAGCTCTCTATCGAGGCTGACGATGAAAGCGACATCGAGGAGATCAAGAAGGAGTCGGAAGCCTTCAAGACCAAGCTTGAGGACGAAAAGCTGGCTACTCTCCTTAACGGCGAGTACGACAACGCCAACGCTATCCTCACTTTCCACGCAGGTGCAGGCGGTACAGAGGCTCAGGACTGGGCAGAGATGCTCTACCGTATGTACAACCGCTGGGCTGAGCGTCATGAGTTCAAGGTAGAGCTCCTTGACTATCTCGACGGCGACGAAGCAGGTATGAAGTCGGCTTCTATCCTTATCGAGGGCGAAAATGCCTACGGCTACATGAAGTCCGAGTCAGGCGTTCACAGACTTGTCCGTGTATCTCCCTTTGATGCGCAGGGACGCCGCCACACTTCATTTGCAGCTCTGGAAGTAATGCCCGAGCTTGACGATTCCATTGAAGTAGACATCCGTCCCGAGGACATTGAAATGGAGGTTTACCGTTCAAGCGGTGCAGGCGGACAGAAGGTAAACAAGACCAGCTCTGCTGTACGTCTTATCCATAAGCCCACAGGTATCGTTGTTTCCTGCCAGACTCAGCGAAGCCAGTACCAGAACAAGGACTACGCCATGAAGATGCTCCGTTCAAAGCTTGTTGAGATCAAGGAGCGCGAGCACCTCGAAAAGATCGAGGATATCAAGGGCGTCCAGAACCAGATCGCATGGGGATCGCAGATACGCTCATATGTATTCATGCCCTACACCCTCGTAAAGGACACCCGTACAGGCTTTGAAAACGGCAATATACAGGCTGTTATGGACGGCGATATTGACGGCTTCATTAATGCTTACCTGAAGTCGCTCTCACACGGAACTCTTGAAAAGTAATAACAGTTGAGAGGTGAAAGTGGAAAGTTGAGAGTTATTTCTCAACTTTAAACTCACAACAACGAATTTAAAAGCTCCCCGAACTTAAGGGCGGTGCTTATATAGAAGTTTATAGGTAATTATCGGGGACAAACCTTTCTGAGGAAAGGTTCTTTCCCCGAACCCCTTTTCCAAAGACTTTATAACTGAATTTAGCCCCAGAAGGGCGTTCCATATAAATGTGATAATCGGTAATATTACCAGGAGCGCCCTTCTGGGGCTAAATTTAATGCTAAAAGTTTTAGGAAGGGAGTTTGAGGGAGAACCCTTTTTCAAAAGGGTTTCCCTCAATATCACCCGTAAAACTTCTGTACGAGTGTCGCCCTTAAATTCGGGGAGTTCTTTTATAATACGCTTGTCAGCTTCGGTGTTTCGCCGATCTTCATCATATCCAGCATATCACGGAGCTCCGCAAGCTCGGATTGCAGCTCCTCGCTGTTGTTCTCCGCAAGGTGGACTATCCGTGAGAATATCCTGTCCACGTCCGTCAGCCTGTCATTTTTCAGCAGCACCGACGCCTTAGCGCGGAAGTCCTCCCACTCTGCGCTGAGCGCTCCTGCTCGGACAGCCGCCTCATCGGTTTCTCCCCTCTCCGCAAGCTCCGATATAACGCCGAGTTTTTCCAGCATATCGCCGCAGCGGCGGTTCACCCACAGGCTTGAAAACACGCTCAGTCCTATGAGCAGCAGTATGATGACCGCGCTTATCTTAGTCCTTGTCACTGTTGTCCCCTCCTACCGTAAAAATATGTGGCGGACTCCCCTTTTTGTCCGCTATGAAGCACTTTCCTGCGGCGTCCGCTGTCATGATAAAGACCTCATCAACGGTCATTCCGCAGCTTTTCACCGCAGTCTCCACCATGCTCCTGCTGAGTCCCGACGCTGCAAGAGCCTTTTCCACAAAGACCCCGTCGGAGATAATGAGCACGGGCGGATCATTTTCCTCCGCCTTTATACACATATCCGCCCGTGTGGGAGTGTCCGCCGAGGGCTTTTTCATAACAGACACGCTGCCCGTAGTCTCTACGATCGCAAACTGCACCTCATCAGGGTCGAATATGTCCTTGCTGCGGAGGGCCATGAGCAGATCGTCCACCGAAAACCGCAGCTCACGCAGTATATCCCGCTTGATACTGCCGTCTCTCACAACTATCTTCGGACTTCCAGAGATAAGCTTTCTCAGCCTCGGGAACTTCAATTCCAGCCAGGATACCAGCACCTCAAAACAGACCAATGCCAGTATTGGAGTAACTCCCACTATTACGGGGATATTCACATCCTCGATGGGAAGCGTGGCGATATTGGACACAAGTATAGTTATGACCAGCTCAGAGGGCTGGAGCTCCCCCAGCTGGCGCTTTCCCATCAGTCTCACCGCGAAAATGACCAGAACATACAGCAGCAGTGACCTTATCAGAATAACACACATAAAAACAGCTCCTTCGGGAATATTGTCCCCCGAAAGAGCCTGTATATTCGTGATGACGCAGAAAGCCCCGAGGCGATATTACGCTTCGGGGCTGTTTTTATTCGGAAAAACGCTTATTGTACTCGGTATAAGCCTTGACGATGATCTCCGCGCAGAGCTCATCGCCCAGCTCGGCACTGTTAAGGCAGAGGGAATACTGATCCTTGTCCTGCCATACTCTTCCCGTATTGACGTTATAGAAGGTCTCACGGCGCTTGTCTGCCTTTTTCATTATGGACTCAGCCTTTTTCTCCTCCGTATTATACTGCTCAATTGCGCGCTTCAATCTGGACTCACGGTCCGCATAGATGAACACGCTGAAGCAGCCGCGGTCCTCCAGGATATAGCTTCCGCAGCGTCCTACCAGGACAAAGCTCTTCTCCTTGTCGGCGATCTCGTTGATTATACGGCTCTCCATAAGGAAGACCTTATCGGAAAGAGGAAGATTCTCCTCCATAGCTCTTGCAGGATTAGCGGACAGCAGCAGCGAATACAGGAAGCTGGTGGGGACGTTCTCCTCAGCGCTTTCCAGGTAATTCGGAGCGATTCCGCACCTCTCGGCTGTCATTTCGAGTATCTGTCTGTTATAGCACTTTATGCCAAGCTTCTCGGCAGCAAGCTGACCGATAACGCTTCCGCCGCTTCCGTACTGTCGTTCTATAGTAATAATTGTCTTTTTCATCGGATAATACCCCCGCTAAATAGAATTTATTATTAGATATGATAAAATAACTACAAATATATTATACCACGTTTTGCACATATTTCAAGTTTATCAGGAAGAATAATTGTCTAAATAGTAAAATTCTATATTTTCAACAATTTCACTTCCCCCGAATTGTGCACTTTTCAACGCAAAAAACCTCCCGTTGAACAAAACAACGGGAGGTTATGGTTTACTTTACTGCTCTACTGATGAGTCACTATCAGTTTCTTTTAATCAAACGCAGCCCTGAGCCTTCATTGCCTCAGCAACCTTGAGGAAGCCTGCAATGTTAGCGCCAGCCATGTAGTTGCCGGCCATGCCGTACTCCTTAGCAGCATCGTCGCAAGCCTTGAAGATAGACTTCATGATGCCGTGGAGCTTCTCGTCAACCTCTTCAAATGTCCAGCTCAGTCTCTCGCTGTTCTGGCTCATCTCAAGACCTGATGTTGCAACGCCGCCTGCGTTAGCAGCCTTAGCAGGTCCATAGAGGAGACCATTTGAAAGATATGTCTCGATAGCCTCGGGAGTTGAAGGCATATTTGCGCCCTCAGCGATAGCAAAACCGCCGTTTGCAACGATAGCCTTTGCGCCCTCGCCGTCGATCTCGTTCTGTGTAGCACAAGGAAGAGCGATGTCAAGCTTGATGCCGCCTGCATTGCACTTGAGTGTCCAAACGCTGCCCTCGTGGTACTCAGCGTTCTTGTGTGAAGTTCTTGAAGCGTACTCCTTGATACGTCCGCGCTCGACCTCCTTGATCTGCTTAACGAGATCAAGCTCGATTCCGTCGGGATCGTAGATATAACCGTTAGAGTCGGAAACTGTAACTACCTTAGCGCCGTACTGTGTAGCCTTCTCTGTAGCGTAGATAGCAACGTTGCCTGAACCTGAGATAACAACTGTCTTGCCCTCGAAGCTCTTGCCGTTAGCCTGGAGCATCTCGTTTGTGAAGTAGCAGAGACCGTAGCCTGTAGCCTCTGTTCTTGCCAGTGAACCGCCGTATGTAAGGCCCTTACCTGTGAGAACGCCAACGAACTCGTTGCGGATCCTCTTGTACTGACCGAACATGAAGCCGATCTCTCTTGCGCCTGTTCCGATGTCACCAGCAGGAACGTCGCAGTCAGCGCCGATGTGCTTGCAGAGCTCTGTCATGAAGCTCTGGCAGAAGCGCATGATCTCTCCGTCGCTCTTGCCCTTAGGGTCGAAGTCGGAACCGCCCTTGCCGCCGCCCATAGGCAGTGTTGTAAGGCTGTTCTTGAATACCTGCTCAAAACCGAGGAACTTGATGATTCCGAGGTATACTGAGGGGTGAAGTCTGATACCGCCCTTGTAAGGTCCGATAGCAGAGTTGAACTGTACTCTGAAGCCTCTGTTGACCTGTACCTTGCCGTTATCGTCAACCCAGGGTACACGGAAGATGATCTGTCTCTCAGGCTCTACGATACGCTCAAAAACGCCTGCATCGATGAGATCCTGTCTCTTCTCTGCAACGGGCTGGAGTGTCTCGAGGACCTCTGTAACAGCCTGGATGAACTCAGGCTCGCCGGGATTTCTCTTTTCTACTCTTGCTAATAAATCGATGAGATACTGATTTTTTAACGCCATTGTTAAAAAACCTCCTTTACAAAATTCTGCGTTTCCGCAGTTCATTTAAAATTATATCACTCCCGTTTCTATTTTGCAATACTTTATTGTGGTAAATTTTCAATTTTGTTCGTTTTTGTGCCATATTCACAAAAACCTGATGCTGATTTGTGCAGACTGCTGCAACGATAAAAACATCTCTCTTTCCGCTGTTAACAGCAGTTTACGCTGTATGCAGGCTTTTATACTGCCGCTCATGACATTATCTCCTACTGTTCCGCAAGTTTTTTATTGATTTTGTATTGATTTTTCGGTCGGAATGATATATAATATATTCAATCGGTTAAACCGATACCTCAGGAGGGGATCTAATGCTAAAGGCAATATGCTCCTCAAAGGAGCTTACAAATAACAGCTACTACGCCTGCATAAGCGATATAATCGGCTCAAAGCAGGTCCAGGAGCTGAAATCCATCACACATCATATCTCCACCACCCGCTTCCAGCACTGCGTGAATGTGTCCTATTACAGCTACATGGTCTGCCATGTGCCGAAGCTCAACGCACGTTCTGCCGCAAGGGCGGGACTTCTCCACGACCTCTTCTACTACGACAGGAAGGAATACAACTCGGACAGACTCAAGGGACAGGCTTCCCACAGCAAGCACCACCCCATGATCGCCTCGGAGAATGCCTCCGAGATAACTGAGATAACAAACCTCGAAAGAGATATGATCGAAAAGCATATGTGGCCCATGACACGCCCTATGCCCAAATACAAGGAAACTTACATAATCACCATCATCGACAAATACTGCGCGGTCCTCGAATTCTGTGTGCCAAAGGTACAGAGGATAGTCAGAAGGAAAGCGCGGTAACATATATAACAGGAGGTATCCCTACAATGAAGATTGAAACAAAATGCCTGCACGCAGGCTACACACCGAAGAATACGGAGCCCAGAGTCGTTCCTATCGTACAGAGTACGACCTATGTCTATGACTCTACCGACGATGTCGCAGCCGTATTCGATGACCCCACAAAGAGCCTTATCTACTCAAGATTTGAGAACCCCACAGTTATGGCTGTTGAGGATAAGATAGCAGCTCTCGAAGGCGGTATCGGCGCTATGTGTACCTCCAGCGGTCAGGCAGCTTCTCTCCTCTCACTTCTCAATATCCTGAAGGCAGGAGACAGCTTCATCTCAGCAGCTACAATCTACGGCGGTACTATCAACCTCTTCGCATACACGCTCAAGAAGCTGGGCATCGAGTGCATCTTTGTCGATGCAGACGCTTCCGAGGACGTCATAAGGGCTGCATTCAAGCCCAACACAAAGGCTGTTTTCGGCGAGACTCTCGCCAATCCCGCACTCTCTGTTTTCGATATCGAGAAATTCGCTAAGATAGCTCACGAGAACAAGGTCCCCCTCATCATCGACAACACCTTCCCCACTCCTATCCTTTGCAGACCCTTTGAGTACGGTGCGGATATAGTTATCCACTCCACTACAAAATACATGGACGGCCATGCAGTACAGGGCGGCGGCGTTATCGTTGACTCGGGCAACTTCGACTGGACAAACGGAAACTTCCCTGAGTTCACAGAGCCCGATGAGAGCTATCACGGCACTATATACACAAAGGCTTACGGCAAGGCTGCTTACATCGTAAAGGCAAGAATGCAGCTCATGAGAGACTTCGGCTGCTATCCTTCAGCTCAGTCCGCATTCTACCTTAATCTGGGTCTTGAGACTCTCCACATCCGTATGAAGCAGTACTGCGAAAATGCAATGAAGGTGGCTGAGTATCTGGAAGCCAACGAGCACGTTGAGTCAGTAAACTACCCTGCTCTCGCAGGAAACAAGTACCATGAGCTGGCTAAGAAGTACCTCCCTGACGGTACCAGCGGAGTTATCTCCTTCATCATCAAGGGCGGCAGAAGCACAGCTGTAAAGTTTATGGACTCTCTCAAGCTCGCCTCAAACGAGGTACACGTTGCGGATATTCGTACCTGCGTTCTTCACCCTGCAAGCGCTACTCACCGTCAGCTCACTGACGAGCAGCTCGTTGCAGCAGGCATAAACGGCGGTCTTATCAGACTTTCCGTTGGTCTCGAGAACGTTGACGATATCATCGACGACCTCCGTCAGGCTTTTGCGGCTATCGACTGATACTCCTCGTTTTGCCACCAATATAAAGAGGTAATCATCATGAAAACTATCATCGTATATTCATCTCAGACAGGTTTTACCAAGAAATATTCGGAATGGCTGGCAGAAAAACTGGGCGGAGAGTCCATCTCCGTCAAGGAAGCTTCAAAAAAGGACGACAAATTCTTTGAAGACTTTGACGCCATTGTCTACGGTGGCTGGGTAGCCGTTGAAAAGATACACAAGCTGGACTGGTTCACAAGCAGGATGGACAAATGGCATGACAAAAAACTGGCAGTATTCTGCACAGGCGCAAGTCCCGCCACATTCTCAGGCGTCACCGCTCTCCTTGACAGATCGCTCACCGACGAACAGAAAAAATATGCAAAGGCTTTCTACTGTCCCGGCGGACTGGACTACAGCAAGATGTCCCTGGGCTCAAAAATGCTCATGAAGACCTTTGCCGCCATGCTCAAGGGCAAGAAAAACAAGACCGAAGACGAAAAGGCAATGGCTGAACACGTTTCGGCTTCCTGTGATATGACTGACAAAAAGTACCTTGAGCCCATCATAGAATACCTTTCCGACAAGGCTCCCGAATTATCTAAAATGACGGATATGCAGAAATGCTCGTAATTCCGCTGTAAAGCAATAAAAACGCTTCAGGTGATGATCTTCACCCGAAGCGTTTTTTCATTATAAAAGACCGCACCCGTGGGTGCGGTCTCTGTGGTTCAGTCTTTTCTGAAAAGCTCTCTGAGCACCATTCCTCCGCCTGCTGCGGTAAGTCCGAACATTACTATGAATGTGAATGCGTTGGACCTTCTCCAGTGGAGCTGTGTGGTCAGCATTACGCTCAGCAGCACTATTACTATGCCGATGGAAAGCACTATCCAGCCGTATATCTTCTTTTCCATCAGGAACAGCATTGCTATCCCTATGATTATCGGAAGCATTATGAGTCCGTTTGCAAGGTGGAAGCCGCCGAAGCTGAAGATATGTCCGCCATAGCCCCATGAGCTGGTGACCTCGATATTCTGGAATATCATGAACAAGCCGCCGCCCAGCAGAAGCAGTCCCACGAAGAAGCTGAGAAGCCTGCTGCCCTCGCTCTTTGAGGAGACCGAGCTCACGCTCTTGCGGGTCTCAAGAAGCTCCTTGTACATTTTATCCAGTTCTTTGTCTTTGTTTGTTTTTGGCATAATACCGCCCCCCCTATATCAATATTACAAGTATATTATACATGATACCCTGTCCGATGTCAAGTATATCGCGGAAAATTCATCTTTTTTTCATCATGGCGGAAGCCATTTTGCTTCACTGACAGGCACACAGGTGAAAGTTTTATGAAATTAACATCATGGTATTGACAAAGGCTTATAAATAAAGTATAATATGATTTGAAAATGATTATCAAATTCATAAAAGTGAGGGATAGTATGGCGTTTTTCAGAAGGCTTTTTTCCGCAGTTTCAGCGGCGGCAGCTGCCGCTCTCCTGCTGACGGGATGCAGCAGCCACTCAGGCAGCGGCGGCAGGCTCAGTATCGTCTGCACATCGTTTCCCGAGTATGACTGGACAAGGCAGATAGTGGGCAACAGCGACGGCGCAGAGATAACTTATCTCCTCGGCAGCGGTATCGACCTTCATAACTATCAGCCAAGCGCTAAGGACATCATGACTATCTCTGACTGCGATATATTCATTTATGTGGGCGGAGAGTCCGAGAGCTGGGCTAAAGACGCCCTCAAGGAAGTGAACTCCAAGAATACAAAGGTAATAAAGCTCATGGAGACCCTGGGCGAGAGAGTCAAGGAGGAAGAGCTGAAGGAAGGCATGGAGCCCGAGGAGGAAGATGGACATCACGACGAGCCCGAATATGACGAGCACGTATGGCTCTCCGTTAAAAATGCGGAGATACTGTGCAGCGAGATATGCGAAGCTCTCTGCGGGAAGGACAGTGCCAATGCGGACACCTACCGTGCAAACCTCCGCAGCTACACCGAAAAGCTTGAGGCTCTGGACAAGGGATACACCGAAATGGCTGACAGCGCAGAAACAAGAACAGTCCTTTTCGGGGACAGGTTCCCCTTCCGCTATCTCTGCGACGACTATGACATAGATTACTACGCCGCCTTTCCGGGCTGCTCCGCAGAGACCGCCGCAAGCTTCGAGACCGTGGCTACACTGTCGAAGAAGCTGGACGAAATGGGACTTGACACAGTTTTCATCATTGAAAACTCCGATGACTCCATCGCGCGGTCCATAATCAGCAACTCAGACCGCAGCGGAGTCTCTATAGAAACACTAAACTCCATACAGTCGGTGACTCAACAGGATATTGACAGCGGAGCCACCTACCTTTCGATCATGGATTCAAATCTGGAAACACTAAAGAAGGTGCTTGATCAAAAATGAGTACATTACTGAAATGCGAAAACGTCTCTCTCGGCTACGAGGGAGACGTTGTCACGAAAAACCTAAACTTCACCGTCAGCAGCGGCGATTACCTCTGCATAGTCGGTGAGAACGGCTCGGGAAAGAGCACGCTCATAAAGGCTCTCCTGGGACTGAAGCCCCCGATAAGCGGCAGCATTTCCCTCTGCGGCGATGTGGGCAGGAACGAGATAGGCTATCTCCCTCAGCAGACCATGGTACAGAGGGACTTCCCTGCCTCGGTCCGTGAGATAGTTCTCTCGGGCTGCATGAACCGCTGCGGCTTCCGTCCTTTTTACAGCAAAGAGGAGAAAAAGCTGGCTCACGACATGATGAGAAGACTTGAGATAGAACCTCTCACAAAGCGCTGCTACAGGGAGCTCTCGGGCGGTCAGCAGCAGAGAGTCCTCCTCGCAAGAGCCCTCTGCGCCGCAAGAAAGATGATACTCCTGGACGAGCCTGTTACAGGTCTCGACCCCAAGGCTACCAACGAGATGTACGAGCTTATCGATAGCCTCAACAAAAAGGACAAGATAACCGTTATCATGGTCTCACATGATATGAATGCCGCTGTAAGATATGCCTCCCATATACTCCATGTGGGAAGAAAGCAGCTTTTCTTCGGCACCAAGGAGGACTACCTGACCAGCAAGACCGGACAGGCATTCCTGGCTGTTATGGGAGGTGAGGAAGATGAGTGAGATGCTTACCACTCTACATGATTACTTCCAGCACCCCTTTATAAGATACGCTCTTATAGTGGGTCTGCTCATCGCCCTCTGCTCTTCGCTTCTGGGCGTAACACTTGTAATGAAGCGCTTCTCCTTCATCGGCGACGGTCTTTCGCACGTTGCATTCGGCGCTATGGCAGTCGCCACAGTCACAGGTATCACCAACAATATGCTCATCATCATGCCCGTCACCATCATTTCCGCAGTCCTGCTGCTGAGGACGGGCAATAACACCAAGATAAAGGGCGACGCCGCAGTCGCCATGATTTCCGTTGGAGCACTGGCACTGGGCTATATGCTCATGAATATCGCAGCACGAAGCGGCAGCGGAAGGACCACCAGCAACGTCTCCGCAGATGTGTGCTCCACACTTTTCGGCTCTACATCAATACTCACCCTGTCCCTTACGGACGTGTGGATATGTGTTGCCATGTCGGTCATCGTGGTAACTGTTTTCCTGGTATTCTACAACAAGATATTCGCGGTCACCTTCGACGAGAGCTTCGCAAAGGCTACGGGAGTCCGCGCGGATATGTACAATCTCCTCATTGCCATAGTTATCGCAGTCATCATCGTCATCGCCATGAAGTTCGTGGGCTCGCTGCTCATATCGGCGCTGATAATCTTCCCTGCACTGTCCGCAATGAGAGTTTTCAAGAGCTTCAGAAGCGTTATAATCTGCTCTGTAGTCATCTCGCTTTTCTGCGCAGCAAGCGGAATAATCATCTCCATACTGGCAGGAACTCCCGTGGGCTCAACCATAGTTTCCGCCGATATATGTGTATTCTTCCTGTTCTGTCTTATCTCACTGGTACTCAGGAGGGGTAAAAAATGAGAAAAACCGCTGTTATAGCTGTGCTCTGCGTACTCTGTGGAGGCATATGCGGCTGCGGAAAAAAGCCAGCAGTCTCACAGCCCGAGAGCAAGGCGGAAACAGTCACTGATGCCTCGGGCAAAATCATAGACCTGGACCTGACAACTATGAGCAGCACCATGATCTACAGCACAGTTTCAAACATGATGATGTACCCCGATTCCTATATGGGACAGCACATAAAGCTTGAGGGACAGTTTTCCGTCTATCACGACAAGGGCGGCGACAAGTATATCTTCTCCGCCATAATTCCTGACGCCACAGCCTGCTGCTCACAGGGCATAGAGTTCGTCCTGGACGGCAGCTACAAATACCCCGACGATTACCCCGAGGAGGGAACTACCATTACCGTTACGGGTGATTTCAACGTCTATGACGAGTACGGATTCAAGTACTGCCAGCTCCTGAACGCGGCAATGTACGTCAGCGAAGAATAATACAATCCCGCCATTACAGGCGCACCGATACAGAGTTTTCAAGCCATGGTATTTCTGATGTCTGATCAGAAATATTATGGCTTTTTTATTGACGGTAAATGAGGTTTTTACTGGCATAAATCATAATTTGCCGCTGAGCGAGCGGCGGCGCTAAGACGTCCGTGTATCAACGAAAGGGCAGTTGCTCCTCGACGCGGGGAATGCTTGGGCGCTCATGAACGGGATTCCAAAAGGACTCTGTTCCTTTGGCGGAGTCCAGAGGCGGCGCCTCTGGCAGGGTTCAAGGGGCAGAGCCCCTTATTACGTCAGGCGCCTCGCAAGGGGTGAATCCAAAAACAGTCCGGTGGACTGTTTTTGGAGAGGGGACGCCTTGTAAGAGAAGGCGTCCCCTGACGGGCGGCGGAACGCCGCCCCTACAATACCAATCATGTGGGACGTCGAGGACGCCGTCCCCTACATTATGCTAAGGGCTAACGGCTAAGGGCTCAAATCATAATTTTGCTCCGCAAAATTATGATTTAGCTGCTGCGCACAAGATTTGCCCTGCCAATTTATTATCCCCTGTCTTGACAAGGGGCTATGAAATGTGGTACAATTAATTTATATATTTCACACAGTAGAACCCGTCTGTCTCAGACTTATCCCAATATCAAACCTTTTCACAGGGAGACTCCGAATTCCAACTGTAAAATATAAATCTTATCACTTAAGGAGGTCGCGCTATGGAGACTATTAATGAGATCGCAGCACGTATCCGTGAACTGCGCGAGGTCTGTGACTATTCACAGGAAAAGCTTGCAGAGGAGCTTGGTCTTACTACAGAGCAGTATGCAGGCTATGAAACAAATGGTGATTTTCCAATAAGCGTAATCTATGAGATCGCAAATAAGTTCGGCGTCGATTTCAACGAGCTCGTCACAGGTGAGCCCAGCCGTATCGACACCTTCCAGGTCGTCCGCCGCGGCAAGGGCAGAAGCATAAGCCGTTACGAGGGCTACCGCTTCAAGGATCTGGCTTTCCGCTATGCGGATAAGGTCATGCAGCCCCTCCTGGTCACTCTTGAACCTTCCGATGAGCCTGCAAAGCTGGTAACTCATACAGGTCAGGAGTTCAACCTCGTCCTTAAGGGCACTGTCGCTGTAGTATTCGAGGATAAGGAGATAATCCTCAATGAGGGTGATTCTATCTACTTCAATCCCACCTATCCCCACGGACAGCGCTGCGTCGGTGACAGCAAGGCAAGATTTCTGACAGTTATAGCTGAATAATACCGCTTTTTCAAGCATTAGCAAAGGAGTTTTTACTGAAATGCTTTTAGACCGTTATCTTCCCCGTATAGATTTCGATTCATACGAGGATTTCAAGGAAAATTACAGGGTAAATGTTCCCGAGGACTTCAACTTCGGCTGGGACATCGTTGACGAATGGGCTAAGCAGGAGCCCGAAAAGAAGGCTCTTGTATGGCTCAGCCATGACAAAAAGGAACGCACTTTCACTTTTACCGATATTTCCAAGCTCTCAAACCAGACCTGCCACTATTTCCGCAGTCTGGGTCTCAAAAAGGGCGACGTTGTGCTTCTTATACTCCGCCGCCGCTGGGAGTACTGGGTAATTGCCACTGCTCTCCACAAGCTGGGCGTTATACTTATCCCCGGTAATCTTCTCTTTACTACACACGATATAGCTTACCGCGGCAATATGGCAGGTATCTCCGCCATAATCGCCTGCGATGACGAATACATAAGAGGACAGATCGACGGAGCTGCCCCCGAAATAAAGACTCTCAAAAAGAAGATCGCTGTTGCAGAGCCCCGTGAGGGCTGGGACTTCTTCGAGGACGAGATCGCCAAGTACCCAGATACCTTTGAGCGTCCCACAGACGATCAGGCTACCAAAGCTACCGATACCATGCTCATCTACTTCACATCGGGCTCAACCGGTATGCCCAAAATGGTATGCCACAACTTCGCACACCCCCTGGGTCATATAGTTACCGCTAAATACTGGCATCAGGTCCAGGAGAATACGCTCCATATGTCCATTTCCGACTCAGGCTGGGCAAAGTTCGGCTGGGGCAAGATCTACGGACAGTGGATCTGCGGCGCTATACAGTTCGCCTATGACTTCACGGGCAGATTCAACGCCAAGGATATTCTCGAGGTAATCAGCCACTACAAGCTGACCACATTCTGTGCTCCTCCCACAATGTACCGCTTTATGCTCCAGGAGGACATGACACAGTACGATCTTTCATCAATACAGAACTTCTGCAATGCGGGCGAGCCCCTCAATCCCGAGGTATTCAACCGTATCTATGAGCTTACGGGCAAGAAGATGCGTGAGGGCTTCGGTCAGACCGAGGGAACCGTTCTCATCGCTAACTTCCCCTGGATAGACCCCAAGCCCGGCTCAACAGGAAAGCCTTCTCCCCTTTACAACATCCACCTGCTCCGTCCCGACGGTACAGAGTGCGAGGACGGTGAAGAGGGCAGCATCATGGTATGCGGCATCGACAAGGCTCGTCCCACAGGACTTTTCTGCGGCTACTACAAGAACCCCGAGCTGACTGAGGCTGTTCTCGGCGGCGAGAACTACGACACAGGCGACGTTGCATGGCGTGATTCCAAGGGCTATTACTGGTTCGTCGGAAGAAATGACGACGTTATCAAGTGCTCCGGCTACCGTATCGGACCCTTTGAGGTTGAGAGCACACTCCTCACACACCCTGCTGTTGTTGAGTCCGCTATCACAGGTGCTCCCGACCCCATCAGAGGTCAGGTAGTAAAGGCAACCGTCGTTCTGGCTGAGGGCTACACTCCCTCACCCGAGCTGACAAAGGAACTTCAGGATCACGTTAAGCACGAGACTGCACCCTATAAGTATCCCCGTGTCATCGAGTATGTCAAGGAGCTTCCCAAAACTCTCGGCGGCAAGATAAAGCGTGCTCAGATACGCCATCAGGACGAGGAAAACTCAGCAAAATAATCACACACTATCGCCCGATCGTATATGGTCGGGCGTTTCTGCTATAAGGAGGGACTATGAGAAAGCTTATAATAGTTGAAGGACTTCCCTGCTCGGGGAAAAGCACGGTATCAAAGCATATCGCCGATGTTCTGGGTATGGAGTTCACCGACGAGGGCAGCGGAGATCACCCTGCGGACTATGAATTTCACGCATTTCTAAGCGAAAAAGAGCTTGCGGAGTTTCAGCCCGATGAGCAGGAGCTCATACTCGCTGCTGCCGAAAAGCATTGCGGAGGATATATAGTCCCCATAGGCAGCTTCTGCGGAGACCTCTTTGACAGGCTCCTCACCCATAAAATATACGACTTTCTCCCATGGGAGACCGAAAAGCCCCTCATGCTGGACAAGTGGCGGAGCTTTGCCGAAAGCGCAGTGAACTCCTCAGGTTATGTTTTCAACTGTGTTTTCCTGCAGAACCCCATGTGTGAGACCATGATGAGGTTTGGCTTTGACAACTCCGTATCCGAGGGATACATAAGGGAGATATATGATATTATCCGTCCCCTGGAGCCCTTTGTGGTCTATCTGAAAACCGACAGTATCGCCGCAGAGATAAAGAAGGCTCTGCCCGAAAGAGGCGAGGAATGGCTAAGCGGCGTCATTGACTACCACTGCGGAGGTGAATACGGGAATTCTCTCGGGCTCAGCGGCTTTGAGGGCTACGTATCCGCTCTTGAGGAGCGTCAGCGCCGTGAGTCGGCTATTCTCCGACATCTCGGCATTGACAGCATTATCATCGAAAACTATAAAACTGACAGCAAAAATGCTTACGATAAGATACTTGCGGCTCTCTCCGCAAAATAATCAAAAACCTGCGGGGAATACCCCGTTTTCTCAAAAGCACCTGCGTAATCTACAAGTAATATGGGGGTGGCAAATATGAATTCTGATGCGCATCAAATCATATCCCGTGTCTATGAGGCAAAAACAGACAGCCACGCGGCAGATCAGCTGATCTCGGATTATATGCCATTCATCAAGTCCGAAACAGCGAGGTTCATCAATCGTCCGCCCAATAAGAGCGACGATGAACTGAGTATAGCTATGTTCGCCTTCTATGAGGCGATACAGAACTACTCCCGTCTGCGCGGTTCATTCCTGAAATTTGCGGCACTGCATATAAGGAACCGCCTCATCGACAACTACAGAAAAGAAAAGAAAAACAAAGGACAGATCTCACTTGACGTTTCCGAGGACGATAAGACCGACCTCAGGGAAACTATCCGCGACGAACATGACGCATACGAGGAAAACGAGCTCCGCGAAGCCACAAAGCAGGAAATAGCCGAGCTCTCAGCACAGATGCAGGACTTCGGTGTGTCCATGAGTGATGTAGCGGATAATTCTCCCCGACAGAGGAGAACCCTCGAAAGCTGTCAGAAGGCTGTCCGCTACGCAAGAAGCAACCCCGATATTCTTGAGGATTTCCTCAGGACTAAGCGTGTCCCGCTGGCAAAGCTGGCTGAGGGCGCAGATGTGGAGAGAAAGACACTTGAAAGACACAGACGCTATCTGGTGGCTGTGCTCCTGATCTGCACCAATGGCTATGAGATAATGCGCGGACACATCATGCAGGTACTTAAAGGTGGTGAGAAAACATGAAATATATTGTTATGGAATGTAATGAGGGCTATGCTGTACTCATGGACGAGGAGTCCAGGTTCGTAAAGGCTGCCGATCTCAGCTATGAGGTGGGACAGACGGTCACGGATCCTGTTATCATGAACAGCGACGAGGACCGTGCGAAGAAGATAACCTTCCGGATAGGACGTATCGCCGCAGTTGCTGCCAGCCTTGTGCTCATGGTCTCGGCAGGCTCCATATACTACTCCCGCAATCTTAAGCCTCACTCCACTGTACTAATTTCGTCTGACGCCAACATAAGGCTTGAGCTCAATAAAAAGGGCAAGGTGCTCCATATAAAATGCGATGACAATATAGGCAAGGAAATACTGAAGGACTACGACGGAAAGGGCAAGGATATGCTAACCGTCGCCAACGAGATCCTCGAACTTGAAAAGGAAAAAGGCGTTATATCCGAGGGAGATACTGTTGACTTCTATATAGAGTCGGATGACTCCAGAGACTATGACACCTACAGGAACGACGTTGAAAAGGGAATCCCCGACATCAACGTAAAGGTCAAGGGACTTGACAGCTTCAAGCCCGCTGAAAAGGCTAAGCCCGATGATAAGGCAAAGCCTGAGCCTGCGGTGAAGCCCGATCCTGCAAAGGACGGCAAAACTCCCGAAGCTCCTAAGCCACCTGCACAGGACGAGAAGCTCCCCGAGCCTCCCGCTCCCCCCGCAGTTGAGCCTGCTGCTCCTGCAGAGCCGCCCGCTCCGCCTAAGAGCGAAGTCAAGCCCGCAGAGGTAAAGGATCCTCCCGCACCGCCGGCTGAGACTCCCGAGCCGCCCAAGGAGGCAGACAAGCCTGCCGAGGGTGAAAAGCCCGAGCCTCCCAAGCCCGACGAAGGCGCTGAACCGCCAAGACCCGCGGCTCATCCCGAAGCTGCTCCGCCCAAGGCTGTTGCTCCCGCAGCAGGTCCCATAGGTGAAGCTGTAATAGCTATGGACGAAATACATATAGCTCCCATGGCTGAAGAGCCTCTTAAAGATATTATAAAAGAAGATGAAGCGGAATCTGCACCCGCAGCTCCTCCCGCTCCCATCCCCCCCTGAGAAAACATGAATATATAGATAGAAGCACAGGACGTCATCGTGAGGCGTCCTGTGCTTTTTGCCTGTATACAGCCGAATTTCACAGTCCGAAAAATTTTTTGAAAAAATTTTCATATCACCCCTCTTTTCAGTTTCAACCTCCGTATCCTGTTAATGTAACACAAAACAAGTGTACAGCTCCCCACCACAAAGGGAGTCAAATAAATCATGTAAAGGAGTAATCAATCATGAAAAGCAAAAAGCAAATTCTCGCTGCAATCGCTGCTATGTCTGTTCTCTCATCTGTAGCAGGACTTAACACATTTGCTGCAAACGAGAAAACAGAAGAGACAGCTGTAACAGTTGCAGCTGAGGAAGCAACAGAGGCTGCTGAGGAAGTAACAGAGGCTGAAGAGCCTGCTGCTCCCGAAGTAACTGAAGACGGCGAAAAGCCTGAGCCCCCTGCACCGCCCGTAGCTCCCGAGGCTGACGGCGAAGCTCCCGCAGCTCCCGAGGCACCCGCAGCTCCCGAAGAGGACGCTGAGAAGCCCGCTAAGCCTATCGTTATCGACGTAACTGATCTCCTCGATCAGATCCGTGACTTCATCGATGCTAACAAGATCGAGATCCTCACAGATGACATCATCGAGAACTGGGACAACATCAAGAAGGTTGATGTTCACTTCGATACAAACGAGAAGCCTGAGGCTGCTGAGGTTTCCGAGGACGGCGAAGAGGCTGAGAAGCCCGCTAAGCCCGCAGGTCCTACGATCCTCAACGTAACAGACCTCTTCAACAACTTCCGTGACATCATCGACATCAATGACCTTGACTTCGTTACAGACGAGCTCAAGGAGCAGATCAACAATGTCAAGGACGTTAACGTTCACGTTCACTTTGCTAAGGCTGAGGGCGAGAAGCCTGAGCCTCCCGTACCGCCCGTAGCTCCCGAGGACGGCGAAAAGCCCGAGCCTCCCGCTCCTCCTGTTGCACCTGAGGACGGCGAGAAGCCTGAGCCTCCTGCTCCTCCTGTAGCTCCTGCTGACGGTGAGAAGCCCGAGCCTCCTGCTCCTCCTGTAGCTCCTGCTGACGGTGAGAAGCCCGAGCCCCCCGCTCCTCCTGTAGCTCCCGAGGCTCCCAAGGGTCCCGCACACGAGCACCTTGGCCCCAAGGAGAGAGAAGCTCTCAAGGCTGCACAGGCACAGGCTGAGACTGAGGCTGCAACAGAGGCTTCAGCAGAGACTGAGTCAGCTGAATAATTATCCTATCCATAAATAATTGCTCTTTCCCGTAACGGGATTCCCCATAGAGCAGTTGAATTTCCATCCAATCCCCTTTTACCCCTTTAACGCTGCACCCCCCGTAACAGTGCAGCTTAAATGAAACAAAGGCGCCGCAGAAGCCCGTTCTTGCGGCGCTCTTTTTATATCCTCACGTAAAATATATATGAAATGATACAAAACTGCGCCTTCCTTTCGGGAGGCGTTTGTACTTCATTGATGATTTTTCGGAAAAGCACCGAATATTCACAGATCCGTCACAAATCACTGTTATAATATCCTTGTATCTTATCCGTGTACTCGGAAAGGTAACATCTTTTAAGGAGAAAATCGAATATGAAGAACACTGTTTCAACTCTGCTGAAGCAGAAGCAATCAGGTGACAAGATCACGATGCTTACTGCTTACGACTACACCACAGCAAAGATCATGGACGAGTGCGGCGTCAACGCTATACTCATCGGCGACTCCCTTGGTATGGTAATGCTGGGCTATGAGAATACCCTGCCCGTTACCATGGAGGATATGATCCACCATACCGCCGCAGTTTCCAGAGGTGCCGAGAATGCCTTCGTTGTTGCCGATATGCCTTTCATGTCATATCAGGTAAGCGTTCAGGACGCTGTCATCAACGCAGGAAGGCTTATCAAGGAGGGCGGCGCAAACGCTGTAAAGCTTGAGGGCGGCGCAGAAGTCTGCGACCAGATAAGAGCTATCGTAAATGCATCGATCCCCGTTGTTGCACACCTCGGACTCACTCCCCAGTCAGTCAATGCCTTCGGCGGCTTCAAGGTACAGGGCAAGAGCCTTGACAAGGCAAGGAAGCTTATCGCCGATGCCCTTGAGATACAGGAGGCAGGTGCCTGTGCAGTAGTCCTGGAGGGTATCCCCGCTAAGCTGGCGGATATCATCACAAAGAAACTGTTCATTCCCACTATCGGTATCGGTGCAGGCAGCGGCTGTGACGGTCAGGTGCTCGTATACCAGGATATGCTGGGACTCACTACAGGTCATACACCTAAGTTCGTAAAGCGCTTTGCGGAAGTTGGAGCGCTCATGCGTCAGGGTATCACGGACTACATCAGCGAGACAAAGGAAGGAAGCTTCCCTGCGCAGGAGCATACCTACGCCATTGACGATGATGTTATCAACGAGCTTATGAAGGAGTGTGACTGATATGAAAATTGTAAAGACTATAGCTGAAGTACGCGCACAGGTGAAGGAATGGAGAGCTCAGGGGCTCACAGTAGGTCTTGTGCCAACAATGGGCTATCTCCACGAGGGACACGCAAGCCTCATCGACGCCTCTTACAGGGATAATGACAGGACTGTGGTTTCGGATTTCGTTAATCCCATGCAGTTCGGTCCAACTGAGGACCTTGAAAGCTACCCCAGAGACATCGACCATGATGCCGCTCTGGTAGAAGCTCACGGCGGCGACCTTATCTTCCACCCCGAGCCAGAGGAGATGTACCACGAAGGATTTTCCTCCTTTGTGGATATGACAGTGCTCACACAAGAGCTCTGCGGTCTCAGCCGTCCCGTACACTTCAGAGGTGTATGCACGGTAGTATCGAAGCTGTTCAATATAGTAAAGCCCGACAGAGCCTACTTCGGCAAGAAGGACGCTCAGCAGCTGGCTGTCATCCGCCATATGGTCGATGACCTCAACATGGATATAGAAATTATCGGCTGCCCCATAATCCGTGAGGCAGACGGTCTGGCAAAGAGCTCACGAAACACCTACCTCAGCGAAGCCGAGAGAAAGGCAGCTCTGGTGCTCTCAAAGTCCATATTCCTGGGAATGGATATGGTGAAAAAGGGCGAGAGTGACTGCTCCGCCATAATCGGAAGCATTAAAAAGCTCATCGAAGCCGAGCCCCTTGCACGCATTGATTACGTCAAGATAGTGGACTGCGCCACAATGCAGCAGATAACCACACTTGACCGCCCTGCCCTCTGCGCTATAGCCGTTTATATCGGCAGCACACGCCTTATCGACAATTTCTTCACAGAAGACGTATAAGGAGGCATACATGGAAATATCAATGCTCAAAAGCAAGATACACCGTGCCCTTATCACTCAGGCTGAGCTCAACTACGTGGGCAGTGTAACTATCGACGAGGACCTTATGGACGCCGCAGGGCTCTTTGAGTACGAGCACGTTCACATCGTCAATGTCAACAGCGGCAGCCGTATCGAGACCTACGTTATCGCAGGCGAGCGCGGAAGCGGCGTTATCTGCCTTAACGGAGCTGCTGCCCGTGCAGGACATAAGGGCGATCCCGTCATCATCATGTCCTATGCGGCTATGACTCCCGAGGAGATAAAGGCTCACCGCCCGAAGGTAGTTTTCGTGGACGATAAAAACGCTATTGTCAGGGTAGCCGACTACGAAAAGCACGGCGTACTTATGTAAAATAATACGGCACTTTCAAATGAAAGTGCCGTTTCGTTTATTCATTGCGGTCTGAAATTATTTCAAAAGGCGGCGCATTTCTGTGTAGTCGCTGTCGGGGTGCTTTTTCTGTGCAAGCTCAACAAGCTTCCGCGATACAGCTCTGTACATCTCACGGTCTGCTCCTGCTTCGATACACTCAAGGTGTCTGCGGACAGTCATTACGTCATTTCGCTCAACAGGTCCCGTAAGGGCTTCCACGGGTCCCACCGCAAGTATTCGCCTGATATTGCTGAGTATCAGAGGCTCAAGAGCGCTGAGGGCTTCCTTTTCTGAAAAGCCGCACTTACCCATAAGGGAAAGACTCTCAGCCGCAAGCGCACAGACAAGATTGCTTGAAACAGCACAGGCAGCATGATATTCGCTCTTTGCGCTGCCGCTGATGAGACGTGTATGATTGCCCATTTTGTCCAGTATCCCCTTCCACTCAGCCGCAGCCGCCTCGTCACCCTCTATGCAGAAGAAGGCGTTTTTCAGCTCCCTGTGGGAGTCATACTTGCTGCTGATAGGAAACAGGGGATGAACAGAACAGCCCTCTGCCCCGTACTCTCTGATGTCCGGAAATGCCTCCGCTGCAGAGAGAGCCCCGCTGCAGTGACAGATCTGCTTTCCGCCGATGTCCAGCTCTCTGATGGCATAATAGTTCTCCGTTATGGCTCCGTCGGGAACAACGATGAATATGACATCGCTGTCCTTCACAAGCTCAGCCACATTCTCGTAGAACTTCGTTCCCGTGAACTTGGCTGCCTCTGCCGCTGACTGTACATTGCGGCAGTAATAGCCCGAGACCTCCAGACCGTTCCCGACAAAATACCTGCCGAGGGAAAAGCCCACTTTTCCTGCTCCGATAAATCCGATCTTCATCTTAATATCCTCCTGTGTAACCCAAAAATGTTACCCCATAACTGAATTATATCACATATTTTTCGGATTTACAAGGTATTTTCCGCTATTTTTAGCAAAATTCTGATGTTTTATCACTTAACTTCATGTTTTTTTCAAAAATTCTTCCGTCCCTGTGTCACGGAAGTCTCAATTTCTGCGAGTATATTTGCAGAGCGTTACAAATGCGCATTGAATTGCTTCGGCAGCCCCGCTGTCCATAATAAAACGAGGAGGGATCAGATGACAGACCAACAGCTCCGCCAGCTTCTCGGCAGCTCACCGGAAAAAGCCCACAGGCTCATTTTCGATGAGTACTACAACTATGTTTACACTATCGTATTCAACCGACTGAGAAGCCTCGGAACTCCCGAGGACATTGACGAATGCGTCAGTGACGTTTTTGCGGAGATATTCACCAAGTACAATACACAAAGCGGTCACAGCGGCAATATTAAGGGATTTGTTTCAGCCATAGCCCGTAACCGCTCCATAGATATGTTCAGGCGGATACGCTCGGGCGTGAAAGCCACGGTGTCCCTTGACGCCGATGAGGCTGTGCAGCTCTCCTCCGATGAGAGGATAGACGAGCAGGCAGAAAGGGCTGAGACAGCTCACGCTCTGCTTGACGCCGTGAAGTCCCTTGGTGAACCCGATTCGACCATTATCATGCAGAAATACTACTACGGCAGGAGCTCCGAGGACATAGGCGATATGATAGACATGAAGCCCAATACGGTCCGCAAAAGGCTCAGCCGTGCCCTGAGCAGACTCAGAGACATTCTCAGGGAAGATGATGAAGGAAGGTGAAGTCATGAAAGAGAAAAATGAATTTGATATTCTCGAAAATGCCGAGAGCAGCGTTACCGACAGGCTTGAAGCTGAATTTCCTCCCCGTGACAATAGAGAAAAGGAGAAAATATTCAGAATGAGCGAAAGAAAATTCAATAATACATCTGCACCTGACACAGAAAAAGAGCAGACAGTCAGCGACGTTGAGGTCTACCGCCGTCCCAAGTGGCAGCGCGGACTCAGTATCGCAGCAGCCTGCGCTCTGGTAGTCGGAGGTGCAACAGGCGGCGCTTACGCATTCAACCGTTTCAGAAACACTCCTGCCGCCGAGAGTCAGCTTGATACCCAGAAGAAGGTCGCTCCCTTCGGCGACTTTTCGGAGCTGGAGTATCAGCTCTGTGACTACAACAGAGATTCAATGAGAACCGTTACGATAGAAGACAGTCCTGAAGCATACGGATATTTCGAGCTTTTCAGCGGTCCGATAATATCACAGCAGAAGCGCGATAAGTTAGCGGATTTCTTCAATAATTATGATTATGAAGAGATCGCCGCAGATACCGATGAAGCCATAGGTGTGGTGAACGAGGCTGTCACCGAGGCAGAGACCATCGATATTTCCACAATAGAAGATGCACCTGCTCCCATAAATGCGGACGAAAGTGACCCGTATTTCATCTACTGCCGCGACAACGAGATAAAAGCAGTAAAGATATACGATGTGGGCGAGTTCGGTGTCCTCAACTATACCCATTTCAACTTTGATGAACAGGATGGTCAGTACTTCATGACCGACGATGAGATGTCCGTTGAGGGCTACAAGATAGACTACGGTCTTTTCAAGTCCACTATCAATGAGATACTCAGCTCAGAGGACGAGGAGAAAACTCCCACAGAGCCCGAATATAAAGGCGTTGCTCCCTTCGGCAACTTCTCCGAACGCGAGTACTTCATTCCCGGCGGCGAGGACGCAGAGAAGCAGATATTCGTCAAAGCTGACGAGGAAACGCAGATCACCTTCGGCAGCGGCGAGATCATCTCCCCTGAGCAGAGCAAACAGATCGAGGAGCTTTTCAACAGCCTTGAGTGGAATGAGTCTGTTGAACCCAAGACAAAGCCCTTCTGGCTGGTTGGCATCGACAGAATGACATTTATCTCCATGGACGGCTCCGACTTCAATATGCTGTCCCTCAACGGCGACAACAATACCCTTACATGGGTCAGCTTCAAATATGAGACAGAGTCCGAATACGAGGGCATGGCTAACTATAAGCGCACAGAAGGCTCCGCACGCCGGATAAAGACTTACGATATTGATTACATCAGCCTTGTAAACAAGCTATCCGAGATAATGGGCAGAGACCTGGGATACAGCATACACAACAGCTTCCTCAACAGCGACTGGTCAACAGAGGATGACCGCGTACTGCTCTCAGAGGAACAAAAGAGGGCTATATATGAGCTCCTCAGCAGCTGCGACTTTGATCAGGCATCTGAATCTCCCAAGCCGATCAGCCCAGATGCAAATTTAGTTCTTTCCAGAGAAGAAAATAACGGTACACACACTTTACTCAATATCGAGTCAAATCCCGATTCAACAATATTCGGATATGTAAATTATGAAGTCGATGAAAGCGGTCAGTATAATGGCAGCGATAACACTGTTATGTGGTTAGGCTCTTGTCCTGACAATACTATTGAAGAAAAAATATCAGAAATATTGGGCAGAAGCACAAACGCTCCACTCCCCGAAGTCATCACAGACCTTACCACCAATGACTGGCGCTTCCTTGACTTAGATCTTAATTCAGAAAATCATCTTCATTATGACGTGGTTGACCTGAACATGAAGTACGTTGATGTTAATAACAGCGAGAGATCCTACCTCCAGATGATTTACGGCACCGACAGCGTATCGAAGGAGGGGCTCAGCCGCATTTCCGATATTATCAGCAACAGCGGCTGGTACGAGGTCGATAACATGGATGTCCTTGATCTCATCAGACTTCCCGACGGAAGCTATCCGCCCAGCGTAGAGCTCAGCATGATGGATGACAAGCACATTTACGTCCTCGACTTCACTTCAGGCGACGGGCATACAGTCCTCAGAATAGATGCAGTAAGTTACTTTATCGAGAACGGCGTATACTACCTTGACAACACTCCCGATGATGTGACTAATTCAATTTACGGCAATACACTCGTCTGCGATAATCCCATTATCTCTCAGACTATCAGGGAAGCAGCTAAAGGCAAATAAAACACGATACAGAAAAGCGCAGACCATAAGGTCTGCGCTTATTTTGTCATTCAGTTTCTGCCTGCACGCTCGCGCTGCATCATACGGCGCTGACGCTCAGCCTCTTCCTTCTGTGTGCGGCGCTCCTGATCCCGTCTGAGCTGCTCGCTGTAGTAAGCATCATCCGCCAGAGACTTGTTTCTCCTCAGGAAAAATACGACTACTCCAAGCAATAATACGGCAACAACAGCAATGACAATGACAACAGATAGCGGCATTGTTTTTCCCTCCTTTGTGAAAATTGACTCTCCGTAATATGCTACTTAAATTTTACCACTTTATGAGCCGCGGTTCAACAGGAAAAAATGCCGAATTTAAGCCCTCCGCATTGTATATTTCGCACAAGGGACTATTTTGCAAGGGATATGTCAACAGTTATATCTCCCTCGCCGAAGATGTCCTCCAGCTCCTCCTGTGAGACACCTGTGATATGTCCGAGCCTTGTGTAGCTCCAGGAGTTTGAGTTGTAGAAAATGGTCATCTGATCGCCCTGATACAGCATGATGTCCCCTGCCTCAGTTGTTACGCGCTCGTCCGATGCAGGGAGAGACTGAGGCAGCTTTCCCACTTTCTCAAAGTCGCCGTACTCACTGAGTTCTGCTGTGAAGCCCTCCTCTGCCAGCTCCGCCAGAGCCCTTGCGGCTTCGTTGTCAGCCAGCTCCGCAGTGAGAGTATGTCCGTTCACTTCTATGGTTATACGAGACTTTTCGTTCATGGTTTCCGCAGCCTCCTTCCGAATTATGCACAGGTCAAGAGAGGTCCACTCGCCGTCACCGTCGGCGTCAAGGTCGATACCCTCTGTGTTATCCGACTTGCCCAGGAGATGATCCTGCATTGAGGTGACGTCCTTTGGAGCGTATTTCGCCCGTTTTGCAGCCCCTGCGGCTGTTGCTCCCGTAAGCACCGCAGCTGCGGCGATAATTGATACAGCTGTTACCTTTACTGCCCTTTTCATAATGCAGATCAGCTCCTTTCCGTATTTTTATCATAACACAGAAAAACTGATATTGCAAATACCTATTTTGTATTATATGATATTACATTCAGGCATATCTCTGCTGCAAGCGCTTCAGGAACAGCTCTGCCGCAGGAGTAAAGACCTGATACTTCTTCCAGATAACGTCCAGACCTGCGGTCATTCCCGGCGCAAGGGGACGGAAGCACAGCGGACTGTTCACATCGGTGTTGGTGATACCGTCGATACCTACGGCATAGCCTATTCCCGCCTCGACCATAATAGTTGCATTGTACATGAGGTTGAAGGTAGTGACGATGTTCAGCTTCTCAAAATCGCTGCCGAACCAGTTGATGAACTCGTTGTCCTCCTTGCTGCCGCCTATTGCCTGCCGTGAAAGTATCAGGGGAAGCTCCAGCAGGTCCTGTCTTGTGACTGCGGACTTTTCCGCAAGGGACGAATCCTTGCGCATGACTACTCCCCATGTGTCCTCCGCAGGCAGGTGCAGGCAGTCGTACTTTGTAAGGTCAGCAGGCTGGACAAGTATGCCGAAGTCGATGAGCCCCCTGTCAAGGCGCTCGGTGACGTCTGCCTCGTTGCCGCTGTGGAGGTGGTACTTTATATCGGGGTACTCCCCACGAAGCTCCCTGACCACATCGGCGATGTAGCTTATAGCTCTGGTCTCACCGCCGCCGATGTAGATGTCTCCTGCCACGGTGCTCTCCATAGATCGGAACTCAGCCTCGGTCTTGTCCACCATTGAGACTATCTCCTCAGCGCGTTTGCGGAGGATAAAGCCCTCCTGTGTCAGCTTCATGCTGTGGCTTCCGCGAATAAAAAGCTTCTGCCCAACCTCGTCCTCAAGCTCCTTTATCTGTCTTGACAGTGTGGGCTGGGTAACATGAAGGTAATTGGCAGCATTTGTTATGCTCCCCTCTCTTGCGATGGCAAGAAAATAGCGTAATACCCGTATCTCCATAGACTGCACCTCCTGTTTTTATAATGAAATTATATCATCTCAGTGATATGCCTGTCAAGCATAATATGGTTTAGATATAAAGTATTTGCATTTCTGGCAGATATGTGTTAGACTTTAGTTACAGGAGGTGAAGTACATGACAGACAACAGCACCGCTCTTGCAGCATTAAGGCAGAACCTCGCCGACGCAGGCATGGACAGCTCCACCATTGAAAAATGTGTGGTGCTCATTGACAAAAGGGACAGCGCCGCCCTCGGAAGGCTCATAGGCGAGTACCGGCAGCAGCTTCTGGACACCGTCCACAGCTATAACAGGCGCATATACTGTCTCGATTACTTCACCTACACACTTGATAAAAACGGAGGTATACAGATATGAAAGACGAAATGCTCACTCTCACTCAGGAATGGGACAAGACCTTCCCCAAGTCAGACAAGACAAAACACAGGAAGGTGACCTTCCACAACCGCTATGGCATAACCCTTGCGGCTGATATGTATATTCCAAAGAATGCTTCGGGAAAGCTGGCTGCCATAGCTGTATGCGGTCCCTTCGGCGCAGTCAAGGAGCAGTGCTCGGGACTCTATGCACAGACTCTTGCAGAGCGCGGATTTCTCACCATTGCCTTTGACCCCTCATTTACGGGAGAGAGCGGCGGTCAGCCCAGATATGTTGCCTCACCCGATATAAATACCGAGGACTTCTGCGCTGCTGTGGACTTCCTCTCCCTTCAGGAAAATGTTGACCCTGAGCGCATAGGCATACTCGGCATCTGCGGCTGGGGCGGTATGGCTATAAACGCTGCCGCTATAGATACACGCATAAAGGCGACCGTTTCCTCTACCATGTACGATATGACCCGCGTGAACGCAAAGGGATATTTCGACGAGGCTGACAGCGCTGACGCACGTTTTGCCATGAAGCAGGCTCTCAATCAGCAGAGAATCAAGGACTACGCCGCAGGTGAATACGAGCTGGGCGGCGGAGTAGTTGACCCCCTCCCCGAGGACGCCCCTTTCTTCGTAAAGGACTACCACTCCTACTACAAGACTGACAGAGGCTATCACCCCCGCTCGCTGAACTCCAACGGCGGCTGGAACAAGACCTCATCGCTGTCATTCATAAATATGCCCATACTTGCCTACTCCGACGAGATACGCTCGGCAGTTCTGGTGGTATGCGGCGAAAAGGCTCACTCACGCTATTTCAGCGAGGACGCCTTCAAGAAGCTCACAGGCGGCAACAAGGAGCTCCTGGTAGTTGAGGGAGCAGTCCACACCGACCTCTATGACGGCGGCGGCAAGGACGCTATACCCTTCGATAAGATAGAGTCCTTTTATTATCAGTACCTCGGATAATTATCTCCCCTAAAGGTAAGGTCTCCGTACTGCCCTTTGCAGTGCGGAGACCTTTTATTTATGCTATATCATGTTTTCTGTCAGAGCTTCCAGCTTACAGCCTTCTGGCGTCCCTGAATGAAGCCGCGGTAAATGCCCTCCTGAGCCATGAGCTCATCATGAGTGCCCTGCTGTACTATCCTTCCGCGGTCAACTACCAGTATCTGGTCGGCATTGCGGACCGTTTTAAGTCGGTGGGCTATCATGATGATGGTCTTCTCCTTTGTGAGAGCCTCAACAGCCTGCATGAGCTCCGCCTCATTCTCGGGGTCAACATTTGCAGTTGCCTCGTCCAGAACAATTATGGGAGAGTCCTTCATAATGGCTCTTGCTATGGAGATACGCTGCTTTTCACCGCCCGAAAGACTTGCTCCTCCCTCGCCGATGACAGTGTCATAGCCCTCGGGAAGCGCAGATATGAATTCGTGGCAGCAAGCCTTTTTAGCCGCCTCTATAACTGCTTCCATAGGAGCGTCGGGCTGTCCGAAGCGTATATTGTTGGCAATGGTATCATGGAAAAGGTATACCCTCTTGAATACAAAGCTGTAATTCCGCATGAGAGCATCAATGCTGTATTCTCTTACGTCCCGTCCGCCGAGAGTAACACGTCCCTCGTCCACGTCCCAGAAGCGGGAGAGCAGATTCACAAGAGTAGTCTTGCCGCCGCCTGAGGGACCAACAATGGCTGTGGTGGTCTTTTCGGGGATATTCAGGGATATACCGTCGATGATTTTTCGCTCCTCATAGGCAAAGCCTATATTCTCCGCACTGATGTCACAGCTTGCAGGCACGGCATTCTCGCCGTCTATGTCCATAAGAGGAGTCTCAAGAATATCCTGAGCCTGTCTTACGCACACATCGACTGTTCTGAGCAGAGCTGAATACTTGCCTGCTGCGTCCAGCTGAGCGTATATGATGAAGGAGCTGATTATCATTATGATACAGGTGAGGAGCTCCATATATCCGCCTATATACAGCAGTAAAGAGAGCAGGGTGATAAGAGTTCCCACAGCCTTGAGTATGAAGCTCTGCACCGTCATGAATGGTATAAGTTTGAGCTCCATAGCGCTGTTGGCGTGTTCGTTCTCGTCTATCGCCTTGTTGAGCTCACGGCTCTGCTTTCCTGTAAGGCGGTAGGCTCTTACCTCGGATATGCCCTGTATGTACTCTATTACTCTCGATACCAGTGCTGAATCCTTTTCCACCTTCTGCTTTGACATTGCCGCAGACGCATTCATCATGGAGCTGTTGACCGCAAAGAATATTACAAGTCCGACGCAGAGCAGCAGTCCTATGCGCCAGTCAAATGCTATTACCATAATGGTTATCACTGCCGTGGTGAGAAGTCCCGAGCACACTATCATGACTACCCTTGTAGCCACATTCTCAAGGTTCTGCATTGTGTTAGTGGTAACGGACATTATCCTGCCCAGGCTGTTGGCGTTGTAGTAGCCCATGGGCAGATAGCGGAGATGCTCGGCTATCTCCATACGCTTCATTGCGCAGGTGCCGTAGCCGCCCTCGGTCTGGAGCATGGTAGCCTTGGTCTTGATAAGTCCCGAGCATATAACGCTGACAAGCATTATGCCCAGAGAGGTGAGGCAGGTCTTTCCCGTTACATTATTCTCGATAATCGCCTTTACCATTACCCATATGGCAGGTATCTTCAGCGCCTCGAAAAGCGCCTGAAGGAAGGTGAGAACTATGGAAGCATAGAACTTCTTCCTGCACCTCTCACCGCAGAAATCGAAGAAGTTTTTCAGTATCTTAATCATTCCCGGCACCTCCGTCCTTTGAAGCTATATGAGCCTTCCACATTTTTTCGTATACAGAATGCCTGTCCAGGAGCTGCTGATGTGTGCCATGCTCCGCAACGGCTTCGTCCTTTATCACATAGATGCAGTCCGCGTCCTTGATGGTGGAGAGTCGGTGAGCTATGACGATAAGAGTCTTGCCTTTTACCAGCTTCGCCACGGACTCCTGGATAACTGCCTCGTTTTCGGGGTCAGTGTAGGCAGTAGCCTCGTCCAGTATGATGACATCTGCGTTTTTCAGCATTGCTCTTGCAATGGCTATACGCTGTCTCTCGCCGCCAGAGAGGTGTCCGCCGGAGTTGCCGACAATAGTGTCGTATCCCTTTTCCAGTCCCATTATGAAGTCGTGGCAGCCGCTCTGTCTTGCGGCATTCTCCACCTCCTCATCGGTGGCTCTGCCGTCGGTCCTGCCCATTCGGATATTGTCCCTTACGGACAGGTCAAAGAGGTAGTTGTCCTGAGATACAAATGCGATCCTGTCGGCGTGGTCATCAAGGGGTATCTTCCTTATATCCGTTCCCCCGAGTGTTATGCTTCCGGAGCCCACGTCCCAGAGACCTGCGATAAGCCTTGCGATAGTGGACTTTCCGCTTCCCGAGGGACCTGCCAGAGCGATGAATTCTCCGGTTTTTATGGTCATGGATACACCGTGGAGTATCTCCTTTTCACCGTAGCCGAAGTGGACATCGTCAAGAACTATATCGCTGTTCTGCGGCTTCTCCGTCAGAGTGTCGGGACGCTCCATAACGGGGGCGTCGATTATGGTCCTTACCTCACCCACTATGGTGCTCATCTGGGCTATGTCGTCGGAATAGGACATGACATTGATGAGGGGCTCGATAAGTCCAACGGTCATGATGATGACGGTGATGAAATCAGCGGGAGTTATAGTGCCGTGGATAGCCATGATACCGCCGATAGGCAGCACCGAAAGCATGGTGGCAGGCATTATGCTCATGGCAAAGGTCATCTGGAAGCTGCACTTTCTCATCCATTCCACGAAGCTGGCTGCCGACTCCTCCGCAGCATCAGCGAATTTAGCATAGCTGCTCTCGGATTTGCCGAATACCTTGATGACCTCGATACCGTTTATGTACTCCATGGATACGTCGTTCAGCTCCTTTGTAGCCTTGATGCAGCGCTTGTAGTTCTCCTCATAGCCGAACATCATGAGCATATAGCAGAGGGCTCCCAGAGGCAGTGTTATAAGCGCAGCAAGTCCCAGCTTCCAGCTTATGATGAAGACGTATATCATGACGATAACGGGAGCTCCGATACCTGTGGTAAACTCGGGGAGTATATGGGCAAGAGTGGTCTCGATGCTGTCTATACGCTCCACGATGATGTTCTTCAGTGAGCCCGAGGGCTTTGATATAACATCGCCAAGGGGCATTTTTGCAAGCTTGTCCAGCGCCTTCTTGCGTATCACCGCCAGCACATGGAAGGTGGCAAGGTGGGAGTTCGCCGTTGAGAGGGCGTGGAACAGTGCGTGTCCCAGCCATAGCAGCAGTATTATCAGGCAGTTGAGTATATAGCTGCCCTTGCCGGTGCTGCGCTCAAGCAGCAGCTTCACTATCCTCGCCACAAAATAATATGGCACAATGCCGCAAATGGTGCTCAGCGCCGCAAGTATGACGCTGGCGGTGAATTCCTTCTTTCTGCTCCCCGACTGGCTCAGCAGCCAGCCGAAGGAGTTGTTTTTATCCTTTACCAAATCTGTCTCCTCCTTTTCGGTAATCCTGGGGAGTTACCCCCATAACTGCGCGGAATGCTGCCGAGAACTTTGAGGCATTGTCATAGCCCACGTTCTGGGCGATGTCCGCGATGAGCCTGCTCCTGTCAGAGAGAAGCAGGTCCGCAGCATACTGCATACGGTAATTCCTGATGAACTGGTAAACGGGACTTCCGTACATTCCCTTGAAACACTTTCTCATGGTTGCTGAAGGAAGTCCGCAGAGCTCAGCCAGTTCGTCGATAGTGTAATTCCTGTCCGGGTGGGCAGTTATAATGTCATGGACCGCCTTGACCCTCTCAGCCTGCACTGCGGAGAAATACTGTCTCTCCACTGCGAAGCTGTCCGGAGATATAACGTCCATGTGAAGCAGGAGCTCTATGACCTTGACCCTGAAAAAGTCGCCGCGCCGCTGCTCGGGGACGTTGTAGAGCTGCTGGAACACGTTGTTGAGCGTATCATCTGCCCGTATAAGACACTCCCTGTCGTCGGGACAGAATTTCTCCGACAGCCTGTGCAGGTCAATATCCAGCGATGGAACTTCCCTGCGGAGAGAGTTCTCCGCCAGCTCCGTCTGGAAGCCTATGGTTATGCCGTGATAATGCGAAAGGGGCATTCTCACAACTCCCTTGTGGTGGACACGGCGGTCTATCCTGATGTCGCCGGGCTCCATGCAGTAGCGTATGCCGTGACCTGCCTCATGCTCTATGCGCCCCTCGCGGCAGTGGTCTATGCAAAGCAGAGTGTCCGCCGCCTGATAGTCGGAGTCGCACTCCTGCATATGGAAGTCATTGTACATAAGGTATATCCCCTCGAACACCTGATAAAGAGTCATGAAGCCCTCTCCGCCCTTGCCGTTCATACGGAGCACACGGCAGTTCTCATCTGCTGCCACCTGATAAACATTGGAGCATTTGTAAAAGCTGTTGAGATCGTCAAGCATTTCGTAAAGCGTATTATTCATTTCAGCTCTCCAGTCTGATTATATTTGTGCAGCAGGCTTCGATGAGCTCGCTGTCATGGGTGACCACAAGGACAGTCCTCCCCTGCTCCCTTAGCTGTCTGAGCAGGTCTGCGGTCTGACGCATATGCTCATAGTCCAGACCGCTGGTGGGCTCGTCAAAGAGGAGTATATCCCGTCCCGATGCGGCTGCGCAGGCAATAGCCACACGCTGCTTCTGACCTCCCGAAAGGCTCATGGGGTGGCGGTCCGCAAAGTCCTCAAGGTCAAGGCTGCGGAGTATCTCCCTCGCCCTTTCCTCGTTCTCCTCAGGCAGACTTATGAGCACCTCCTCAAGGACGCTGTCCGTGAACAGCTGATGATCCACATCCTGCATTACCATGAATATCCGTCGGGAACGCCGTGCGCTCCTGCATAAGTGTCTCAGGAACGTGGTCTTGCCCACGCCGTTCCTTCCCACTACGGCGGTTATCTCATGGAGGGGGATCTCCGCGGGAAAGCTGAACTTCTTATGAGGCTTCACGGTAAACACCTCGCCGCGGCTGCATGAGCGCTCAATGGTCACGGGGTCTGTATCATGTATGGACCGCAGCCCGTACTCCGCCAGCTTTTCATTGGTCATGGCGTCCATATCAGCCCTGCTCCAGTCCTCGGCAATGGCTCCGTCCCTTATGAGCAGAGTCCTGTCGGCAATATCCCACAGATAGAAAAGACGGTGCTCCGCGGCGATTATGGTCCTGCCCTCCGCCTTCCAGAGCTTTATTATCCCGCGAAGCTGCATGGTGGCGGCATAGTCCAGATTTGCCGAGGGCTCGTCAAGAAGTATCAGGGGCGGCTGCAATGTATCCACGGAAGCGCAGGCTATCTTCTGTTTTTCGCCTCCCGACATACAGAAAATGTTCCTGTCCATAAGGTCGGAGATCCGAAAGCGCTCCACGGTCCGCCCGATACGGGAGAGTATCTCATTCTCCGGAATCCCCTGATTTTCACAGCCGAATGCCAGCTCTCCCGTGGTGTCCACCGTGAAGAACTGTGCGCGGGGATTCTGGAACACCGTGCCCTGAAGGGCGGCGGTCTCATAAAGCTCCATTTTCGGAACGGATCTGCCGTCTATGAGCACATCTCCCGAAAGCTCCCCCTCGAAAAAATGGGGCACCAACCCGTTCAGCAGCCTTATCACCGTGGATTTTCCGCAGCCCGAGCCCCCTGTCAGCAGCAGGAACTGCCCGTCGGGAACTGTAAGGTCTATATGCTTTATGCAGCCCTTTTCGGGAGCTGCCGCATAGCTGAAGCTGACATCTCTGAGCTCTGTCATGTCACCGACCTCCATATTATCCAGCCAAGTGCCGCTGCGCACAGCAGGAACATGACTATATCAGCAGCGTGAAAGCCTATCCTGCACACATTGGTGCGCTTTACAGGTGAGCCAAGTCCTCTTGTGAGTGCAGCAGCCGAAAGCTCCTCGCCTATCTTCACGGAACAGGTCATCACGGGCACAAGGCGGTATTCCGCCATCTGCATGACCTTGCTGCCGCCAAGGCGAATGTCTCTCATCTTCATAGCCTCACCTATAGCGGAGCACTCCTCCTTTACCGTGGGGAAAAATCTGAACATTACTGCCATGGGTATGGTTATCTTCGGAGTGACGTGCATACGCTCCATAGCCGCTGTGAACTCGCTGACCCCGGTGCTGCTCATGACGTAATTTCCCATCATAAGGCTTGGCACGAACCTTGTGAGTATGCCGCTGCACATCAGCAGGACTATGGCTCCCCTGCCCTCTGTGAAGATATGCCCTGCTGCCAGCCCAAGTCCAAGGAGCACTGCACCGATGACCGCGGTCCTGAACTTTTTCACAGTGAGGAGCAGCAGGAAGGGCAGAGCCATGAATACAGTCTTGAAGGGCTCTGCATTGCCTCCTCCGAGTTGTCCCAGAACTATCACTGCCTCAGCGAGGAGGAGCAGCAGCTTTGTCCTCGGGTCAAGCTTTATCATACTATCCCCGCCTTGACGAAGTGCTTCTTCATCAGCGCCTTGCCGAGAAGTCCGCCGATTATGCCGCATACAAAGGCAGTCACCAGAAGCACGGGACACATCCACATTGGCATGAGCTTTGTGAGGGCGTCGATGTAGTCCTGACCGAAATCCTTACGTGTGGACCAGTACTTATCCGCCATGAAGAACAGGGGCAGGTAGTTTCCCCAGAGCCACATACTGAAAACGCCGTGGGTCAGAACTGCTTTTGCGGCGCTCTTATACTGTCCGCTCCTGTAGACCAGCTCTGCACAGAGACCTGTGACTGCACTGACTATTACCGTGAAGAAGCCCATACCCGTCAGTATCATCATAATGCCCATGATAATGCTCATAATGAGTATCATTCCGAACTTCTTTACCTTTGTGAGAAAGAGCATAAAGGGTATTCCTCCGCCTATGGGCACCAGCACAGCCAGGAGCGGCATGAATACCGGGATAAATCCCAGCATCGCGAATACAATGACTACCACAAAGTAAATGGCAGAAAAAATACCAATGTTTATCAGATCCTTGCCTTTCATAAAACCTCCTTATGTTAGAAAAGTCTAACATCATAAAATAATATCAGGCTGCCTCAGCAGCCGTAGTACAGTATATCACGGAGTGACTGTCTCTGCAACTCCATTCTGTCAAAAAAGCTCCGTTATGATAACAGATTTGCCATAGGCTTCACATAAAAAGACCGCCGCTTACGTTTTCCGTAAACGGCGGTCATACATTTTTTATCCTGATATTTTTTTCAGCTCGTCCGCAATGGTCTGTCTGGCTGTTGGAATGTCATCGCAGTAGATGCTCACCACCTCGGTGACCTTCGCTCCCTCTGCCATTCCGCGTATATCCTCGGTGCTCTTTACAAAGCCACTGCTGCCCTGTGTGGCAATGAGATATATGTGCTTTCCGCTGAGGTCTGTGCTCTCAAGGAAGGTGGCAACAGGCATGGGGACTGTTCCCCACCATATGGGATAGACGAGAATGATACTGTCATAGCCCGAAACATTCACAGGCTCAATATCCGGACGGGCGCTGCTGCGGAGCTCCTTTCCTGCAACAGAAATTGTATCTCCATAGGAGGAGGGATACTTCTCACCCGTGACGTTTATCGCCTTCATATCGCAGTCCAGAGCGTTGCAGACCATTTCCGCAATGAGCCTGTTGCTGCCTGTAAGCTCCCCGTCGCAGAGCATGAGTGAAGCTCCCGATACTGCGTCAACGTCCTCCTCGAAGTCGGTGTTGCCCACTCTTGTGAAGTATATCACAAGGGGCTTGCTGCCGCTCCATTCCACTTTCTCACCCTCCACAGCCTGTGCGCGGTCAACGTTGACGGTCCTGAAATGCCTGTTCATATATGGCACCAGCGCCAGTCCTATGGCTATGGAAGCTGCTGCACCTGCGGCAATGAGAAGGGCTGCGGTCTTCTTTTTCTTCGTGCGGATAAAGCCGTGCATACCGCCGTGGACAACTGCCAGTGTAAGCACCGCCGTCGCCATATAGCGGTGGAAGTCACTGCTACCCATAAACCTGAACCAGGGGAACAGCAGCCTTGAAACTCCCATACTGCTCAGCATGAGAACTATTATGCACAGGAAAAGCAGCACTGTGACTATGTCGGAGAATCGTCTTGCGGCGGACTTCTTTCCGCCCTTCCACATTCCTGCTATGACCTTCCGCTTTAGTATGATATGAACTATAAGGCAGAGGAAAAAGCCAATTCCCAGCCATTCATGTATGATATTTCCCGTAAAGACGTACAGCATCTGCACCAGCAGTATCAGGTACATGAGCACGTCGGCAGCAATGCCGGCTTTTTTGGTAAAGCTCCTCTTGTCCATGGTCTCACTCCTTTTTATTCAATTATATCAGCGCAAAGAGGGACTGTCAAGGAAACTCCCGAAAAATCGCGGTGAATTTAACAAAAAAATATCATTATCATCTTGCATTATGAGCAAAAATGTGCTAAAATTAGAAAAAATGCAGTTTTTTGCAGAAAAGAGGGATCCTATGAACATCAAGGAAGCAATAAGCTCACGGCACAGCGTAAGACAGTACCTCAGCAAGCCCATCTCTCAGGAGCACAGAGACCAGCTTGCGGAGATCATCACTTCATGCTGTAAGGAGAGCGGGCTCAGGATACAGATAATCTACGACGAGCCTATGTGCTTCAATACTTTCCTGGCACACTACGGCAAATTCACCAACGCAAACAACTATATCGCATTAGTCGGCAAGAAGTCCCTTGAAAATCTGGACGAGCTCTGCGGCTATTACGGACAGAAGATAGTTCTCGCTGCACAGCAGATGGGTCTCAACACCTGCTGGGTGGCAGGTACCTACGGAAAACGGAAGCAGCAGGCAGAAGTAGCCTCAGATGAAAAGCTGGTCTGCGTTATCTCTATCGGCTACGGCGCCAACGAGGGCACCAAGCACCGCTCAAAGCCTGTAGAGAAGCTCTGCGACGTCCCCCGCGACGAAATGCCCCAGTGGTTCAGAACAGGTCTCATCGCTGCCATGATGGCTCCTACAGCCCTCAACGAGCAGAAGTTCTTCGTGACTCTCGACGGAGACGAGCCTGTCATCACCACCAAAAACGGCATGATGACAAAGATAGACCTGGGTATCGTAAAGTACAATTTTGAAGCTGCTTCGGGTCACAAATGCAAATGACAGTTCGGTTTTAAGTACAGAATAAAGCCCCTGAGCAATTTATGATATAATCCCCTTAAAGTAGACACACGAAAAAACAAAAGCGTGTGAAAGCTGTAAGGGGGTTATTTTATGTCAAGAGGAAGTAAGCTAACAGATGAAGAACGCATAGCGGCAGTGCAAGAAT
>Ga0255347_1001166_pt1 | contig 44537 bp, 37 predicted proteins | sample wastewater_treat_2_FD_192479 | JGI IMG/M metagenome (GOLD analysis project Ga0255347, IMG submission 192479) | Wastewater microbial communities from Lulu Island WWTP, Vancouver, Canada - plant24 | ecosystem: Engineered > WWTP > Wastewater > Unclassified | place: Canada: Vancouver, British... | reverse complement strand
GTTCGGAACCAATGCCCGAAGGTACAGATGGATTAATTCTTTTTGAGATGATATGCCGCAAAATAGCGGTTGCACTCGTTATGATTCCTGCATTTCACTGTCTTGTATTTTCACAGGACAGAGCTGACACTCTTCCCCTTAGTGTAATGTTCTACAATACTGAAAACCTATTTGACACCAGGGATGATTCCCTCGTGGATGACGCGGAGTTCCTTCCGCGGGGAGTTAGGAGATGGAATAAGACCAGGTACAGCAATAAGCTCAGTTCAATATCGAAAGTCATTATCGCTGCCGGCGGATGGGATCCTCCCGCTATCGTGGGTTTGTGTGAAATAGAGAACAGGAGGGTACTCGCCGATCTGGCTTTTGGCACAGCCCTGTCGGCATTCGGATACGGTATTGTTCATGAGGAATCGCCGGATACGAGGGGAATTGATGTATGTATGCTCTATCGCGGGGATATTGTATCCGTCGTCAGTCATCATTTATGGGTACCGGCAGATTCAGACCTGAAGGATTTCCATTCAAGGGGTATTCTTTATGTCAAATGTGTCATGTATGGCGATACATTGCATTTGCTACTGAATCACTGGCCTTCGAGAAGGGGAGGGGTCCTTGCCGGTGAAGACTTGAGGGAGAGAATGGCTCTCGGGGTCAGGAATATCGCGGACTCGCTTTGCAAATCATCGGAAGGGAAGGCGAAAATCATAGTTCTTGGTGATTTCAACTGCTCACCTTCCGATCCGCTTATGTTGAAGCTTACTGCTGCTGAACTTTCCGGCGGCGGCTCCCTGGTAAATATGGCAGACAGAAAGACTTCCGGTAAAGAGGGAACTTACAGGTATCAGGGTACCTGGGAAATAATTGATCAGATAATAGTTTCAAACGGATTGCTGAACAGCAGTGAAGGGCTGAAAACCGGGCCGGAACATTTCAGGATATTCAGTCCGGATTTTCTTCTTAAAGACGATCCGAAATATCCCGGACCCGTTCCTTTCTCAACCTACCGCGGCTATAGTTACCAGGGAGGATTCAGCGATCATCTGCCTGTGCTTCTTGATCTTGAACTGCATTAGGATCACCGGGCACAAGTCCTAATTCCTTTCCTTTCTCCAGCATAAGCTGCCTGGCTGCTTCATATTCATTGGGAATGATACCATCCAGGATTGCATCCCTGATAGCATTCTTTATAATTCCCACTTCCTTCCCCGGCTTGATGCCGAATGTCCTTATAATCTCAGTTCCGTCCACCGGCGGCTTGAAATTGCGTACGGCATCCTTTTCTTCAATTTCCTTCAGTTTATGCCTTACCAGTTGGAGTTTTTCAAGATGTCTTTTCTTTGTGGCCTCATTTTTTGAGGTTATGTCAGCCTCACAAAGCAGCATCAGGTCGTCTATGTCATCTCCGGCATCGAAAAGAAGCCTTCTCACGGCGGAATCCGTTACAATTTCCTGTGAAAGTACAATTGGCCGCAGGTGAAGTTCAACCATTTTCCTGACATACTTCATTCTGTCATTCATGGGGAGCTTTAAACGCCTGAATATTTCAGGGATCATTTTCCCACCCAGAAACTCATGGCCGTGGAACGACCAGCCGGTTTCCTGGTCGTACTTCCTGGTTGCGGGTTTTGCAATGTCATGAAGCAGGGCCGCCCACCTGAGCCAGATATTATCGGTTTTCCTGCTTATGTTGTCGAGTACCTTCAAAGAGTGCAGGAAATTGTCCTTGTGTGCCTTACCCTCTATTGTTTCAACCCCTTTCAGGCTTTCGAGTTCGGGGAATACCATCTTCAGAAGTCCGGTTTCTTCAAGCAGAATGAATCCCCTCGAGGGCTTACGGCACATTATGATCTTGTTCAGTTCAGCAATAATCCTTTCGCGGGATAAAATGTTTATTCGTTCGGCATTTGATGAAATTGACGCAAGTGTTTCATCATCAATGCGGAAGTCAAGTTGTACTGCAAACCTGATGGCTCTCATCATCCTGAGAGGGTCATCGGAAAAGGTTGTATCAGGGTCGAGGGGCGTCCTTATAATTTTTTTACGAAGATCATCTAACCCGTTGAAAGGATCGGTTAGCTCCCCGTAGGTTTCCTTGTTGAGACTTATTGCAAGCGCGTTTATAGTGAAATCCCTCCTTTTCTGATCATCCTCGAGTGTCCCGTTCTCAACGACAGGTTTTCTCGAATTCCTGTCGTAAGATTCCTTTCTTGCCCCGACAAATTCAATATCATAATCTTTGTACCTGAACATTGCTGTCCCAAAATTCCTGAATACCGAAACATTAGTTCCCGGCGCCAGCCTGGAAGCAGCTTTCCTGGCGATGTCAATACCATTTCCAAGCACCACTATATCAATATCTTTATCGGGATTATCCCTTTTGAGAATGTAATCCCTTACGTAGCCACCGATAACCCAGGCCTTTATATTTTCAGCCGTGATTATCTCTGAAAGCTTAATAAAGATATTGTCATCCGGACATATGTGCATATGTATATATGACAAATTGTTTGTTAATCATGACAAAGTTACAATTAATAAGTATTTTTAGATAAAAACAGTCTGATTGCATCGTTTGGTATGATGATTGGTTTATTATGAAGACTGGCGGAAAGCTGATTATTAACGAAAATAGAAGAAATCATGTTAGAGCATTTGACAAAGGAAACCTTTTTAAGCAAGGTATTCAACTATGAAACCAATAAGGAATGGAAATATGAAGGTGACAAGCCATGTGTAATTGACTTTTATGCTGACTGGTGCGGTCCATGCAAGATGGTAGCCCCAATTTTGGAAGAACTGGCAAAGGAATACAATGGCAAAATTGAGATTTACAAGGTGAATACGGAGGTGGAGCAGGAGCTGGCAGCGGTATTTGGGATCAGAAGTATTCCTTCGCTTTTATTTGTTCCCCTTGAAGGTCAACCTCAGATGGCAATGGGAGCATTACCAAAAGACACTTTTGTCCAGGCTTTTAAGGACGTTTTCGGTATTGAGAAGGGAAAAAACTGATGCTGTTGATAAGTAATGATCGTTTTGTTAAAAAATATTCAGTAATGTAAAAAACAATACCTATATTTAAACGTTATAGAAATGAAAGGTAGTAACCACTCTGGTTACATGAGTTTTTTTCATGGATTTAGGTTTAGGGTAGTAAAGAAAAGCCCGCTGAGCGCCAGTTCCGCGGGTTTTTTCTTTTCAGTCTATGCCAGATCCTTAAAGATATTGTTAATCTCCTCCTCGGTTGTCCTGAGTTTCTTCTGGCATTGCCTTATAAGCTCTGAAGCCTTTCTGACCTCAGCCGAAAGCCTGTCAACATCCATTTCACCCGTTTCTATTTCTTTAAGTATCCTTTCTATCTCATTGACTGCCTGATTGAACGAAAATTCTTTCTTTGTCATCTTTACAGATTTATTTGATTGTTATATCGCGTTTTCCGGTAATGCTTAATCTTTTCTTCAGATTCCCGACAGTATCAATCTCTCTTATAGTTGATTACGCTAACCTACGCCTCTTTCACCACCCTGCTTGATACTGTTCCATCGCTGAATCTGGTGTCGATTACATCGCTCTTCTTCAGTGATTTCCCATTCTTTATTATTTTTCCCTTAATTGAAGTGATTGTATAGCCTCTTTTCAGAACATTCTCAGGATCAAGTATTTTAAGTGTATTGTCATATCCGGTCACCCGGCTCTGTATCGTGGCCAGATTGTTCCTGGCTACAGTGCCAAGCAATTCTTTTTTATGCCTCAGAAGAGTTTCCTTTTTCATTACCAGCGATTGTGATCCGGAAATAATCCTGTGTTTCTGGTTTTCCGGAATTGAATTGGCCTTTGACAGGAAATTCTTTCCCGTACTGGTCATTTCTATCACTAACGACGACAGAAGTTCCCTGAAATCTGAGATCATGATCCTGGTAACAGGAGCAAGCCTTAGCATTGTTATATCTATTCTTCTGTTTGTCACTTCAAGAAGCGTTTTTACCCGGTCGCTTATTGCTTCACCCAGTTCAGTGATCAGATTATCTGCCTCACTCATCTTTTCAATCAGAAAATCAGCAACTGCAGTTGGAGTTTTAAGTGAGATGTTAGCAACAATATCTGTGACCGACAGGTCCTTGTCATGTCCAATACCGGTTAATACCGGGATAGGGAACTGAGTTATGTAATATGCTATTGCATAGCTATCGAACCAGCTGAGATCAGTCTGTGAACCTCCTCCCCTGATAATGACTGCCAGGTCGAATTTATCAAGGTGTCCGGCTATTTTCTCAAGCGATTTTATAACTCCTGCCTCTGTTTCCTTACCCTGAACGGGAGTGTCAAACAGCGCTGTATAGAATACATATCCGGAGTTGTTGGATTTCAGATGATTTATGAAATCCGTGTATCCGGCTGCACTGCCTGAGGAAATAATTGCTATTCTTTGCGGAACCAGGGGAATTTCAAGCTCCCTGTTCATTGAAATGACTCCTTCCTCCTCGAGTCTTCTGATAATCTGCTGGCGTTTGATGGCCATATCACCGATCGTGAAGGCAGGATCAATGTCATTTATCACAAGGCTGAGGCCATAGATCTCATGATATTCGATTCTTACCCTGACCATGATCTTCATGCCTTCTTTCAGAGTTTCCCCGGTTGAATTCTCAAAAAAGGCTTTAAGGAAACGGTACCGGTTGCTCCAGATCACAGCCCTTGCCCTTGCCCTGATGTTGACATCGTCGGGATGCTTTTCAATAAGCTCCAGGTAGCAGTGTCCGTTATAATTCTCCTTGACCTCCGATATCTCCGCTATCACCCAGTACATATCAGGCAGGGCCATGTAAAGGGAATCCTTTATGACCAGCTGAAGTTCTGAAAGTGAAAGTCTCTCATTCATCATGGACCAACTATCTTAATTATCCTGTGAGTAAGGGCAGTGTCGGGTGTAATTACCCTGACAAAATAAAGGCCTTTTCCCCTAAAAGTCAAATTGTCAAGAGTCAGGCTTCTGCTTACGAAATTCCTATACATTTTTTTCATCACTTGCTTTCCTGTCTGATCATAGATTTCAACAGAGAGCCATTCCGGGACCTCAGAAAGATTTATCCTTATTTCATTCCTGAAAGGATTTGGGAAAACAACAATTTCTCCGGCGGGTTTTGGAAGGTATTTGTCCTGCAGAATTGCAATTGCCTTTTTAATATCGGGTATTCCGTAGCCGTACAGTGAATCCGGGGTAAGGTATCTGTCGGATGAGGAATGAAGGGCTGAAATGATATCCATGTTCGAAGCCTGTGGCACGGCCTGCATGATACAGGCACAGATGCCGCTTATTACCGGACAAGAAAAGGATGTACCGTCAGCCATGTGAAGTTGATTGGGGTTAATCTGTACCTTTATACCGACACCCTGGGCAACGATGTCGGGTTTTACCTGTCTGTCGGCACTTGGTCCGGCCGACGAAAATGAGGATATGGTCCTGTCGCTTCTGACGGCTCCGACTGCCAGCACCGAGTCGCCGTCGGAAGGGGCAATTATCTTTTTCCATGCCATATTCCTTTCATTGCCCGCGCTGTTTACAACAAGAATACCCTTTGATGCGGCTATGTCGGCAGCCCTGGTGACAAAAGCCCTGTCGCCATCCATATCTTCAAACTGATAATCCATTGAAGGATCGTCGAAGATATAATAGCCCAGGGATGAGGTAATTATATCAGCACCTGAGCTGTCGGCAAATTCGGCAGCCGCCGTCCACAGATCCTCCTCCACGGGATACTCCGAGTCGGTATCCTCGCTTCTGAGAAGCAGGTAATCTGCACCCGGAGCGCTTCCCTCCAACATCCCTTCAATCATACCCGCCAGTACCGACAAGACGGCAGTCCCATGGTTATGAAAGTCATATACATATTCATTATTGTTCACAAAATCATATGTCCCTTTAATTCCCTTTCTGTCCCGGAGATGATCAAGCGCGGGAATAATGCCTGCATTGGAGAATCCTCCGTCGATTACTGCAATAAGGATTCCTTTTCCGCTGAAGTTTGAATTGTGAACACTTATCCCGTTTATCATCGACAATGGATTGTTGTAGGGTGGCTGGTCACTCAGATTAAAAACAATCTCATTTTTACGTGTTTCTCCTTTGGCTTCCGGCCTTTTAACGATTTCAACCTTCTTCACGAAGGGCAGTTGTATCAGTTCTCCGGTTTCAAAAGGATCCGGTGATTTGAACAATGCAGTATTCATCCACTTCGAAGTGCAGTGAAAGCTTAGTCCCATGGACCTGATTCGGTCAATGTAGCCTTTCCATACGGGAATATCCCTGAAATCAAGTACTTCAATCCCTGCTTTGTTTCTGCGTTCAATTGCTTTTCCGGAAAGGAGGTCTTCAGGGGCAAAACCGGAGATTTCATTTTCTCCCTTGTCGGTGAAATGGATGCGGTAGAAATAATTCCAGATCTTTTCCTGACATTTGACCGGCTGACCTGCGATGAGTATCAGAGCAGTGAATAAAAACTTCATTATGGCAGGATCTGTTAATCTCCTTACCATATTTCTCCCGTTTTTTCAGGATCGGCAATATTGACTTTATTCCTTTCGAGTGAATCAATGTATTCTGATTCATAAATATCGATGCTGCGGTTATCTGGGATGCCGGCGCTGTAATTGGTCATGAATCTCCGGTTTCCGTTCTTCCCGTAGATTATCCACTGGCCTTCTCTCAGGTTGTTTTTGTATTGTCCCTTCATTTCCGGCTTTCCGTTTTCATGAAAGGCTTCAAAGCTGCCGTTTATTTTTCCGTTTTCATAGTTTGTCCTGAGCATCAGGTTTCCGTCAGGGTAGTATTTAAGGCATTCGCCGTGTCTGAGGTCATTCCTGTACATGATTTTTTCGGCTACCTTTCCGTCGGGGTAATAATTCAGTGTCAGGCCGTTCTTCCTGTTTTCCAGGTATTCTGTCTCGCTTATCAGCAGATCTTTTTCAGTGAATGAGAAGAAGCGCCATTTGCCTTCTTTCAGCTGGTTGACATACTTCCCGGCTGAGGCCGGAAGTCCGTTGGAGTAGTAAAGTACAGCTTCAGCTTCAGTTCCCTCATTGCTGAAAGTCATCAGTGATTTAAGCGTTCCGTCTTCGTAGTATCTCCTGAATTCGCCCTCGGGCTTATCATTGCTGAATTCTCCTTCATACATCATTTTCCCGTTGGGATAATACTTTATCCACCTTCCCTGCTTTTTTCCGTCAGGGTCGCTTTTGTTTATATCCTGCCCCTGTATTGCGGTAAAGTGCAGCAAAGTCAGTATCATTAAGAAGAATGCAGCAATACTTTGTTTCATGGAAACCCGGTTGATCTCCCGCAAAAGTACAAAAAAAGAGGCTGAAATGGATTCAGCCTCCTGCAATTTATCACAGTTCGTGTCTTACTTGACCTCTTCAAAATCAACGTCGGTGACTTCATCGTTACCCGACTGTTCGGGGCCGGGTTGGGATGTTGTCTGCCCTGTATTCTGGGCGGTCTTGTACATCTCCTCCGAAGCTGCCTGCCAAACGCCGTTCAGTTCGGCAAGAGCGGTGTCGATGGCTGCAACATCCTGTGCTTTGTGAGCTTCCTTGAGTTTTGAAAGAGCGCTTTCAATAGCGGCCTTTTTATCAGACGGTATCTTGTCACCGAATTCCTTAAGTTGTTTTTCGGTTGAGAATATCATGCTGTCGGCACTGTTAATCTTGTCAACCTTCTCCCTGGCAAGTTTGTCAGCTTCGGCATTTGCCCTGGCTTCTTCCCTCATCCTTTTTATCTCGTCATCGCTCAGTCCGGATGAAGCTTCGATCCTTATCCTCTGTTCCTTTCCTGTTCCCCTGTCCTTGGCAGCTACGTGGAGGATGCCGTTTGCGTCAATGTCGAATGTGACCTCTATCTGGGGCACCCCTCTGGGGGCCGGCGGAATTCCGTCAAGATGAAAACGTCCGATAGTCTTGTTTCCTGTAGCCATTGGTCTTTCGCCCTGAAGGACATGGATTTCCACCGAAGGCTGGCTGTCGGCTGCAGTTGTGAAAACCTCAGTCTTTTTTGTTGGTATGGTAGTATTCGCTTCAATAAGTTTTGTCATCACGCCGCCCATGGTCTCAATTCCGAGCGACAGGGGAGTAACGTCGAGAAGCAGAACATCCTTTACCTCTCCGGTAAGAACTCCGCCCTGAATGGCGGCGCCCACTGCAACCACCTCATCCGGATTGACACCCTTTGAAGGAGTTTTGCCGAAGAATTTTTCAACAAGCTGCTGTATGGCAGGGATTCTTGTTGATCCTCCTACAAGCAGAATCTCGTCAATTTCTGATGCCTTGAGACCCGAATCGGCAAGAGCTTTCTTGCAAGGTCCGAGACAGGCCTGTATAAGGCTGTCGCTAAGCTTTTCAAAATGAGCCCTGGTGAGTGTCTTGACAAGGTGCTTTGGAATTCCGTCAACCGGCATTATATAAGGCAGGTTAATCTCGGTAGTCGTTGTACTCGACAGTTCTATCTTTGCCTTTTCGGCAGCCTCTTTCAGTCTTTGGAGAGCCATTGGGTCTTTCCTCAGGTCAACACCTTCATCTTTAATAAACTCTTCAGCCAGCCAGTCAATTATTTTCTGGTCGAAGTCATCACCACCCAGGTGTGTGTCGCCATTGGTCGATTTCACTTCGAAGACACCGTCACCGAGTTCGAGTATGGATATATCAAAAGTACCACCGCCAAGATCAAAAACAGCGATCTTGAGGTCCTGCGATTTTTTGTCAAGTCCGTAGGCAAGTGAAGCAGCCGTAGGTTCATTTATAATCCTTTTTACAGTCAGTCCGGCGATTTCTCCTGCCTCTTTAGTGGCCTGGCGCTGGGAATCGCTGAAATATGCCGGAACTGTGATCACAGCCTCGGTAACTTCCTGTCCAAGATAGTCCTCTGCTGTCTTTTTCATTTTCTGAAGAACCATTGCAGAGATTTCCTGGGGAGAATATAACCTGTTGTCGATCTTTACCCTTGGTGTGTTGTTGTCACCCCTTGCAACATTGAAAGTTACGCGATTGATTTCGGTATTGACCTTGTCATAGGTTTCCCCCATGAACCGCTTGATTGAGTAAACGGTCTTTTCTGCATTGGTGATGGCCTGACGTTTTGCAGGATCTCCTACCTTACGTTCACCATTATCAACAAATGCAACTATCGAAGGCGTAGTCCTTTTACCTTCACTGTTAGGGATCACTACAGGCTCATTCCCTTCCATTACGGCAACGCATGAGTTTGTTGTTCCCAGATCAATTCCTATTATTTTTCCCATTTTTCGATTTTTAGATATTTCAATTATTGACTCCCTAAACTGCAATGATTATGCCACAGCCATAACATGGAAAATTTATGAAAATATGGCACTCGCAGAGCTGAAGAGCCTGACTGAAGTGACAAAAAGACATACTGATTTCAAAAGACATGACATGACAAAACATTTCCTCTGTCATTCCCTTTCTCTGATGTAATTTCGTAGCTTTAACCCCGGGTTCAGTTCTGTATACAGCCATGCTCAATGCTCTATGACGGGGATTGGCGTCCAGACTGAGACAGATGTTAATTTTGTTGGCGATCCTGCATCGAATATGACTCAGTGCAGGATGATTTTCCCAGCTAAAGGAACAAAACTAAAGCGCTTTGAATGTTAGAAATTTTATTTGAAGATAATCATCTTATAGCCGTCCTTAAGAAACCTACCGATCTTTCGCAGGGTGACCGTACGGGGGATGAAGCAATCGATGCGGCCGTAAAAAATTACATAGCCTTGAAATACAAAAAGCCCGGAGCTGTTTTTCTCGGGCTTATTCACCGTCTCGACAGGCCTGCAGGCGGTGTTCTGCTTTTTGCCCGTACTTCCAAGGCTCTTGGACGGATGAATGAGATTTTTCGCACCCGCGAGGTCAGGAAGACATACCTTGCAATCGTTGGGGAAAGGCCTCCGGAGGATGAGGATACACTGACACATTTTCTTAAAAAGAATGAAAAGCAGAACAAAACCTATGTATACGACAGCGAGGTGAAAGGATCAAAGAAGGCAAGTATGAGCTATCGTCTTGCAGGAAGATCCAGGAGATTCTTTCTTCTCGAAGTTGAGCTGCACACCGGCAGGCATCATCAGATAAGGGCGCAGCTTGCAAAGATCGGATGTCCGATAAAAGGCGACCTGAAATACGGTTATTCAAGGTCAAACGAGGATGGCAGTATCTGTCTCCTGGCCAGGAGACTTGAATTTATTCACCCTGTAAAAAAGGAAAAGGTCATCATAACCGCTCCTCTTCCGGAAGGGGATGCATGGAAACTTTTCAGGAATGTTGAAGTATAAAAAAATGAGCCGGATTTCCGGCTCATCTTCTTCTGTCATGAAAGCAATAACTCCTGTCCTTGTTCCCTTGTAATTCTCCTGTGGGATACCCTTCTTAATTCTTAACCAATGCAAAGGTAAGCAGCTTCTGCTTAAACAGAGTTAAAATCAGGTTAATAAGAGTTAATAAAAAGTTAAATCCTGTTATGGATTTAAGTAAAACCTTAAATTTACACCGTGAGCAAAAATAAATTCATCGGCCTGATTATTATGATGCTGATCTCGATCACCGGGATCATATGGGTACAAATGATATGGATCAGCAATGCCCTGGAAATCAGGAATGATATTTTCAATAAAGCGGTTTATGCCAGTCTTAACGATGCTGCTGAGACAATAGAGACAAACCGCAAGATGGATTTCTTCTTCAATTCACCTGTTACCTACAATTCGGGAAGCTCCGGTGTTTCTTCATATATGAGCGTTGGAAGCTATTCCTCGCGGGATGGGAAAAACTTCAGCTACAGCGTTACCAGCCAGTCAGTGACGGGAACTGTTGACTCAACTGGAAACCTTACATTCAATGAGCCTGTCATAACCAGGACCGATACAACTTTTTACCAGGATCCCATTGACATGGAAGCGAGGAGTTCCCTGCAACCTTCTTCACCGCCTGTCAGCTCCAATGATATTATAGAACATGTCAGGCGAAGGGCAAGCGAGTTCCAGACAATGAGCGAGCAGATAATTGCCGAGGTCTCCCAGTGGGAGAGGACCATGGAGCTTGATAACAATGAAATTCAGAACATTTTAGGCCGTTCTCTCCGGTTTTCAAATATCGAAACCCCCTTTGAATTTGCTGTCATCAGGGATGGCGTGATCAGGGAAGGAAATTTCAGGAAAGGAAGCAAAGACGATTTTCTTAAAAGCAGTTACATGATCCGTCTTTTTCCCGATAATATCATGGGGCAGAACCTTATACTGTCGGTCATCTTTCCCGAGAAACGCAACTATGTTCTTGGGTCGATGGCCTGGATCCTTAGCGGATCGATGTTGTTTTCTCTTATCATTCTGGCTACTTTTGCCTTAAGTCTTTTCTTTCTCATAAGACAGAAAAAGATTTCCGAGATGAAATCCGACTTTCTCAACAACATGACGCATGAGTTCAAGACCCCGATAGCAACCATATCTCTTGCTGCCGATACCATCACCAATCCCAAGGTGATAAATGACGAAAACAGTATCAGGCATTTCATCGGTATGATAAAAAAGGAGAACAGCAGGATGAACAAGAAGGTTGAGACGATATTGCAGATTGCATCACTCGATAAGAAGGAGATCGATTTCAGGTTTGAAAATGTGTCGATGCATTCCATTATTACCAGGGCTGCAGAAGCCATTGAGATTCAGGTTCATCAGAAAAACGGCAGTCTGGATCTACGGCTGAATGCATCTGCACCGGTTGTTTCAGGTGACCCGGAACACCTGTTCAACCTTGTAAACAATCTCCTTGACAATGCACTTAAATATTCACCGGAAATCCCTGAGATAACTGTTGAAACCTCCAATAATGACAGGGGACTAATCCTGTCTGTTTCTGACAAGGGAATCGGAATGAGTAAAAGTGTTCAGAGCAAGATTTTTGAAAGATTTTACAGGCAGACAAGCGGAAACATCCATGATGTGAAGGGTTTCGGGCTTGGCCTTAACTATGTAAGGGCTATTGTCGACGCCCACAGGGGCACCGTGACCATTACAAGTGAGCCGGGAAAGGGAAGCCGATTCGATGTGTTCCTGCCATTTAACAATGAAAACTGATATTAGATGAAATCAGCCCGGATTTTTCTTGTTGAAGATGACCTGAGCTTCGGTTCGGTCCTTAAGTCCTACCTGGAGCTTAATGATTTTCAGGTCGACTGGGTTGATGACGGCAAGTATGCAGTCGATCACTTCAGGAAAGGGGCTTTCGAGATCTGCATTCTCGATGTAATGCTTCCGCACGTCGACGGATTCACGATTGCCAGAGAAATAAGGAAGATAAACAACCTCGTTCCGATAATATTCCTTACCGCCAAGAAGATGAAGGAAGATGTCCTTAAAGGTTACGGGGTAGGCGGGGATGATTATGTTACCAAACCTTTTGACACCGACATCCTTCTGGCAAAAATCAAGGCCATTATGACCCGCCGTGATTTCCAGACGGGTACAAGGGATGTATTCGAGATCGGGAAATTCGTATTCAATTCCAAGTTGCGGACACTTACCATCGGCGACGATGAAAGGAAGCTTTCACCCAAGGAAGCTCAGCTTCTGGAGCTTCTGGCACTTAATCCCAACGAGCTGATAAGCAGGGAAGTGGCTTTGAAGAAAATATGGGGTTCAGATGATTATTTCACTGCCAGGAGCATGGATGTCTATATCACAAAACTCAGGAAATTCCTTTCAGACGACCCAAACCTCAATATCAAGAACATACACGGCGCCGGCTTTCAGCTTATAATCAGGGACGATCCGACCGGAGACTGATTCTGTTGAACTGAAGCGGAAGCAACCGATCCGTGTCGGAAATCGCGATTATTGCTATTGTAACAGGCCTGTCATCCGCGAAAGAAGCCCTTGTTCCGACTCAGATCGTCAGCTTCAGATTGTTAACAACTTTGCAAGCTTTCAACAATCCGGGGTTTGGGCATGCCGGATTGCTCCGTCCATTTTTCCTATTTTTGCGGAAATGACAGGAAGGTGAGAAAGAATGAATATATATTGTTGATTCTGCTTTTTTCAGTAATGACCTCCTGCAGGGTCTCAAGGCCTATGATTGCACCTGCTTCGGGCAATGGCCTGCCGGAAATCTATATTAACCAGTACCGCGATATTGCTATCAGCGAAATGAAAAGAACGGGAGTTCCGGCAAGTATAACCCTTGCACAGGGGATGGTTGAATCGGACTACGGGAGAAGTACCCTTGCCAGATTGGGAAACAATCATTTCGGGATTAAATGCCACAACGGCTGGAAGGGGCAGACAATGAGAAAGCATGACGACCGGAGGAATGAGTGCTTCAGAAAATACAACAGCGCTCTGGAATCCTATTATGATCATTCTGATTTCCTCAGATCCGGATCGCGCTACGCTTTTTTGTTCGATCTCGATCCGCTTGATTATAAGGCCTGGGCACGCGGACTCAAAAAAGCAGGCTACGCCACCAATCCCGATTATGCCAATATGCTGATCAGAAAGATTGAAGAGAACAGGCTTTACGAGTTCGACAGGGGGATTACCTCCACTGTTTCCCGGGTACAGCAGACAAAACCTCGGGAAACAGCACCTGCCAGGACCACTGAAGCAAGCACTTCCGTACCGGCTCAGTCCACTGCAACCCCGCCTTCAACACCTCCGGCCCAGACCACTTCAACACCTCCGGCCCAGGATGCTGTAACTTTTGGAGATATCATGGCCAGGGTGCCAAGGATAATGGAAAATAACAGGGTTCGTTATATTGTTGTAAGGGAGGGAGATACGCGTGAAAAGCTGGAAAAGGAATTTAAACTCCTGAAGTTTGAACTTCCGCGCTTCAATGACCTGAGCGATGCTTTTGTTCCACAGGCGGGGCAGACTCTCTATATAGAACCGAAAAAGGACAAGGCTGCTGCCGGATTGAATTATCATACCGTACAGGCCGGTGAGACCATGCATTTTATCTCGCAGAAATACGCGGTCAGGCTCAAGAGTCTTCTTGAGATGAACCGTGTTGAGAATGGATATGAACCATTGGCCGGCGATAAAATATGGCTCCGGGAAACGAAACCCGCGGAATGATATTGATAAATTGATACAAGTCCTGAACAGTCCCGTTCATTCTTCTGCAATGGAATAATCTTCAATTTTGAATCCTCTCAGGAAATCTGCGGTGCCAAGCCTTTTTTTACCTTCAAGCTGAAGACTGAGTATATTCACGAATCCTCCCCTGCAGGCAATTTTTAAAAAGCTTTTACGGTCCGTAATGATTTGTCCCGGGCTGAGATTATGTTCCTGCGTTTCCGGCCGGGCTTCATATATCTTGAAGCTTAGGGTTTTTGAATCTTTTCTGAAAGCCGACCTGGCACAGGGATAGTTAGCAAGTCCCCTGATTAGATTATGAATTCTGTGTGCTTCCATGTTCCAGTCTATTATACAGAATTCGGGAAATATCTTTGGGGCTTTAAACAATGTTTCACCGGGCATCATGAAATCCGACTGCGGTCTTGGTTTTATTGAACCGACGGCTATTCCTTCGAGAGTGTTTATTACCAGACTGGCGCCGTGTTTCATAAGCTTATCATGAAGGTCGGATGCATTTTCAAAAGGAAATACCGGTACTTCCCGGCGGAGAAGGATATTTCCGGTGTCAGTTTTTTCATCAATCAGGAATGTGCTTACCCCGGTAGTCTTCTCTCCGTTGATAATAGCATGGTTTATCGGGGCTGCACCCCTGTACTGCGGGAGCAAAGAGGCATGAAGGTTAATGGTTCCTTTTGGCGGCAGTGTCCAAACCTCCCGTGGAAGCATTCTGAAAGCAACAACCACGAAGATATCGGCATTAAGACGGCGGAGTCTGTCGATAAATACCGGGCACTTCAGGTCTTCAGGCTGAAGTATGGGGAGACTGTTGGCTTCGGCAAAAAGTTTGACGGCTGATTTTTTGACTGTCATTCCGCGCCCTGCCGGTTTGTCGGGCGATGTGACTACTGCAAGCACATTGTACCCGTTCATAAGCAACGAACCGAGAGTTGCGACGGCAAATTCGGGTGTCCCCATGTACACCACTTTCAGGTTTTTCATAGATTGTATCAGACCTTAATTACAATAAATCTGCAAAATAATTCAATCCTTTGAAATGTGCTTGTAGCAGGTAAGGTTATGACCCATTTTGCTGGCCTTTGTCTCAAGGTAAAATTCATTGTACTTGTTTGCAGGTATAACCAGCGGGATGGTTTCGACTATCTGTATACCATATCCCTCAAGGCCTGCTCTTTTGACAGGGTTGTTTGATATAAGTCTTATCTTTCCGAGACCGAGTTCCCTCATGATACTGGCGCCCACGCCGTAATCCCTTTCATCTTCACCGAAACCAAGTTTAAGGTTTGCCTGGACAGTATCCATGCCTTCATCCTGCAGTTTGTAAGCCCTTATTTTGTTAAACAGGCCGATGCCCCTGCCTTCCTGATTAAGATATATCACAGCCCCTTTACCTTCAGCCTCTACCATTTCCATGGCTTTGTGGAGCTGGGCCCCGCAGTCACATCTCAATGAGTTGAAAATATCGCCGGTAAAACACGAGGAGTGGAGCCTTACCATAACCGGTTCATCCTTGGTCCATTTTCCTTTTACCAGGGCAGCATGCTCCATTTTATTGTTTTTCTGACGAAATGCTATGAACTCAAATCTGCCATATTCCGTCGGGAGTTTCACTGCATCGCCTCTTTCAATAATGGAGTCCCTTTCAAGTCGGTATTTGATAAGATCCCTGATGGCAATAATCTTTATATTGAACTTCTGTCTCAGTTTTTCAAGATCAGGGAGCCTTGCCATTGTACCGTCGTCATTCATGATCTCCACAAGGGCGCCGCCGGGTTGCAGTCCGGCCATTCTTGTCAGGTCAACAACAGCCTCGGTATGTCCGGCCCTTCTAAGCACTCCCTTCGATTTTGCCTTGAGCGGGAAAATATGACCGGGACGCCCGAGGTCAAGCGGTTTGGTTGCAGGATCAACAAGGGCCTTGATGGTCAGCGCCCTGTCCTTTGCCGAAATACCTGTAGTGGTTTCGGGCCCCAGGAGATCGACGGTAACTGTGAATTGTGTCTCGTGCAGCGAGGTGTTAACTCCAACCATAAGATCCAGTTCCAGCTCTTCGCACCTCTCCTCAGGAAGTGGTGCACAGATGAGTCCGCGGCCATGCTTGGCCATGAAATTTACAATTTCCGGTGTAATGAGTTCAGCCGAACAGATGAAATCACCTTCATTCTCCCTGTCTTCATCATCCACAACTATTACCACTTTTCCCTGACGGATGTCCTGGATGGCTTCTTCAATCGTGTTAAGCTTAATTTCCATATTTCTCAGATTTTCTTTTCTTCAACTGAATACCTGCGCCGGGTTCCGATTATAAATAACCTGTAAAGGTAATCCTTAATCATTCTGAAAAACCCTAAGTAGGTTTCAATATTCATTATTACCGAATCGCTTGATGCCTTATATGTCAGGAATATCCCGACCGGCAGAAGTATATAGGTCGATGCCCACATACCGGCCACTGTGCTTATAAGGTTTTCTTCCACAAGCTTTTCGCCCGATAGTGATATCACGTACCAGATAACAAAGAACAGGATTGAAATAACAGCCGGAGTTCCGAGTCCGCCTTTCCGGATTATTGCACCAAGCGGGGCGCCGATAAGGAAAAAGACAAGGCATGCCACGGATAGTGTGAATTTCTTGTTCCAGTTAACCTCGTAGCGCTTGATGAATTTTACATCGGCATGAAGGCTTTCTCCCTGTGTTGAGAGGTAGTTGCTGGCACTTTTTATATTGGCTATTGCTCTCGAGACCGCTGTCTTCCTTTCAATCACACTGAGCGAATCGTAAAGAAATTCAGTGTCAAAAACAGGAGCAACAGTCTTTTCCAGAATATGCTCAGGGGGGGCATTCTGATTCCTTTCGGTAAACAGGAGGGTGCGTGTAAACTCGTTGTAATTCTGATTTACTTTCGTAGTATACCTTTTATTCAGGGAGTCAATGTCGTGTGTAAGCTGGGCAATGTTTTTCATGGCGGCATTTGACTTGAACAGGTCAATCTCTGTCCTTTGCAGGTCGAAACCCGACAATGACACCACTATGGTTTGTTCCTTGAATACGTCTTTTCTGAAAGGATGCTTTTTCTCTTCTCCTCCCGGCTCTCTTTCAGGCATTTCGCTGTATGAGTATCCGTTATACATTACCATCGACATTGCAGTCTCGTCGGGAGTGACCCTCATGTAGGCAGAATCGGCATATATAACATCACTGTTTCCCCGGTTATTGCGGTGATCGTAGATGTAAACCCTGTCGAGACGGTTTGTTTCCGGGTCCTTTTCGGTTATCTTGATGCTAAATCCATCTATATCATTATTGAATGTACCGGCCTGAAGATTTATGTCCGGTCGTTTTCTCCTTATATCCTGAAGAAGCGTTCTTGCCTGCCTGTTTGCATAAGGCAACACGTTGTTAGAGAAGAAAAATGACACGACGCAGATTACGGAAATCATTATTACAAGAGGCCTCATGATTCTTCCCAGCGGAATGCCTGACGATTTGATAGCAGTTAGCTCGCTGTATTCCCCCATGTTCCCGAATGTCATGAGCGAAGCCAGAAGTATTGCAAGAGGAAGGGCCATGGGAACAAAAGTAAGGGAGAAGTTGAACAGGAGCTCAGCCATGATCTTAAGCTCCAGCCCCTTACCGGCCAGCTCATCGATGTACATCCACAGGAACTGCAATATCAGGATGATCAGTACTATGAAGAAGGTTAGTATGAGCGGACCGATAAAGGATTTTAATACGAACTTATCGAGTTTCTTCACTGCCCTTGCCTTTTAACCTGCAAAATTACTCTTTTTAAGCTAAAATGATCTGAAAAGAAATGTAAACCATTATCCGGCTTTATGTTTCTTCCCTGAGGTATGAATCTGAAAATTTATGAAATACTTCATTTTCAGGCTATGGCACAGAACCGGACACTGAAATTCTGTAAGATTTTTATACCGGAAAGCGCAATGGTGGCTGCCGGTTTTTGCTTTTGATTATTGTTTAGGGGACCGAAAGAATTAATTCTCCTGATGTATCATGCTCCCCGGGCTTCCGGATGCAGAGCGCTTTTCCCTTATCCGGCCTATGATCAGGTAAGGTACGCAAAACAAGGCATATAAAAAGCACCACAGAACAAAATTGGGTATGATCAGGATCTTTCTCATCGGGTAGATTGTTGTAATGACATTATAGTTATATAGTTATAATATAACAGATTCTCATGGAATTTATTGTCTGAGATCTATACATATCAGACCGTCAGACACCTGGATCATGGCATCCTTACCGGCCGGGGGGGGACTTTCTGAGGGAAAAGGCAGATTCATCAAAAACGGATCGCGGCAGGGCTCTGCAAAAAGAAAGCCGGTTTTCCTGCTATCCGCTTAAAGCTGTGGGCCAGCAACCGTTTGATAGCACTCTGGAGAACCGGCTCTGTCAAATATATTAATAATCAATCGGAGTTAAACAGTTAATAATCAGGTTTTTGATCAATGGTGTTTTTGGATAGATGAAAGCTTGTTATTTGAATATGAACATGCACTGCTGCCAGACCCGGGAACTGCTTTTCTGCTAGTATTGGCCTCATTATAACCGGAGATATGTATTATTAAGGAATTCCTGTCGTTTATATGAATGGGGGAGAGTACGCAATACGTATTTTTATTTAATTTGTAAGAATGCAACAAATCTATAAACGAACCAGGAGCCGGATGCTTCTTGAAATCCTGAGGGATCCCGACAGAAAATCCCTGGCACGGATATTATATGATAATCTGGATCTGCTTATCTGTTACAGGGAAATACCGGTTCATTATTTCAGCAGGTATTTGTTCAAGAAGGGGATGAACAATATCAGGGATTATGTTCCCAACGGTATTGCAATGAAAGTTGCACCGGCGCTGAATGATGCCACGGTGAAGCATGTTCTTGACAATAAGCTTTATTTCGGCTTATATTACGGGCAGTTCGGGATAAAGATGCCGGAAATACTGATATTCAATCATAGGGATCATTTTGTTTATCGCGACAGGCAGCTTGTTATCCCAGATTTCGATGATTTCAGGAAGCTTATTGAAGATGTTTTCAACGAGAATCCTGATTGTAACGGTCTTTTCATCAAGAAAACCTATTCCAGTTCCAGCGGGAGGAACATTTATTCACTTTTGCCTTCCGACCTTGAATCAAACGATAAATTGATACGGGATGTTTATTCAGGTGTTAAGGACTCGGCATTCATATTTCAGGAAAAGGTAAATCAGCATCCCGATCTTAAAAGGCTTAGTTCCGCCTCATTGAACACAATAAGGTTTGATACCTTTATCGATGATGACGGGCAGATAGAGGTTATTTCCGGTTTTCTGAAAATGAGCACAAACGAAGCTGTCGTGGACAGTGTTGTTACAGGAGGCTGCGGTGTGGGCATCGATGCAGCGACGGGTACTTTGAAACGAAACGGGTATTCGAAGATCAAAATAAGCGGGGTTGGTGTTCTGACGGAGCATCCTTTAAGCGGAATAAGCTTTGAAGGTTTTCCCGTTCCATATTACCGTGAAGCCCGGGAAATGGCCGCTAAGGCAGCATCTTTCATGCCCGGTTTAAGGCTTGTCGGCTGGGATATCGGAATAGGGGAGACCGGACCGGTTCTGATCGAGGGAAATTCAGATTACGGAATTAACTCGAATGATATGGCATACGGAGGTTATATGTCTAATGATATATTCAGGAAAGCTCTTAGTGCAGCTCTGAAACGGCAAAAGCGCAGAGCATAAACCTCATAGATCCCTCCTTTGGAGTAAGAGTGGATTAAAATAGAGTGAGAGTGAGAGCGGGAGCGAGGAGAAAAAGCACAGTAGAACAGGCTTAGTGTATGATACATTGACCGATGCAGTTATTATGACTAAGGAAGAATACGAAAACTATTAAACCTCACAGCGGACAAGGCTCTGGCGCATGAAACAAGGCGGTGGGATGCGAGTGGCTGACCAGGGGGTTGGAAGCAGTACTTACGGGTACTGCTTTTTGTGTGCAATAAAAAATGTCTTGACTTCTGATGCTTCTGTTTTTTAGTGCGGCCATAAACCTTAATTAACTATTAAAATAAGGATTACTTTGACAGACTCCCATCACAAAATTCCCTGGATATGACATGCTCCGAAGGAGCATCCATCAGCCGGCAGCTTCTCTGAAAGAGAAGGATTTTAATAACCTCCGGTGAAACCGGAGGTACGGTACCCCCACGATCGTTAAGCTCCGTAGGAGCGTGACTGCTATGGAAAATACCTTTCATCAATATTAATACCCGCCATCTGTATAAGACTTTTGTATTCCACTTCAAAAGATTTCTTTTTGTGTTGCTCCTGTTGATTACGGATAAATGTCCAGAAGATAAGATGATACAGCAGTTGACGATAGCCTGCCATAGTATTAGAATTTTGTTTAATAATACAGCGAGACGTAAGCAAGATACATGATAACCTGAAAAAATCCTGGTCTGTTCCGCCCCCCGCTAAGGCGGGGCAGGCTCTTCAGGGCTTAAAATCATATAGGGTACTTTACCCCCGGTTAGCACCGGGGGTAATTAAAATTAAGTCACATATGTGACTTCTTTGTTCAGCTGCATTGCAGCTGTTGGTGGTTGAAACTTTAATTTACTCATCAAATCCCTCTTTTGCACAACCATTTTTGTGGTTGATAATCGTAAAATTGGAAAAGATCTTTAATCGCAAAACTACATGACCTTGACATACAGAATCAGGAACAAAAGGATTACTATGAAATAATCCCATCACAAAACTACCTGGTTATGCCATGTCCGAAGGAGCATCCCCCAGCTGGCAGCTTTTTTGAAGGAGAAGGATTTCCTGGTAGTTCTTTCATCCACTTCTATAACTCCTGCAATAGAATTCATCATTTCTTGATACATTAAGAATTTTTTTAAAGAACCAACATGGTATGTAAATGATCTATAATTATCGGTCATTTTATAATAGCTAATCTCCTTTCTATTGTTCCTTCATATTTTACTCAGACCATCAACATCTTCGAGGTCACCTGTGCCAAAGATATTGACGGGATTAAAACCATTGCATATAAAAATTTCAACATTATCATTATGATTAGTTTTTGCGTTTAATTACATATAGGAATTGCTGTCAGTAGAGGGGGGAACATGATGAAATGCATCACTGCTTTTAAGGTTTATTTATTCCCATCTATAAAATCAGCGTAATCATGATAAAGAATGGTGCCATAAGCCAAAGTACCGGTTTTGATATTAAAAGTTGAGATGAAATCTATCTTACCATCAACATATGATTTGAAAAGCGAATCCGCTGTTATTTCAACTATTCTGTCAATGACGGAACAATATTCAGGATACTCAATGATTTGCCATTTTCCAACGATACTATCGGGATCGTAAGTATCTTTCTTTTCTCATCCTACGCATATTGAAAAAAACGGAAAAACAATATCGACATGTAAAATATTCATTATTAGCTTTCTCGTAATTTTTCTGTCCTGAAAAGATCAAAGTATAATTATTTTCTGAAGTTTCGCAAGTAAGAAAGAGTTAAGAAATGGTATAAAAAGAAGCATTGGAATTTTTCAGATATCTCTGAAAATCAGTATATTTAAAGTGACAAAACAATAAATAACTGATCCCAATGCTTAATAATAAAGGTACAAACATTTTCTCTGAGATTAATAGTTTTTTTTCGGAAAATGATAACAGAAAAGCAATTAATAGTATAATGGATATTGCCAGTAATCTGAAGATAAGCAGTAAATCCTTGTCGCTTGAAAGTAATGCCAACTGCAAGTTCACACGGTTACAGGTGTTCGAGCTATTGTTGGTGTTTCCTATATTCATGGTCAAAAACGCTTTTGTTATTCTGAATCCATTCTTGGTTTTAAGGCTCTTTTTCTTTGTCGCACTGACGGCAAGACTCAGACCGTTCTGGACTTCTCGCTTAATAGTGAAGAAGGTAGCCGGGCGGAAAAACCTTTCGGGATGACCAGGGAACAGCGTGGGAAGCAGTACCGCGGGGAACGTGATGAAACAGAAGCCGTACAAGAGAGAATTGAAGAGTACACCCAAAGTAAAATCCAGAAAGCTAAAGACATGGTCAGGCGGGCCATCAAAGAAGGGATACGTTTTGATTATCTTCTCTCTGACAGTTGGTTTACTTGTACAGATATCGTACGGTTTATCAAATCCAGGCATGTCAGGTGTCTTTTTCTGGGTATGATCAAGATGGCCAAAACGAAGTACCGGTTTAAAGGTAAGATGAAAAGTGCCAGGGAACTGGTGAAGCTTCTTCAATCGAGGAAGGAGATCCGCTACAGCCGGCGTCCGCGTTGTTATTACGGGCAGGCTGAAGCAGAACTCTCCGGAATAAAGGTTAAACTCTTCTTTTGCAGGCGAACAAGGAATGGAGACTGGACAGGGCTTATGACCACCAACACCAAACTTAATTTCTTTGAAGCCTATCATATTTACTCAATGAGATGGTCCATCGAAGTATTTTTCAAGGAGGCAAAGAGCCTTCTTGGCCTAGGGAAATCCCAAGCCCGGGATTTTGCCTCCCAGATTGCCAGCATCTCCATTACGGTACTACAGTACAACATCCTGGGAACAGTTAAGCGCTTTAAATCTTATGAAACCATAGGAGGACTTTTCCATGAAGCCACCGATGGAGTTATACAGCTCTTGGTAACAGATCGCATCTGGGGAATCCTTCAGGAGCTGGTCATGATCATAGCTGAGGCATTCCAGATTGACGATGAAAGAGTCATGGATACCCTCATCAAACGGAGTGAAACCTTTATGCATTTTATAAATTTTGATAAACTTGAACTCAAGCAAGTGGCCTAAATACACTTGCGAAACTTATAAAATTTATATTATCTTAGTGAACACAAAGGCCAAATGAGAAAAAGCACTTATAAGGAAGTGTACCACTTACTTGACAAGGGAGAGACTGTTTATTTGCTAAATGAATTATATGAAATAGCAATTCAATTTATTCCTGGAACAGCTAATTATATTGCAAAAATAAAAGGCGGAGAAGAATACCCTATAAATAGCGGTGCAGAGATAGTATATGAAGCATTAACAGATGCTGTTATCATGACAAAAGAAGAATACGAAAACTATTAAGCCGTTATTCATATTGCATTATGACCACTTATGACGACATAGTAAAGAAATTGCAGGAAGGCAAGACGGTTTACCTGTTGAATGAATTTTACTCAACCGCGATCAAAGTTATTCCAGGAACGACAAATTACAAGGCAAAGTATAAAGGAGGCAGGGAATACCCGATTGAAAGGAAAACCGACCTGGTGTGCGAAACCCTTGAGAATCCTGTCGAGATCACGGCTGAAGAATATGAAAGCTATTAAGCTTCTTTTTCTTACAATAAAAAGTTTCCATGTGAATTTCAACTTCACTTTTGCTTCACCACAATAAAAAAAGAGCTACAATTATTTTTGTAACTCTTTTATTTTCAGTGTAGCTAGACCGGGAATTACCTTCGGTGATTCTACGTGGGGGGGGGTGCTTTACAACAAAAAGCCTTGTTCCGCTGCGCTTCACAACGGTCTTTTAAGTTTTTCCGCATCATTGAGCGAGCTCATGCTGCTACAAAACTTAAAAGCCCTCCCGTTAACACGGGAAGGCTATTTGTTGTAGCGAGACCGGGAATTGAACCCGGGACCTCATGATTATGAATCATGCGCTCTAACCATCTGAGCTATCTCGCCTCCTGTGCCATGGATTCCGCCCTTGCGGGGGTCTTTTGGCGGGTGCAAATATATGCATCATCTGCCAAAATTCCAATATGGTTTTGAATTTTGATATTTTTTGCTATATTGCAGTTTATTAGTCATCAAACCACCTTAGATCAATGAGAATCAAGTATGAACTGGAATACACTCTCAACTGTTCCCCTAAGGTGCTCTTCTCCCGCCTAAGTACACCGGAAGGACTGGCCGAGTGGTTTGCTAACGATGTTACTATCGACGGAAATCTGTATACCTTTCATTGGGGAAAATCGAAGCATGATGCAATCCTTTCAACAGTCCGCGATAACAAGCTGGTCAGGTTTGACTGGTCCGACGAAAATCCAGACAAGGAAACCAACTACTTCGAATTCAGAATTAACGTCCACGACCTTACCGGCGATCTGGCCCTTATTATTACCGATTTTGCCGAACCTGACGAGAAGGAAGATGCCATCAACCTCTGGGACACCCAGATCAACGACCTGAAAAGAGCCCTGGGCATCTGAACCGGCTTAGTTACCGGTCATGTCTTTTTCTTTCAGATAGATTGCAGCTATCACATCTACAGTCTTTTCAACAGGTGTGAATGACATTCCTGTTTTCTTTATGATCTTGCTGTTGTCGTAGCTTATCTGCGACCAGGCTACCCTGACAATCTCCTTCGTCAGGGCTGACCTGCCTCCTGTAAGCGTCTCCAGCAGATGTGCCGCGAACATGGCGGGATATGACAGCACTTTGGGAACGCCGATAACAGGTCCCCTTACCTTAAGGCTTTTGGCAATCATCCTGAAAAAACTGCGATAATCGAGGTTTTCGGAATTTACAATGAACCTTTCTCCCGCGATATCACTGTCGGTTAGTATGATCATCGCCCTCGCGACATCATTCACGTCTACATACCCGTTGGTGCCATTGGTGTGGAATAGCAATCCCTCATCTATTTTCAGAAAAAAGGAAACCGAGCCTCTCTTCCAGTCGCCAGGTCCGAGAATTAGTGTCGGGTTGACTATCACCGCGTTAAGACCTTCTTCCATGCCTTTCCAGACTTCCCTTTCCGAAAGGTATTTGCTTATTCCGTACGGAGAGCGATGTCCTTTTTCATCCCATCCGTGATCCTCATTAACCATCACCTCGCCATCATTGGCCCCCAGGGCTGCATTTGAACTCACGTGGCAGAGCTTCCTGACTTTATTTTCCAGACAGGCCTTTACAACATTGGCAGTGCCCTGCACATTGTTATCAATAACAAGATCTTTATCCTTGTTTCCAAATGAAACCACTGCTGCACAATGATATACATTCCCTGATCCCTTCATGACCTCAGTCAGTGACGCGAGATTGCCTATGTCCGATTCAACCCATTCGAGACGACTGAGAAGTTCATTCTCCCTGCCTCCGTAATACCCTATGAGTTTCTTTATTATATCCCTGTTGCTTGTTTCGCGGTATATTGCCCTCACTTTAACGCCTTGAGAGATAAGCGCGTAAATAAGATGGCTGCCAAGCAATCCAGTCCCGCCGGTTACAAATGCCGGTTTCATTTCTGCTTCCATATAATGTAGCTTTGCTACAAATTTGGCTAAAAATGCAACAGTCAGGAAATATTTCCGGATACGATTTTGAAAACGAACCAGGAAACAGTGAGGCTTGCTGCCGGATTACCACGAGCTGAAACCAAGCCTTGCAAGTCCTTCCTTAATTTCAGGACAGCCCATGAACAGTTTCCAGAGGAGCCCCGATCTGTAATTCTCTATCATAACCACCTGAGGGCCCTGGTCGATAGCCAGGTACCTTTGAGGAAACCAGTCATCCTGCTCGCTGAATGCATCATAGAAGCCGAATTGTCCGAACAGCCTGTCTCCGTAATAGTCGTAGAAATATCTCATTGCATCAAGCGACTGTTCCGGGGTATAGGGTATTGATGAGATGGCGGCTGTTGGGGAGATAACACCCAGATCGCTGTTCTCGCCCGGGGCATGGGCAGAATAACCATTTACCGAATAGCTGGCACTAAGCCCCCAGCAATCCTTGTTGTAGCCCTTGAAGTTTTTCGGGTTGTCAACGCACCAGTTCCAGTTTATAAGCGTATGATTGGTATTGTGCTCCCAGTAATCGGCATAGTTGTCGCTTAGATTTCTTGGATCCAGTCCCAGGAAGGAATAGTGTGACCAGAACAATGGGCCTCCGTAATCCGGGGCGCCGTTGTGCTTCAGTTCCAGGGTCAGTCCGTATTTGCTTGTCTCTCCGTTTATCCCGCCGTTTCTGGCCCATCCCCTGTGGTACGCTTCAGGGCTTACCGGGTAGCTGGGAGAGGATGCGGCCAGTACATACATGATAAGGCACTCGTTGTATCCCTCGACGGCAAAGTTCATTTCCCAGTTGTAATCGGGTGACCAGTGCCAGTAAATCACATCTTCACCGCCTTTGGTAAACCAGCTCCATTCCACCTCCTTCCACAATCTGTCGATATCATCTGCAAGTGTTTTTTCATCCTCGCTGCCATCCTTGAAATATTCCCTCACTGTCAGCAGTCCCTGTATCAGGAAGGCAGTTTCGACCAGGTCGGCCCCATTGTCCTTTGTGGAAAATGGTTTCACCTTTCCCGTCTCGCCGTACATCCAGTGAGGCCAGGCACCGTGAAAGCGGTCAGCCTTTTCAAGCCAGTCAACAATGCGCCGTAAGCGGGCAAATCCTTGTTCCCTTGTTATGAACCCTCTTTCAATGCCGGTGAGGATTGCCATTACCCCGAATCCCGAGCCGCCCGATGTTACTACGTTCATGTCGTTACCGGGATATTCGCCGTCAGCATGAAAGCGTTCCCTGGCCATCCCGGAAACAGGTTCGGCACCTTCATAGAAATATTGAAATGTCCGGTACTGAACCAGTGTCATCAGCGAATCATCGGATATGGCATCATGCACCATCGTCGGTTCCTTCGGGCACGACCGCGTGAGTAAAATTAGCAAAACCGTGAAAAAGGCTATGGGCTTCATGGTATATTGGTTTAATAGTTAGGTCTTTATCCGAAGCTAAGATATTAATAAATCCGTTTCCGTACGACAATTTTTGAATTTTATCCGTATGCAAACCGGGAGTTACTTTAAATTAACACTATGACCGCTTGCAGGTATTATCAAAATAAGATTAAATTAGCGGTGCGTCATCAATCTGACTAATAAGCTGATTTATTACCAAAATTCATCGATATATGGAAAATGCAAGAAATGATACCCGCCGCGGTTTTCTGAAGAAGATCGGCGTCGGTGGCGCCATGGCTGCCCTTGGCACTGTACCGCTTCATATTCAGGCTTGTGATGCGGCTCCGCGGAAGAAATCCGGCAATAGTCTTCCGCTTAATCTGGGACTGCAGGAAGGTGTAGCTCCCGGCAAGACCCTTAGTGAGAAGCTCGATTTCATGGAAGCCAACGGAGTATATGGCCTTGAAATCGGGGGAGGGAAACTGGCAAGCCGGGTTACCGAGATTCAGAAGGCCCTTCAGAACAGGAAGATCAAGGTGTCGGCTATTTGTGCAGGTTTCCAGGGATGGCTTATTGCTGAAAATGAAGCCGACAGGAAAAAGTGCATCGACACCTCCAAGGAGATCCTTGAAGCTGCAGGCGCCCTGGGATCTTACGGTATGATACTGGTACCCGGCTTTAACGGGCAACAGCCTTCATTACCTTTTGTGGAAGCAAGGGAAATACTTATTGAACAGCTAAAGGAGCTGGGCGAATTCGCAGTTAAGAACAATACAACTGTAATTCTTGAACCGCTGAACCGTAGGGAAGCATGGTTCCTGCGCATGGTGGCCGATGCGGCATCCATTTGCCGCGATGTCGATTCACCCGGGATCACATGTATGGGCGATTTCTGGCACATGACATGGGAGGAGACCGACGACATGGGAGCCTTCCTCTCTGGACAGAAATACCTTCAGCATGTTCATATTGCAAGCCGCAAGACCAGAAGTGTGCCCGGAGAGGATGCAGGAGATAATTATGTCACAGGGTTCAAGGCTCTTAAGATGATTAATTACACGCGTTATGTCAGCTTCGAATGCGGTACGAAAAGTGATAAGAACATTGTAATTCCGGCAGCATTCAAACTGCTCAGGGAACAGTGGGATATGGCATAAACACGTTATAACATTGTAATAACGGCGTTATAACATTGTTATAACATCAAAAAATGAATTTACAAATAACTATTAACCGATGAAGAAGATAATACTCCTTTCAGTCTTTATGATTTTTGTTTTTTCCTGCACTACGGAACGTCCTGTTTCCGATGCAGGAATCCCTCTGGCCGAGCATCCGCGGCCTGACTTTGAAAGATTGCCATGGCTTAACCTTAACGGTTACTGGCAGTTTGCTCCCGATTCTCTGAATGCCGGTCTGGATCAGAACTGGCAGAACAATCCTGAGTCATTTACATCAAAAATACTCGTGCCTTTTTCGTGGGCAAGCCCTATGAGCGGGATAGAGCTTCCAAAAGTAGATGTAGGCTGGTACTACAGAACTTTCAAACCCGGGAACTCTGCCGAATGGAAAAACGGCAGGATCTTCCTGATTTTCGGAGCAAGTGATTTTCACACCACGGTATGGCTAAACGGAGAATATGTCGGGGAGCACAGGGGCGGATATGTGCCTTTTGAATTCGACATCACAGCGTTTGCAAAAAAGGGTAATAATAAGCTGGTTGTCAGGGTAGAAGATGAGGAACTCGACAGCCGTCCCTCGGGCAAGCAGTATTACGGCAATGCCAAGGGAATCTGGCAGACGGTTTACCTCGAAGCAAGAAAGGATGTTCACATAAGCTCCGTCAGGTTCACTCCCGATATCGACAAGGCTGAAGTAAAGGCTGATGTCAGCATTTCCTCCCCGGCTCCCGAAGGCCTGATTTTCAGGCTCAGGGGAAAGGGTAACAGTCTCGCTTTCGAGTCGGGCATAAAGGCCGGCGATTCCACTGCCCGCTTCACAATTCCTGTCAGCGATATGAGGTTATGGAGTCTCGATGATCCCTTTCTTTACGAGGTCAGCGCGTCACTTGCAAACGGCAGGGAAACCGATTCGGTGAGTACTTATTTCGGCATGAGGAAGGTATCGGCCCTCACGATACCCGGCAAGGATTTCAAGTATGTTGCTCTCAACAATGAGCCTGTATATCTTAAGATGAGTCTTGATCAGAGCTATCATCCGGAAGGCTTCTACACCTTCCCTTCCGATGCTTTCATGAAGGAGGAAATCATGCGTGCAAAGAATCTGGGATTGAATGGATTAAGAATTCATATCAAGGCGGAAATCCCGAGGAAGCTTTACTGGGCCGACAAGTACGGACTTCTGATCATGGAGGATGTTCCGAATTATTGGGGAGAGCCGACTCCTGAATCAAAAGCCAACTGGGAATACATAGCTGAGCAGGAAATTCTGAGAGACTATAATCATCCCTCGATTTTCTCGTGGGTTCTTTTCAATGAAACATGGGGTCTGTTCACCAACGACTCCATCGCGAAACGCAGGTCATACACTCCCGAAACACAGGAATGGGTAAGGTCGTGGTATCACAGGGCAAAATCGATCGATCCGACCAGGCTTGTTGAGGATAATTCACCATGTAATCTCGATCATGTCATTACCGACCTTAACACCTGGCATTCCTACAATCCTGCCAGGCAATGGGCCGACCTGCTCGATGAGATAGTGAGCAAAACTTATCCGGGATCCGATTATAACTACATTGGAGGCAATGTACAGGGCGATGAGCCCATGTTTAATTCGGAGTGCGGAGCCGTGTGGGGCTACAGCGGAAGCACCGGCGATATCGACATTACCTGGGAATATCACATAATGATGAATGAATTCAGGAAACGCCCGAAGATTGCAGGTTTCCTGTTTACCGAGTTCCATGATGTCATTAATGAATGGAACGGTTACTACCGTTTTGATCGCGGCAGGAAGGAATTCGGTCTCGATGAACTGTGTCAGGGAATGACCATGAATGACCTTCACGGCGACTTATACCTGGTGGCAGGCGACGATTTCTTCAAGAGATACAGGGGAGGCGAGACAATTCGTATGCCATTGGGAATAAGCACTGTAACAAATAAAATTCCATCAGGTCTTAAAGTCGAATATTCCCTTTACGGATGGGACAGGCTGGGAGATAAGTTTGAAGTTCTAAAGGGCGAACTTCCGGCATCAGCCGAACCCTTCACCTACGTGGCACTGAATCCTGTATCGCTTAAACTGCCGGCTACCGGTTCAGTAATGATATTCTCCGGCATCCTTAAGGATGGATCGGGAAATATTCTGGCAAGGAATTTTGTACCTTTTGTAGTCGACGGCACAGAACCTCCCGGGCATAGGATTGTATCTGTCCCGGCATCGGAATATTCGGCGGCGGAATGGAGCATAAGGCATCTTGCCACCCAGAAGGGGAAGAAAGTATGGGGTATGGGTTCCGGCTTTTTCGAATATGAGTTTGCCTGGCCGAAGGATATTGCAACAGACGCCATTGAATCCCTTGAGTTCCGAGCAGAACTTGCTTCACGCTATCCGCAGGAGAAATATCTTGAGGAAGGTGTTGCGGAGGGAATCGGTATGACGATTGTCACCGACAAGGGCACAACTCCCGGATACGGACAGAACAGTTATCCGCAGACCGATGAAAAAACTCATTCTACGGAAGCCATTATCTCGGCGAATGGAAATAAAATCACAGAGCTTATCCTGGAGGATGACCCTGCTGATCACAGGGGCATTCTTTCGTGGATGAACCAGGAGCCGGGATGGGCCTGGGGCAGTCGCGACAGGAGCAAGAGATGGCTGCTTGATGAAGCCGGATCGTATGGTTACCTCGTGAAAGTTCCCCTTGGCGCAGAGGATATCAAAACGGCAGCCGAAAAAGGGAAGCTTGTCATCAGGATACAGGTAAATGAAGTTGGTTCCTCCAAAGGCGGACTTTCTGTATACGGAAAGGAATCGGGACGTTTTCTGCTCGATCCCTGCATAATAATAAAACCCGGGAAGTAGATTCCCGGGTTTAACTGAAGCATGTAAATAATAATTCCTGATCAGAGATTACATCAGGATATTCCGCGCGTACTGCACGCATGTTTTGGTTTCCTTTACGGCATTCGACCAGGGTTTGACCTCGTATTCGAGCTCAATATCAACATAGATGGGCCACTGGTTTTTCTTCAGCAGCAGAAGTATATCTGCTATTGGAACTTCGCCCTGTCCCCATACCTGGTTGGTATTCGGCGGATCGGTATTTGGTCCGGTCTTGTCCTTGATATGAATGCTGAAGATGCGGTCTTTATATTTCTCAATAATTTCGTTCGGGTGTATTCCTGTTGAACCGAAGAAATGACCTGCATCGAAGTTCATCATCACGGCCGGGGAAACAGCCAGGAAGGGATCGTAGCTGAATCCTTCGGTCGCGAACTGATTGTGGTTGTGGAATATGGCGTACATTCCATGTTTCTCGGCTATCGGGCCAAGTTTGTTAACTGCTTCCTCACCGATTTCCTCGCATACGCCCTTGGCTCCCATAGCCTTGGCTACTTTGAACGCGTAGTCAATTTCCTCATCCGACCAGCGCGAAGGTGAGAACTTCACTATATGGACGTCTATGCCGGCATCGTCGAATAGCTTTTTGGCTTCTGCCACCTTTGCCATATCGATGTTGATCCTGAAGTTTTTAACGTCTTCATTGTATTTGGCAATTGCGGCCTGCTGTTCTTCTGTAAGCGGGGTGCGCTGGGGTGGTCCGCCCGGGGCAGGTCTTTGTGCCTGTGCCGGTGCCGGCCCTGCTGGTCTGGCTCCCGCGGGAGGAGGAGGAGGTGCCTGGCGCTGACCGCCGCCACCGCCGCCGAACATCGATCTCATGGGATTTTCAGGTATCCCGAGATACTGCTCAAGATCGGTACTCATCAGCTCGATCGAATTGATGCCGGATTCCTTGCAGTACTTGATGATGTTTTCAATTCCGGAAGGCATACTCCGCCAGCTGTAGGTAATTGCACCTATCTGGACACCTCCGAAATTTGAATTCGGCTTGTCGGATAATGCAGGAACTTTCTCGGCAGCAGGCTTTGTCTTGCAGCCATACGAGGCCGGTATCACGGCAAGTGCAGCTGCAGCAGCTGATGTGCCGAGAAACCTTCTTCTTGAAATGCCATTCTTCATTTCACTTTTGTTTTTCATATACTATCAGGTTAAGGATTGATTTATCATGACATAAAAATAAATAAAAGTTATTAACCATTGAAGTTATTTGTGTTAATAAAAATAAAAAACGGATGACTTGTTGCGGAATTTAAATATTTGAAGTAAATAGGGCGTGTAAACCTGAATCGGAAAAATATTCTCTGACATCTTAATACTATCTTACTATGAAACTGAAAACCAGCATTGTACTCGGTCTTATGATGTTTCTTCAATATTATGTCTGGGGTTCATGGTATGTCACCATGGGCACCTTCATGACAAATATTCTGGGTTCGACCGGCATTCAGATCGGTGCAGCCTACAGTGCTCTTGCCATTGCAACCATGATTTCACCATTCTTCGTGGGGATGATTGCCGACAGGTATTTTGCCGCCCAGCGTGTGATGGGCATCCTGCATGTGGTAGGAGGAGTGCTGCTGTTCATGGCATCAAGGGTAACTGAAAATGGTCCTTTTTACTGGATCATCATGCTTTATTCCCTTGCTTACATGCCCACGATAGCGCTGTCGAACAGTGTGGCCTTCAGGCAGATGAGCGATCCGGGAAAACAGTTCCCGGTAATCCGCGTTTTCGGTACAATCGGATGGGTAATTTCAGGCTTCATGATAGCATTACTCGGGATTGAACAAACACCTGGAACATTCTACATGGCTGCCGTGGTATCGGTCGGTCTGGGCCTGTTCAGCTTTTTCCTTCCCGACACACCACCTCAGGCCAGTACTCCTTCGACGGCAAAATCGCTCATGGGAGTTGATGCCTTTGTCCTGTTCAGGGACCGTCCATACCTTATATTCTTTATAGCGGCAATTTTCGTATGCATACCGCTTTCCTTCTATTTTGGCTTCGCGAACCTTTTTCTCAACCAGGCCGGGATGGAAAATGCAGCGGGCAAGATGGTGATGGGTCAGATTTCCGAAGCCCTGTTCATACTCGCGATCCCACTGCTTTTCAATAGGATAGGAGTGAAGAAAATGCTGCTTATCGGCATGACAGCCTGGATACTCAGGTATATATGCTTCGCCTTCGGCAACATGGACACGGGTGCCTGGATGCTTTATACGGGTATAATACTTCACGGGGTGTGCTATGATTTCTTCTTCGTAACAGGGTACATGTATACCGAGAAGAAATCGAACGAAAGGATAAAGAATGCCGCCCAGGGTCTGTTTACATTTGTAACTTACGGTCTTGGTATGTTCATAGGCACCTGGGTCTCGGGTTTCGTTACCACTTATTACACTGTCGAAGGTGTTTACCAGTGGAGGAGCATCTGGATGATCCCGGCATACATTGCTGTGGCGGTTCTGATCTGCTTCATCTTCTTCTTCAAAGAGAAAAAGACCATTGAAGTTGCCAGATGACAATAGTATTCTGTCAGCAAAGAACTCAAACTGCCGTGTCTGAACCCTTACGGTCTGGAACGGCAGTTGTTTGGTGAGATTTGCAGGAATACCGGTCAGAAAAACAATCCGGTTATCTGTGCATGTGTGGTTTTGACTCACTCTTTTGGCAGTGATGCCGATATAGCTTCGGAGGTTCTGATTTTTTGTCGGAAGTTAAAGTTCCATTACCAGAATAGTGTCTATTTCATCAAAAGCACCTTCCGGGACCGATATCGCTATACCGAAGGCATCCTGCCTGTATTTAAGCTTTTCACCGCTTCCGAAGAACGTGATTTTCTTCACCTTCACTCCGAAATCGGGGATCAGCAGGTTATTGTCCTCCGGGTTCAGCACGTGTACGAACACTTTATTTCCCTTCTGAGTAGTCACTCCCCAGGCTCTCGGGCTTACCGGACCGCCTCTTGTGCCGTAGATTGTTTCTCCGTTTTTCTCCATCCATTTGCCGATCTCCCCGAGGGTTTTTATGAATTCAGGCTGGATTCTGCCATCCGGCATGGGCCCCACGTTCAGGAGGAAATTTGAATTCAGGCCTGCGGCTTTAACCAGGTACTGGATCAGATTCTTTGTCGATTTATAATTCTTGTCCTGCAGGTTGAATCCCCACGAATTGTTCATAGTTTCACAGGTCTCGTAGGGAAGCTCTCCCATCTTTTGGTCAGGATTGAATCCTGTGGTTTTTTGTCCGGGCAGGTCTTTCTCGAACATCTGGAAATCCTCGCCCGGGAAGGTTGCCAGGTGGTGGTTGCTTCCCACGAGGCACGCGGGTTGCAGCTTATGAATCAGACCGTATGTTTTGTCAAGTCTCCAGTCGGCATCCTTTTTATCCCAGAAGCCATCGAACCATATTCCTCCGATCTCTCCGTAGTTGGTAAGCAGTTCGGTAAGCTGGCCGTCCATGTAATCGAGGTATTTGTACCAGTCGCCCTTTTCAGGTCTGCCGGCCGTGCTTCCGGTGTTTCCTCTCGGGTAATAGTCCTCCTGATACCAGTCGAGCTGAGAGTGGTAGAAGAAGAGTTTTATGCCCTGCTTTTTACATTCATCGGCAAGCATCTTTATAATATCCTTTCCGTAGGGGGTCCTGTCGACTATATCCCAGTCTGTGAGCTTTGAATCCCACATTGCAAAGCCGTCGTGGTGCTTGCTTGTAAGGGTTATGTATTTCATCCCGGCAGCTTTTGCCAGGGCAACCCATTCTGCCGGATCATAACTGATGGGATTGAAGAATGCTGGCAGTTTCTGGTAGGTCTGCTTGTCGATCCTCTGGTTGTTCATAACCCATTCACCGTCGCCCAGGATGCTGTAAACACCCCAGTGGATGAACATGCCGAATTTGGCATCTTGAAACCATTCGCGTGCTTTCAGGTTTTCGGGAGAAGGCGTATAGGTGTTTTGCGCTGCTGCATTGAGCACGGCAAAAGACATTGAGATTAGGATAAGTTTCTTTAACATGTTATTTATCTTTTACATTGGGTTTAAATCTTTCGCTTACAAGTTCGGGCCATTTTATGTCGAGTTTCTCGAGTGCTTTCAGAACTGTTTCGGCAACTACATAGCTTTTCTGCCAGTTCTTGTCGGAGGGCACAATATGCCATGGGATGGTATTGCAGGTATTAAGTATCCTTTCATACACCTTCATATATTCATCCCACTTTTCCCTTACATTCCAGTCGCCGTCCTTGTGCTTCCAGTGCTTCTCCTTCATTTCTATTCTCTCCATAAGCCTTTCTTTCTGGGCATCCCTGGAAACATTCATAAAAAACTTCAGGATGACTGTTCCGTTGTTTTCAAGAAATTCTTCAAAGTCGTTTATCATCTTGTAACGTTTCTCGATGACCTCCTCAGGAATGTATTTATCTACTGAAGGGACCAGAATGTCCTCATAATGGGATCTGATGAATATTTTCAGTTCCCCTTTCCGGGGAGCCACATTGTGGACCCTCCACAAGAAGTCATGGGCATATTCCTCTTCCGTCGGTTTTTTAAAGCTGTGGATCTTAACGCCCAGGGGGTTGCAATACTTGAGCAGGCTAAGCGCGACACCGTCCTTGCCTGAGGCATCCGTGCCCTGTAGAATAACGAGCAGACTGAACTTGTTCTGGGCATACATCATATTCTGAAGTTCTCCTATCTTCTTGAGGATCTTCTTTGTTTTATCCGCGATTTTATCCTTGTCCCAATCCTGGTTTAGTGTCGGATAATCTTCAATCCTGATCTTCATATATTACTGGTTTTTCATGATTTTTCTCCGGCCGGAAACACTCAGGCCTGCTCGTGTCCTGTAAAAATGCTATCAATCAAGTACTTCCCTGAGCGATTCAAGGATAGGTTCAGCAGAGATTTTTGATCCGACTGCTCCCATCATCCATTGTTGGGGGCTTAGCCTTCCCTGTGAGAACATACGGTCTACTTCGGAGGCCAGCTTTTTGTCCTTCAGGTAATTCTCGATCTGGAACTGTACTATGTGCCCGTAGGAATAGTTGGGAAGGTACAGCGGCACGTCTATCGTGTGTGAATAGATTGCCAGCACGGGAGAATCCTGTACTCCGAATACCGGGGCGTAGTACTTGTTCCAGGTTTCGGCGGCAATGTCTATTGTCTTTTCCTTAAGCTGGGCAGCTGTTGCCCCGGGATTTTCGTAAAGCCATTTCCAGACAAGCATTTCAGTCATTCCCACGCCCATGATTTCCATCAGCGACCAGGCAGCATCGAGGATCTCCAGTTTTTCTGCTTCAGGATCATTTTCCTTTATTCCGAGAAGGAAGAGGTCGCGATGCTGGAACACGAATGCAAGGGCTTCGGTAACGGCAGTGTTGGGAACTCCCGACATGGTGTAGTAATCGACATCGTAAAGCGAAATGGTCTGTTCAACATTGTGGCCGAATTCATGGACCGCGATATTGTATCCCTTGTAATCCATACCCTTTTCGGATATTCTTGTCCTGAGATGTGATTTGGCTCCTCGCATTCCAGCGCCCCAGGCGTGTCCAGAGCCTCTGGCGGGATCGACAACTATCTTGTCAGCCAGGTATTTTGCGCGATCACTGCTCCAGCCAAGTTTTTTAAGCATTTCGGGCATATCGGCTTTGAAAGCGTCAGGGTTGGGATACAGCGCTGAAGTTTTCGCGGTGAGCTTGTCTTCCGGAAAGCTGTTTCTTGCCTTGAAGCCGTCGTACCAGATGTCATAGGGCTTAAGCTCCCTGCCAAGTCTTTCGCTGATCAGTTTCCCGAGTTTTGCAAGCTCGGGCGAACGGAGATATGAATCGAAAAGGGCTTCAATCTCTTCCTGCGAGATTTCCATTTCAGCCGAGAATTTCCTGAGTATCGCGGTGTTCATTTCGGGATTATACGGATCGGCAGCCAGGTGTGCCTTGAAGATATTCAGGACATGTTCATAGCGGGTGTCAGGTTCAGGTTCGGCTTCTGCCGGCTTCCCGTCCTTTGTAACTTTGTTGGAGAAAGGTGCCCATTCATATTCCGGGTTGTTGATCACAACCTTTGGTATTTCCTGTCTGATGATTCTCTCCATGACCTTGTAGATCATATCCTGTTTCTCAGTCCCTTTTTCGCCTTCCGCGTAGTTCGACTTGATCTCATCGCGGAGGTTCCAGTGGGAAAGCAGCACCATATCGTCGGGAAAGAGCTGGCGGCCGTCGTCGGTTCTGAGCTTTCCCATGCAGATGTTGTATTCGGAGATGTACATCTCGGCGTTGCCACTTGCCAGACTGGCAGCCTGACTGATTTCAGCCGGCACCCTTGATACGAACATATCTCCCAGTCTTGCCATGGCCCACTCTTCGCGGGTCCATGAAGGCCCCAGCTCTTCTTTTTCCGCGAGGGTGTAATAAGGGTAATTCAGAGCGATATAGAAGGCGATCTTGTTTGTATAGAAATCGTCGGACAGATGCGAGCCCGGTGAGTAGGTGCCGAACATCTTGTCTACATCGTCAATTTCGCCGGTGGCCTCATCGAGGTTCTTCCTCAGGTCGATAACGATCTCGTTGAAATTTCCGGAAAGGGATTCCAGGAAATTGCTGATCTTGAGGAATACCTGCTTTCGCTTCGCCGGATCGGCTATGTAATTATTCTTTACAAAATCCGAAAACTCGGCGGCAGTTCCGTCTTCCTGTCTCCACAGTGAGGCAGCATGCCGGATGCCTTTTTCGAGCAGGCGGGTATCTGCTCCGGGCATGTCGGCCGTGATGCTTCCCATTAATGTGGTAATTGTAGCATCGTCTATTGCCTGCATGGCTGATCCGCTTTTTTCACCCTTTTTCTGGGGTGAACAGCCAACGGCGATGATCAGTAAAAGCATGATGTATTTCTTCATAAATAGCAAGGGTTTATACAAATATAAGTTTTTATTCAAGAGGCCCGGTAACCTTTTCGACTTCGTGAAGTATTTCGCACGATTTTACCAGTTCTTTCATCCTGGTGTGATCGGGGTACAGCGGTCTGTCGATATCAAGGAAATCAACATATTTCCTGATGACGTCCTTTGCTTTCTGAACTCCTGCTCCGAAACTGTACTCCTCTTTTCTGAAATCGAGAGCCTGCGCGGCAGCCATGAATTCTATCCCGAGAATACCGTAGGCGCAGTCGAGTATCTGGTTGTTCTTGATGGCGGTGTTCATTCCCATTGATACAAAGTCTTCCTGGTCGGCCGCGGCAGGTATCGACTGGATTGATGCAGGAACCGAGAGTATCCTTTGTTCCACTATAAGGGTATCGGCAGTGTACTGGCTCAGCATCATTCCCGAGAACATGCCGGCTCCCTTTGTAAGGAAATCCGGAAGTCCTACGCTGAGAGCCTGGTTATTAAGCCTGTTCATTCTTCTTTCCGACATCACGCTTACCATTGTTATGCATGCTCCTGCCATGTCCATTGGAACGCATACCGGGGATCCCTGGAAGTTCGCGCCGGAAAGCTGGAGGTTCTTTTCCGGGAAGAAAACCGGATTGTCGCCTACTCCGTTAAGTTCAATTTCGACCTGTGATTTTGCATAGGCAAGCATATCGTGGGCTGAGCCGATTACCTGCGGTGTCGATCTCATCGAGTAGGCATCCTGTACTTTCGATTTTACCCTTCCTTCCTTAAGATCACCGCCTGTTATGCATTTGTTGATGGCATTCGCGCTTCTCACGGCTCCCTTGAATCCCCTCACCTCGTGAAGCAGCGGAGTGTAGGGTTTCATGTTGGCTTTAAGCGCCTCGAGCGACATTGATGCCGCTATTTCAGCCTGTTTTAGCCAGTTGTTGGCGTCAACAAGCCATATGGCGCTCATCGCGGTCAGCATGTTCGATCCGTTGATCGTTGCAAGTCCGTCGCGTGCCTGAAGACCGGGTATCTTTATTCCGGCTTCCTTCATGGCATCGGCTCCCTCCATCAGCTTTCCCTGGTAGTAAGCCTTCCCTTCGCCCAGCATGAGAAGGGCAATCTGCGACATGGGGGCCAGATCGCCTGATGCACCGACCGATCCTTTCTGGCATACATAGGGTGTAACTCCCCTGTTAAGCATCTCAACAAGGGTTTCGGTTATCTCGAGCCGGTTACCCGAGTTGCCGTGAGCATGGACATTGATTCTGCCCAGCATGGCTCCCCTGACAATTTCAAGAGAAGCCGGTTCGCCGATACCGGCTGCATGATTATACACGAGATACTTCTGGAAATCCTTGATCTGATCATCGTTAAGTACTATTTCCGAGAACTCGCCGATCCCGGTGTTCACACCGTACATTATCTCATGAGCATTTATCTTTTTTTCGAGCATTGCACGGCACTCGTTTATTCTTTTCCTTGCATCGGGATGAAGTTCCACCTTCTGCCCGTGACGAGCCACATTAACTACATCGTTGACTGTAAGGTTATTCCCTGTTATGATTAATTTTTGCATATTGACTGTTTTTAGAAGCTTATTATTTACAAACACACCTGCCTTCAGGCAGGAGAAATATAAATCTGGTATAACAGATTGAAAATAAAATATGAAGAAATGCCGGAATGTTTCAGTAGAGGCCCGACCTGTTGATTTTAATCTTGTATTCAAGAACCCACGTGTATCCCATGGCTTTGAGTTGATATGTCAAATTTATTAAAAAGAATTTAACATTACGCCAAACCGCCGTTAGTAGCTGGCGTTCTATCTTTTTCACTTAATTACAATTTCTGCTTGTACGTCAATTCTGAAACCTCTTGTCCTTTCAAAGAATGACCTTCTTTCTGCTATATCAATTACAGTAAAACTTGGATGCTTTCTGTTACAGGCAAAAGCTTTTTTATAGCGAAAACTGGAAAGGTCGTGGTTTTCTGAAATCAATCTTATTGTATTTTCCAATTGTCCTTTTGCATCAGAAATCCACCCTCCTGTTCCTTGTTTTTTAAGTTCTACCAAATATAAACTTTCAGCAAATGTTAGCATTCCATCACAAGAACTTTCAATATCCTAGTTCCTTCTTTAAAAACAATGATACAATTGTCGATTGCAGTAAACGAAACGTCAATTTCTTTAACATTTTTAACTATAGCTATCCATTTTGTACTGTCTGTAGTATCTGTATATGCTTTTGTTCCATTTTGATCATCACATATTCCAAACTGCTTTTCTTTTCTTGTGTCTTCTTTGCAGTCTGTTTCAAAAAAGTTTACACTCATAATTCTTGTTCAATTTCAAGTAAAGAATCAAAAAGCATATTGCTTTTTACTAATGTATCGTTAAGATAGTTTTTGTCGGAAGGTATACCGGCTATTGTTTCCAGTTTTTTAATGCTTCCATCTTTTTCATCTAACTGATAAACAACAGCATTATTGGCAGAAATCAATGAGTCTTTTGGAATTAAACTATATAATTTAGGAAGTAAGACATCTTTGTTTACTGATTTTTTAATTTCTCTTTCCAAGTATTCTCCCTGAATGGCGATACTTAAATAATTGATAATATAAGGACTATGAGTAGTTACAATAAGCTTATTGCCTTTATTCATAGAATTACATTTCAATAAACTCTGTAACATTTGCCATTGAGAAGTTGGGAAAAGGTTCTGTTCCGGCTCCTCTACAATATTTATGAAAGCTGTCTTATTAAATTTTGATGAAAGAACAGATAACGCTACCCTTTTTTGTTCGTCTGTTAAATTATTGTTGCTCCAAATATCTTCAACACCTTTTTTAAAACGTTGCAGTTCTTCACTGCTCATAGTTTCTTTATTTGTTTCACTTTGTTTTTTCACTGAATTAGCCAAATAATTTGAAACTAAATACAATGGTACAAGTGATTGAAATCCACTAGACGCTTCGGTGAGTTTTACTTTGTAGCCTTCCCCTTTTAGGTTTAAAGTATCATTCAGTCTGTCATATTCTACACCGACATTGTTAATGGGAAGATTTTCAAATCCTTTTATTTCGTTTTTTGCGTTATCAAATTCAGTCAAGAAATTTTTAAACGATTCTGATGAAAGTTTGAGTTCCTTTGGAGTTTTAACGTACGTAATAAAGTTTCTTTCCGCTGGAACATACATAATTTGCGGAAGTTGATATTCTTTATTTGGTACTTCACTAATTACTAAAGAACCATTCTCAAAGACAATAGAAAACGCATCACCCTCGTATTCAATTACAGTTTTTTCAGCACCATTAACTTTGAGGTAATTCTCAAGTCGGTGATAATTTAGATACTGATTTTTTAGTTTATTTTTTCGTTCAAACCACTTTTTATTGTAATCGCCTCTTACAAGAGCCTTTTCTATCCACGTAAAAGTAGAAATTAATTTAGCAACAGTACTTTTTCCTGAACCTTGATTTCCTATAAAGCAAGTAACCTTTTTTATGTCAATCCAACCTTCATAAGCTTCAAAGCCATTTTTAATTGGTCCAAAATTCCTTATTTTTATTCTGCTCATTTTTTTAAATGTAAGTCCAACAAATTTACATATTAATTGTACTAACTAAAAGTCTGTAAATGTCATTTTGTCCAATAAATACTTTTGGGGTAGTATGATTCTCTACGCTTGCTACCAAGTGTTAAAGAACATGCAAACCCTGAACCCTCTAACCGCCCGCCGCTAGCCGCTAGCCGTTCCTCCCGCCCGCCGCTAGCCGTTCCTCCCGCACGACTAAGCCCCGTACTTTCAATTCCCGAAAAAAATTTCCCCTTCACTGTCACATTTTGCAACTATGAATCGTATATACACTATAAGCCCTTTTGACAGAAGCTGCCAGGGGCATAGTAAAAATTTGGCTTGAGAAGAAAGGGAGCGAAGGATTTTAACAACAATTAACAACAATTAACCATGAAACCCGCACGTATCAAGTGCACAACATATAGAATTTGCTAATTTTATAATATAAATATTCATGATGCATCAATACATTATACCGTGAAAAGGATCGTAGTTTTATTTTTATTTCTTTCTGTTGTTGCCGGATCGGGCTGCAGGCCGAAGAACAGGAGTTCTGTTAAGGAAGAGGTGGAATTTTCAAAAGATGATGGCTGGCTGTTCGACGGCAAATCGCTTGAAGGGTGGAAGATAACCGAATTCGGACCTCAGGGCCCGGTTTATGTGTCGGGAGGAACAATAGTTCTCGGAATGGGTGACGGTTGCACGGGTATAACCTGGACGGAGGATTTCCCTGCCGGCAATTACGAACTAAGCCTGGATGCCATGAGGATGGACGGAACCGACTTTTTCTGCGGAATGACCTTCCCGGTCGGGAAGGATCCGGTATCCCTGATAATAGGCGGCTGGGGCGGAACAGTAGTCGGGTTGAGCAGCATAAACGGGATGGATGCCTCGGAGAATGAAACCACCACCCTGATGCGGTTTGAGAAGAACCGCTGGTATCATATCAGGCTTAAGGTTGCTGACGGAAAAATCCTTGCCTGGATAGACGATGAACCGGTGGTTGATTTCACAGTGGGAGAAAACCATTTGTCTATTCGTCCTGAAGTTGAACTCTCCCGGCCATTCGGCATTGCATCGTGGAGAACAACGGCAGCTTTAAAAAACATAAGAATAATCAGTACTGAAGATTAATGACTCTATAATGTAATTGGTAAATGACAAATGCGAATTAAGAATTAAATAATTAAGAAAATAAAAGCAGCCGCGATTCTGCCAAAGACATGAACTGGCAATCCCCTGGTAGAACGCGCCTTTGACGCTCTTTGAATATCTGTTTTTTCGATGATCCAGTTGAACAATGATTCGATGGGCTGTCTTATAGCTGATACAGCCCTTGAATACAGATCGTTAGCCGCCTTGTCACGTTGAGTTAGTACCTGGGCCTGTTTTTTTTAAAGCCTTAACCGGTGTTAATATTCTGGAATTACTGATTCTTGCCAAATATTCTTTAACTGTTATCTCTTTGGCTACAGAAGGACTGCGTTTTTCCGAACAGGTAATTATAGGTAAGGAATCCATCACACTTGTATTCAGATCGCGATCAGGTGGGCAATTTTCTGAAAGCAGTATTTCAGATAAAATCCTTAAAGCTTCACTTAGCCGGTTTATTCTCACATTGAAGGCTTCATAGGATGGCAATAAAGGAAACCAAGGAACAGTCTTTCGCGTATTGGTGTATTTGTTTAATCTTTATTCGCTGTTCTACGTTCATTGCATAGAGATAAATTGTCATAACTTCCTGATCAGTAAAATCAGGATTGCTGTTATTACTGAAACACTGGCAGGTGCTTTTTAATCTTGAATCAAATATATCACAGATATACAAACAGATAGAGATTAACTTGAGTTCTTTTGCCTTGGGGATCATGATTAATGACATAAAATGAGATATGTCCCTTAATATATTGGCCGCCAAGGCATTGTTTAAAATAAACTTATTTCATTGACATTCAAATATTTATATGTTAGTAACTTATTCTATTTCAACTCTTAATTCACATAGAAAATTAACGAAATGAAAAACAAAATTTTATTATTTGCCGTAATCGCCCTATTTTTTTTGACAGGAGGAATGGGGTGTGAGAAGGAAGTTAAATCCGAATATGAAATTATTGCAACGGGAACATTGATTTATGACCCTACATTCACTACTGGTTTTTGTAAAGTTAAAACTCATACTATAAGAACCAATGAAAGAGATATTGATTTATTCATAGATTCAAGAACAATAGATGCTAAACCCTTTGAAAATAAAGACGTAACTATATATGGTTACCTTAGTAAACAAAAACATAAACGAAAAGATGAGTTTTGTCCTGATGTAATTGAAGTGAAAAAAATATCTGAAAACTAAAATATCATGAGGAAATTTTTGTTAACAGGGGTAATTATCTGCCTTGGTTTTACCACTATCTATTCGCAACAGATAGAGCAAAAAAACATAAAAGGAGTAGCTTATATTAAGCAAAAAGGTAATTGGGTAATTAAAAGTGCAAAATCAGATAAAATATTTCTTGTAAATGAAGAAGTAATCACACTTAAACTAAAAGGTGACAGATCAATAACAAAAGAAAGGATAATTAGAAAAAATAATTTAGGCTATATGGACATACAAGTGCCTAAAGATGTGGATGTTATGGACTATTACGACAAATTACAAGAAGAATATAGACAAGAGATTGAAAGCATTGATATCAACTATTATGCGGAATTAGGATTTAGCCCAAACGATACCCAAATCAATAATCAGTGGTATCTTGACAGAACAGCCGTGTTCAACACACGCGGTTGGCAGCCGGGCATTTACACGGTAATTGTAAGGCTTGAAAAAGATATTTTAACGGGAAGGCTTGTTGTTCAGTAGGATGAACGAAACGCACGGATAATCATTCACGGGTACACTTCAAATGCCGATAGCTACATGGTTGCGAACCAATATTACTTGTCTGTTAGTTAACAAATCAATAAGCATAAGCCATGAACAAGTGTTTTATGTCGCTTTTTGTTGCCTTCATTAATAATATCTGAACAATGAAGGCCATTCTCAGATTATTTTTTCTGCTGCTCGTGTTTTCGGGCGGAAA
>Ga0255347_1001163_pt1 | contig 44617 bp, 38 predicted proteins | sample wastewater_treat_2_FD_192479 | JGI IMG/M metagenome (GOLD analysis project Ga0255347, IMG submission 192479) | Wastewater microbial communities from Lulu Island WWTP, Vancouver, Canada - plant24 | ecosystem: Engineered > WWTP > Wastewater > Unclassified | place: Canada: Vancouver, British... | reverse complement strand
CTCGAAAAGCAAAAGTCCATTGCGCAACTGTATAGCGAAGCGCGCCAGTGGTACATGCTGAAGGATTACAATCGTGCGGTGGAGTTGTTCGAAATTATTTTGAAACGCGATCCTTACCACAAGAGCGCCATGCGCTATCTGCGTAAGATTGAAGAGGAGAAATTCAAACTGGCCACATATGAACGTGCCGCTCGCGTTCAGGGCATGATGACCGAAGTGCGCCAGAGCTGGAGCCCTCCCGCGCGCGTGGATGTGGAGAAGCCGGGTGATTTAGACACCCGCGGTGGCGTGGACAGCAAGCCGGCATCCGAACTGCTTCAACAGAAGATGCGTGAACTCATTATTCCGGCGGTTGAGTTCCGTCAGGCCAACATTACGGATGTCGTCAATTTCCTCGTGGATGCCAGTCAGGCCGCGGATCCTGAAAAACGCGGCGTGAACATCATTCTCAACCTTGGCGCATCCGGCGGCGGTGGGGGCGGCGCGCCGGCGCCCGCGCCTGTGGCGGCGGCCACCGATGATTGGGGCGATTTTGGGATGGATGATTTTGACTCGCCGACGATGTCGGCTGGCGGCGGAGGCTCGTCCGGTGTTCGGGATATTACGCTCAATCTGCGGCGCATCAGTTTGCTGGATGCCATCAAATACATTACCGAGGTGGCCAATCTAAAATTCCGCATTGAAGATTCCGCCGTTATGATTACGCCGGTAGATGCCCCTGTTGGACAGATCATTACCCGCATGTATCCCGTCCAGCCGTCGTTCATGGATGTCATCGTTGAGCGCGACGATTCCAGCGGACGTGAAGGCTCGCAGGAATTTGTCTCCATGAGTGGACGTGTCAATGTGACCAAGTCCGATGTGAAGACCTTCTTTGAAAAGACCGGTGTTCAGTTCCCGACGGGCGCGTCCATCACGTACAACTCGGCGATCAGCCAGTTGATTGTTGCCAACACCGCCGACAATCTGGAAACGTTTGAGGCCATTCTGCAGCGCATCAATGTCATTCCCAACCAGGTTGAAATTGAGGCCCGTTTCATTGAAGTGGATCAAACTGACCTCGAAGAACTCGGTCTGCAATGGATTCTGAATGACAACTATGAGTTCGCCACCAAGAATGATGGTTCGGGACAGCGTTTGCAGGCCAACGCCAATCGGTATGGTTTCACTCAGGGCAATCGCTTTTTCAACTTGAATACCCGCAACATGAACATCGAGCCGGCTTCCGCCGTGGCGCGGGCCGCCACGCAGACGCCGCTGGGTGGCATTTTGAGCATATCCAGTGTGCTGACGAATCCCGAAGTGACGGTTGTGCTGCAAGCCCTGTCACAACATGGCGGAACCGACCTGTTGTCCGCTCCGCGGGTCACCACGCGAAGCGGTGTGAATGCCCAGATTCAGGTCGTCAAGGAAATCATTTATCCGACGGAATTCTCCGTGACCCAGCCGTCCGTGAACAGCGAAGGGTTGGTCACCATGGGCCCGATTTCCGAGCCCGGCACGTTCCAGACGCGTGAAACCGGTGTGATTCTGAATGTCACGCCGACCGTAGGCCCGGATGGCTATACAATTGACTTGGTCATGGCGCCCGAAGTCGCCGAGCTGGTGGACTGGATTCAGTATGGTTCCGCCATCGAAATCCCGAGCGAGTTCGGTCTGCAAATTTGGACCTACAACATGCCGCAGCCGATTTTCACCAGCCGCAATGTCACGACTTCGATTGTGATTTGGGACGGTCAAACCGTGGTGATGGGCGGCCTGATTCGTGAAGAATTGACGACCATCAAGGATAAGGTTCCGATTTTGGGCGACATCCCGCTGTTGGGCTGGCTCTTCCGCTCGGAAGGCTCGTACAGCCGCAAGAAGAATCTGCTGATTTTCGTGACTGCTCGTCTGGTGGATCCTGCCGGCCGCCCCATTCATAGCGAGTCCACGATGGCCATGCCTGGGGGCGCCATCGAGGCCGCGGCAGCCACGCCGTAAGACAGCTTTCTTTGGAATCATCTCCGGCGCAATGGGATTGCGCCGGAGAACCCATTCAAATGCTCCTCGCTGGAGACATAAGGTTCCGGCGGTTGTGGTGGCTGTTATCGGCATCCTGAAGAATCCATTGCATGAGCCATTCAGTATTAATTATTGACGGTACCGCGCTTGCCTATCGCGCATTCTATGCATTGCGCGACTTGTCCACGCGCGATGGCCGTCCTGTCAATGCGCTCTTTGGCTTCATTCGAATGATTCGCCAGTTGACCAAGCATTGGCGACCCGAACGAGTGATTGTGACTTTTGACGGCGGCTCGCCGGCGCATCGGCTGGAAAAATGCCCGGAATACAAGGCACAGCGCGCGCCCATGCCGGACGATTTGCGCAGGCAGTTGCCGTGGATGAATGAATATCTGGCCGCCGTCGGCATTCCGATGGTGTTGCTCAAGGGGCAGGAGGCGGATGATGTCATGGCGACGCTGGCGACACGCGCGGCCGATGCTGGCGCGGATGTTCGCCTTGTCACCAGCGATAAGGATTTGATGCAACTGGTGAGCGAACGCATCCGAATTGTGCCGCCGAGCAAGACGCAGGACGAATTGGATGTTGATGGCGTGGTCGCCAAAACCGGCGTGAAGCCGGAACAAATTGTGGATTGGCTGGCGCTGATTGGCGATACTTCGGACAACATTCCCGGCATTATGGGCGTCGGTCCGAAAAGCGCCGCCAAGCTCCTTCAGCAATTCGGGTCACTGGAGGAATGTCTCGCGCGCAGCGACGAAATTGAACCGGCCGGCTTGCGCGAAAAAATCCAAGCGGGACGCGCCACGGCGGAATTGAACGTGGAGCTCATGGAATTGGACCGCGCGGTGCCCGGCGTGCCGGAGTGGGAGGAGATTCCCGCACCGATGCCGGACCTTGATAAAATGAAGTCATTTTTTGAAACCTATGAGCTTCGTCAGTTCGCCGCCGAGTTGGTTGAGGAACAGCAAGCGTCGTCTGTGTCGCGGTCGCCGCGTCCGCCCAAGCCCGCCCCTAAACCGGCCGATGACGGTCAAATGAGTCTGTTTTAGTCCCATGCGCACCGGTTTCCTTTGGCGAGAAAACTTTTCCATGGTGTGGAAAAATCAAACTGTTTTTTCCACCGTGTGGAAAATTTGTTGTGACCAGATTTGGAAGAGGGCGGGGCGCACATGAGCTGGTTGACGTCCAAGCCGTTGCGGATAGGCGTTCAGCTTTTCATTTTGCTGGCGTTGGTGATATTGGCGGCGGGCACGCGTCGGCATGTGCTGAATGCGCAGCGGCAGTTAACCAAGGATGGCTCGATTCCTTTCACGTTGGAAAGCGCGCTGGCGTTTCGTCGGATTCAGATGGTGTATCGCGATGGCGACTTGCCGCGTGTGGACCGGGGCATTCAATATCCGGGCGGCGTGGTGGCGCGGGAGACGGATACGCTCGGAACGGAACGCGTGTATGCGTGGGCGGCGAAAAAATGGCCGGGGATGTTGCGGCTGGATGAAAAAATCCGCTGGTTGCAGTTGGGCTGGTTTTGTCTGGCGATTCCGGGCATGTATTTTTGGGTGCGCTGGATGGGGGGAGGCGCGCGCGGTGGCTTTTGGGCGACGGCCTTTTATGCGGTGGCGATTAGCGCGGTGGCGCGCTCGACAGGGCAAGAACTGTCGCACGAAAATAATGCTCTGCCGCTGTTGCTGTGGCATTTGGCGCTGGATGCCTGGGCGCGCCAGCGGGCGGGGCGTCCGCTGACGCGGGCGTTGGCGGGGTGGGGCGCGGCGGGGCTGGCGGTGCTGGCTTTGTGCTGGTGGGATTTGGTGCAGTTTTATCTGGGGTTGTTTATGCTGTGGGGGTTGGCGGAGGCGCTGCGCGGCAAATTGGCGCGTGAAGATTTGTGGTATCGCTATGTGCCGATGATGGCGGGATTGCTGGCGGCGGCGGTGCGGAATCCATATTTGGCAACGCACGGTTTTGGCGTGTCGCCGGTGATGTGGCTGGGGTGGGGCGTGTTGCTGGCGGGTGCGCCGATTGCACAGCGTCAAAGCTGGGTGACGCGACTGGTGCTGGCGCTGTTGCCGTGGTTGGCGGGCTGGGCGCTCATCGGGCGATATTTTCCGGCGTACAGCCATTTTTCGTCGTTGTTGTGGGCGAAGTTGCGGTACTTGAACATCCGTCCGACGGACCCCGCATGCTTGACGTTCACTCAGCGCATTTTGTGGGCGCCGGCATTGAATTCAACTTCGTGGGGTTTGCTGTGGGAATGGTTCCCGGCGCTTTTGGTGTTGACGGGACTGGCGATTTGGTCTTTGATGAAAAGAGTCATACGTGGTCGGATTATTCCCGATTCTTTTCCCTTTTTGCTGGTGCTTGTTGTCGCATCGTTTGGTGCGTTTGTGCTGTTTTTCCGGTTTCATGTATGGCTGGTGATTTTTGCGTGCGCCATGGTGGGCTTGTGGGTCGGACAGTTGGACTCGCGAACCCAACCCGGCTGGAAACGCTCGGCGGCGATTGCGCTGCTGGCCGGCGGCTGGGCGCTGGAGGCGTGGCAGCCGTGGATGGGTCCCTTGCATCGTCTGTGGGCACCTGCCAAGGAAACCGCGCCGGATGCGCCACGCTGGGATGGGCCTCTGTTTTGGGGGCGCCCCAACGTGTATGCGGAGGAAACCGACGCGCTGATGGAGCATTTGCGCAAGTTTGTGGCACCGGAGCCGGTGCTGGCCAATTTTGGCATCAGCGCGGCGATTGCCACGTATGGCGGTTGTCCGGTGGTGCTTCATCCGAAGTTCGAGACGCCGGAGATTCGTCGCAAGGTCCAGGAGTACGGTGAAGCGCTGTTTCTGGGCGATGAAGATGAATTCCGCGGCTGGATGGAGGCGCAGGGCGCGACGGTGTACGTCCACTCGATGGGCGAGTTTGCGACCATTCAACCGGGGTTGCAAATGCGCTACATGGTGAATGCGTTGGAGCCGGCAACGAATGCCGCGGCGCGGCTGTTTGAGCAGCGTCCGGAAGAGTTGCAGCATTTTCAGGCGCAGTTCGCCAACCGGAAATACCGCGTGTTCCGGCTGAAGAACAGCACGGTGGCGGCGCGCATGGCCAATCATTTGGCCGGGCAGGCGCAAGTAGCGCTCGAAAATGGCGCGCTGCATCAAGCGGCCAACCGGGCGGCCCATGCGTTGCGTTTGGATGCGGAAAATGAGACCGCGCAGGATGTCGTGCGCCATGCGAGTGCATTGCTGGAGGCCGGCGTCCACGCGGAAGATGATTTGAACGATTGGGCGGATATGCCGGCCTGGGCGCCGGCGCAGCCCTGGCAGGAGAAATGAAGAAAGGTGTTTGCATCGCATTGACGGGCGGAATTGCCTGCGGCAAAAGTACCGTGGCTGCCTTTTGGCAGCGCTGGGGCGCTCAGGTGGCGGATGCGGATGTTCTGGCTCATGAGCTGATCGCGCCCCATGGCGCATGCGTGGATGCCGTGCTCAAAGAGTTTGGCGCGCAGATGCAGGCGGCGGATGGCGGTGTGGATCGCGCCAAGCTGGCGGCGGTGGTATTTGCCGACGCGGCGGCGCGGCAGCGGCTTGAAGCGCTGTTGCACCCGGAGGTGATTCGCCGGATGCGCGCCTGGGTGGAGGAGGTGCGCCGTGACGGGCTGTGCGGTGTAGGCGTGGTGCCCTTGCTGTTTGAGGTCGGCTTGGAAAAAGACGGCTGGGACGCGATTGTCTGCGTGACGTCGAGCGAGGCTGCGGTGCTGGCGCGCTTGGCCCAGCGCGGCTTGACACCCGCCGAGGCGCAAGCGCGAATTGCCAGTCAATGGCCGGTGAGTGAAAAAGCGGCGCGATCGGATCGCGTCATCGAAAATAATGGAAGTTTGGCAGAGCTGGAAACGGCTTGCCGAACCGTTTGGAATGATTTATTTGAAGAAGGAGATACTAAATGACAACATCCCCCAAAGAACCCCGCAAACCCCGCAAAACGACAGCAAAAGGAACAGGTCGTGGACGGCCGCGTAAAACAGCGGCGAAAGAAAAGGAGAAATCGCCGGAAGTTACCCTTCCAGCGTCTTTGATGGATACGACGATTACGGATGGCGAAGAGTTCCGTCCCGGTCAGCAGGCCAATGGTGAGGCGGCTTCGACGAATGGCAATGATGTTGGCAATGTTGCCGCTCCGGCGGCCGCGCCCGCCCCCAACCCGAACGAGGTGGAGACCGCGTCGGCGCCAGCCGCTCCGGCGGCCGCACCAGAGGCGGAGCCCAAAGAGCAAAAAAAAGACCAACCCGGACAACAGCCGAGTCGTCCGCCGTTCAAACCGCAGGGCGGTCGCCAAGAGCGTTTCTTTGACCGTAATCGCCGACATGGCGGGCAGGGATTCCAGCATAATCGGCAGCCTTCGCGTCCGTTGACGCCCGAAGAGCAGGCAGCGCGCGAGGCGCAAATTGCGGCGCAACGTGCCGCGGCGGAAGCTGCCGCCGCCGAGCGCGCGAAGATGGCGCGCGTGCTCAAGCTGAACGAATTGCAATTGCTTACGGTTCCACAGCTCAAGGAGCTGGCCGACAGCTACCAGCTCGTGGATTTGGGCGCGATGAAAAAGCATGAGCTCATTTTTGAAATCCTCAAGGCGAATGCGCGCTGCAATGGCACGATGTTTGCCTGTGGCGTGCTGGAAATTCTGTCGGATAACTATGGCTTCCTGCGCTCGCCTAACAATGATTATCTGCCGTGTCCGGACGACATTTATGTGTCGCCCTCCCAGGTGCGGCGGTTTGCACTGCGCACGGGAGACTTGGTGGAGGGCGAAATCCGTTCGCCCAAGGACAAGGAGCGTTTCTTTGCGCTGCAGAAAGTCATTAGCATCAATGGCGGTCCTCCAGAAGGACAGCGCGGCAAGATTCCTTTTGAAAACCTGACACCGTTGTTCCCCAATGAGCGTCTGGTGTTGGAGACCAAGAGCAAGAACAATATCAACATGCGCGTGATGGATATTCTGACGCCTATCGGCAAGGGGCAGCGCGGGTTAATCGTGGCTCCGCCGCGCACCGGCAAAACGGTATTGATGCAGATGATTGCCAACAGCATTTCTGAAAATAATCCGGAAGTGAAGCTGATTATCCTGCTGATTGATGAGCGCCCCGAAGAAGTGACCGACATGGAGCGCAATACTCAGGCCGAGGTGATTGCCTCGACCTTCGATGAGCCGCCGGAGCGGCACGTGCAGATTTCGGAAATTGTCATTGAGATGGCCAAGCGGCAGGTGGAAGCCGGCAAGCATGTGGTCATTTTGCTCGACTCGATTACGCGTCTGGCGCGCGCCTACAACACGGTGCAGCCGCACAGCGGCAAGATTCTATCGGGCGGTGTGGATGCGAACGCGCTGCACAAGCCCAAGCGTTTCTTCGGCGCCGCGCGCAATATCGAAGGCGGCGGCAGCTTGACGATTATCGCCACCGCGCTGGTGGATACGGGCAGCCGCATGGATGAAGTCATCTTTGAGGAATTCAAGGGCACCGGGAACATGGAACTCGCGCTGGATCGCTTTTTAGTGGACAAACGCATTTTCCCGGCCATCAATATCGAAAAGTCGGGCACTCGCAAGGAAGAGTTGCTGATGCATCCGGACGAGCTGAGCCGTGTGTGGATCTTGCGCAAGGCGCTCAACGGCGTGCCGGCGGTGGAGGCGATGGAATTGCTGATTGGCCGACTCAAGAAGACCAAAACAAACTTGGAATTTTTGATGACTCTGCAAGGATAAGCAAGAGACATGCACGCGGCGATTGGCTATCAGGTTCCGACCGGACGCGAGGCGCGCCTTCCCTGGATGCGCGCGTCGCTGTTTGGCGTGGCACTGATCATATCGCTGGCGTTGCACGGGGTTGTGTTGCTGGAGTTCCCGGACTTGCCGGTGGGGCGGCCCACGGAATTGCGTCGCTTCCAGCCGCAGCCGCTGGTCATGCAATCCGTGCGTCCGGAAGCGCCCCCGCCCCGGAGCGTTCAGCCGGCCAAGTTCCGGCCCGAAAATCCCGAAGCTTTTGCCAAAGTGGATGCTCTCCAGAAAACATTGCTGGAGGATATGCGAACGGAGGCCGAGGCGGCGGAGTTTGTCGCGCCACCACCGGCTGAGGCGGCGCCACCGGCACCCGCCCCGGCGGAAAATTTTGCCGAGATGGATTTCCGTCAGGAGATTCTGCAAATAGAGCAACGTTCCGCCGTGACCGAGTTGGCGGCACTGCCCCGTCAGGTGGTTCCCGCCGTGACGCGGATAGCCGGCGCGCCGGATATCACCTTGCCGGCGACTGCCGAGGCCATTGAGCAGGCGGCGGCGGCCGTTGCGGGGCGCGGCACGTTTGCGCCACGGCCACTTTCGGTGTTGGCGGCTGCCGCTCCTCCGGCCGAGGAAATGATGGATGCCGCCAGTCAGAGTGACTGGACGCCCGTCGAACGGCTTCAGGAGCAAGCTCAAATGCTGGATGAAGTCCGTGCGGATGTGACGGATGTCGCGCCGATTGAGCAAATGCTGGCGGTGGATGTATCCGCCTACCGCGCCACCGACGAGGATGCCCTGTATTTTGAAGTGGCCATCACCCGCTCGGGCGTGGAATCGCTGCCGGTGTTGCCCAAGGATGTCTTGTTGATTCAGGATTGTTCCGAAAGCATCACCCGTACGAAACTGGATTATTTCAAAGAAGGCATTGTTGACTATTTGCGCACGCTGACCACGGCGGATCGCATCAATTTAATGCGCTACAGCGATACGCCGACGCTGTGCTTTGACACATGGGAGCCGGTCACAACTGATTCTTTGGCGCAAGCCGTTCAGTTCACCGCGGGGTTGCGCGCGCGCGGCCAGACCGATTTGTTCGCGCCCTTGCAGCAAGTGCTGAAAATTCCGCGCCAGAAGGATCGCCCCATGATCGCCGTGCTGATGACCGACGGGCGGCCGACCGTCGGCACCGTGGACAGCTCGGACATTATCGCGCGTTTCAGCCGCGCCAATGCGGGGCAGATTTCCATGTTCACGATTGGGGCCGGCGACCGAGTCAATACGTTCCTTTTGGATTTGTTGGGGCATAATAATCGCGGCGGGTCGTGGCTCATGGCGTTGCGCGAACAAATTCCGGCGGCAGTCAAGCGGGCCGCACGGGAATTGTCCAGGCCCGTGCTGGCCAATCTGGATTTCCGATTTTCAGGGGATTCCGCCGCGGAAGTTTATCCGGGCACGTTGACGCATTTGTATTTGGACCGTCCGTTGCGGCTCGTGGGACGCTGTCCGGCCAATCAGACAAATGCCGTGTTGCAAATTATCGGCGATTCCGGCGCGCAAAAACATGATATGGTTTTTGGGCTGGACTTGACCGCCGCGCGTGATGGGGGCGAGGGCATTCGCCGGGAATGGGTCGCCCAAAAGATTTATAAATTAATGAATGACCACATCGAAAATCGCCGCGGGGATATCCTGCGCGAAATTCGCGATTTATCCATTCGTCATAATGTGCCGCTGCCCTACGGTGCTGATTTCCCGCTGTAAGCGGAATTGGACAACCGGCTATTGCGGGCGGCCGCATGGAACGGGTTGGTGTGGATAGTTGGATAGACGAAGAACTGGCGGAGATGCTTGAGCCGCCGCGTTCGCCTCGGCGTCGGCCGATGGTGGGGATCTCTCTGTTGGTGATTCTGGGGACGACGCTGGGCATCCTTGCGCCGATTTCAGCGATGTGGTTCTGGGGGCTCGGGTCCATTCTGATTCTGCCGTTGTTTTTATGGATTCGCCGCCCGTGGTCTGTCGTTCCTCTTTTTGTGGCTGGCGTGTTGTTGGTTGCCGCCCATGCGCGGCTCGCCGTGGAAGGGCGTTTCGATGCGGCGTTGCGGCGGGTGATGAAGCGCCCAATGGAATATGTGCAGTTCACGGCCGTGGTTCAGGATGATGCCGTGCCGCGTCCATCGCGGCCGGGCAGTCCGGAGGATACGGTTTTCCCCGCGCGGGTGGAAAGTTTGAATCGCGCCGGGCGCTGGGTGCGGGTGGAAGATGATATTCGAGTGGTGTTGCGCGGATACCCAGCCGACGAGCGACAGCCGCTTTACGGGGAACGATGGCGCTTTCATGGCATGGTCCGCACCGGCATCCCGCGTCGGAAAGGGTTGTTCACTCTTCCAGAAAACGAAGCGGTGATTGATTCGGATCGCGCGCAATTTCTGGCGGCCGGGCACGGCAATCCCATCAAGTCCTGGTGCATGGAGCGGCGCAGGGCTTGTCGAAAAATTTTGAGTCGCGGTCTGGACGATTTCCCGGAGGAGCGTGGTATTTTACAAGCCTTGTTGCTGGGCTACCGCGAAGATTTGCCGTCGGCGTTGCGTCAGGATTTCGCCGCCACCGGCACCGTGCATATTTTTGCCATTTCCGGCGCGCATGTGGGCATGATGACACTCATCTTCACCGCTTTTTTGCGGGCATTGGGCATTCCGTTGACGCGTTGGTTTGTTTATATGGCGCCGGTGCTGGTGATTTATACGATTATGACGGGCGCGGCGACCAGCGCCATTCGCGCCTGCATCATGGCGCTATTGTTTTTGGCCGCGCCATTTTTCAAGCGTCCATCCGATAGTATTTCCGCGCTGGCGATTGCCGCGAGCTTAATTCTTTTGGTTTCGCCGCGACAAATGGGAGATTTGGGTTTTTTGCTGTCTTTTACGGCGGTGGCGGGTCTGCTGGCCATTCAACCTGTTTTTGATGCAACGCTGGTGCAGTGGTTTCGGCGTGATGAGTGGCAGTTGGCAACGGAAGAGTTGGCACCCGGCCGATGGCTTCGGGAGAATAGTCTGGGTTTTTCCCGGTTTGCCTCTGTTTCTGTCTCGGCGTGGATTGGCACGTCGCCGCTGACGGCTTTCTTTTTTAATCTGTTTTCGCCGGTGGCGCTGGCGATGAATTTGTTGGTCATCCCTTCCGCGTTTCTCATTCTATTGACCGGCGTGATGAGTTTGCTGGTGTCGCCGTTAGGCGAGCTGGGTTCGGAAATCTTCAATCACGCCGCGCGGGTTCTGGCGAGCTTTTTGGCGGGCAGCATTGGGTGGGCGGCGCGAATTCCCGGCGGCCATTGGTTTGTGCCTACGCCTCCGCCGATATTACTCTTGATTTGGTACGCCATTTTGGTTGTCGCGACCGTGGTTGCGCGGCGTATTCGCGGGGCTTTGTTGACGGGCGTGAGTGTGCTCGCGATTTTGGCGGTGGGGTGGGGCATTTGGCATGCCCAGCGTTGTCGAGTCGCCGTTTTCGGGGTGGGTGCGGGCAACGCGGTGTATGTTCAGGCGCGGACGAAGCATTTTCTGGTGGATACGGGTCCGCTCTACCGATGGGACGACACCTCGCGCGCTTTGCGCCGCGAGGGTGTGAATCGGCTTGCGGCGTTGGTGGTGACTCACGCGGACGCTCAACACATGGGCGCGGCGGTGGAAGTGCTTCAGCAAATTCCGGTGAATGAATTGTGGGTGCCCAGTCTGGTGTGGCCTTCGCCGTTGTGGTCGGCGATGCTGGCGGAGGCTACGGCGCGGGACATTCCCATTCGTCATCTGCAAGCGGGGGAGCGCGGCCAGTGGCCGGGCAATATGGCATGGGAGGTGTTGTGGCCCCCAGCGGAGATGAAAATGTCTTGCGGGGATGATGCGTCGCTAGTGATGCGGGTGGCCCGTTATGGCGCAGCGATGATGCTTGCCAGTGATCTTGGTGAAGAGCAGGAACGGCGGATGATGGCGTCCGGCGATTCATTGGCGGCGTCGCTATTGTTGGTGGGGCGGCATGGGGATCGTAGCGCGACCACGTTGGATTGGCTCGATGCGGTTCGCCCACGGGATGCGATTATCAGCGCGGGGCCGCACTCGGAGGGGCGACATCCCGATTCGGAAGTGCTGGAGCGATTGGCGGCCAAGGGAATATCGGTGTGGCGAACGGATCAACAGGGAACCGTGACGGTGGAATTTGCGAATGCACCGGCCCGCTGGCCCGCCACCGGCTACCGAATGACGACGCGGCGGTAATCCATCGAATCAGCGCACGATGGCTTCGGGCGCGGAACGCAGCGGGGGGATGTCTTCCATGGTCATTGGCGTGCCGTATTGGATGCGGGCGCGGCTGGCGAGGCGCGATGACAGCGCACTCCCTTCCGCGGAAAGGCGAATATCGCGAAAAGGCGGCGACTGAAAAACGCGAATCACGGATTGAATCGGATTGCCGTTCATGGATGTTTCCAGATAGCGGATGGCTTTGCCTTGTTGGCCCAGTTGCGCGGCGTAAAGCGCGGCTTCCAGAAACAGCGGATGCGAGGACGATTCGGATTTGAGCACTCGTTCCAGCATGCGCAGGGCCGCGCCGGTTTGACCGCTTTGAGACAGGAGAGACGCCTGTAATCGCAAGGCCGCCAAGTCCTGAGGGCGGCGCGCCAGATACTGATTCAAGAGAGCGCTGGCCTTGGGCGGATTGCGTTCGGCAATGGCGCACAATGCCAGATTAAAGAGGGCGGGGACAAATCCCGGTTCGATTTTCTGCGCGAAATAAAATTGGGTCTGAGCGGCTTTGATGCGGCCTTGGCGCAGATAGGCGGCGCCTAAATCGTTGCGGATGGCGGCGCTTTCTCCGTCCACGGCCAGCGCGAGCCAATAGGACGACAGAATGATTTGGAAGGACGTTTTATCGGTGAGGCTACGGCCCAGAATCAGCCAATGATTGGAAATGAAAGGGTCCTGGGTCAGCCGTTTCATTTCGCGGACGGTTGCCGCGCGAGGAAGTTCGTAGCGCCAGGCATTTGATGCCTGTTCCGCCGTTTGGGGTTTCTTGGTCGTTGCCGGTGCGCTGACGCGCTTGGCGCGCTGATTTTTCTGGTCCCAATCGTGGGTGGCATATTTGACTGCCAGCATCAGCAGGGCCAGCATGGCGAGCAGCGCAAGGCCGACTCCCATTATCATGCGGATGGTGTATGTACGCGCGGAAGGCCGGGGCGGCAAAGTTCGCCGCCGGGGCGCACGCATCGGTTCGCGCGGCGGAATATGATTCGCGCTCGCGGTGTTAGGCCCGGCCGATTCAGGTTTGGCGGTTGAATGGGTCACTGAAGAAACCATATTTGACTTTATCCTAGGGTGACAAAACCGCCGAGGCAAGTCAGGAGTAAGCGTGCAAGGTGCCGGAGGGCATAGGTTTTCCGGGCCAAAGATATTGGTCAAATTCCCATTTCAAAAATAAATCCTGCTAAATTTGGGGGAGTCAGGCATAGTCACCGGGCTATGACTACTCCGTGGAAAAAACAAATGGCGATGATTTGGGCATCGCAATTTTTATCCATCATGGGGTTTTCCTTTGCCTTGCCATTTGCGCCGTATTTTCTCCAACAGGACTTGGGCATTACCCGCCACGCCGAGTTGCAGATGTGGGTTGCGCTCTTTTCCGCGGCGACGGCCCTCACCATGGGGATTGCGGCTCCGTTGTGGGGACTGTTGGCGGACCGATATGGCAAGCGAATCATGCTCATCCGCGCCAATTTTGCGGGCTGCATCGTGATGTCGTTGATGGGCGGAGTACACAGCCCCGTCACGCTGATTATCTTGCGTCTGATTCAGGGCGCGTTGACGGGTACCATGACGGCGGCACAGGCTTTTTTATCGGGAGAAATTCCGCGTGAACATCGCGGGCTGGCCATCGGCGGCCTGAGTGCGGCGGTCTTTTCCGGCAGCATGGCGGGCGCGTTTATCGGCGGTTTTGTCGCACAGGCGCTGGGCTATCGCATGGCCTTTTATTGTTCTGGCATCCTGCTGTTGATTGCCGGGATGTTGGTGTTGCTGGGCACCAGAGAAACGGTTCGTCCGCGCAGGGCATCCTCATCGGATGGTCGAGGGGAGTCGCAAGCGGCCCAGGTGCGCTGGCGCGATTTGCCGCGCCCTCTTTGGGGAGTCTTGGCTGCCATTAGCGCTGTTGCTTTTGTGCGGCAATTTGACATGGCGTTTCTGCCGCTGTTGGTGCAGGAAATTCACGGCACGCTGGATCGGGTATCTCTCTGGAGCGGCGCCCTGAACGCTTGCGGAAGTGTGGCCGGCTTGCTGGCCGGTTTGACGACCGGCTGGCTGTCGGATCGGCTCAGCCCCTTGCGGTTGGTGATTCTGGCGTCGCTGGCGGCGGCATTTTTCAGCGGCTGGCAGGTGGTGGTTGGTTCGTTTGTGACGCTGTTTCCCGTGCGCTTTGGCACGGTATTTTTTGGCGGCGCACTGGAGCCGGCGCTCAACGCGTGGCTGGCCAAGCATGTGCCGGAGTCCCGGCAGGGCGTGGCGTTTGGTTTGGCAAGCACCACTCGATCCATCGGCTGGGCGATATCTCCATTGGTGGGCGGGGCGGTTGCGATGGTCAACTTCCGGGCCGTTTTTGGTGTGGCTTCGGCTGGTTTCGCGGTTTTGGCCATCTTGTTTGGCTTGGCCTTGCAAGTGCGCGCGCATAGAGATAGGCTGAAAGTATGAGCATAACGGATCCCCATTGTCCTTTTCCCGAAACGGCTGACATCCATACATCCTCCGAGGAATATGCCGGTCGTTTTGCCGGCTCTTCCGGCGCTTGGATGCTACAGGTGCAGGAGCGCATTGTCTTGCGCATGATGCGCGGGTTCCCCGATGCGTCCATTTTGGATGTTGGCGGCGGTCACGGCCAACTGGCGATTCCGCTTGTTCGCGACGGCTGGCGCTTGACGGTTATCGGCAGTGACGATTCATGCCGGACGCGCATTCAGTCCATCATAGATTCCGGGCACTGCAAGTTTGTCGTTGGCAATCTGATTGAATTGCCATTTCCCGACAACTGCTTTGATATGGCGCTTTGCTTCCGGCTGCTCACGCATTGCGAGCGCTGGCCGGAATTGGTGCGCGAGTTGTGCCGCGTGGCCCGGCAGGGGGTGATTGTGGATTATCCCACCAGCCAGAGTCTCAACGCTATTGCGCCGGCGCTGTTCGGCGCCAAAAAGAAATTTGAAAAAAACACGCGCACGTGGACCCTTTTCCGCCATCGGCAGGTATTGGACGAATTCGCGCGCAACGGATTTGTGCCGGCGGAAATCCGCAAGCAGTTTTTTATTCCGATGGTCATCCATCGCATGCTGAAGCTCGGCGCGGTATCTGCTGGCCTCGAAGCGATTTGCCGTCTGCTGGGCCTGACCCGTCTGTGGGGCACGCCGGTGATTGTTCGGTTTGCGCCGAAGGACGGCGGGTAAATCAACCCGCCAGCCAGGCGAACCAAGCGTCCATGCCCGCGCCCGTTTTTACGGATAGCTCCAGAATTTTTGCGCGCGGCGCCACTTGGCGGATATTTTTCAGCGCGTCTTCCCGCTGAAATCCCACCGCTTCCGCCAAGTCGCATTTGGTAATCAAGACGAGATCGGCATGGTGAAAAATCACCGGATATTTTAGCGGCTTGTCTTCGCCTTCCGTCACGGATAGAAGCACGACGCGCCGGTGTTCGCCCAAATCGTAGGATGCCGGGCAGACCAGATTGCCGACATTTTCGATGAATAAAAATTTCAGGCCATCGGTCGTGATTTTTTCCAAGGCGTGCAAGACCATGTGCGCGTCGAGGTGGCAGGTGGCACCCGTCGTGATTTGAACGGCTTGGGCGCCGGAGGCGCGCAGGCGTATCGCGTCATTTTCGGTTTGCAAATCGCCCACAATGGCGGCGGCGTGCGGCAATAGATGCTTGAGGGTGGCTTCCAGGAGCGCGGTTTTTCCCGCGCCGGGGGAGGAGAGGAGGTTGAATGCGGTCAAGCCTTTGGCCCGGAACCAGCCCCGGTTTTGATCGGCGTGACGCTGATTCTGCGCCATCGCTGATTTGCGCACGTCAATCGTGCGCATCGGTTCGCTTGGGGCGTGAGCGTGGTCGTGGTCGTGCCCATCTCCGTGGTTGTGGCTGTGCTCATGGCTGTGGTCATGGTTGTGGTTGTGTTCGTGGGAATGATCGTGGGGATGGCCGCAGCCGCAATGGTCACACATGGTCGGGTACCTCAATGGAGATTAGGTCTAGTTCGCAGCCGCCGCGCAATTCGCCATCGGTGGCGAGGCAGGCGGGACATTGGTAATTGCCCACGGGCGTTGTATAGGAGGTTTGGCAGTGGGGGCAATGAAAAAGGGGGGCGGTTTCTTCGATGTCCAGCCGCGCACCCTCCGCCGGGGTGCCGGGGGTCAAGGCGTCGAACGCGAATTGCAGGGATTCAATCACCACGCCGGAAAGCGGGCCGACCCGCACCTTGAGCGCACGGAGGGGCGCGCCATTTGCCGCGGCGATGGCGTCCGTCAGGAGGTTATTCATCAAGCTCAATTCGTGCATGTTGGTCCATTCTATCACGGTTTGCGGGGATTCACCAAATGACATTGGTGGCCCGAAAAGGCCCGTCTTGTCAAGAGGGCAAAAGGGGCTGTCAATAACTTGTGCAAAATCGGGAAAAACCGCAAAAAATCCTGCATTTTAAGTCGTTGCACCAGAATGGGATAAAAATAAGTTAAAAAACGGGCATTTTTCTGTTGACGAAAGGTGGGGCAAAGTGGGATAAAGTGCATCAGAAGGACGGCAAAATGGAGCGACGTGTCACAACTGAAATTGACGAGCTGCTGAATGCAGGCGCCTTCGTCGGTTCCTACACACATTCGCTCGACAGCAAAAGGCGCGTGACCATTCCGTCCGATTGGCGCGAGGCCGCCGGCAATCCGACCCTCTTTATTTTGCCGGGCGTGAATGTGAAGTGTCTCTACGTGGTTACGGCGCGCGAAATGGCCCAGCGTTTGGAAAAAGTGCGCGCGGCGTCCGTCGCCAATGTTCAGGCCCAAATCTTCTTGCGTGATTTTTTCTCGCGCTCGGATCGCGTGACGTTGGACGCGCAGGGGCGCATTCGCGTGAAGGATGAGTTGCTGGAGCTGGCCGGCATTACGAATCAGATGGTGCTTGTGGGCGTGGGTAGTCGGTTTGAATTATGGAGTCCGGAGTCATGGAAAGAGCAGAGTTCGCAACTGGATCAGTCAACGTTCGCGGAAGCAGCGCAATACATCGGATTCTAAGCTTCCTCGGCGCGGTTTTGTTCGGCATCGGGCCTGCGGCCCGGGCGAAGGAAAGCGACAAATGGTGGGAGCGCGAGGACTACGATTCTCCCCACGACACGGGCATCCAAATGACGCTGGGGCAGCAGGCGGAGCTGTTCGATATCGCCGGTCAGGCGGTATTCAAGCCGCTGGAAACTCCGCCGCCTCCCGTTTCGGCACCCGTGCCGCCAGTCGCCGCTCCGGCCGCGCCGCGCACGATTGTTTCGGTGCAATCCAAGTCCCGCACGACGGCTCGCGTGGTGGCCACGACTCGTGCGGCTCCCGTGGTGCGCGTTTCCGCAGTGACCAAGACCGCTCAGGCGGCTCGCGGCAGCGTGGCTCGGCATTTGATGATGAGCCAATCCATTTCCAGCGGCAAGGAGGCCGCGCGTTGGTTTTCCGTTCCCCAGCGCGCCCTCTTGCCGCGCTATCAGTTGTTTGAAGGCAGCCCGGGCGTAACCGAGGGTGCGGATGGCCTTCGCATCAGCGCGCGCGAGTTGCGCACGCAGCGTGGCCGGGTCTGGTTTGTGTGATCGGCATGAGGTGAAGCATGGTCCATGTTCCGGTTCTTCTCGAGGAGACCGTCTCCCGATTGGTGACGGCACCGGGGGGCTGGTTTGTGGATGGCACGGTCGGGGCAGGGGGACATTCGGTGGCGCTGTTGGCCGCGGCGGGATTGGATGCGCGCTTGCTAGCTCTGGACCGCGACGCGGAAGCCCTGTCGCTGGCGCGCGCGGCGCTGGCGCCTTTTGGCGAGCGGGTCATCACGGCGCAGGCTAATTTTGCGGAACTGGGCACGGTGGCCGCGCAACATGGTGTTCGGAATGTGCAGGGAGTCCTTTTGGACTTGGGCGTGTCCTCCATGCAATTGAACCAGCCGGAGCGCGGCTTTAGTTTTCTCGGCGCGGGGCCGCTGGACATGCGCATGGATACGCGTCAGGAACTGACGGCCGCCCGGTTGCTGGAGCAGTTGACGCTGGATGAGTTGACCGATGTGTTGCGGCGCTATGGCGAAGAGCTCATGGCGCGGCGCGTGGCCAAGGCGATTCACGCGGCGGTGGAGCAGGGCCAGTTGCCGACCACGACGGCGGAACTGGCCGAGCTGGTGGCTGAGGCCAAAGGCGGGCGGCGCGGGCGGACCCATCCGGCCACGCAGACGTTTCAGGCGTTGCGGATTGCCGTCAACGGCGAATTGGCCGCTTTGTCGGCGGTTTTGCCGGCGGCGCTGGATTTGTTGGCGCCCGGCGGCCGTTTGGCGGTGATTAGTTTTCACAGTTTGGAAGATAGAATGGTCAAGCAATTCATGGCCGCGCACGAAGGCCGGGATGAGGCATTGGCCCAAGGCGGTTCACGATGGAGCGGCCACTTGCCGCGCGGGCGGCGAGTGGTTCGCAAGGCCATCGTGCCCACGCCGGAAGAAGTCGCGCGAAACCCGCGCGCGCGCTCGGCAAAGCTGCGGGTATTGGAAAGGTTGGTGTGAGATGGCACGTAAAAACAGAAAAAAGAATCACATGGGTTCCCGGTGGGTTTCCGGGGGCGCGGTATTGGTTGTGCTCCTCGCTTTCGTGGGCCTGGCCTACTTGCGCTTGACGAATAATTGCGAAGAATTGGGCCGCCAGATTAAGGCGCTGGAACGCCAGCGCGATGAATTGCACAAACAGGTGGTCAATGAAGAGCACCATTGGGCCAATGCCCGTTCCACCCGGAATATGGAGCGCCTGATGGCTCTGCATGGCATCGCCATGTCCTGGCCTGCCGAGCGAAATATCATTCGCCTGAAGGCTGTCGAACTCGACGAGCCTACCCAGTTGGCGTATCAATCCGCCGGCAGCGGACTTCGTGATTGACCGAAGCTACATGTGGAGGGCCGCGCTTGTGGCCCTGCTGCTGCTGGCCGCCTGGAGCGGCCTCGGCTTGCATTTGGCCCATTTGCATTTGTCGCCCGACAACGACCAGCAGGAGCGCGTGCGCCGCATGCACCTGTATGAAGAGCAAATTCTGGTCGGACGCGGGCGAATTTTTGACCGCAACGAGCGGTTGATGGCGCTTGATTTGCCCGTGAAGGACATTTGGGTGGACCCCGTTGTCATTCTCAGCAATGGTCACGCGCGCGCCGCCAGCGAGCATCTCGCGCGCATTTTGAAACTGCCGAAGGCGCAAGTGTATGACCGAATCAATCGCCCCGGCCGCCGCTATGAGCCGATTGCCCGCCGCGCGCGCGAGGAGGTTGCCGCCGACGTGATGCGCCTGCGCATTCCCGGTGTGCATGTTTCGGGCCTCACAACGCGATTTTATCCCCACGACCAACTGGGGTGCCATGTCCTCGGATATTCCAATCACGAGGGGCAGGGAAGCGCCGGCATCGAGCAGCGATGGGACTCCCTGCTGCGCGGGCGTCCGGGCTATCGGCAAAGCGAACGGGACGGCACCAAGCGCGAAATCATGACTCGCCGCTCCATCGAAATTGCCCCGCAGGAAGGCGCAGACATCTATCTCACCCTCGACGAAAACATCCAGTTCTTCACGGAAAAGGCGCTGGATGCCGCGATGACCAACTTCAACCCCAGCGCGGCCTGGGCCATTGTTGAATCCGTGCGAACGGGTGAAATTCTGGCCATGGCTTCACGGCCCGCCTATGACTTGAATCAATTTAATAAAACCACTGCCGACACCCGTTTGAATCGCGCCGTGGGAATCAACTATGAGCCGGGTTCGGTGTTCAAGGTGGGCGTGGTGGCCGCGGCCCTCAATGAAGGTTTGATTGCCACCAATCAACTGTTCGATTGTGAAAATGGCATGTGGTATTACGCCGGGCGTCCGCTTCGCGATTTTCATCCCTACGGCATTTTGGATGTCACCGGTATCCTGCGAAAATCCAGCAACATCGGCGCGGCGAAAATTGCCATTCTGCTGGGCGAAGAGCGTCTGTACCGCTACCTGAAAAACTTTGGTCTGGGCACGCCCACCGGCCTCGAAGTGCCCGGCGAAGAACCCGGTCTTTTGCACCCGGTCAGGCGGTGGAGCAATCTCAGCATCACCCGAATCGCCATGGGCCACGAGGTGGCTGTCACGGCCATGCAGATGCTGAATGTTCTGTGCTGTCTGGGCAATGACGGCTTTCTCATGCAGCCCTATCTCGTCAGCAAAGTCGTGGATAAAAACGGCGTGACCCTGCAGGAAAACAAGCCGCGCGCCGTGGCCCGTCCGGTCAGCGAGCGCACCGCGATTCTCATGCGCAAGATGTTGACCGAAGTCACGCTGACCGGCGGCACCGGCACGCGCGCAGCCATTCCCGGCTATCTGGTCGCCGGCAAAACCGGCACGGCGGAAAAAATTGTGGACGGACGCTATTCCAAAACAGAAAACGTGTCTTCCTTTGTCGGCATGTTTCCCGCCGACAAGCCGGAAATCGGAATTATCGTCGTCCTCGACAACCCACACCCTCTGCGCACGGGCGGAGTCACCGCCGGTCCGGTTTTCGCGGAAATTGCCGCGCCCATCGCCCGCTACATGGACATTCCCTCCATGGATGCTGAAGACTGGGTGTACTACGAACCCACTCAGGCGGAAGCTCCATGAAACTCAGCCGACTCGCACAACGTGTGGCAGGCGCCAGTCTCACCGGCAACGCGACGACGGAGATTTCCTCGCTGGCCTACGACTCCCGCCAAGTCGCGCCCGGCGGACTTTTTTTCGCGCTGCCCGGCACGCGAACGGATGGCAGCCGATATATTGACGAAGCCGTGCGCAAAGGCGCCGTGGCCGTTGTCCACGAGCCCGGCCTGCGTCTGCCGCCGGGCATCGCCGGCATCAGCGCCCCCTGCGCCCGCACGGCCATGGCCGATATTGCCGCGACCTTTTACGGGCATCCCTCCGACGCGCTGGATGTCATCGGCATCACCGGCACCAACGGGAAAACCACCACCGCCTTCATGGTTCGCGACATTCTCCAAGCCGCGAATCAAACCTGCGGAATCATCGGCACCATCCGCTACGAAATCGGCTCGCGCCACATTGTTGCCCGTCGCACAACGCCGGAATCGCTTGACCTTCAGCGCATGCTTGCCGCCGCCCGACAAGCCGACTGCCGCGCACTGGCCATGGAGGTGTCCTCTCAGGGGCTTGCCGCCGAACGACTGCGCGGCACGCGCTTTGCCGCCACCGTTTTCACCAACCTCAGCGAAGACCACCTCGACTTCCATCAAACCATGGAAGCCTACTTTGCCACCAAGCAAAGACTTTTTACGGATGAATTCGCCCGCACCGAAACATCCCGCGCCATCATCAACACCGACGACCCTTACGGCCAGCGACTTGCCGCCGACCCCGCGCTGAAAGAACGCCTCATCACTCTGGGTACGCATCCGTCCGCCGATGTTCGGGCCGAAGACATTCAACTGAGCGAAACCACCTCCAGTTTTCAAGCCATCACGCCGTGGGGGAGCGCGCATCTGACCCTGAATGTGACCGGACGCTTCAATGTGATGAATGCGCTGGCCGCTATCGCCGTGGGGGGCTCGCGCGGCATTCCATTGCCTGCCATGGTTTCCGCGCTGGCAAACATGGAACCCGTGCCTGGACGGTTGGAACGCATCCCCGACGCCAAAGGCCGCCACATTTTTGTGGACTATGCCCACACCGAAGACGCCCTGCGAAATGTCCTGACGGCCCTGCGCGAAACCGCGCCCGGCCAGCTCATTTGTGTGTTTGGTTGCGGGGGCAATCGCGATGCCCACAAACGCCCCCTCATGGGCGCGGCCGCATCTGCCATTGCCCATCGCGTCATCGTCACCAGCGACAACCCGCGCAACGAAGACCCCGACGCCATTATCGCGCAAATTGTCGCGGGCATGGATGTGACGAAGCCGCACCGCGTGGAACCTGACCGCACCCGCGCGATTCATGCCGCCCTGCGTGAAGCCGCCCCCGGCGACACCATCCTCATTGCCGGCAAAGGCCACGAGCCTTATCAGGAAGTCGCGGGGCGGCTGATACACTTCGATGACCGCGAAGTCGTCCGCGCCGCCCTTTCCAGCGGCATCTAAACACAACAACCCGGCGCCCCAAAAAAGTTTTCCACACCGTGGAAAACTTTTTTCCACACCATGGAAAAAATTCGCCCCCCGCGCCCCATCCCGCCCCAAATTTTCCATACCGTGGAAAACTTTTTTCCATAGCGTGGAAAATTCCGAAATTAAGTTTCCATAGCGTGGAAAAGTTGGGCGGGGGTTAGTTTTTGCGGGTGGCGATGTGGCGGGCGAGGGCGGCGAGGGGGGCGGTGTCGCCGGGGAAGTCGGCGAGAGCGGCAAGGGCTTGTTCCACGCGTTCTTGCAGGAGGGCGCGGGCGCCATCGAGTCCGTACACGGAAACGGCGGTATTTTTTTCTCGCGCGGCATCGGAGCCTGCGGTTTTGCCAAGCTGGGCGGTGGTGGCGGTGGCGTCCAGAATGTCGTCGGCAATTTGAAAGGCTTCGCCGATGGCCTGGCCGTAGGTGGTTGCGGCGGCTAATGCCGCGGGTGTTCCAGCGGCGGCGAGGACGCCCATGCGGACGGCGCAGGCCAGCAAGTCGCCGGTTTTGTGCTGTTGAATGTAGCGCAGTCGTTCGGCGTCGGGGGGCTGGCCTTCGCTGAGCATGTCTTCGACTTGGCCGCCAACCACGGCTTGTGAGCCGGCGGCGGCGGCGAGTTCGCGCACAATTTCCAGAGCGGCGACTGGCGTTTGGGCGGCGAGTTGAAAGGCGAGCGCTTGAAGGGCGTCGCCGGCGAGGAGGGCGATGGCTTCGCCATAGACTTTATGGCAGGTGGGGACGCCGCGGCGCAGGTCGTCGTCGTCCATGCAGGGCAAGTCGTCGTGAATGAGGGTGTAGGTGTGGAGGCATTCGATGGCGGCGGCGGGCAGGAGGGCGGCCTCGCGCGGCGCGCCGCAGGCTGTGGCGGCGGCGGCACAGAGGATGGGGCGCAGGCGTTTGCCGCCGGCGAACAAGCTGTGGCGCATGGCGGCGTGGAGGGTGGCGGGGCGGGTGTCCGCCGGTGGCACGCGCCGGTCCAGTTCGGCTTCAATCCAGCGTGCGCCGCTGGTCAGATAGGCGTTGAGGTCCATGCTCATGGTGTTTCGTTGGTTGCTGTTGTGTGTGTGCGTGGTGGTTGAGGGGCTGTCAGATGCCCAGGTCTATGAAGCGGACGAGGCCTTCGTAGGTTTGCCCAGATGAGGTTGTGAAGCGAATGTGCGCCTTGTCGGGGGTTGCGCCTTTCAACACACGAACGGTTACGCCAGCGTTCAGGGTGCCCAGCGGGCGGGTGTTGGCCGGGTCCATCGGGTACAAGTAAATGGGGCGAGTTGTGACGACATCCTGCTCATCCACCTGGCGCGGCGCCATCAAGGCGTCGAGGCGGGAAACGGGCGCGCCGGCGTAGGCCCATGCGCCGCGCTTGGCCTGCTTGGCTTCCAGCTCGGCTTGGCGCAACCGCCGCCACCAGGCATCGGCGCTGCGGCCGTTATAGGCTTTCAAATCGCCGAGGTCCGTGCCCATGCCGTGGACGCGCGCGAGGCCGTTGCGAACCAGCTCGAAGCCGAGGTCTTCACCCGCGGCGTTCAGCACCATGGCGTAGTCGCGGTCTTTTGCCGAGCGGCCGAGGGCGTCGGACAAGCGGGAGTGAACGGTGAAGTTTTCTTTTAGAAACTGCTCGGTGAACTTGGCGGCTTCCTTGCCGACTTTGATGACATCGGCGATGTTGGCGATTCCAAAATAATCCGCTTGTTCCTGCAATCGCTCCGGCAGGGAACTGTCGGCTTCGGGTGTGTCCACGAAATACAGACGGAACAGGTAGGTTCTGGTTTTGATGTTGCCGGGCTTGACGTGAAAACTGTCGCCGTCATTGGCCGGGTTGGGGATAAGGCGGCAGTTGAGGTAGTCCCGCCATTTTTTTGCGGCGGACGCGCTCGTTGTGCCCCAGCTCAGGAACAGGACGGCGAGAAGCGCCGTCACCCATTTAGATGCATGTATTCGGCTCATTCCTACAATTTATGCGAAAACGCGGAGATGCGAAAGCAAAAAAGGCGGCGTTGACAACTGGCGCGCGAGACCATTCAATGCGCGTATGAAACGCATCTGGAAATGGCTGCTGTTGGCGGTTGTGGCGGTGACGCCCTGGCTCCGGGGGCTGTCATATCCTTTTCTGTATGACGATATCGGCATGATTGCCGAAAACTCTTTTTTGGAGGAGCCGGGCCATATCGTCAAGGTGCTGTCGGGCTGGACGTTGACGCAGCCGCAGGTGATTAATGGGCGTCGTCCGGCGGTGCTGGCGACATACTTTCTGGATCGCGAATGCCACGGGTTGCGACCGGCCGGCTGGCGCGTGACGAATCTGTTGCTGCATCTGGCGAATGCCGGCTTGCTGGCCTGGCTGGTGCGGCGCTTGACGGGCCATTCATTCATGGCGGCGGCGAGCGGCCTGTTGTTTGCCTTGCATCCGCTGGTGACGGAGCCGGTTCACGCGCCGGGGTTTCGCGCGGATGTTTTGTGTTTGTTTTTTATTTTAGCGGGCGCGCATCTGTTTTGGGCGGAGGGGACGCGCGCAACTTGGCGGCGGACGGCGAGTTGCGGGTTGCTGGCCTTGGCGTTGCTGGCGAAAGAAACGGCTGTAGCGGCTCCGCTGTTGTTTGCCGCGCTGGTCTTTTTATTTCCGGCGAAGAGTGGCGCGCCGAGTGCTCGCGTTTTCAAATGGCTTGCGGTCACTTTTGTGTTGGCCGGCGTGTTTTTTGTGCTTTGGGTGGCGTCGCCGGTGGCTTTGCAGGCGGCGGGTCATTTCTGGAATGGGGAGTCGCTGCGCTTTCCAGAAACCATCTTTTCGGCGCCTGCTTTATGGACACGCACGTTGCGTCTTTTGCTGGTGCCTTGGCCGTTGAATGTGACGCCGGCTTTTACGCCGGTGACGTCGCTTGCGTCGTTGCGCTTTTGGGTGGGGGTGGGGTGGCTCGTCTTTTGCTTGTGGGGTATTCGCCGCGCGTATCGGGCGGCACCGGCGCTGGCGCTGGGGTTGCTGTGGGCGTTGATTTTCTTTCTTCCGGTGGCGAACCTGTTTCCTTTGCTGCATCCGGTGGCGGACCGCTACTTTTATCCCATCGTGCCCGGTTTTGCGATTGCCGTGGCCTGGCTACTTGCCCAGCAAACCCGTGCCGCGCGCGCGGTGGGGCTGGCGGGGCTGCTGGCTATTTATGCGCTGTTGATTTCCGTGCGGCTGGGCCAGTGGGCGTCCGGCGAGCGCTTGTGGACGGCGGCCTATTTCCAAAATTCGCAAAGCGCCACTGCCGCGACCTGGCTGGGGCTGTTGCGGGATGAGGCCGGCGATGCCGAGGGCGCGCGCGAATTTTATCAGGCGGCCACGAAAGCCAATCCGTATGCCGTGGAAGCGTGGATTAACTGGGGGGCGGAGGAAGCGCGCGCCGGCAACTGGGCGGAAGCGGAACGGTTATGGCGGCACGCGGTGAAGATTCGTCCTGACAAGGCGAGCGGCTGGAGCAATCTGGCGTTGTGTCTGGAGCAACTGGGGCGGCCGGATGAGGCGGCGCAAGCGCGGGAGCGTCTCAAGGAAATTCAAACGCCGCCGTAGCGACTGCTTTTTATGGCAGGGAATACCCGTGGCGCGCAAATACGGCGCGGGATTCGTCGGAGCCCAGATATTCCAGGAAGGCCATTGCGCCCAAGCGATTGGGGGCATTCACCAAGACAGCCGCCGCCGCATATTGCACGTCGGCGCTTTCGTCACCGCCCGCGCCTTCGTCCGGCGACAGGATAACGACGTTGCGTTTGAGCGCGACATCCACCATGCCTTTTTCAATCATGGAGCGCATGGGTTCTTCGGCGGCGGGGAAAAAGACGTCCGCGGGCAGGCCCAGTCGAATGCTTTCCGCCATGACTGCCGACAGCCCTACGTTTAGTTGAATTTCAAAACTGGTTTGTTCGGTGAACGTTTGCGCAATTTCCTGCAGGGGTTGCAGGAAAACCTGATCGGCAAACACCTGGATATCCTGCGCCGCCGCCGACCGCGCCGCCGCCACCGGAATCAACAAAGCCAACCATAGATTTCGCATCACTTTCAAAAGAATCCCTCCGTCTAAACGGTTTATCCGGCAATATGGAAGCGCACCCCCGGCGGTTTGTCAATGCGGGGGAAAAAGAATCTTTGTCAGTCGCATGAGAAGTTCACCAGTCCCGCTTCGCGCAGACTGACGTATGGGGCGGGGTGGGGGCGGTGGCCGCCAATAATGATGTGATCGAGGAGTTCAATGCCCACCACGCGGCCGGTTTCCACCAGTTGGCGGGTGGTTTGGATGTCATCGGAGGAGGGCGTGGGGTCGCCGGAGGGGTGGTTGTGGGCGACAATGATGGCGGCGGCCGACATGCGTATGGCCTCGCGGAACACATCGCGCGGGTGGGCGAGGCTGGCGTTCAGCGTGCCCTTGTGAATGGGCTCCGGCGCGCGACGCAGGCGATATTTTTGGTCCAGCATCAACACCCAGAACACTTCCTGTTCCAGCCGCAAGGTGTCTTTTTTGAGGAGTTCCAGCACATGGAGGGGTTCGCGGATGAGCGGGAGGGTGGTTTCGGTGGCGCTCATGGCCCGGCGGCCCAATTCCATCGCGGCCTGCAGCTCCAGCGCCTTGACCGTGCCAATGCCTTTGATGGCGCGCAGTTCTTCGTGCGAGGCGTCGGCGAGGCGGGCGAGGGAGCCTTGGTGGCGGTCGAGAAGCTGGCGGGCCAAATCAATCACGCTTTGGCCGCGGATGCCCGCGCGCAGGAGGATGGCCACCAGAACGTCATCGGGCACGTTCTGAACGCCGGCTTCGAGGGCCAGTTCGCGGGGGCGGCGGTGATCCGGCAGGTCCTTGATGCGTGAGAGTGAAATCACATAGCGCGTTTCGGCAACTTGCGTCGGCTTTTTCATGCGTGCAACGTAGAAGTACCATTGCCGCCCAGCGTTGGCAATCCCCGACGGCAGAAGAATAATTACCCACAAGGCGCCCAAACAGTGTAGAGTGCCGGGCATGACTGTTCAGCCGTCCAAGTATTCGTTGGGAGAAGAGATTGCGCATGCCATCACGCATGGGGTGGGCGCGGGGCTGGCCATCGCGGGGCTGGCCGTGTTGATGGTGGCCGCGGCCACGCGCGGCAGCGGCGCCTGGCAGGTGGCGCCGTGCGCCGTTTACGGCGCGGCGATGATTCTCATGTTCACCATGTCCACGCTTTATCACAGTTTCCCGTGGCCGCGGGTGAAGCGCGTGTTCCGGATTCTGGATCACGAAATGATTTTCCTGATGATTGCGGGCAGTTATACGCCGTTTGTGCTGATTACGCTGCGGGGCGCGCTGGGCTGGACGTTGTTTGGCATTGTGTGGGGGCTTGCGGTTGTCGGCATGGTGTTTCAGGGCTTTTTTACGGGGCGCTTCAAAAAAGCCACGACGCTTTTATATGTGCTGATGGGGTGGATTATTGTTGTGGCGCTGAAGCCGTTGCTGGATCGCATGTCCGTGGCGGGCGTCCGGTGGCTGGTGGCGGGCGGGTTGTGCTACACGCTGGGCGCGGGGGTGTATTTATTCAAGCGGGTTCGCTATCACCATGCGGTGTGGCACCTGCTGGTTCTGGCCGGCAGCGCGTGCCATTATTTCGCGATTTTGTGGCACGTTTTGCCGCATCCGTAAGGCGATTGATTCAGGGGGAAGCTAAAGCCTAAAACAGCTCGAGTTGCGCGGCGTCGTGCGCCTTGGGCTTGTGGGCGCGGGGCTGGGCCAGTTTGGGGTGGCCGGCTTCGCTCAGTTCCTCGTCTTCCAGATTGGCGAGAATTTCCCTGGCGCGCCCGATGACCTCGGACGGCAGACCGGCGAGACGGGCGACATGAATGCCGTAGGATTTGTCGGCGGCGCCGGCCACGATTTTGCGCAGGAAAACAATGCGCTCGTCTTTTTCGCTGACGAGGACGTTGTAGTTTTTGACGCCGGGGAGGGTGAGGGCGATGTCGGTCAATTCGTGATAGTGGGTGGCGAACAGGGTTTTGGCTTTGACGCGGGGATTGTTGTGCAGGTATTCCGCCACGGACCAGGCGATGGAAATGCCGTCGAAGGTGGAGGTGCCGCGGCCGATTTCGTCGAGCACAATCAGCGAGCGCGGCGTGGCATTGTTGAGGATGTTGGCGGTTTCCTGCATTTCCACCATGAATGTGGAGCGGCCGCGCGCCAAATCGTCGCCCGCTCCGACGCGCGTGAAGACGCGGTCCACCACGCTGATTTCGGCGGAAGAGGCGGGAATGAACGAGCCCATTTGCGCCATGATGACGATGAGGGCCACTTGGCGGATATAGGTGGATTTTCCGGCCATGTTCGGGCCGGTGATAATCAGGAGCTGATGGGTGTGATTGTCAAGCTGGGTGTCGTTGGGCACAAAGCGGTCGGACTCCGGGAGCAGTTCAATGACCGGGTGACGGCCGTCGCGAATCACCAGCGGGCCATCCTCGGTCATTTTCGGGCGGACATAGCGACAGGTTAGCGCGCGCTCGGCAAAGGTGGCGAGCACATCCAGTTCGGCGATGGCGGCGGCGGTTTGCTGAATTTCAGGGGTGGCGGCCACCACCTGCTCGCGCAGTTCAAGGAACAACTCGTATTCGAGGGCCACCGATTTATCTTCCGCGCCGACGATTTTGCTTTCGACTTCCTTCAGCTCCGGGGTGATGAAGCGCTCGCCATTGACCATCGTTTGCTTGCGGATGTAATCGGACGGCACGCGCGAGAGATTGGCCTTGGTGACTTCGATGAAGTAGCCGAACACCTTGTTGAAGCGAATTTTCAGGGAGCTGATGCCGGTGCGCTCGATTTCCTGCGCCTGAAGGGCCGCAATCCATTGTTTGCCGTCGTGGGCGGCGGCGCGAAGCTCATCCAATTGTTCATGATAGCCCTTGCGGATGAGGCCGCCTTCCTTGATGGAGATGGGTGGCTCATCCACCAAGGCTCGTTGAATGAGCGCGACGAGGTCATCTTGCGGAACGATGGCGCGATTCAATTCCGCGAGGCGGCCGGTGGTGTGCGGGGCCAGCGCGGCTTGCAGGGCGGGCAGTTTGGCGAGAGAAAGCGCGAGCGCGCGGACGTCGCGTCCGTTGCCTGAGCCGCTGGCCAGACGCGCCAAGAGACGCTCCAAGTCTTTGATGTTGCCGAGGATTTTACGAAACTCTTCAAGTTCGTGGCGCTTTTCCAGAAGCGCGGTGACCGCGTCATGGCGCGCGACGATGGCCGCGAGATTTTGCAAGGGGCGGACCAGCCAATCGCGCAGGAGGCGCGAGCCCATCGCGGTGCGCGTGGTGTCGAGGGCTTTCAGCAGGGTGGTGGGGGCGTCCGTGCGCGGTGTGCCGCGGGAGGCAATCAGCTCCAAATTGGCGAGCGTGGATTCGTCGAGCATCATGGCATCCGCGGCGGTTCGCAGGCGGATGCTGCGGATGTGGCTGGCCGGACGGCGCAGGTCACGCGTGACGTAGTACAGGAGGGCACCGGCGGCAGCCGTGGCGGCCGGGTGGCCGGTGCCGCCGAAGCCATCCAGCGATTGCACGCCTAAATGTCGGCAGAGGCCATCCTCGGCGGTGGCCGGGTCGAAAATCCAGTCTTCGCGCGCGGTGAGAATGAATGCGCCCGTGGCGCGCAGGTTGGCGAGAAAGGCTTCGTCCTCATGGAGGGATTCGGGCAGAATGACCTCCGGGGGTGAGTGGCGCGCGAGGTCGTCGAGGAGCACGTCGGGATCGGTGGTGTCTTCCATCCAGAAGTCGCCGGTGGACAGGTCCAGCATGGCCAAGCCATAACGTTCACCTTGGCGATAGAGGCTCGCCAGATAGTTGGGGCGGGTGGCATCCAGCATGGAATCGGTCAGAACCGTGCCGGGGGTGACAATGCCGGTGATTTCGCGTTTGACAATGCCCTTGGCGGTGGCCGGGTCTTCCATCTGGTCGCAAATGGCCACCTTTTTGCCGGCGCGGAGCAGCTTGGCCAGATACGTATCCGCCGCATGAAACGGCACGCCGCACATGGGCATGTTCTGGCGCTTGGTGAGGGCAATCCCGAGGATTTCGGAGGCCACAATGGCGTCCTCGAAGAACATCTCGTAAAAATCGCCCAGACGGAAAAAGAGGATGGTGTCCGGGGCGATTTCCGCCTTGATGCGCCGATACTGGGCCATCATGGGAGTTGTGGGTTTCGCGCTCATTGTCAGGGGATGATTGAAGCAAACCCCGGCGCGCCTGAACAGTCCAAAACGGTTGTGCGATTTTTGCGAAGTTTGAAAAGGTTGCTGTTTGGGGGTGTTTTTGTTATGTATTGAAGAATGTTATTAAAGGAGTGAATCGTTTTTTATGGCGAAGGATAGTAATTTGATTGTTGTGCCCGGCGAAGTCGTCAAGGTGTTGCCAGCGACGATGTATCGGGTGCGGCTGGAGAATGGTCACGAGGTGCTCGGGCATATTTCCGGCAAGATGCGGCGGCATTTTATTAAAATTACCGCCGGGGACAAGGTGACGTTGGAGATTAGTCCGACGGATTTGACTAAGGGGCGGATTACGTTTCGGGAAAAGACCTGAGTTCACGCGCAAGGCGCGAAATGCCCGCTGTGGATGGATGTTCCACAGCGGGCTTTGTTTTTTTCAGGCGGCGAGGGGGCTATTGCACGACTATGTTTTCAATGCCGCCGGGGAGGATTTCCACGACGCGGCGGAGTTTGGCGTCGGCATCAAATTCAATCCGCCAGCCCATGTTGTCATCGCCATAGAGCCAGGCGCCGTCCTGTTGGTGTTGCGTTGGCTGGCCGACGCTTCCCAGCACTTCCTGCTCCGTCATGCCGGGGCGCAATGAGTTGAAGTCGCCGGGGAGGGCGGGGGCGTCTTCGGGATTTCCAAAGGTGATGGTGCCGACTTCTACGACTTCGCGCGGTTTGTCCAGGCGCAGGGTGAGGGTTTGGGCCTGCTGTTTGGCGCGGCCCCAATCCGTATAGACGGTGGCGGTGACCGTGGCGGGGCCCACCACGGTTTGCTGGCGGGAGCCGTAGTAGCGCGTCTTGACGGTGTAGGGGCCGGTGGGCGCGCGGCGAATCAGGTATTCTTCCGGGCCGTAGCCGTCGGTGATGTCGTCGGAAACCAAGCCGCCGCGCGAGGTGTTGCGATGGCCGTAATAGGCTTCTTCGCCGCCGGGCTCCGTCACGTGCAAATCAATGTCGGTGGCATCGGCATCCCACGCCATGACAATCCGCACATCCACGTCGAGATTGTTGCGCAGTTTTTTGTCATAGTCGGGAATCTTGGGCTTGGCGTTTTCGGGCCAGGATTGGCGGTTGCACCAGGCGGCCAAGGCATTCAGTTCTTCCAGGGCAACGAGGCCAATCGAGTGCGCGTGGCGATTCCAGGGCGTCAGGGCAACGCGGAGATAGAGCTCCATGGCTTCTGTCAGGTCCGCCGCGTTTTTGTTTTGCTTGCCGCGCGCGGTCAGCGCCAGCGCCAAATCGCGGAACGATTGCGGTTCTTCGGGGCGCAATTTGACGATGCGGCGCAGGATGACAATGGCGCGGTCCCATTCGCCGGCCGGCTGGAGGCGCCAGGCCAGAACGCGCAGGAGCGCGGCGTCTTCAATGCGCAATTCGGCGAGATTGGAGAGGATGCGCAGTCCGAGTTCGGGTTCCTGTGCTTTGAGAAATTCGTCGGCGCAGTCGAGGAAGAAGGCGGGGCTTTGCGACCATTCCTGACGCACGGAGAGATAGGCGGCGTAGCGTTCGTTGGTGGCGGCCGCCTGAATGGTTTTCAGGTATGGGGTATCGGGATTCCACGCCTGAATGGCGATGGTTGGACCCGCGCTTTTCTTGTCTTCTTTCATTGCGTCAGGCTCGGCAGGCGGTTCACCCAAGTCCTCGGACATTCCCATGCTCACGACGGGGGCGGGACTAGCGACATAATCCGCCAGTTCAAATGACGTCATCGTCGCGGGGGCCATGCGCATCCTATGTACTGGGGAAATTGCGGATGATTCAATCTCCAGCTCTGCGACCGACGAGTCCCCAACTCCTCCCCTCCGGGATGGGCGATGGGTGACTGGTTTGGAGAAGTCGGTTTTCCACCAGGCGACGCGGTCTTTCCAGAGGCGCTTCAATGTTTCCAAATGGCGGGCGCGTTCATCGGTGGTGGATTGCCAGCGTTGTTTCATGGCGGCAAGATATTGGTCGCGCAGGGCGGGCTGAGTGGCGGGCGGTTCAATTTCGTGGCGGAGCCACTGGTCGAGGGATTCAAGCACGATGAGGGATGTGGCCGGGCTGACGAGGCCGTATTTGCGGCCCAGCGCGAGCAATTCGTCTTCGAAGCGCTCGGCGTGCGGGGCCAACTGGTTCACGCGGGCAGCGGCCCACGCGGTGGCCAGGACGTTGCCTTCGCGGGCGTTCGCGGCGCGTAGTTCGAAGGACTCGCTCAGTGCGTCGGCGCCAAGTTCGATGGCCACGGAGGCTTCGGCGGCCGTCAGTTTGCCGAGCAGGGAAACGCGCCCTTGCACCGGCTGGCCCAAGCCTTGTATTTGCGCGATGCCAGTGCCCCGGAGGCCTTGGACGCGCGGCGGCGGGCTGATGATGAAGGCGCGCGCGGCGGGGATGTCCATGGTTTGCAGGTCCACCAGATTGCCGGCGCAGGCTTGGCGGAGCGATTCGCGGTCGGCCGTGGTTTGCGAGAGAATCGCGATGGGCTTGGCTCCGGCAAATGCGATGGGCGCGCCGGAGAGCGTGTCGTAGCCGTCGGTGAACAAGAGGATGGGGGATTCGCCCGGCGGCAGCGCGGCGGCGAGTGCGGCGAAATCGGTGCCGCCGTCATAGGGCAGTTTTTTCAGGGCCACAATCAGGCTGGCGGTGGTTTTGAATTCAACCGGCGGTTCGGGGGCGTCGCGGAAGACGGTCAGGGTGTAGGTGGTGCGCGCCGGGAAAGCGGCGAGCAAATTGTATTCTTGCTGGAGGTCGGCATTCGCACGACTGCCGGAGGCATCCCAGAGGATGTGGTAATGCTTCGCGGGTTTATCGGTGGTGGGCTGGGCCGCCGGCGCAAGCGCGGAGATGGCGAACCAGATGGAGCCGTCAGGTGATTTTTCCAGCGCGATGGTTTGGGGCGGCAACTTGGGCAAGGCCACCCAGATGTCAGAGGTCGGCGCTTCGTTGGTGGTGACGGATGTCACGCGCCAGAAATTTTCTGCTTGAGTGAAACGCTGATCGCCGAGGCCGCCAAGTTCGGGAGTGACGCCGGCTTCGTTGGCGACTTCGATGGCGACGGACAATTCCGCGATTGTTTCGCGCGGCATGGGCAGAAGGAGGGCGGCATCGCCCGTGGGCGCGCTGGCCAGCGGCGTGGTATAGGTGAGGCGAATGGTGCGGGCGCCTTGGGGCGGCAGGGGATAAATGCGTGTGCGGTATAGATTGCCTTTGATGTGTTCCACCAGTCCGGGGTCCACCCGCCGGCGGGTTTCTGTTTCGAAAGCCACGCGGGCTTTTTCTTTCTTCACCACCACGCCATCCACGAGAGCGCCGTTGATGTCCAGCGCGTAGGCGGAAACGGCCGCGCCGTCCGGCAGCGGGAACACCAAGTCGCCTTCCAGTATGCGCCGGTTCGGATTGTGGAACGTCATTGTGGTCGTCACGGTGGCGTAGAGTCCGCGCACGCTGGCTTCGATGGCCATCTTTTGCACCTGCATGGCGGTGGCGGATGGGTCGCTGAGTTCAATGGCCGGCGCGGGCCGCGGCGGAATAAAACCGGGGGGAATGAGTTGGGCGGACGATGTCCAAACGAGAAGCGAGAGGGACCAGATAAGGGCAAATATCTTTTTCATCGTGCGCACTCCTTATGAAATTTTAGATTCATTTTACACTCAACAGGATAATCGAACGTGGGGATGAAGCCAAGGAGAATTGGGGGTGAGCAGGGAGGGGGCGGGCGCGGCTTTCACGCATGTGTTTTTCGCGCGGGGGCGCGGGTGTTCAGGGCGACGGAGAGCAACAAGCCGATGGCGAAAATGAGGAGCGCGAACCAGCGGGAACGGCCGGATGGGAGGCCCGGATAGACCAGCCAAAAGGAGCCGAGAACCAGACCCAATATGCCCCGGGTGGTGAAGGCTTCCGCCTTGTCGAACAGCCAACTCACGATTCGCGCAAACAGGACAATGGCCAGTCCGGCACCGATGATAAGTGGGCCAAGGATGTGCCAGTCGAGGGCGGACACTCCCGCGAGAAGTGGTTGATATAAGTGAAAGTGAATCAACAAAAAGGCGGTGCTGAAGCCGGGAACGAGGCTGCCAAGGCCGAGGCCCAGGCCCGCCAACAACCAAATGCCGGCGTTCTGCGGCGGGGGCGCTCCACGCTGGCTCAGGTGCGGTTGCCAGAGGGCCAGACCCACGCAGAGGGCAAAGAAAAAGACGCCGGAGAGCCAACTGATGGCCGGGCCGCGCGCCTGACGCGCCTGTTGCCACACATCCGGCAAGGTGCCGGCCATGAAGCCCATGAACAGGAAGAGGAGAAGGACTTCATGGCGGGCATAGAGCGTGGCCAGCCCATGAACGCCGATGAGGACACCAACGCCGGCGGCCAGAAAAAATGGCCCGAAGCGCAACAGGTTGAGTTTGAAGTTTTTGAACGGGTTGGCCAGCGCGGCGGTCAGGGGACGGTAGAGGCCGAACAAGACGAGGAATGCGCTGCCGGAAAGTCCCGGCAGAAGGCCGGCCAAGCCGACAATCAGTCCCCGCAGCAAATGACGCAGCAGAGGCATGAGACCTCCTAGACGGCACCTCCGCCGGGCAGGTCGTGAATGATGGTGTCGCGGCACATGTTTTCGGAGAGATACGGATAATCCAGCGTGTAGTGCAGCCCGCGACTTTCGCGGCGGTGCATCGCCGAGCGGATAATCAGTTCCGCCACCGCGGCGATGTTGCGCAGTTCCAGCAGGTCGGAGGTCACCAGATAATCTTCATAGTAGGCGCGAATTTCGCGGCGCAAATTGCCGATGCGGCGCAAGGCGCGTGCGAGGCGGCGGCTGGTGCGTACAATGCCGACGTAGTCCCACATGACCGTGCGCACTTCGTTCCAGTTGTGCGTGACGACCACGGCTTCATCCGAAGGGACGGCATCGCCGATTTTCCAGGACGGGATTTCGACGTCGGAGCGGTGGGCTTGCCGGGCTTCCAGCATGTCACGCGCAGCGGCGTGGCCGCAGACGAGGGCTTCGAGCAGGGAGTTGCTGGCCAGACGATTGGCTCCGTGCAGGCCGGTGCAGGTGACTTCGCCGGCAGCATGCAGACCGGCCATGGCGGTGCGTCCGCGCACATCGGCGGCGACTCCGCCGCAGAAATAGTGTTCGGCGGGGACGACGGGGATGGGCTCGCGGGCCATGTCGAAACCGAACTCCTTGCAGGTGGCATAAATGTTTGGGAAGCGCTGCTGCAAAAATTCGGCGCTTTTGAATGAAATGTCGAGATACACGCAGGAATCGCCGCGGGTTTTCATTTCGTGGTCAATGGCGCGGGCCACGATGTCGCGGGGAGCGAGTTCCGCGCGCTCGTCGTAGCGTTTCATGAAGGCTTCGCCGGCGGCGTTGAGCAACTGGGCGCCTTCGCCGCGAACGGCTTCGCTAATCAGAAATGACTTGGCTTCCGGGTGGTACAGGCAGGTCGGGTGGAACTGCACAAATTCCATGTTGCGGATTTCCAAACCGGCGCGCCAGGCCATCGCAATGCCGTCGCCGGTGGCGATGTCCGGATTGCTGGTGTAGAGATAGACCTTTCCCGCGCCGCCGGTGGCCAGCAGGGTGTGAGCGGCGCGGACGGCGAGAATCTCGTTGGTGCTGCGGTCTATAAAGTAAGCGCCGATGCAGGCATCTTGTCCGGGAACCTTCAACCAGCCGGTGGTAATCAGGTCAATCGCCATGTGCTCTTCAAGAATGTTGATGGAGGGCAGTTCCCGGGCGCGGGCCGCCAGCACGCGGATGATTTCCGCCCCGGTGAAGTCGCCGCTGTGGAGAATGCGGCGGACGGAATGGCCGCCTTCGCGGCCCAGGTCATATTCGTCATCCGGTTCGCGCCCACTGCTGGTTTTACGTTCGAAGCGAACGCCCCACTTTTCGAGCGCGGCGATGCGATTCGCTCCGGCGGCGATGATTTCGCGGGCCACTTGCGGATTGGTCAGTCCGGCTCCGGCGACAATCGTGTCTTGCAGATGCGATTCAATGGTGTCGTCTTCGGCGATGGGTACGGCGATGCCCCCCTGGGCGTGGGAGGAGTTGCTTTCCGTCAGTTCGCGCTTGGCGCACAGCACCACCTGGCCATGAGGCGCCAACTCCATGGCGGCGGAAAGGCCCGCGAGTCCCGCGCCGATGATTAAGTAATCGCAATCGAGTACTTTCATGACGGTTTCAGCGTAGCATGTGGGCCGCGCATGAGCAAGGTTCGGTTCGTCCCAACGGAAATCTGACAAATATGGTGGACAGTCTCGGCGCGACACGGCAGACTTTCGATAGGATGAATCGCCTTGTCCAAGTTGTGGACCCCTTCGGTCAAACCGTCAGCAACCAGTACAGTCTGGCGGGGCAGCGGACAAAGATTGTTTATCCCGACGGAAAATCCCAGACGTTTGCTTGCGATGGCACGTCCCGGCTGACGAACGTGCAGGCGTCAGCTTTCGGGCTTTCGACCACAACGTATGCTTGCGACTCGCGTAACAATTTAACTGGCGCAAACCTGCCCGGCGGGCTGGCTGCCGCTTGTTCCTATGATGTGGCGAACCGCCCAGTCCTGTAATGGAGCCGATTAATCAAGGTGTTGCCGATTTATTATCAGGCATGTATGGACCTCCCCTCCGCTTCATCATCTCCTATTCAGGCTATAGGAATGTTTATTGGCGCATGGCAAGCATGGAATGAGGATCCCCGATGAAAATTAATCAATGGCAAGTATTAGGCATTGTTGTGCTGATTAGCGGGATCATGGCGCTTGTAACGGGCAGGGCCGGATTGACGTATTATGGGCGGATAGGGGGGGCGGCGCTCATGTTGCAGGTATTCTAATGATTATATATGGCGTATATTTGCTTTATCCGAAAAAAAGATAGGTTTTCCCAAATCAAGCAATCAACATGCAATCATTCATCATAAATATCTGCGCGTCCCCATCTGAAGCCCGCAGGGGGGGGCCGTAGGCGGCCAAGATCAACGCCAATGGCCAAACCAATTTCATGGTCTACAACGCATGGAACCAGTTGACCAATCGCGTGTTTGGAGCGGGAAACGCATCCAATTCTCTTTTGTCAAAAGTACTTCTTGGGTGGTGTTATGAAGAACTTCTGGTTATCGTGGATAAGCCTCTCTTTGATTTACGGGTTTCTCGTATGGCCTGCGCTTGATTCATCTGGCGCGATTATTTCAGCGGCGGGGTTGATTATGGTCATGCCTTTGGCGCTGGCCTTGCGCAAGCGCATTAGGAAAACAAAGTGGCAAACACTGGTTGCCTTGCTATTGATTCTGATTGTGCAATTCGCACTACTATTTTTGTTGCCATACGCGATGAGGCTCTGTTGTTAGCAGTGCCCAGATTCTTTTGCCCGTTGGTTTGAACTGGCTGCTTTCCCGTCTTGCGGCCGGGGTATGGTGCCCTTCCGTTCAGGCCCGGGCTGGGGTGACCCATCTATTTGCGGAATTATCCTCAGTTTCATATTAGCTGAAAAGTTGAGCGAAAAGATTGCAGGGGGGCGGCAAAAATGGCTAAATGAGCGATTGTATTTTCCAATGAAGGAGCATGAATGAAATCGAGCGTTCGTTTGGGTTTGATTGGCGTTGGCCTGATGGGGCTGATGCTGGCGGGGGGGTGTGGCCCGTCGGCAAACGATGGCGGACGACCGGCATATAAGCTGACGTACAGTGTGTTTTTCCCGCCGATGCACATTCAGGCGCAAACGGCCGTGGCATGGGCGGAGGAAATTGAAAAGCGCTCGGAGGGGCGGGTCAAGATTACGGTGCATTCGGGTGGCTCGCTGACCAAGGCGGATCAGTGCTGGCAGGGGGTCTTGAATGGCATTTCCGACATTGGCATGAGCTGTCTGGCCTATACGCCGGGCCGTTTCCCTCTGCTGGAGGCTCTTGATTTGCCTTTGGGTTGGCCGGATGGTTTGACCGCCACGCGCGTTGCCACCGCCATGGCGGCCAAGTACAACCCGGCGGAGTTGCAGGGTGCGAAAATCCTTTATATTCACGCGCATGGCCCCAGCATTCTGGCGACCAAGAAGCCGGTGCGCAATTTGGATGACTTGAAAAACATGAAAATCCGCGGCACCGGCCTTTCGGCGGGAATTGCCGCGGCGCTTGGCGCAACGGCCGTGGGCATGCCGCAGCCGGAAACGTATGACGCTCTGCAAAAAGGGGTGGTGGACGGCACACTTTGTCCGATTGAGACGCTGAAGGGCTGGAAGCAGGGCGAAGTCATCCATTATGTGACCGACACCAAGGTAATTGGCTATACCACGGCCATGTTTGTGGCAATGAATGCCAAGGCGTGGGATTCTCTACCGGCGGATTTGCAAGAGATTTTCACCGAGGTCAGCGCCGAATGGGTGGATAGGCACGGGGAGGCTTGGAATCAGGCGGATGAGGAGGGCGATGCGTTTGTCCGCAGCCTGAATCGCGAATTTGTGACGCTGGACGCCGGTCAGGAAGAGCAATGGAAGGCAAAAGTGGAGCCGCTCTTGCAGGCTTATCTCAAGCAAACCGAGGCCAAGGGGTTGCCCGGCGCTGAATTTCTGGCGGATATTCAAGCCGCGATTGCCGACGCGCCATGAAGATACTATCGGGAAGCAGCGCGCGCACCGGCTTGTTGCGCTGGCTGATACACGCCTTGGCGGTGGTGGGCAGTCTGGCCCTGCTGGCGCTGATTGTGGTGACAGTGGCGGATGTGATTGGCCGTCAGTTCGGCTGGCCGGTCAAGGGGGCTTATGATTTGGTGCGGGTGCTGGGGGCCGTTGCCACGGCGTGCGCGCTGCCGCTGACGAAGGCGGCGAAGGGGCACATTGCCATTGAATACTTTTTCCAGAAAATGCGCCGCCGCGGGCGTACCATCACCGATACGCTGATGCGGCTGGCCGTGCTGGCGCTCTTTGGCTTGCTGGCGTGGCAGTTCAGCGTGCAGGGATGGAGTTTTTACACCAGTGGAGAAGTGACGCCCACGCTCCACATGCCCATCTTCTGGGTGCCGTGGGTTGCGGCGGCGGCCTGCCTTGTCACGGTGGGCGTTACCCTTTGGCATTTGCTGCATCCCGGGCGGGCCATGATTCGTCTGCGTTGATATGAGTATGCTGCATATAGGTTTGTTGGGGATTGCGGTGCTGTTCGTGCTGCTGGCGGCGAGCATGCCGGTGGGGTTCGCCATGACCGTTGTGGGGGTGGTCGGGTTTGCCGCCGTCGTGAATGGGTCGGCGGCGCTGAACATGCTGGTGACCGATTACTACGACACGTTTTGCAATTATGGGCTGACGGTGATTCCGCTGTTTGTCTTCATGGGGCAGGTGGCGTTTCATACGGGCATCAGCAAAAAACTTTTTGCGGCGGCGCAATGCTGGTTCGGCTGGTTGCGCGGCGGGTTGGCGATGGCCACGGTTGGCGCGTGCGCGGCTTTTGGGGCCATTTGCGGCTCGGGGCCGGCCACTGCCGCCACCATGGCCGCCGTGGCGCTGCCGGAAATGAAGCGCTACCGCTACCATCCCGGCTTCGCCGCCGGCACGGTGGCCGCTGGCGGCAGTTTGGGCATGATGATTCCGCCCAGCGTGGTTTTCATTGTCTATGGCATCATGACGGAGCAGAGCATCGGCAAACTTTTCATTGCCGGTGTTGTGCCGGGGCTGATGATTGGCGTGTTGTTCATGCTTATCATCGGTTTGTTGTGCCGCGTGCGCCCGGCCCTTGCGCCGGCGGCGAGCAGCGTCTCGTGGGCGGCGCGCATCCGATCGCTGTCCGGCACGGTGGAGATGATTTTGCTGTTCGCGCTGGTGATGGGCGGCATGTTTGTCGGCTGGTTCACGCCGACGGAGGCGGCCGCTGTTGGCGCGGCGGGTGTCCTTGTGCTGACGGCTCTCTCCCGCAAGCTCAGCGTGCGTATGGTGACCATGGCGCTCTTCGAAACCTTGCGCACCTCCTGCATGGTGCTGGTGATTGTCGCCGGCGCGACGGTGTTCGGGCATTTTCTGCAAATCACCAATGTGCCGACGGAGCTGGCGACGTGGATGGCCAACCTGCCCTTGCCGGGGTGGGGGATTATGCTGGTGGTCATCGGCTTTTATCTGCTGGCCGGCGCGTTTCTTGATGCTCTCGCTTTGGTCATGCTGACCGTTCCCATCTTTTATCCGGTGATTTTGCAACTGGGGTATGACCCGATTTGGTTTGGTGTCATGATTGTGCTGGTCACTCAAATGGGCGTCATTTCGCCGCCGGTGGGCGTGAATGTCTATGTCGTCAGCGGCATGGACCGGACGGTGCCGATGCCCAGCGTTTTCAAGGGCGCGCTGCCGTTTTTGGCGGGACTTGTTCTGGCCGCGTTGTTGTTGCTGATTTTCCCGGAAATTGCCACCGCGCCCGCCAGTTGGGTGAAATAAAATGGAAAAGGAGACGCCATGACTCATTCCGTCCCCCACGAACACTTCCGAAAAATACTGTTTTGCACGGATTTTTCGGCCAATGCCGACCGCGCGTTTATTTTTGCGGTTAATGCCGCCCGCCGGCACACGGACGGCCAGTTGCATTTGCTGCACGTCATTCCGGAGCCGCCCGCCCAATTCTGGAAGGGCTACATTTATGAAGTGGATGAGGACGTGGACGCGCGCGCCAAGCGCGAAATTGATGAAAAGCTGGCGCAGACCTATCTGCCGCGCGTGCCCGAGGACGTGCAACTGACGATTGCCATGCGCATTGGTCAGGCCGGCCAGAAGATTCTGGAGTATGCCGCGGAGCAGGACATAGACCTCATTATTATCGGCCGCCAAGGGACCGGCACCGTCGGGAAAATATTCTTCGGCAACGTCAGCGAGCTTGTCGTGCGCAAGGCGCAATGTCCGGTCATGGTCATTCCGCCGCCGACAAAATAATCGCTCCGGCGTTTCGTTGCCGTCCCTTGCCGCCCGACGGCCTCACTCCCACTTGTGCTTGGGATATTTGCGCCGCAATTCCTGTTTGACGCGCGGATAGTGGTCGCGCCAAAACCCGGCGAGGTCTTTGGTGATTTGCACCGGCCGTTGACTGGGCGCGAGGATTTGAATGACCAGCGGGACACGGCCCTGCGCCAGCGTTGGCAATTTTTCCACCCCAAACAGTTCCTGAATGCGGGCGGCGACAAACGGCTCGGCGGCGTCGGCGTATTGCACTTTGACACTGCGCCCGTTGGCCAAGGTGACGCGCTCCGGCATGTGCTTTTCCACCAAGGCTTGCTGGGCCGACGATAGCAGCGCCTTGACCGTCGGCAACACTGGGCGGTCTTTAATCTCTTTGCAGGAGGCCGCTCCCAGGCAGATTTGTTGAATCAAGAGTTCGCGCGTGCTTTCGTCGTACACCGGCAACTGCCAATCCGGCCAGGCGCGGGCCAGGCCGTTGACGCGCGCCATCCATTGGTCCACGGCGCGATTCCATCCCTTCAGGGCGCATTCACCCGCCAGCACCTTTGCCGCCAGCAGGCGGGCCGCTTCTTCGGCGGGGGGCGTGCCGCGAAGTTGCGATTCCAGCACCAAGTCACGAAAGACGATTTCCCGCCGGGCCACCACGCGTTTGGCGTCCGCGTCCCAACTCACGGCGGAGCGCTCCGAAAAATCTTCCGGATACAATTCCCGCAACCACTCCTCTTGAATCGCGGTGGCTTGCGTCAGGAGCACATTGATTTCGCCATCGCCGCGGCCGATTTCATGGATTTCGTTCGCCACGAGCAGCGCGGCTTCATCCGCCACGGATTCGCGCGCCAGTTCTCCGCGCCGCTTATGCACCAGCTCGCAGCGCAACGTGCCGCGGTCCAGACGGCGCGCGACTTGGTCCGAGAAGCCGGTCAGCACGCATTTGGCAATGTCCGCGTCGTCGGGCGGCGAGGTTTCCAGCGGCAGGTTTTGGTTCGCGGCGATTCGCAGGAAATAGTCGCGCAGCGGGCCGACTTGACGCGCGGCCGCCGCGTGAATTCCCAGCCGGCGGCAACGATTCAGGTCAAAATTATTTTGCCGCGCATAATTCCATGCGCGCATGAGCACCAGCAAGTCGGAGTCGCCCCCGCCGAGCAGGTCGCGGCGTCGCTCCGCCGCTTCTTTGCCTGCGTTGCGCACCAAAATCGGCCGCCCCTGGGCGATGGCGGCGATTAAGGCAATTGCCCGAACCGCGCCGCGTTCGCCGGCGGCCAGCAGCATGCGGGCATAGCGCGGATGCAGCGGAAAGGACAGCATTCGTTGGCCCAGCGGGGTGGGGGCGCCGCTGGCATCCAGCGCGCCCAAATCGCGCAACAGCGTGAGGGCTTGTTCCATCGCGCGGGCTTCGGGTGGCTCCAGCCACGGGAAGGATTCCATATCGGTGACGCCGAGCGCTTTCAGGGTCAGGATCATTTCCGACGGGTCCACGCGCTTGATTTCAGGCAAATCGTGCGCGGCGCGTCCGGCGTGTTCATTTTCGGTCCACAGGCGGATGGCGTGGCCCGGCGCGGTGCGTCCGGCGCGGCCCGCGCGCTGGTCGGCCGATGCGCGCGAAATGTGCTCGATGTGGAGCGTGTTAATGCCCCGCCAGGGGTCGAAGCGCGCCACTCGCGCGAGGCCGACGTCAATCACCAGCCGGATGCCGTCAATGGTGAGGGAGGTTTCCGCGACGTTGGTGGCAACTACGATTTTCTTTTGGGCGTAGCGCGCCACGGCGGCATCTTGCTCCGTTGGCGGCAATTCGCCGTGCAGCGGCAAGAGCAGCGCGCCTTTGGCGGCGGGCGTGTGGCGCAAGGCTTCCAGCGTTCGCTGGATTTCATAGGCCCCCGGCATGAATATCAGGGTGTCGCCGGAAGTGTGTCCGTCGCGCGCGGCCCGTTCGTAGGCTTCTGTGGCGGCGTCCCATGGGGTGTCGCGGTCTGGATGCAGCGGACGCGCGAGGTGCTCAACGGTGACGGGATGGGTGCGTCCTTCCGAATGCAGATGGACGCACGGCTCCAGATAGGGCTGCAACAGGCGCGCGTCCAGCGTGGCCGACATGACCACCAGCAGCAAATCGGGGCGCGCGGTTTGTTGCAGTTGAACCGCGCGCGCCAGCGTGACATCGCCATAGACGTGGCGCTCATGGAATTCATCAAAGATGATGGCCGAGACGTCCGCGAGGGTGGGGTCCGAAAGCATCTGGCGCAGCAGAATGCCTTCGGTTTCAAAATGGATGCGGGTTTTCGGGCCGCAAACGGACTCAAAGCGGATTTGATAGCCGACTTCATCCCCCAGGGTCACGCCGCGTTCTTCGGCGACTCGTTTGGCCAGCAGGCGGGTGGCCAGGCGGCGCGGTTGAAGGACCACAGCTTTGCCCGTGCCCAGTGCGCCCAGGTCCAGGAGCATTTGCGGCACCTGGGTGGATTTGCCGGAGCCGGTCGGAGCCGTCAGAATGATTCGCCGCGTGCGACGCACCGCGCGCGCCAAGTCGTCTTGGATGTCAACAATTGGCAACATAAGAATTCTGGCGAAAAGCCCGTGCCAGTTCTGCGTCCGGTTGCGCGTTTGCGGTTACTGTTCCGCGAGGGCTTGCGCGGCGGTGGCCACATCGCAAGGGGTGGAGACGGCGGGGGCGGGGGCGAGACGGATGGTGAGCGTATTCTCCAAAACGGTGCCGGGGGCGAGAGGGGCTTCGGGGCTGAGCGTTTCTATTTCGGAATAGCCGAGGCCGCTGTTGGAGTAGACTTCGACCACGCAGCCGCCGTCGGGGTAGGCACCGGTGGCGGCGGTGACGGCGGTTTCGACGATGAGGGTTTCATCCTTGGTGGCGGCTATCCAGGCGCGGGGGGAGTCGGAACCCAGCTTGGTTTCGGCGCCGGGGCGGACGGTGTAAATGGCGGCGGCGTCGCATTTTTTTACGCTGCCGCGCGGGGGCTTGCCGCCCATCAGGGTTTTCAGGCCCTTGGGGAAGCGCGATTGAGGGTCGGTGGGCAGGATGATTTGTTGGGCGTTGGCAATTTGGCTGACGTTCCAGAGCACAACGGGGATGTCGGAGGGGGCGGTGCGTTCAAGGCGCTGGTGGATGGTTAATTCTTCGGATTGGGGGCGCAGGCGAAAGAGGCGGGAGGCGACCATGTTGAGGGGCGGGCCGTAGGCGCGGGTGAGGCGCGCGCATTGGGCGTCGTCGGCATCTATCCAGGCCGAGCATTGCCAAGGGCCGTCGGCGAGGACGGGGGGCGGGGGCCAGTCGCTTTTATTTTCGGAGAGGGCGGGCCAGCGGGCTTGGGCGACGGGCCAGAGCCAGTCGCCGCCGATGTTGAAGAAGGGTTCTTCGGCGGTG
>Ga0255347_1001161_pt1 | contig 44628 bp, 39 predicted proteins | sample wastewater_treat_2_FD_192479 | JGI IMG/M metagenome (GOLD analysis project Ga0255347, IMG submission 192479) | Wastewater microbial communities from Lulu Island WWTP, Vancouver, Canada - plant24 | ecosystem: Engineered > WWTP > Wastewater > Unclassified | place: Canada: Vancouver, British... | reverse complement strand
TATTGTAGCACCTCCTACTCATATATATTTCAACAACAACGGCTATACTGTCGATAATGTTTCCGAAACCGTTAAGGTTAACGGCACTAGTTACACTTCTACCAACGATTACCGCAACGTGGGCAACAAAACTTACGCCCTTCGCTACAAGGGTACTAATTGGGTTTCTGCCTGGAAATACGAGTACATCAGCGATGGCGACAACACTCATATGATGATTACATCTCGCGGTGTTGCACCATCTGTAACCATCACCAATATCGCCAACGAAGCCTTTTGGAGTAGCGGCAATGAGAACGATGTTGTTCGTTATTTCCCCGCTAGTGGTTATAAAAACGATTCAGGTACACTCTACAACTTTGGCAATCTCGGCTACTTCTGGTCGTCGTCGCTGGATAGCAACACCCACGCGTGGAGCATGTCCTTTGGCAGCAGCACCGCGATGTCGGGCAGCAACACTTATCGCGGAAACAGCTTGTCTGTGCGCTTGTTTGTCAATGACGCACCTACACCGCCGACTCCGACCCCGCTCAGTTATGTTGCTGAGTATAATGCCAATCCTGCAGGGACAGGCTTTGTGACGAACCCGACTGCCTGCAATGTTAGCGGTTACTTCAATTGGAGTAATGCAGTTATGCGATTTAACACCAACAAGAGCATTCCCGGTTACCACTTACCGAACTTAAAAGAGTGGAGGGGTATCGTGCCAGAATATGATTATAATAACGACATTTTGTACATTGATTTCCATGGGTCGTCGCCTTATGACAATGTTTCTGAAACCGTTGAAGTTCAGGGGCAGTCCATCACTATGACCAGCGATTATCGCAATACCGGAAGCCCAGGCAATCCGGCTCCCTCTTACGCCCTTCGCTACAAAGGTACTAATTGGGTCTCTGCCTGGAAATACGAGTACATCAGCGATGGCAACAACACTCATATGAAGATTACGTCTCGCGGTGTTGCATCATCCGTAACCATCTCGCAAGTTGCAGATCCGACATTCTGGAGTAGCGGTCAGGAAAACGACGTTATTCGTTATTTCCCCGCTAGTGGCTTTGAATCTTCTTCGGGTTCGCCCTACGATGTGGGCTGTAACGGGATATTTTGGTCGTCAACAGAAAACTATCACAGTGAAGCGTGGAACCTGGCCTTCGTTGTCAACGGCACGTACATGGCCAACGATCCAATAAAAACCACCAAACATACAGTTCGCTTGTTCATGGGAGAACCGACTTTGACCCCGCTCAATTATGTTGCAGATTACAATGTGAATCCTGCCGGTGACGGCTTTGTGACGTTTGCAACTACTTGTGATGTGAGTGGTTACTTTACATACAACCAGGCAACTACTCAATTCATCACAAAAATCATTGATGGTATAAGCTATCACTTACCGAGCAATACAGAATGGTTTGGTATCATTCCACAATATGTTAACAACATCAGTTATATTAGTTTTAACAGTACACCTCCTTATGATGGTATTACTGAAAACGTCAGTGTTCATGGTCATAACATTACTATGACCAGCGATTTTAGAAATCCCGGAAACCATGTTTCTTATGCACTTCGTTACAAGGGGACCAAGTGGGTTTCTGCCTGGAAATATGAGTTTGTCAATAGCCTCAATTATACTCATATTAGGGTTTCTTGTCGTAATGTTGCACCATCCGTCACCATTGATACTATCACTGAAAACAACGGTGCCTTTTGGAATACCGATACCGAGAACGACGTTATTCGTTATTTCCCGGCTAGTGGCTTTGTATCTTCAGGTTCCACCCGACAGGTGGGGACGATTGGCCACTTTTGGTCGTCCACGAATAACGACACCGTTAGTGCGTGGTCCATCCGCTTCAACAATTCCTACGCTAACTCAAATTTATACTATGGTAAGGCCGACGGGTTTACGATTCGTCTGTTCGCCCCGGGAAATTAATTGCCTGATTTGTACGGAATAAATTGATAATGCCCCCTGAAAGTATCGCGCTTTCAGGGGGCATGTCAATTTAATGTAAATCTATTGTTCAGTAATAAGTTACTTCGCCTTTTCCTTTGCAAGTCCATCCCAAACCACTGCCGAAAGTGCAGCACCCACAAAAGGACCTACGATGAAAATCCAGAGATCCTTCAGTGCCTGGCCGCCTTCGAATACTGCCGGAGCAATACTACGGGCAGGATTTACCGATGTTCCTGTAATTGGAATCAGAACAATGTGAATGAGCACAAGTGTCAAACCGATGGCCAGGCCTGCAAGAGCGGGATTGCCTTTCTTTGAATCAGTAACACCGAGAACTACTAAAACGAAGATAAATGTACCCACCATCTCGGCAATAAGCGCTGATCCGACCGAGGCTGAATTTGAAACAGCATTTGCTCCTGTTGTTGTGGCATACATGGCTGCATCCTTGTCTCCTGTCTGTACAAGTGCAAAAATGAGAACCGAACCTATAAATGCACCGATAACCTGAGCAAGCATATATTTCAGGCCTTCGCCTGTTTTCATTCTACCGGTAAGCATAACACCGAGGGTAATGGCAGGGTTTATATGGCACCCCGAAATAGAGCCGATGGCATAAGCCATTGCCACAACTGAAAGACCGAATGCGAAGGAAACAGTCAAAACCTGTGCAGTGGTGCCTACGCCGCCATTGAAGACTGCGCTACCACAACCTAGAAGAACAAGCACCATCGTGCCTATTACTTCAGCAAAATACTTCTTCATAGATGATTATTTAAGATTATTAAAAAGTTCGTTTTTAACATTCGATGCTTCATAGACCTCGTCCACGGCCAGGTCAGGTCCCATAGAGGCTGTGACGGCAAGGTAATCGCAACGTTCATTGTCAGGATGCCCGGAGTGGCCTTTAATCCACACAAAACTCACCTTGTGCTCTCTATAAACTTTCAGGAAACGGATCCAAAGATCGGGATTGGCCTTTTTTAGAAAATTTTTCTTTTCCCAGTTGAATACCGAACCATTCTCCACAGCGTTAACTACGTATGAGGAATCACTCCAAACAGTGACTGCGGCATCTGACCACTTGATAGCCTCCAGGCCGATAATGACAGCCAAAAGTTCCATACGATTGTTGGTAGTGAGACGGTACCCCGCCGAAAATTCCTTCTCATAATTTCCGCAACGCATCACTACACCATATCCCCCGGGGCCGGGATTGCCTCTGCAGGCTCCATCCGTATATATTTGTATGGGTGCTCTTTTTGCCATCAGTTATTCCGGCAATATCGTGCGTTCGTGCTTAGGCCCCTCAAAATGTTTTATTTCCAGAGGGTTGGCACTCATCTCATCATAGTTGTCCCGATTGTTGCAGATATCTATGGCCGTATATATTGCCGAAATCATCGGTCCCGGATTTGCCATGGACTTACCGGCAATTTCAAATGCCGTACCATGATCGGGGGATGTCCTGACAATCGGCAGCCCCGCCGTAAAGTTTACTCCCTTATCGAATGCAAGCGCCTTGAAAGGGATGAGTCCCTGGTCATGATACATAGCCAGAACAGCATCGAATTTGTACTGCGTATTTGTTGCGAAAAATCCATCCGGAGAATAGGGACCGAAGGCAAGTATATTCTCTACATTGGACTCCCTTATTGCAGGGATAATGGTATCAATCTCCTCAGTACCCAGCGAACCTCCGTCACCTGCATGGGGATTGAGTCCCAGAACAGCTATTTTCGGCCTCACTACACCAAAATCCCTTATGAGAGAGTGGTTCATAAGACGGATCTTGCTCATAAGAACCTCTTTTGTAATTGCAGAGCTGACCTTCGATAGAGGAAGGTGGTTGGTAACTACTCCTACCCTTAAGTTATCGGCACATAAAAACATCAGACCATCTTCAACGCCAAATTCGTTTATCAGGTACTCCGTATGGCCGGGGAAGGAGAATTCCGTCTGTGCTATCGTATGTTTACTGAAGGGAGCTGTGACTATGGCGTCAAGGAAATTTGCTTTTACATCGGCTACGGCAGCCTTAAGAGCTATAATGGCAGCTCTGGCTCCATCAAATGTAGGCTGACCTACATCTACGGCCAATGAATCCGGCACGGCATTGACTATATTGACATGTTTTGGACGTGCTTCCGAAGCACTGTTGATTATATTTGTAGTAATCTGTTCGGTTTCCGGGACAAGTTTTCGGTACATACCGAAAGTGCGTGAACAACCGTATACAACGGGAACGCACATGTCGAGCATCCTTGCATCTGAAAGGGCTTTGATGATCACCTCGTAACCGATGCCGTTACTGTCTCCTTGGGTAATCCCCACTACTATTTTTCTACTCATAGGTTTCTAAAATTTCCGCAAGTTACTAAAAAGCACGGAAATTTGACGCATAATTAATGTATATTTGCAGTTGTGAACAATTTTCTGGAAAGTGACATAAAGTTCCTGCAGGGTGTCGGACCTAAGAGGGCTGCGTTGCTGCAAAAAGAGTTGGGCATTTCCACTTTTAGGGATATGCTCTATACCTTTCCATTCAGATATATTGACCGTACAAGATTTTATTCCATAAGGGAAATTGACAGCAGCAGTGCTTATATTCAGCTTAGAGGCAGCATCAGGGATATCCGCACAGTCGGCGAAGGGCGTGCCAAACGTCTGATAGCTTACCTGTACGATGGGACGGGTACTATCGAACTTGTTTTCTTTCAGGGGATTAAATGGATCTCCGGCAGACTCAAAATAGGAGCAGAATATATAGTATTCGGCAAGCCCTCCATATTCAACCAGACCTATAATATGGTTCACCCCGAAATAGACCCGGCCACCGAGGATAAACTCGCGATGGTTGGAACCCTTATTGGTGTCTATTCAAGTACTGAGAGGCTGCGAAGTGCCGGTATAGGCAACAAGGTCTTCGCCAAGCTCCAGTACAATCTCATTAACCAGGTGATTGAGAGCATTGAAGAGACCCTTCCACGCTCTATGCTGCTACGCAAACGCTTCATATCTCTGCGTCAGGCGCTGGTCAACATACATTTCCCTACCGACCTTCAGATACTCGACAAAGCAAAAGAGAGGCTCAAGTTTGAGGAGCTCTTCTACCTACAGTTAACGCTCCTAAAGCAGAAAAACATACGGATGCGCGGCTCCACCGGAATCCTGTTCAACCACATAGGAGATGCTTTTAATAACACTTATGAGCATCTCCCCTTCTCTCTGACCGAAGCCCAAAAGAGAGTTATCAAGGAGATCCGCGCTGATGTGGTTTCCGGAAGCCAGATGAATCGCCTCCTGCAGGGAGATGTAGGCAGCGGAAAAACTCTCGTGGCACTATTCAGTGCACTGATGGCGGTGGACAATGGGTACCAAGCCTGCATAATGGCACCAACGGAGGTACTTGCTTCACAACATTATCATGGGACCCTGAGATTCCTGGAGCATAGCGGAGTCAAAACCGCACTCCTCACAGGCTCCACAAAGACTAAAGAACGCCGTGCAATCCACGCAGGACTTGAAGATGGCTCCATCCACATAATATTCGGCACCCATGCGCTCATTGAAGAAAATGTACGGTTTCTCAACCTCGGATTGGCGGTTATTGATGAACAGCACCGCTTCGGCGTAGAGCAGAGGTCGAGGCTCTGGACAAAGTCGAATATGCCGCCCCACATATTGGTAATGACCGCAACCCCTATCCCGAGGACCCTCGCAATGACTCTATGGGGGGATCTGGACGTATCGGTGATAGATGAGTTACCTCCGGGCAGAAAGCCGATCCAAACTATCCACTGGGGAGAAAACTCCCGTCCCCGCCTGCACGAATTCATGAAGAGTGAGATCAAATCGGGACGCCAGGTATTTGTAGTTTATCCTCTTATTAAGGAGTCGGAGAAAATGGATTACAAAAACCTTGAAGAGGGCTACGAGGCTATTGTCCGGGCATTCCCTCCTCCCGAATACCGTACTGCCGTAGTTCATGGCCAGCAGAAACCGGAAAATAAAGCCTTCGATATGGAGCTTTTCGTGAGTGGAAAAGCCCATATCTTGGTTTCCACCTCTGTCATTGAAGTTGGAGTGGATGTGCCGAATGCTTCAGTAATGGTAATTGAAAGTGCCGAAAGATTCGGACTATCTCAACTCCACCAACTCAGGGGCAGAGTCGGACGGGGTGCAGAGAAATCTTACTGCATACTGATGACCGGCTACAAACTCAGCAACGAATCTCGCCAAAGGATAGAGATGATGTGTCAGACAACCGACGGATTTGAACTTGCGGAAGCTGACCTCAGAATGAGAGGACCGGGCGATTTTGAGGGGACAAGACAGAGCGGACTTGCATTGAACCTCCGCATTGCCAACCTCGGCAGGGACTCTGCCTTTCTCGAAGATGCGCGCAGAGAGGCCTCAGAGATTTTGGATAATGACCCTCTGCTGTCGAGTAGAGAGAATGCCCTCCTATCCCAAGTCCTGCAAGATTTAAAAATAGAAATAAAAGATTATTCCAATATAAGTTGAAAAGAAAAAAATGAAATTAATCGGTGCACATGTCAGCAGTAGCGGAGGAGTGGAAAATGCTCCTCTCAATGCAGCTGCAATAGGGGCAAATGCTTTCGCCCTATTTACAAAAAATCAGCGTCAGTGGGTCAGCGCTCCGCTTTCAGAGCAGAGCATCCGACTTTTTAAAGAAAACTGCATCCAACATGGATTTATTCCGGATTCAATACTCCCCCACGACAGTTATTTGATAAATCTGGGACATCCGACATCTGAAGGACTGGGCAAATCAAGGGCGGCATTTCTAGACGAGATGCAGCGTTGCGAACAACTCGGACTCAACCGTCTCAATTTCCATCCGGGAAGCCATCTCAACGAGATCTCCCTAAGCGAATGCCTGAGACGTGTTGCAGAATCCATAAATATGGCCCTGGACAAAACATCAGGTGTCTGTGCAGTCATTGAAAATACTGCCGGACAAGGCTCAAACGTAGGTTTCCAATTTGAGCATCTTGCCGAAATCATCTATCAGGTTGAAGATAAATCGAGAGTAGGGGTCTGTATTGATACCTGCCACTCTTTTGTTGCCGGTTATGATGTTCGGAGCGGAGAGAACGAAAGTGACCTTTTTGCAGGGGGCGAGGATACTTTTGGCAAAGTAATAGAAGAGCTGGACAGGATTGTAGGTCTGCAATATCTCAAGGGAATGCACCTCAACGATGCAAAAAAACCGCTTGGTTCCAGGGTTGATCGCCACGAAACTCTTGGTAATGGGTTTATCGGCAAAGGCACCTTCATCAGAATAATGAGGGATGCCCGATTTAACGGCATCCCCCTGATTCTTGAAACTCCCGAGCCTGAAATATGGGATCAGGAGATTGCCTGGCTGCGCAGTATGTCAGTATAGATAGGAGAATAATCTTGTCGGCGAAGCCAGGGCTCAAACCCCGCTTCACGAATGGCCCTATCCATCTCTTCCGCAGTTATGGTATTGGATATACCCGCTGCGGAGACTACGTTTTCTTCAATCATTATCGAGCCCATATCATCCGCTCCGTAATGGAGCGACTTTAGGCCTGTTTCCATACCCACGGTGAGCCATGAGGCCTGGATATGGCTGATATTGTGCAGGACAAGCCTGGAAATTGCCATCGTGCGGAGGAATTCCTCTTCTTCGCTCCAACCACACTCTACACGTGGCAGTTGCAAGCCTCTTTCCCCCATCATTACAGCTAACCGGGTCCCTTTCAGTTGCATAGGCCAGCTAATGAAAGCACGGAATCCGGGAGTGCCTTCAGGCCTGCGGCTCTGCAAATCCCGGATAGTGAAGAGATGTACCATCCTCTCCTCCATACTCTCTATATGGCCATATACCATTGTTGCAGTAGTGCCTATTCCCATTTTGTGGACAACTTCCATCACCCTGCACCACTCTTTCGCAGTAGGTTTACCCGGAGAAATGACCTTGCGGACTCTATCCGAAAGTATTTCAGCCCCCGCACCGGGGAGTGTGTCCAGTCCCGCCTCATGCAGACGGCGTAGCGTCTCCTCAATGCTTATCCCGCTAATGCGGGAAATGAAGGCAATCTCAGGAGGCCCCAGAGCATTGAGTTTAAGCGAAGGCTCCATACTCTTGAGTTCGCGAAATAAATTTTCGTAATAAACTATATCCAATTCGGGGTGCAAACCACCTTGAAGCAGAAGTTGATCACCCCCAAGACGACGCATCTCAGCGATTTTGCTCCTGTACTGATCAATAGTAGTAATGAATATTTTCTCCTTTTCGACCGGTTTGCAATGAAAGTTACAGAAACGACAACCGCTGATGCAGGCATTTGTGATATTGACATTGCGGTCAATTTGCCAGCTTACCCGTTTTTGCGGGATATGGCTGTACCTTGCGGCATCAGCCATACTCCGCAACTCTTCCAACGGTGCATCTAAATAGAGCGACAGCGCTTCTGAAAAAGAGAGTTCTTTCATTGCATAGCGACCTGAATACTATCGTATAGGATCGACAGGAATACCGGGAAGCGGCTTGAAGCCCTTAAGTTCCTCTTTAAGAACCTCTATTGCCTTATCAAGCTGCGCATCTTTACCGAGATAATCCTCAAAAGGATTGATATCTACCACTATATCGGGATCCACTCCATATCCCTCAATGATCCAATCCCCCGTCTCTGAGGAGTAGGATGTGAAGAAGGGCGTACGCATATCCTGGCCATCTATAAAGGGCTTAGAGCCTGAAATACCTACAATGCCTCCCCAGGAACGCATACCTATCACTTTTCCAAGTCCGAGTGTTTTGAATCCATACGGGAAAAGGTCGCCATCAGATGATGAATATTTATCAATCAGACAAACTTTCGGGCCATAATGGGCCTCGTTGGGGATAGTATTGGGCTCTCCACCATTACGGGACATACTCATCCTGTAAACTACTCTTTGTAGACGTTCCAAAATCATAGGGGATACATTTCCGCCACCATTCATACGGTCATCTATTATTAGTGCCTTCTTGTCAAGCTGGGTGTAAAAGAGCTTGGTAAACATATCCAGACCTGAGGTTCCCATGTCGGGGATATGGATATAACCGATATCGCCGTTTGAGGCCTTTTCAACTTTTTCTATGTTCTTCTGTACCCATTCGTAATAAGCCAATCTGCTTTCATCTGAAATGGTCTTTACATAAATTGTGCGGGATTGAGTGCCTTTGGCATCAGGCGAGACGAGAAGTGATACCACTTTCTCTGCCTTGCCGACAAGTGCCTGATAAATATTTGTCAAATCTCTGCAGGGAATGCCATTTACTGCAAGTACATATTCGCCCACTTTGGCATCGCTCTCTGAAAGAGGACTACGCAAAGCCTCATCCCAGTTGGCACCTTTGAAAATTTTGACAATCTTGAAGGCACCGGACTTGTCTTTGGCAAACTCTGCTCCGAGAAGTCCCATCTTGATACGAGGCAACTCAGGCACGTCACCGGAATTGATGTAGGCGTGGCCCACATTGAGCTCTCCTATCATTTCTCCGATTATGTAACTCAGATCATGGCGATGTTTAACGTGAGGAAGGAGTTGTGCATATTTGCTGTGAATCTTCTGCCAATCCACACCGTGCATATTCTCTACATAGAACCCATCTCTCGTAATACGCCAGCTTTCATCAAAGATCTGTCTCCACTCGGCCTGACGGTCAATGATAATCTCCATATCGGAAGTGGGAACAGGATCACCGGGCTTGCCCGGGCCGGCACTATTTATGACAAAGAGTTTGCCTGCATCCCTTACGAGAACTTTCTTGAGATCCGGAGTATAACTTAGTGGTGTGCCCTGAAATGCATCGCCGGATTTCATGGTTTTAAGATCCAAGCTCTTCACTCCGGACGAACCGGCTCTTGCCATGGAACCTCCCATACCGCTATAAGAAATATAATAGAGTTTCCCTCCATCAGCAAAGAGTAAATTGTACCCGCCTGCGGGTAGCGGCAGTGATGATATACGCTCATAGAGACCGTCAGTATCAACTTTTACCGTCGCAGGACTCTTGCTCTCTTTTTTGTCGGAAGGCTTTTCGGTCGGAGTAGAAGACCCGGCAGCCGTGTATTCGTCAGATTTTACCGCAGCAGGATTAGGGGTATCCTTTGCAAGAGGAAGGACAAATATATAGTCATTGACAGCATAGGTAGCATTCCACTCCACCCTCGAATAGGTTGAACGGAAGTTTCTGGAAGAGGTAAAGAAGAGATATTTTCCATCCTTGGAAAATACCGGAGAAGATGAATTGTACCATTTATCCGTCACCTGGAATGATTTACCGGTAGCAACCTCGTAGAGGAATAAAGCACTGACTTGGTTGGGGAGCAAGGTGACATAAGCCGCCCAGCTGCCATCATCGGTAAGAGTAAATGAACGAATGCCGCCGTGTGTGCCGACAAGAATACGCTTGAGTGCACCTGTAGAGAGATCCAACTCATATTTGTCCATCTTGTCCGAATTGAAGTAAAGTTTTTTGGAGTCCGGAGACCACTGAAGTCCTGTAAGATAGCCGGAGCTAAATGATGTCATTTTCCTTGCGGCAGAGATGTCAGAAGCAGGAGCAGTATATACCTGATATTCACCCTCTGCATCGGAAAGGTATGCGATGGTACTACCGTCAGGCGACCAGACCACATTGCGTTCATGAGAGCCGGGGGAACGGGTTATGTTGTAGGTAACTCCCTGCTTCGCGGGGAGTGAAAAGATGTCGCCCCGTGCAGTCACCAGCACTCTTTCACCATCAGGAGAGAGAGCGTATGAACTCATCCTTTTCGATGCGTCACCAAGCTCGGTTCTCCCCCAAATGTTGTCGCTGGCAAGGCTAATGTTCACCTTGCCATAGCTGCGATCTTTTACGGAAAATTTGTAGATATACCCCCCGTTTTCGAAGACGATATAATCAGTCGATGCCGAAGGAAATTTAACATCATACTCAGTAAAGTCGGTTACCTTTTCCGTCTTTTTTGTCTTCGTATTGTATACGAACATATTCATTGTCCTATCCCGGTCTGAGAGGTAGAATATTTCGTCACCGATCCACATCGGAAAGATATCCTGATTAGGATTATCGGTTATTTTCTCCAGGGAGGTGGTACCTACTTTATGGATCCATATATCATCCGCCTGACCACCTTTATAATATTTCCAGGTACGGAATTCGCGGAACATCCTGTTCATCGCCATATATTTGCCGTCAGGCGAGAAAGAGCAGAATCCACCCTCCGTGGTAGGTATCTGTTCAGGTATTCCACCGGCAACGGAGACCTTGTAAAGACGCCCTCTAAGGCCGGAAAATGTATACCATCTGGTACGGAAAACAATCTGCTTACCATCGGGTGTCCAGGTCATCACTATGTTGTTGGGACCCATACGGTCGCCCATATCATCACGATCCAGAGTAGGTGTCCAGGTAAGTCTGACCGGCTCTCCACCCTCTATGGGCATTGAATAAACCTCGGTATTGCCATCGTACTGGCCCGTGAATACAATTGTTTTGCCATCGGGAGAAATTCTGGGAAATACCTCATACCCGACATGTGAGGTGAGTCTGGTAGCAGCGCCTCCATCAGCATCCACGCTGTAAAGGTCACCGGCATAACTGAATACGATCTTACCGCCTCCTATTATTGGAAAACGCAGCAGACGGGCCTCATTTTCTGACGCGGATAATAAAAGCGGAAGCGCCAGAATTAATAATGACAACAGTTGTTTTTTCATAAAATATGATATTTAAAATAGTTTAAAGAATATTAAGCGACTGTTCTTTGATCTTTTCCAATTCATCTTTCATCTTCACCACAATCTTCTGTATCCCGGCATGATTGGCCTTTGAGCCTATGGTATTGATCTCGCGTCCCATCTCCTGAGCGATGAATCCCAGTTTGCGCCCGGGATACTCCTCATCCTTTAGAGTAGCTCTAAAAAAGCTGCAATGCTGGCGAAGGCGCACCTTTTCCTCATTGATATCGAGTTTTTCAATATAAAAGACCATCTCCTGCTCCAGGCGCTCCTGATCAGGTTGCAGCGATATTTCCTCAATACGACTGAGGAGGCGCTGCCTTATAGTCTCTATCCTCTCCTGTTCAAACTGTTCGACCTCATCCAAACACTCTTCAATAATGGAGACTCTTGAGAGTACATCTTCGCGCAATACCTCCCCTTCCCTAAGGCGAAAATTATCAAGAGCATCGGCAGCCTCACATATTGCCTTGAAAAGCTCTTCCCAATCCTCTTCCGTAAGTTCCGTGGCTTTGGACTCCACTACATCCGGCATCTTTAGTAGTGCCGGCAGCAAATCCTCCCTATCAAGATCTGCCATAGGGCTATCGTCAAGTATCAAACATAATTGATTGTAATAACCCAAAAGTATTTGGCCGTTTATATACCGGGCTGCATTCTCCCCACTTTGCTCCACACTGGCAAACAGATCTATGTTGCCACGGTTAAGACGCTGTATGAGATAATTACGCACCGAAATCTCCTTCTCGCGAGGTATCAACTGCGTTTTCAGGGTAATGTCGGCATTCTTGCCATTAAGAGAGCGGATTTCGATCAAATATTTGTCTTCTAAGATCAGGCATTCCGCCTTGCCGTAACCTGTCATTGAACGTGTCATACTACAAGTGGTGTAAAATATACCAAAGTAAGCGTTTTTTTCTTATTTTTGCAAGTCGGTTAACAGGACAACCGTCCCTATATTTATTGGCACTATGGAAGAAATTGTTAAAAATGAGGCGCCCGAGCGCAACCTGAATTTTATTGAAGAGATCATCGAAGCTGACCTGGCCAGTGGTAAACATAAATCAATTATTACCCGCTTCCCGCCTGAACCCAACGGATACCTTCATATTGGCCATGCCAAGAGCATCTGTCTCAACTTCGGACTGGCTCTAAAATATGGTGGACGCACAAACCTCCGTTTTGACGATACCAACCCTGTAAAGGAGGATGTGGAGTATGTTGATTCCATAAAGGAGGATATCAAATGGCTTGGGTTTGAATGGGCAAACGAATTTTATGCTTCCGATTATTTCGAACAACTCTATCAATGGGCAATCCTCCTGATCAAAAAGGGTCTCGCTTATGTTGATGACCAGACACAGGAAGAAATTCGCATAACCCGCGGTACAATCAGTACCCCTGGAGTGGATAGCCCATGGCGCAACCGCTCCGTAGAGGAAAACATCCGGCTTTTCCAAGAAATGAGGGAGGGCAAATATGCCGAAGGAGACAAGGTCCTTCGTGCAAAAATTGACATGTCACATCCAAACATGCTTATGCGCGACCCTCTGATGTACCGTATAATACATGCATCACATCACCGCACCGGAGACCAGTGGTGCATCTATCCCATGTATGACTACGCACATGGTCAATGTGACTCCATAGAAAGAATAACCCATTCCATTTGCACTCTGGAATTTGACGTACACAGACCTCTCTACGACTGGTTTATCGAGAACTTGGAGATTTTCCCTTCCCGCCAGTACGAATTTGCCCGCCTCAATCTCACCTATACCGTAATGAGCAAGCGCAGACTTCTCGAACTGGTACGCAACAACATTGTGGAGGGTTGGGATGACCCCCGCATGCCAACAATATGCGGCCTCCGTAGAAGAGGCTACACTCCTGAGAGCATCCGTCTGTTTGCTGATAAAGTTGGGGTAGCCAAACGTGACAACGTCATAGATCTGTCACTTCTCGAGTGGTGCCTCAGGGATGACCTCAATCGCCGTTCCAACCGCTATATGGCAGTGATCAACCCCATCAAACTGGTTATTGACAATTGGGATGAAGGCAAAGTGGAATATTTTGAAGCTCCCTTGAATCCGGAATATCCTGACGGTCCCAAACGCAGGGTAGCATTCACGAAAGAATTGTATATCGAAAGCGAAGACTTTATGGAGGAGGCTCCAAAGAAGTACCACCGCCTAAAACCTGACGGTGAGGTACGCCTCAAGTATTCCTATATCGTAAAATGTGTGGACTACATTAAAAACGAAGCCGGAGAAGTAGTTGAAATTCATTGCACCTACGACCCTGCCAGCAAACCGGGGGCAGGTCCATGGCGTTCCGTTAAGGGGACAATCCACTGGGCTTCGGTTACCCATTCGGAAAAGATTACCGTCAACCTTTTCGACAAACTTTTCACCGAAGAGCAGATGGGCTCCATTCCCGAAGGGAAGGACTACAGAGATTACATCAACCCCGACTCTTTGATAGTGAAAGAGGCATTTGCCGAACCTGACCTTCTTAAAGATGACTCAGGTATGGCAGTCCAGTTTGAACGTATGGGATATTTCATCAAAGATCCCGTAAACGGGGGCTACAACAAAGCCACCGGGCTCAAGGACTCCTTTAAATTGTAGAATATTTACGGATGATTTCCACCGTGGAATCACCGTGGAATAGTGAATACAGACCCTGCGGCTCCTGTGCGGGGTCTGCCGTATATGGGTCTCCTTTCTGCCAATAATCTCTATCCGGTGAGGGTTCTGCAAAGCCTCCCCAACCCCAGAAATTGCATCCTGCAATGACTCCACCCGAAAGACGTGATTGTTCTACCTGTCCAAAAATGAACTCATAATAGGCATCACGATGCTCGGTAGTACTCTCCTTTGAGAAGCTGTAACCATCCCGTGGATAACCAAATTCCTCTATGATGATTGGCTTACCTAGACGCGATGCTATCGGCAGATGCTCATCAACGTACTCTTGTGATTTGGAGATGGAACGCTCCAAATCCTCTTCTGTAGGATTTATACGACTTGACCACCCCCAATTGGTTGGCCAGATATGGATGTTGACATAGTCGATCTCGGGATATGAATGAATCAGCTCTACAAGAACCATATCGCTTTCACAACCATATTTACCCTCACTGCCGGTTGAAATCATGTGATTGGGGTCAATACTCCTGATCAATTGTGCAGTCTCCTTGATCCACTCGGCAAAGAGAGAACGATTGTCATTCTCGCCTGAGGAGAAGGGACGCGGTTCATTGCATATCTGCCATGAGAATATTGCAGGATCCTCACTGTAGGGGCGGCCGGTGATGGTATTGGTACGTGAAACTATATCCTTAACATACTCTCTGAAGAGAGCTTTTGCCTCTTCGTTTCGCTGGAAGCGAACCATATATTCCATATAGGCATTTCCCCCATCAATCAACGGGATCGGATAGGGAGGTTCGCCTGACCACATCAGGTACTGTCCGAAGCCTCCGCTCCACTCCCATGCATTGTTGAGATAGAGCACTGCTGACATATTGCGTCTACCAAGTTCCACCATCAGATAGTCCAATCCACGGAGTAAATTCTCATCATACTCCCCCGGAGCCTTCTGCAGCGTAGGTTCCACCTTGGAGTGGGTCCCGGCGGGGCCGTCGGCGCCTACCAATATCCGGAGATTATTCAACCCAATAGCTTGGAGAGCATCCAATTCACGGTGTAGTCGCTCCCTGTCACCACCCTCACCTTCCGAAGCGAGTATAACTCCATACCAGAAGTTGGCTCCTATGAAGTAATATGGCTCAGAACCAATGGAAGCAGGAGGATATATCTGCCCGTCACGTACATGCCAGTAGGCACTTCGGGTATCCGGGGAATTACATCCTAAAAAAGTTAGCATCAGCAATGAAACCATTATGGTTACCGCTGTGCGCGAAATATGGAGTGGGGGTCTCATAGACTAACCCTCTCAGAGCATCCGCCTGCGGCGGAAAATGAAGAGTACTACAAAAACCACGGTCAGCATTAGGCCTCCCAGAAGTAAAATATCCCAAAGACCGCCTATTAACGGCAATTTGATATTCATACCATAAATGCTCGCTATAAGAGTAGGAGGCATGAGCAGTAACGACACCAAAGTAAAAATTTTCATGATTTTGTTCTGCTCAAGGTTGATGAGACCGAGTACGGTATTTTGCAGATATTCGAGACGTTCAAAACTGAAGTTGGTGTGATTGATCAGCGAAGAGACGTCTTTTAGAAGGATATTCAGTTTGTTGATTATGCCATCGGGGGATTTTTCGCTTTTAAGAATACTGGAGAGCATACGCTGTTTATCTACGATATTCTCACGTACCATCATGTTATTTTCCTGCAACTGGTTAATATCCAAAAGGAATTCTTCCCCAACATCTTCACCCAGACTCACCCTTTTGCTATACTGCGCAATCTCTTTCGACATCAGCTCAATCATATCTGCATCGAGGTCTATCCTATTTTCAAGTATACCTATCAAAATGTGGTAACCCGTAGGGTAAATGCGAGGGTTGGCCATGATCCGCCTTTGGATATCAGTAAAACTTCGTAAAGGTACCTGACGTATGGAGGTGATGGTATCGCCCGTTAAGATGAACGACACAGACTCCATATTGTAGTTCTCAGGGCCCGGGATTAGAAAGTCGGTATTGATGAATATACTATCCTGAGTCTCGGAATAGCGGGATGAACTCTCAATCTCTTCCGCCTGTGCCCGGCTCTGCAGGTTGGTGTTGAGAAAATGCTCTACAGAACGTTTTTCATCTCCGGATGGGTCAAAAAGATCGATCCAGAGAACATCTTTTTGAAGGATACTCTTTAAGATTTCCGTATTATCAGAGGTTGCTATCTGGTCATTTGATTTGTAAAAAATTCCAATCATTGTCTCAATTTTTTGGCTGGTGGATTTTCCGTGAACAAAACGGGGCTATAACCAATGGACTCGGGGGTTCAGTTTCTCCAAAGCGACCCTCCAAAACTCAGTAAGGCCGGCACGCTTGTCGCTATCAAGTACAAACGAAATGTTTGACTTGAGATAGGTTTCAGCGTACTCTTCAGGAAACTGATAACCATGTTTTTTTATGGCACCTCTGATATTTTCAATCCCATAACGGAGTGCCTCATTGAATTTTTTTACAAACTCCTCTCCAAGAGGCTTGTTTGCCGTCCAGCAGGCAAATACAAATGGTTTACCGGTGAAGTCAATCCATTCACGGGCAAGATCGTAGGTATATTTGAAACGCTCTGCTTCAATCATAGCTTTGTCTCCTATCAAAAGATAACTCCCGGCAGGATCTATTCCTTCCAGTTCGTAGTTAAACGGGACAAATTCAGGAAATATTTTCCAATAATCACGACAAAGCACCTTGGTCAAAAGTTGTGATGTACGAGAGTCTCCATCCATCTTGATATGACTTATCTCATTTAAAGGAACACCCGAACAGAGCAGTACGCTTGCAACATTATCCGTGGCACCTATACAGTAATCAGAGATGACGTGCGGATCAGGAAGCGAAGGAATTATCGCTACGGGAACAATGCCTACATCACTACGATCATGAATCAGATTGTCAGCCGACTCTGCAGGGGTGCAGAAATCCATTACAATCTCATCCATTATGGGAGAATTTTCCAGACCATAGATGAAAGGAATTGTATTGAGATATTTTATTGCTGAGATTCTGACCATCTTACAAATATAATAAAATTATCTTGTTTTAACTCTGAAAAGCCACATTCCGAAGAAAGTAAGCAGACCATTGACAATCAGAAGCGTAAAGCCCAGGTCAAATCCGAAGAACTTCTTTCCCAAAGTATTGACTATAAAGCATATCACAGGAGCCGCAATTGCAATCCAGGGTACTGCACGGTCACGAACCTTATATTTGGTAAGAATACCAAAGAAAAAGAGACCCAAAAGAGGACCGTAAGTATATGATGCAAGTTTGTAAAGAAGATTGATGACGGCATCGTTGCTCACAAGATAGAGTACGACTATAATTAAAAGGAAGACAAATCCTACCCCCGCGTGTACCAATTTGCGTATCTTCTCCTTTCGTGACTCCGAAAGGTCGGTACGGGCGTTAAATTTAAGAATATCTACGCAGAAAGAGGTTGTTAGTGATGTCATAGCCGCTCCTGCACTAGGGTAGGATGCGGAGATCAGACCAATAAGAAAAAACACACCGGCTCCTATACCAAAATACTGACTCGCAATTACCGGAAAAAGTTCATCCGTTTTGCTGATTCCAATTGCCTCAAAACCTCCCAGATGCTGGGCATAAACACAGAGCAGGGCACCCATGAGCACGAAGAAGTAGTTTACTACGGCAATTGTAATGGATGTAGTGTACATATTCTTTTGTGCTGCCTTTATATCCTTGCAAGCAAGATTTTTCTGCATCATAGCCTGATCCAGACCTGTCATTGCAATTGTCACAAAAATACCGGATATAAACTGTTTTACGGCATTAGTTCCGTGGCTCCAGTCCCAGTCAAACCAGGATATGAAAGGCTTACCGTAGCCTACCGTACCGGCATTGGTATTGATGGTACCACTCAAATTTGAGAACAACTGGCCGAAAGTCAAACCCATATTTTTGCCTATGTAATAAATTGTCATACCGACTGCAATCAACATAAATGTAGTCTGCAACACATCGGTCCAGATAATGGTCTTTACGCCACCCTTGAAGGTGTAAAAATAGAGAAGGATAAGGAAAATGGCAGCTATGAGAATGAATACCGTCAGAGGTGAAGTTGCATTCACCATGCTACGTGGAATGAAGGTGAAGAAGACCACGATTACAACAAAAATCCTCAATGCTGCTCCCAGAACACGAGAGACCATAAAGACTACAGTACCGGTCTTATGAGACCTGTCACCAAATCTATCCCCCAGGTAGGTATATATGGAGGTAAGATTCATCTTATAATAAAGTGGAAGCAAAACTCTCGCTACTACAATAAAACCCACTACAAAACCAAGTACCAGTGGCATGTAATAAAAGTTCTGCACCCAGACATTGCCCGGAACTGAAATGAATGTAACTCCTGAAATGGAGGCACCAATCATACCATAGGCCACAATTGGCCAGGGAGCCTTTCTGTCACCGGAGAAAAAGGAACTTGAGCCCGCTTTCCTGCCGGTCACCCAGGAGATAATAAACAACAGTAAAGTATATGCGGCAAAGGCCACGAGAAAGAGCGCAAAAGGAAATTCGTGTCTCATAATAATCCAAAATAATTAGGGTTTGAAAATCTGCCGGGCCTCTATGGAACGTCCCAGAGTCAGCTCGTCCGTGTACTCCAGGTCGTCCCCAAATCCAACTCCACGGGCAATGGCGGTAACTTTTACCGGCAAAGAAGATATCTGTTTGTATATATAAAAAGAAGTGGTCTCACCCTCCATACCTGTACTAAGAGCCAGCACCACTTCTTTTATGTCATGTTCACGGATCCTCTCAATTAGTGGAGCGATCGCCAGGTCTCCCGGTCCTACACCATCCATCGGAGCGATGATACCTCCCAAAATATGATAAAGACCGTTATAAGAGCCTGTATTTTCTATACTGATGACATCACGAAGCGACTCCACCACACATACGATGGAGCGGTCGCGACGGCTATCCGAGCAATAAGGGCAAACACCATCGTCAGATATCATCCGGCACACCGGACAGTAACGTATCTGACTTTTGAGGGAGATAAAGGATTCGGAAAAGCGTTCAACATTCTCCAGAGGCTGTCTAAGCAGGTGCAATGCCAGCCTTAAGGCACTCTTGCGACCTATACCGGGGAGGGAGGCAAACTGCTCAACCGCATCGTCCAGGAGCTTGGATGAATAGTTGCTCTTATACATTATCCCTGTTTTGTAGCAAGGTAGGCATCAACAGCCTTCCTAACAGAACCGTGTTTAAGAAGAAGTGATTGTGCAAACTCGTAATCATCCAGCTTCGCCTCATCCATGATCATCCTCGTGCCGCGATCTACCAACTTCGCATTGGTGAGTTGCATATCTACCATCTTATTGCCTTTTACATGACCTAAACGAATCATTACGGAGGTCGAAATCATATTTAGGATGAGTTTTTGAGCGGTACCTGCTTTCATTCGGGTACTGCCTGTCACAAACTCAGGCCCCACAACAGCCACTATGGGAATCTCGGCCTCTTCCGATACGGGAGCCCCGGGATTACAGGTTATACAGGCCGTCAGAAGACCCCGGCTACGGGCTTCACGGATAGCACCGATTACATAGGGAGTAGTACCGGAGGCAGCAATGCCTATTACCGTATCGTTTATGGTGACTCCGTAGGGCTGCATATCCTCCCAGCCACCTTCAAAACTATCTTCTGCCGCTTCCACCGCTATACGTATAGCTGCATCGCCTCCCGCGATAAGACCGATAAACAGGTCGATGGGAGCTCCATAGGTTGGAGGAATTTCAGAGGCATCGAGAATACCCAGGCGACCGCTTGTACCCGCACCAAGATAAAAGACCTTGCCTCCCTTTTTGATTCTTTCCACAATTCCCTCTACCAATTTTTCAATAGTAGGAATGCATTTAGCGACTGCTTCAGGTACTTTATGGTCCTCGCGGTTCATATTTTCCAACAACTCACGTATCGGCATTTTTTCCAGATCGGCATAGTGTGATGCCTGCTCAGTAACTCTCATATCTTATTCTCCTCAATTACTGTTCTTTATGATATTGAATCAACCCGTCGATGGGGCTTTTGAGCACCTTTCCCATCTTCATACCGGCCGAATTAACAGCCTTTTCCAGCAACTCTTTGTAGTAGAAAGCAATGGAACCCACGAAATTTATGGGATATTTACGGAATTCGTAGTGAATTATATTTCTCTTGAGGAATTCTTCAAAACTGCTTCTGATCAGGGATGCAATGTGGGGATGATTGCGGAATTCATAGATGAATGGCGAGAATGAAGCCAGAAAACGACTGGGCAACTGCTCGCGATAGACCTTCTGCACAATGGCCGGATAGTCCAGGTTGTATCTCTTGACAAATTCCTGCTCAATAGGTTCGGGAAGAAGACCTTTAATGAAATCCGAAATGAGTCTTTTACCAAGATAGGCACCTGAAGCCTCGTCCCCGAGAATAAAACCACCTGCACGCACATTTTTCACAATATCTTCTCCATCAAAGAAACAACTGTTGGAACCTGTGCCGAGAATACAGGCAATGCCACTGCTATGTCCGCAAAGGGCACGAGCTGCGGCCAAGACATCAGACGCCGTGAAAGACTCCGACTCCGGGAATACCGCTTTAAAGCATCTGTCGAGTTTCTCAGGGATGTCACCTCCTACTACTCCGGCTCCGTAAAACCAGATCTTCTCCACGTTTTCTCCGGTAACCTCTTTACCTACGACAGGGAGCAGGTGTTCCTTGAGTATGGCTATTATTTGCTCATCTTCCAAGAAAACGGGGTTGATACCTTCGGTGGAAATTGATTTGACCTCACCGCTATTAGAAATCGCTCTCCAGTCAACCTTGGTAGAGCCACTATCTGCTATCAGTTGCATAATTATAACAATATTTACGGTTGAAACAAAATGCAAAAGTAAGGATAATAATCGAAACTTAAGCAAAAAAGAGCCGTTTGGCTAATAGATAATGATGCCCGCGACTGCCGCCATTATCAATAGAAGTATGGGATTGAACTTTTTCCAGGTTGCGAAGAAACTTACTACAAATATCACTATGCTCACCCAATCCACAAATGTATCCCTATTGAGAAACATTAGAGCAGCGGCACCAATCATTCCCGTCATTATGGGTCTCATCCATGAGAGGGTACTTTTGACAATGTAGTTATTGTGTAGCCGACGATAAAAGATAGTGATTAACGTCATTATGGTGAGAGGCGGCAAACAGACGGCAAATGTGGCTAAAAGTGATCCCCATATATTTCCTGTAACGGTATAACCCACATAAGTTGCACAATTGATTGCAATCGGGCCGGGAGTCATTTGTGAGATTGCTACTATATCTGCAAGTTCCAGGGATGTGAGCCAGTTATTTCGTACCACAACCTCATTTTGTATAAGCGAAATCATGGCATATCCGCCTCCAAAACCGAAAAATCCTATTTTCAGATAGGATAAAAAGAGTTGAAGGTAGATCATTGCTTCAACTCCCCTTCCTTTTTGCCGCTAAGCGCGACTGAGACACCTACAGCAGCTCCTGTCAGAAGTAACCATATCGGAGAAATACCGGTCAACCACACCACAACGGCAACACCGATGGCCAATGCGATAAAATACCATCTGAGACCTTTCATCATATTGATAAAAGGCACCGCTATCATTGCTATTATCGCAGGCCTTATACCCATAAAGGCTGCCTCAACAATAGGATTCGTGCTGAATTCACTCAAATAAACAGCGATAAGCAGAATAATCACAAATGGAGAGATTGAAACACCTATTACGGATACCAAAGAACCCCACCATCCCTTCATCTTATAACCGACGAATACGGCAGTATTTAGTGCGAAAGGTCCGGGTGCCGACTGTGCAAGAGTGAATTGATTATAGAAATCTTCCCTCTCAAACCACTTCTTACGGTCGACAACTTCCCTTTCTATCATAGGTATCATGGCGTAGCCGCTACCGAATGTAAAGGTACCCAGTTTAAAGAATGTCCAAAACAACTCCCAAAGCATAGTCGCCGCTTAGAATGGGATAAAGTTCTTTTTGAGTTCCTCCATCTGCTCCGGAGTGAGTCCGGCAGGTACAAAACCCATCGCACGTGCTCTCAAATAGATTTGTGCAGACTTATTGAGAATATCAATCATATCAAATGCCTCAACGGGGTCCTTTCCTACTGCGAGCACACCATGCTTCTCCCATAGAACCACATCATGCGAACGCAACTCTTCCAGAGTGTTCGCTGCCAGCTTCTGCGAGCCGGGCAGCGCATAAGGCACTATTCCCAGACCTTTGGGACAGAATATATATGTCTCCGGGATCATACTGCGTAACAGTGTACCCAGTACATCTTTTTCAAGGAATGGTGCATGATGCGACATCGCCACCAGTTCGGTAGGATGTGTGTGTACCACTGCCCTGCTGGAGGAGCCGCTTTGAACGAAAAAATCATGTATAGCCAGATGCGAAGGGAGTTCTGATGTGGGCCTGACAGGCTTCTCTGCCAAAATCACATAGTGGCGACCATCATCACAAATACGTATCACTGCCATGTTGGCCATAGGGTCCGAGGCCAGATCACGCATACGTGTTCCGGTACCTGTCACCAGCAACAATGCGCCTGCAAGCGAAGGAACATAGACTCCCCCATCCAATTCAACCGAAAGCGGAGAAATATCCTCAAAGAGTTTCTTGAACTCTGAAACATTATAGGAGATATTACCTCCGTTACGTTCAGCCCATCCTTTCTCCCACAGATAACCGGCAGCCTCCGTCATCAGACGGACAACACTGTTAAAATTCTTTTTCATGATATAGAAGATTTTAGTCGTGTAAAGATAACAAAATCTACTTGTAAAAAGATATGGTTTTTGCAAATTTATATGTCAAAAGGTCACTGCCGAGAGATGTAATATTTTTTATATTTATAATTTAGAACTTCCTATTGCTTAATTAATATATTTTGATACATTTGTATAAAGATGATTATGCTTGCAGTAGATAGAAAGAAATGTCCTCACGATCGTCCTTGTCCGTTGGTCTCTGTCTGTCCTGAAGGGGCTATTTCTCAAGGTGTTGACGGATATCCTATTATTGATTACGTGTTGTGTATCAATTGCGGGATGTGTATTAAAAGATGTCCGTTTAGGGCGATTAAACAAGTGAGTTGATCGGAAAGTGTTAGTGACAACTTCTATCAGGGCATAAAAGTTGTGGTAATATTAGACAATATGGAGGTTACAAACCTTGTCCCATGAAACCTATGAACTTGAGTGTTGTACCTTTTGATATATGCAATTAATAACTTAAATATTGAATAGTATGGCTGTAAAATTTTTTAAATGTTCTATTTGTGGTAATGTTGTAGAGAAAGTAGTAGATTCCGGAGTTCCTGTAGTATGCTGTGGTAAACCTATGGAGCTGCTGGTTGCTCATACTGAGGATGCTGGTGGTGAGAAGCACGTACCTGTAGTAACCAAATTGAATGACTGCACAATTAAAGTAGAAGTTGGCAGCGTGGCTCACCCTATGTTGCCGGAGCACCACATCGCCTTTATCTATGTAGAGAATGAAAATGGCGGATTACGTGTTGACCTGCCTCACGATGGCAAACCCGAAGCAGAGTTCTGCACCTGTTCAGGAAAACCGATTGCTGTTTATGAGTATTGCAACCTGCATGGTCTCTGGAAAAAAAAGCTGTAGTAGGAACATAAATAGCAAGGTAGTCTAACCACTGCTTTAAAGAGAAATGAGGTGTTCGATTGAACACCTCATTTTTTATTTTGGTGATTGCCATTCTATTCTATTTGAAGGCTAAAAATCAACCTCACGATTTCCGCTCTACCTGGATCAAATCTTCAACTTCAACCCTATTTTACCCAAAATCCAGGTCATAAAGAGGCAGAACAATGAGAAGCAGATGCAGTTGATAATGCCTATTATTCCCTCATTCATCCACTCAGGGGTTGAAAGACCGAAGATTGTCATAAGACTATAAATCAAGTGAGGCACCAAATAACAGGTGAGGGTGGCGGTGCCGGCCGGCTTTAAGAAATTGAGCCACCCTGCCCTCCTTATGGATACAAGCCAACTGAGAATAGCATACATACCTACTGCAATAGCTGAGGAGACAAGCACCCAAGGGAGAGAGCCGCCGATCTTATCCATAATCCACCACTGACGGGTGAGCCAAGTTGCCAGCAACAGCACTATAACAGCTCCTGCTGCAGTCAGAGCCTTCGTGGAGACTTTCATGCTATCCATCTTCATCGAGATGACAGAGAGCATCACTCCGCCCATTGTCAAAAGTTGCGTGTGACCGTTACCTACATGTAGTGCGTCAGCGAAGTCACCCAGAAAATTAGGTTTGGGCAGTCCGAACAGCAGCCCGCTCTCTGAAGCTGATACACCCTCTCGAAGTGGAGTGAGAAGTATATTGACCAGCAGTAAAGCAACCCAAACGGCCACTATATATTTAAGACGCGCCCTGGTGAAAATGTAGGTCACTGCACAGAAGAGATAGCTCCACCCTATCAACCCCAGGATACCCCACCAGCGCACACTCAGGTAGCCGCCGGAAGGATCTTTAAAGATTAATGCAAGGAAAAGCAGCAATACCACTCCGGCAATCTGAAGCACCTTAAAAGACTTGTAGTTCCATATAAGGAAGAAAGCCACAAGCAAGAAGAGTTTGTAAACAGTATTGGGCATAAAGGCGTCAGGAGAGATTCCGCTCTCGGTATTCACAAGGAAAACTCCCATTACCATCAATGCCAGAGACCTGGTAAGTATGTGCCTAAGAGTACTTCTAGTGCACTTACCCTTTGCATACCGCCCCTCAAGTGCATAAGGAATGGACATTCCTACCACAAAAAGGAAACAGGGAAAAACTATGTCGGAAAGACCGAGAAAATCCTCTCCAACAGCAGCATGTCCCAGCCAACTCGGGTAAGAGGCAATGCGCCACAGGTCGTTGACAAAGACCATAAGCACCATAATCATCGCCCTAAGAAGGTCTATGGCATGATTGCGACTTGCAAAATATTGTTGCCCCATAATATTAGAATCAAAAATATGAAGTCAAAGATACAAAAAAAAGGAATGACTGTTATGCCATTCCTTATTGTAGCCCCAACGAGATTCGAACTCGTGTTTCAACCTTGAGAGAGTTGCGACCTAACCAACTAGTCGATAGGGCCGTGGGGTGCAAAGATAGGTATATTTTTAAAAAATCCAACTTTTTTCTCTCTTTTGACAAAAAACGGGCAACCTCCAGGTCGCCCGTATAACAAACTTTCCCTCTAAATCCCGGAATCAACCGCCAAAGTCGTCATATAGAATAGACTCAGGTTCAACTCCCAAACTGTCAAGAAGAGTATTTACAGACTGGACCATCATAGGAGGGCCGCACATAAAATAGAGGATGTCTTCAGGGGCTTCATGATCCTTGAGGTAGGTTTCGTTCATAACATTGTGGACAAAGCCCGGGACATAGGGAACTCCTGCGGCATCAGCTACAGGGTCGGGACGGTCAAGGGCAAGATGAAACTTGAAGTTGGGAAACTCCTTTTCAATCGCCTTGAAGTCCTCAAGATAGAATGCCTCCTTAAGACTACGGGCTCCATAGAAAAAGTTCACCTTACGGGTAGTCTTCTCGGTCTTGAACAAATGCATGATATGGCTGCGCAAGGGAGCCATGCCGGCACCACCTCCTACGAATAGGAACTCCTGCTCTGCAGGAACATTATCGGGCACGAAAAATTCTCCATAGGGACCTGAAATCATCACTTTGTCGCCTGACTTGAGCGAGAAAATATATGAGGAGCAGACACCCGGATTGACATTCTCGAATTTACCGGTCTCGCGATTAATGGGAGGAGTGGCTATACGCACATTGAGCTTAATTATGTTACCCTCGGCAGGGTAAGTGGCCATCGAATAGGCCCTGAGAGTCTCTTCGGAATTAACCATCTTAAGGTCAAACATTCCCATTTTTTTCCAATCCTCGCGGTACTTTTCATCTATCTCAAAATCGCTGTAGTTAAGTCTCATTGGAGGCACATCCACCTGGATGTAACCACCCGAACGGAAGTTGAGATCCTCTCCTTCGGGAAGTTTTACACAGAATTCTTTTATAAAGGTAGCCACATTGTCATTGGAAACAACCTCACACTCCCACTTCTTAACGCTAAGAGTAGACTCCGGCACTAAAATATTCAGATTATCCTTTACCTTAACCTGGCAGCCGAGACGCCAGTTGTCCAATATCTGCTTGCGGGTAAAGAAGCCCACCTCAGTAGGGAGAATTGTTCCACCCCCTTCAAGTACCTGGCACTTACACTCACCGCAGGTACCCTTTCCTCCACAGGCTGAAGCCAGAAAAATCTTCTCATTGGCAAGAGTGACGAGTAGAGAACTCCCCTGAGGAACGGCAATTTCTTTACTGCCGTTGTTAATATTGATAATGACGTTGCCTGAAGGGGTAAGCTTTGCCTTTATATAAAGCAACAAAGCTACAAGCGGCAATATAAGTGCCAGAGAAGCAACAATAGTGATTATTAAAACATTAACATCCATATTCTCCTACAATTTGATACCCATAAAACTCATAAAGGCTATACCCATGAGACCGGTAATGATAAATGAGATTCCAAGACCCTTTAATGGCTTGGGAACGTTGGAGTAAGCAAGTTTCTCCCTTATGGCGGCTATCGCCACGATAGCGATGAACCAGCCGAATCCCGAACCAAAAGCAAATGATGTTGCCTCTCCAAGATCTGCATAACCTCTCTCCTGCATGAAAAGCGAACCTCCCAGGATTGCACAGTTAACGGCAATCAGGGGGAGGAAAATACCCAGTGATGAGTAGAGAGCCGGACTGAATTTTTCAACGACCATCTCCACTATCTGAACAATCGAAGCGATAACCGCAATAAATACTATATAGCTAAGGAAACTAAGATCAACTGATACATACTCAGGATTGAGCCAGACAAGAGCACCGGGTTCAAGCAGATATTTGTTCAACAAATAGTTTATCGGGAGAGTCACCACTTGTACAAATATTACAGCCAGTCCAAGTCCCGTGGCTGTCTTGACACTCTTGGATACGGCAAGGTAAGAACACATTCCAAGGAAGAATGCGAACACCATGTTTTCTACGAAAACCGACTTTACAAATATATTGATGTATTCCATAAATAATCCTCCTCAATTTATTCTTCCTGTAATTCTTTCTGAACAGACCTCTGTACCCAGATAATGGCACCCACGATAATTAACGCCATCGGAGGGAGTATTATCAGACCGTTGTTTTCGTAGAAACCGCCATTGGCCATATACCAATTTTGGGGAATAATCTGCACACCAAACAGAGTACCTGAGCCGAAGAGTTCACGTATAAATGCTATGATTACGAGGACCAAACCATAGCCCATGCCATTGGCAAGGCCATCGACAAGGGAAGGGAATGGCTTGTTGCCAAGCGCAAAGGCCTCAATACGGCCCATTATGATACAGTTGGTAATAATCAGGCCAATATAGACCGAAAGCTGTTTGCTTACATCGTATGCAAAAGCCTTTAAGAACTCGTCAACCAGGATAACAAGCATAGCCACAATTACAAGCTGCACAATGATCCTGACGCGATTAGGGATGGAATTGCGTATTGAGGAGACCAGCATGCTGGAGAAGCCCGTAACTACCGTCACCGAAAGCGCCATTACTATGGCCCCCTTCAACTGAACCGTAACTGCAAGAGCGGAACAGATGCCGAGCACCAGTACGGTGATCGGATTAGCCTTGAAAAATGGGTTTTTAAATATTTTTTTATCCATAATAACTCTTATTTAGTATGATCTTCATGGCCTTCTTGATTCCGGGTCTCATCGTGGCTGTCACAATCGTCACCAGTACACGGCTCTTCATCACAACACTCATCAGAACCGATTGCAGCCCGTTTAATATTGAAATAGGCTTGATACTCATTAAGCCAAATTGCGATGGCATTTTCAAGAGACTGACTGGTAATTGTTCCTCCTGAGATGGCATCAACTCCGTTGGGATTATCTGCCTGCGCGCCACCTTTAACAATAGAAATAGACTTAAAAGCACCATCCTTAGAGAGTTTTTTACCCACAAACTGGTTATAGAAAGTGTCATGCGCTATCTCTGCACCCAGGCCCGGTGTCTCGCCCTTATGGTCAAATACTGCTCCGTAGATGGTCTCAAAATCATCCTCAACTGCAATATATCCCCAAATCGGTCCCCAAAGACCGGGGCCGTAGCAGGGAAAAATATTAAGGACTTTGTCATCGATCGTGCAGACAAATACAGGAAGCCGGAGCTGCTCGCGAAGAGTTTGAGCAGCTTCAGGTGTCTTGGCTGCAACAATCTGTTTGATTATATTGTACTGAGCCTGAAGGTCGGTTTCAAAGGCCTCTCCCTCAATCACCTTACCCTCATAGTTGAGTACAAAATCGTTGGTCATATGCTTTGAATAGAGAGCTTTAATATATTCGCTCTTATTATCCTGAGCAGATGCATCCTCACCAAGTCTTGCCGTACGCAGCAGCGACTGCATTTTCTCCAGTGCGATGTTTTCTTGCTGTTTCGGCTTAAGTGCAGTCGATGCATAGGCAAGAACACCTGCTACTATCACCACCAGAATAGTGGTATAGAGGATCGTGTAGATATTGTTGTTGGTATTCAATTTCATAATCTATACTGTTTTTGCCCTTTTTAATCTGCGTTTTATATTTCTGCCTACTACTATATGGTCAATCACCGGTGCGAAGGTATTCATCAGAAGTATTGCAAGCATCATTCCCTCAGGATAACCCGGATTGAAGAGTCTGATGATAACTGTAAGTGCTCCGATAAGGAAACCATAGATCCACTTGCCGTGCTCTGTTTGCGATGCTGTAACCGGGTCTGTTGCCATAAACACGGTACCGAAAGCGAAACCTCCCATGATAAGATGGTACCAGGCCGGAATTGCCATTGCAGAATCGGGGGATGGAGCCGCAAGATTTGCAATCAAACCCAATACGAGGGCTCCGCCAACCGTTGAGATCATAATCTTCCAGCTGCCTATCCCCGTGTAGATTAGTATTACTGCTCCCAGAAGGATAGCCAGAGTAGAAGTCTCTCCTACTGAACCCGGTATAAAACCGAAGAACATATCGCTTACCGAATATTGTAGAGAGGAGAGTCCCTCTGAAGTCTGAGCCAGAGGAGTTGCGCCGGAAAACCCATCTACTCCTGCAACCCATACCTTGTCACCCGACATGTGGCTGGGATAAGCAAAGAAGAGAAATGCCCTGGCCAGCAGTGCCGGATTCCATATATTCATACCTGTACCGCCAAAAATCTCCTTACCTATAATTACTGCGAATGCCACCGCAAGTGCAAGCATCCACAAAGGAGTAGTGACGGGAACGATAAGCGGAATAAGAAGTCCGGTAACTAGGTAACCCTCATTAACTTCATGGCCTCTGATCTGCGCCGAGGCAAATTCGATTCCCAGACCCACTATGTAGGAAACCAGATAGAGAGGGATAATCTTGAGGAATCCGTACCAAACCATCTCCCAAAACTCCATACCTGCATTGGCTGCCAGATTGTGCTGGTATCCGATATTAAAGATACCGAAGAGCAGAGAGGGTACGATTGCAATCATGACCGTAGTCATAACTCGTTTGAGGTCTACGCTATCCCTGACATGCACCCCTTTTACCGTTACGGTATTGGGTACGAATAGAAAAGTCTCAAAAGCCTCGAAAGTCGAGTATAGGAATGAGAGCTTGCCACCCTTTTCGAAGGTTGGCTTGATCTTGTCCGTCAATTTTCTAAGTTTGCTCATGCTTTACCTCCTATTTATGACATCTCATTAATCATAAGTTCAATACCTCTGGAAACTATGGACTGAATCTCGATTTTAGAAGGACAGACGAACTCGCACAGAGCCACGTCCTCTTCTATAATCTCATAAATACCGAGGTTTTCCATCTTCTCTATATCATCGGCTAAAATAGCCTTGAATAGATAGAGAGGATATATGTCCATGGGAAGCACCTTATCATAAACGTCAGAGAGTACAAAAGCCCTCTCTCCGCCATTGGTATTGGTGTCCATATTATATTTCTTGCGTGGCATCAGCCACGAAAAATAAGTACGTGAAGAGCTGAATTTCTTCAGACGGAAAGGTTTTACCCATCCGAACATCTCGTAGTAGTCTCCCTCAGGGAGAGCTGTCACAAGATTGTCGTAGAAACCGAGGAAACCTTCTCTGCCTACGGCTTTGCCGGAAAGCAAATCACCGCTGATAATCCGGATATTGCCATGTGCGAAATTGAAAAGGTCTGAGATCTGCTCCATCGAAACTCCTGCACAACACTTCACATAAGAAGGATTCACAACTGCCGGACCGGCAACTGCAATGATGCGACTTGTATCATACACGCCGTGTAAGAACAATTTACCGATGGCTGCAACTAAAAACAGATCAACCGTCCAGATAGTCTCACCTTTGGAAATTGGGCTGATGTGATTAATCTGTACTCCAACATTGCCCGCGGGGTGAGGCCCCTTAAAGTAGTGATAGACGACTCCGTCAAATTTGTTGAAAATGCTTGAAGCAGCCTTGTCTGCATCGAGAGAGAGATGAACACCTCCTTCAGTAAGCTTGCCCAACACCGCAAGACCCTTCCGGATGGCATCTAATTCTCCCCCGAGCACATACTCCGGATCAGCTGCAAGTGGACCTGTGGCCATTGCAGATATGAATATGGATTTGGGAGTAACGGAGGGATCGGCGATGATGCCGTAAGGTCTCTGTTTGATGCAGGGCCATAGACCGCTCTCAAGCAGATGCTTGATGATGCTCTCTCTGTTTAGGGAAGCTCCTGTCGGTACGTTAAACTTCACAGCCGCTCCCAGGTTGTCGGATTTGATCCTTACCTCCAGCAATTTGCGTTTTTCTCCTCGTACAATTGTATCAACTGTGCCACTTACCGGAGATGTAAATAGTATCTCCGGATTTTTCTTGTCAGCAAAGATGGGTGTACCTGCTTTAACGGTATCACCCTCCTTTACCAACATTTTCGGAGTCAGACTACGGAAATTGGTAGGTTTGAGGGCGACAACATCAGGAACAACTGTCATGGATATTTTGCGAAGGGCGGTTCCTTTTACCGGTAAATCCAGTCCCTTCTTCAATCTTATTTGTTCTGACATTCTTTATTTCATATTATTGATTTAACACTTAAGTATTTACACAATCAGCCGCAAAGTTATGTATAAAAAACGATATTCAATCCTTTGAAATGCAATTTCTCGGGCTTATTTTTGCATAATTATAAATTATTTATGAAAGGTAGGATAGAACAAATGTTTGAAGAGCTGAATCCGGCACAGAAAGAGGCTGTCAGCAATATAGAAGGGCCTTCACTTATCGTTGCGGGTGCCGGTTCAGGCAAAACCAGGGTGCTTACCTGTAGAATTGCCAATATTCTCTCTCAAGGATACGATCCCTCCCGAGTGCTTGCTTTGACATTCACCAAAAAGGCTGCCGGAGAAATGAAGGAAAGGATAGCGGCCATTGTAGGTGAAAGGAGCGCAAGAAGGCTCTGGATGGGAACTTTCCACTCAATATTCATAAGATTCCTAAGAGAATATTCGCAGCAACTCGAATATCCGCGGGAATTTACCATATACGATCAGAGTGACTCCAGAAATGCCATCAAACAATGTATAAAAGAGCTTCAGCTTGACGACAAAATCTACAAGCCGGCTCAAATACAGTCCAGGATTTCACTGGCCAAAAACAATCTTATAACGGTAAGTGGCTATTATGCAGATGCATCTTTGATGGAAGCCGATGCCGCATCGAGGAGAGGCCGTATAGCCGATATTTATGCGCTATACGTCAAAAAATGCAAAACAGCAGGAGCAATGGATTTCGACGACATCCTCCTAAATACCAATATTCTGCTGAAAAATTTTCCTGAAGCGAGAGAGGCTATCTCAGCCAAATTCGACTATATCCTTGTGGACGAATACCAGGATACCAACCATGCGCAATACATCATTCTCAAAAAACTTGCAGAGCCACACAGAAATATCTGCGTAGTGGGTGATGACTCTCAGAGTATCTACGGATTTCGCGGAGCGAGAATAGAGAACATACTCAAATTCAAAAGGGACTACCCCGATGCAACCGAATACAAACTGGAACAGAACTACCGCTCGACAAAGACCATCGTCAAGGCGGCAAACAGCGTGATTGCCAATAATAGCAACCGCCTCAAGAAAGAGTGCTTCTCAGAGGGTGCGGAAGGTGAAAAAATCGGTATCATAAAGGCCTTCACCGAGCAGGAAGAGGCCTACCTTACTGCATCCTCCATAATGCGGCGAATCTTCAGCGACAAGGCGCAGTATGGGGACTTTGCCATCCTCTACCGTACAAACGCCCAATCAAGGGTGCTGGAAGAGGCCCTGCGCAAAAGAAACCTCCCCTACCGCATCTATTCCGGCCAATCTTTCTACGATCGTGCCGAGGTTAAGGACATGTTGGCATACTTTCGTTTGATAGTCAATCCACGCGATGACGAAGCCTTCCGCAGAGTAATCAATGTGCCTGCCCGCGGAATTGGAAGTACCTCCCTAAGTCGCTTGTCAGATGCAGCAACGGAAACTGGCTCTTCGCTCTATGAGGCTATTTTCCTCCCCCCTGAGAAATTTATTGAAGTAGGACTCAAGCCGGCGGCAGTCAATAAATTTCTGAACTTCGTCACCATGATGGAGCCGATTCATCAGGAGTGGAGTACCACTGATGCATTTACCATAGCACAACGTATAGGTAATGATTCAGGCTACTTGGCTTCACTTAAAAATGACAACTCTCCAGAAGGAATTTCCAGATTTGAGAATATCGAAGAACTCTATAATAGCATCAAAAGTTTCGTGGATGAAGAGAGGGAGACAAGGGCAATGGAGAGCGACTCCCCGGAAGAGGAGATAATCGTAACCCTTGACGACTATATTGAAAATATCTCGCTGATGTCTGAAATGGATCGTGAGGAAGAGGAGATGGATGAGGCGGAGGTCAGAAACAAGATTACCCTGATGACGGTTCATTCATCCAAGGGACTGGAGTTTCCCTATGTCTACATAGCGGGGATGGAGGAAAACCTCTTCCCTTCTCCAGGTTTGAATGGAAGTGATATGGATATAGAGGAGGAGCGCAGGCTATTCTATGTGGCCTTGACAAGGACTCAGAAGTGTGCAACGATCAGTTTTGCCCGCAACAGGATGCGCTGGGGCCAGCAAGAGAGCAATCCGGTCAGCCGTTTCGTCAGAGAGATCGATAGTCGCCACCTCGAGATGCCCATTGATGATCAACCGCGTATGCCATATATGAGAGAGGAGTTTGTTACACCTGCTGAAAGGGTAATCGGCAGACAAGAAAGTATGCAGAATAAGCCTGACATGTTGCGCAGATATGAGTTAACGAAGAGTTTCTCCCGGGGGAGCAAACATACACCATCGGAAGGATTCCAGCCCTCAGCCATATACGACCTGAAAGTGGGACAGAGGGTTGAACATGCCACTTTCGGCTTTGGCACCATTATATCCTTTGACAGTAATGATGCCAATGCCAAAGCAGTTGTAAAGTTCGACAATTCAGGTGAAAAGACTCTTTTGCTTAAATTTGCAAAACTTCGCATAGTTTGAGATTTTTGGTAAAATTTTTCAAACTTTGAACACTTTTTCAACTTTGGCACATAGATTGCATATACTTATTTTGAAGTTTTTCATAGTTTAAGTTTAGGTTAAGTAATGCGGCTTGTTTCCAATCTGACGGAGATGAGCCGCATGAATTTTATACCGCTGCTCTATCCATTCTGACATTTTTTCTTAATTTTGAGAATCAAACAGACAAACTTTTCATTATGAATTTCGGAACACTTCTAAAGCGGATTCTATTTTCAGCAATACTTGCAATCCTATCCTCAACTCTTACTGCACAGAGACAGGGCCTCTTTTCCATAGTCACATGCCCGGCAGAAAACACCTCAAAGGCTATGAACATCAGTTGGGGAGCGGATACCACAATCACAGAATGTATCATAGAATACACTCTTGCACGGGATACGCAGTGGAAAGAATCGAGAACAATGGAGGAAACAAGCCATCTTTGCACCGTGTTTGATAAGGTCTATTCCAAAAAAGCAGATGGCACCGACTTTTACGAAGATGCTATTTTCCTCAAATATGAAGCAGCCCTCGAAGAGCTGAAGCCCCGTAGAGAATACAAATACCGCATTGTCAGCGAACGTTGTACCAGCGATACTTATAAGTTCAGAACATCCGGCAGCAACCGCTGGAGTGCCTGTATCATTTCGGATTTTCATGTCTATCCGCCGTTGCGCAGCCGTCTTGACAATGCAATGGCAATGATGGATAAGGTGCAAGAATATGACCCCGGATTTGACTGGGTACTCCACCTTGGAGATATCATTTCCTGGGGAGGCAGTTATTCATTCTGGCAGGAGATGTATGAAGAGGAGCATTTTAAGAATTATATGTGGGCCGGTGTAAACGGCAACCACGACAATATGTCACGTGGTTATATTAAGAATACAAATGAGTATTTCAAAGAGGCCAATTTTTATCCACGTAACGGATATAAAGGAGAAGAAGGGGTCTGCTACTGGTTTTACTGGGGAGATGCTCTATTCATAATGCTCAACAACGAGAGCATGAGGGAAGAAGAGGGTCTGAACGCTGCTCAGGAATGGGTAAGAGAGGTAGTCAAAAATAATCCAGCCAGATACCGTGTAGTATGTGAACATTACCAGTGGTTCTTTGGTGACAGTGGCAGAACATCGCAATACGGCAGATGGAGCGATCTGTTTGACGAACTTGGCATAGACCTGGCTCTGGCAGGCAATAACCATATCTATGTGCGCACCAATGCAATTTATCAGGGGAAAGAGAGCGACGGCAAAAAAGGCACGGTCTATATCCAGGCACCCTCCTCCGACAATGAGCGTGGCGTACCCACTCCCAATCCGCTTACGGAAAATCTTGATAAAATCCGCTTCCGCTGGAGCGAAGGCGCAATGACTGTCGGAGCCATCCACCTCGATGTAAATAAAAAGAGAATGGTACTTACTCTACTTGACCGCTACGGCAACATTCTTGACAAAGCGGAAGTAAAATCAAAAAAATAAAAAAGGCACTTGCCTGAATAGTTTTAAAAACCAACACAATGAAGAAAAGAAAGAAGCGCATTATAGCAATAATAGTCACGGTTATAATTGCTATCCCTATCATCTTTTTAGGACTATTATATTTCTATCAGGAAAAATTATTTTTCCACCCCGTAAAGCTTGGAGCAAATTATGCCTTTGAGTTCGATCAAAAATTTGAAGAAATATATATTCAATCTGATGATGGAACTATTTTAAATGGCATTTTATTCCAATCCGACACGACTAAAGGAGTGGTTTTCTACTTGCACGGGAACGCTGGTTCAATACGTTCTTGTGGAAAAGTCGCACAAACCTATACCAACTTAAATTACGATATCTTCGTACTTGATTACAGAGGATTTGGTAAAAGTGAAGGAAAAATCAAAAGCGAGGAACAACTTTACTCCGATAGCCAAATTGCTTATGATGAACTTAAGAAGCGATATGATGAAAATGACATTATAATAGAAGGCTACTCAATTGGAACCGGATTAGCTTCAGAGCTTGCCTCTAAGAATAATCCGAAACTGCTCATTTTAAAAGCTCCTTATTATAGTTTTGAGGATTTGGTATGTGGCACCTATCACTTACCGGAATTTCTTTTGAGATATAAAATACCGACAAATGAATATCTGGAAAAAGTCAAGGCTCCGGTGATTATTTTCCACGGAACGGAAGATAAAATAATAAACTACGACTCCTCTCTCAAATTAGAGGCTGAATTTAAAGAAGGCGACACACTTATCACATTGGAGGATCAGGGACACGGTAATATAACATCCAATGAGAGTTATAAAACTGAAATAGCGAAAATATTAGAATAATGTAAGATTAAAAACAGAACAGAGCTCTTTGAATCCTCTTAACCTGCCTGCGCTATTGCATTCTGATTCTGCGGGAGATGGGATGCAGGTTGTTGGAACGACGGCCGAGATTTTTGACAAAGCCCAATGGAGCTCCTTCAAAACAGACCAAAAGATAGCCCAGGGGGACTTCAGTACCAAATACCAGATTCTCTTTTGAGAGGAATTTCAGGGCATCTTCAATAGAGAGTTCCACAGTGTGAAATGCCTTTTTATCCAAAACCATTGAAAGGGCCAGATCTGCCTCAGGAATAATATCACGCCCCTTCTGCACGGCAACGGCTACTCCCGAACGAATCACTTTAAGAGAAGACTCCAAAGCCTTAATATCGGTCACCAATTGTGACGGAATCACCTTCCATAGATCTCCTTTTAGGGAGAATGTAAATTGCCCTAAATCCTGTAATATATAGGAGGCACAAGCAGGAATCTGACTCTTTTTAATTGCCAAATTCTTAACAGATGGATAATAGTCACCATTTTTGCGCAATAGCGCAATGAAAAATCCCTCCCCTCTCTCTTCTCCAGGGAGAAACTGACGCTGCTCGATGAGTTCCGCACCAAGCTCTGAAGCAATCCAAGCCACATTTTCATCATTCTCGAGAGTGTTGAATGTACAGGTGGAATAAATGAAATATCCGCCACTACGGAGAGCTTGCCATATATCCGAGACTATTCTTCTCTGCCTGGAAGCACATAGGCGTACATTATCCACAGACCACTCCTTCAGGGCATCGGGATCTTTGCGGAACATCCCCTCGCCCGAACAAGGAGCATCCACCAGAACGATATCAAAAAAGTCATCAAGAGCGATAAAATCCGCGGGATCGTTGTTTGATACCACAACATTGGGATATCCCCATCTTGCAATATTCTCAGCCAGGATTGAAGCCCTGTTGCGGATTACCTCATTTGAGACCAAAAGATCGTTTGGATCGATAATCGAAAGAATATGCGTGCTCTTACCTCCAGGAGCTGCAGAGAGATCCAGAAGACGAAGTCCGGGCCCCTCAGTCGAAGAGCTGGCACTTGAAGGAGAAACCCCAAACCGATCGAATGGTGATCCTTCAGATAATTGTGATATCGCCCGTTTCAGCAGCACTCCGGTATACATTGAGGATGCCTCCTGTACATAGTAATATCCTGAATGAAAAAGAGGATCCAATGTAAATGAGGGTCTGCTTTTGAGATACAATCCCTCCGGACACCAGGGTACGATGCCGCCATAATAGTCATAAAAATGCTCTGCAAGTCCTTCAGTAGAGATTTTTGCAAGGTTTGCACGAACCGATAGTGAAGGTTCTGCTGAAAGAGCAGAGAGAAGGCGATGAGTACGCTCCTCTCCAAAATGTATTTCAAGAGTATGGATAAACTCAGCGGGAAACATCAAAAAGGGGTTCATCCGGCATTTCACCGCTTGCAGCTTTGGCAATGCCCTCTGTAAGTTTGTCAACCAGATCGTGTAGTCTGCTCCCTATAACCATTTTCATCATAGTATTGAGTTCTGCACGTAGTTCAATATGAAAATAGGTACGATTGTCATCCATCGGGTCCATTATCAGAGAAAAAAGAAATGGAAACGGGGCTTGCCCATCCTGTTCGAAATCTATTCTCGAAAAAGGTGTTCTTTTATGGACCCTCATTCCAATCTCAAAACCCTGTACTTTTGCCGATATGGTGTCGGCATCGGCGGTCACCATCTCCTTTTTATCTTCCGGAATGGCGGCCACAAAGTTGCGAAGGTCGGAAAAAGCGGTATATATCGAATAGGAAGGCCTATCTATGACTACGGTCTTGCCACAAATCTCTTCTGCCATACTATCTGCCCCAGGTGTCCGGTTTGAATCTCCACTCATCAAGTACCTTGAGATCTCCCGCCTTTATGTAACCCGACGCAACCGCCTCTTCGAGAAGTGCATCATAATTGCTCAGAATGTGCAGTTCCACATTTGCATCCTCAAAGGCCTGACGTGTCCTGTGGAAATTATAGGAGAAAATGGCAACCATACCCTCTACGAAACCACCCTCTTTGGCAACAGCTTCAGCAGCTGAGAGCGAACTTGTACCTGTAGAAATAAGGTCCTCAATAATAACCACATTGGCTCCCTTGGGCAGATCTCCCTCAATACGGGCCAAGGTACCATGATCCTTAGCTTTTGGTCTGATATATATAAAGGGCAATCCCAGGGCATGCGCTACCAGTGCACTGTATGCAATGGCACCTGTGGCCACACCGGCGATAATATCCACATCACTGAAATGCTCTTTTATGACTTCTACTAAATAACCGCAGATTTCAGTACGCTTTTCCGGATAGGAAAGAATTTTGCGGTTGTCGCAATAAATGGGTGACTTCCAACCTGATGCCCAAGTAAAAGGCTCTTCCGGCCTCAACTGTACCGCCTTTATTTCAAGCAGATGGCGGGCAACTATTTTTTCAATATTATTAATCATAATCTATTTTTGGCTTATCTTTGCAAAGGTAATAATATTATTCGGTAAAACGATGTATCGTATCCACTTTGAAAGCCGTAACATCATCGTCTGCTCTTCGGCCTCCGATGCCGAGGAAGATAGTTGCGCTCTTATTCTCAGTGTCGGTGAAAAAGAGCATCTGGGAAACATACCCATGATGTTCGAAAAGTCATCGCGTATGCCCTCGCTATATATCCCCACCTCCGACAGAGAGCGGGTTTGCAATGAACTATGCTCGAAATACCGTATTCTGGATGCAGCAGGAGGAGTAGTTCGCGACCCTTCCGGACGAATATTGATGATACTGCGCAATGGCAAGTGGGACCTTCCCAAGGGGAAATTGGAGCCCGGAGAGAGCAGTCAGGAGGGTGCTCTGCGAGAGGTAGCGGAGGAGACCGGTATAGACCGGCTTAACATAGGCAATCTTATATGCGTAACACATCACACCTACTCCAGAGAGGGCGAGCGTATACTTAAACACACCCGGTGGTATGAAATGAAATATGAAGGCAAATCCGCACCCGATCCCGTGCCTCAGACTGAGGAGAATATCGCGGTTGCCGAGTGGGTACCCGTGGAAGAGATCCCTGCCAAACTATCCAACAGCTATACATCCATAAAAGAGGTATTCCGTCAGGCAGGCATTATCTGAGATCGGTTATTATTACATCCTCAGACAACGAATCAACATTCAGAATGAAGTAGGAATCATCCCAGGGAATCTCCTTTTTTGACACTGAATTCACAAGCACGGTATAAACATAGCCGTTGGCACCCTTATGCACTATTTTAAAAGTGCCATCCTTCTTCTGCTCCATACTGGTGGATGCAAGCAATGAGAAAGGATTCTCCAGCGGGTCTTCGGATGAGTAATCTGCACTGCATATTACCAGTTCTTCGCTCTTAGGACTATAAAGCCACCTGGTAGTACCGTCTGAAATGATGATAAGCAGATCACTGGTAAGGCGGTAACTCATCTTCTGTATGTCGATAGTGCCTCGCTGCTCCATCAGAAGGCGTCCGTCAGAAGCGTTGGTGGTCAGCGTGTACTCAAGCGTGACACTGCCTATTTGCGAAATTTTATCCAGAAGCAAGCCACTTCCCTGCCCCCACAAAGTGCAGGAAAAAAATAAAATTGACAGTGAAAGGAGAATTCGTCTCATACCTTTATAGGGTGCAAACATCGTGCTAGACGCGGTCAAGAGTCTCGAGAATTATATCGAGAGTGGCAAGATCCGACACCAGAACATCTCTGGCCTTGCTGCCGCCGAATGGCCCGACTATACCCGCCGCCTCGAGCTGGTCGATAATGCGTCCCGCCCTTGCATAGCCTATCTCGAGCTTACGCTGAATAAGAGAGGTGGATCCTTGTTGAGACATCACTACTATCTTTGCAGCATCCTCAAATAGGGCATCGCGATTTTTGAGATTGACTCCGTAATCGTTACCTCCGGAGGAATCTTCCTCATCCGAGACCTCCGGCAGATAAAATTCATGGTCATATCCATCCTGAGCACTAATCTCTTTTGTAACGGCAAGAATCTCGGGGGTATCCACAAAGGCACATTGTACGCGGACGATATCCTCGCCTGGATACATCACCAACATATCTCCACGACCGATAAGGCGGTTGGCTCCGGTCGTGTCGAGAATGGTCCTTGAGTCGATGGATGCATTCACCTTGTATGCTATCCTGGAGTTGAAATTAGCCTTGATAGTACCTGTAATGATATCTGTGGTGGGCCTCTGAGTAGCGATTACAAGATGGATTCCAACAGCTCTTGCCTGCTGCGCAAGACGGGCGATGGGCTCTTCTATCTCTTTACCGGCAGTAACGAGCAAGTCGGCAAACTCATCTATGACAACCACGATATATGGTAGAAACTTGTGACCTTTTTGTGGATTTAGACGACGGTTCAGGAACTTATTGTTGTAATCCCTGATATGGCGCAAATCTGCCATTTTGAGCAGATCATAACGATCTTCCATCTCTATGCATAGAGACTTGAGTGTATTAACTACCTTTCGTGTATCAGTTATGATGGCCTCGGATTCGTCTGAAACCTTTGCCAGGAAATGTTTATCTAGCTTGGCATAGAGCGACAGTTCCACCTTCTTGGGATCTACCATGACAAATTTGAGCTCTGCCGGATGTTTGGTATAGAGAAGCGAAGTGATGATACAGTTGAGACCTACTGATTTTCCCATTCCGGTCGCTCCGGCAATAAGCAGGTGCGGCATCTTGGCAAGGTCGAGGAAAAAGGGTTCGTTGGTTACGGTAATACCCATCGCCAACGGAAGTTCCATATTGGTATTCTTGAATTTAGGGTCGTTGAGAATGGACTTGAGCGGCACAATGGAGGGATTTTCATTAGCCACCTCAATACCTACCGAGTCGATAAGCGTCACTACACGCACACCTTTTGCCCCGAGAGATAGAGCGATATCCTCTTCACGGCTACGCACCTGCGATATCTTCATACCGTCTGCCAGATGAATCTTATAGAGAGTAACCGTAGGGCCCATTTTTGCAGTTATGGCCACTACTTTTATTTTGTAGTGACCCAGCACTGTCACAATCTTGGTTTTGTTTTTCTCAAGCTCCTCCATTGAGACGGTATACCATTTATCCCTATAATCATCCAACAATGAGAGTGAGGGATGGCGATAGTCAGGCAAGTCAAGTCTGGGGTCAAAGAGACGAGATTTCTCCTCCTCCGTCAGATTTTTTATAAAATCATGTTCCGAACCCTCAACCTGTATGATGATATCATCCGGATTATCACTCACGGTTGGAGATAGGGATTCTTCCTCTTTATCGGGGAAAGGATCGGGATCGGGAATAACCTCCGAGGCAGCCTCATTTTGCAACTCCCGGGATTCGGGGTCAGAATCAGTATCTTCATCGAGAGTATCTTCCTCAACAGCCTCTGTCGTCTCAATTTCAGAACCCTCGGAAATGGCCGGCAATTCCTCCTTGCGAGGGCGATTGGCCACACTCCACATAAGGTCATCAAAACGCAACGCCACCTTCTTGCTGAGCAAAACCAGCCATAGAAGCAAGAGTATAATCAACGCGCTGCCGGTTCCTACGTTGCCAAGCATAGATATAAGCCAGGAAACGGCATGTCTGCCATAAGATCCGCCCGGACCATTGCCGAGAAAGAACTCATATTTGGTAAAACCGGAAACAAATGCGAGAATAAGCGAAATTACAATGGCTCCGATAAGAGAGACAATGAAGAAACGCAGCAAATTTACTTTTTTGATTCTGAAAGAGGCTATCGAAATCGCCCCAAAAAAGAAGGGCACTGCAAAAGCTCCCAGACCAAATAACTTTGAAATCAGGAAATCCGCCCAAAGCAGCCCAAGTCTGCCACCCGAATTTGAAGCCTCTTCGGCAGTAATGGAAAGCACTTGTGAATCCCGCACCAGGCTCTGATCGGAGTTCCAGGTAAATATATATGAGACAAGCGCAACAACGGTAAAAACAGTCACCGCCAGAAAAATAAACCCGAGCAATATCCTCAACACACGGGCATCCGCACTAGAAAGCCAGGGCTCACGGGACTCTTTTGCGACTTTATTCCTACCCGTTTTTTTATTTTTGGCTGCTTTTGACTGTTTCATTGCTCCAGAGATCAGTTTTTCTTTTTCTTTTTGTTCCTGGATTTTTTGCTGAATCCGGATTTGGATGTACCCGAGGCCATTACTCCCGGACGATTAAATGTAGCATCGCTGGATAGCGCGCTAAGCTGAAGTCCTTCCGGCACTTTCAGGCGACCTTCCGAGAGTTTCTCCATATCGCTGAAGATAGTTTCGTCAGCGACTGAATCCTTATTCCAGATGAGATATTGTTGCCTCATATAGTGGCCGAGAGTGCAGATCATTTCGGTCTTGGCATCATCATCCTCCCGTGCTGCAATGAGATTGATCATATTCTCGATATTACGTCCATAGCAGGAAGCCTTCATAGGCTTCTCTTCAAGTTGTATCTTCTCAGGACGGCTAAAAAACTCCTTTTTATCGGGCTTCGGATAGGGAGAATCCACGTCTATGTCAAAATCTGCAATAATGTACATGTGGTCCCAGAGTTTCTGTTTATAGTCCGGGAAATCCTTCATATGGGGATTGAGTATGGCCATCACCTGGATGACGGCACGTATCTGTTCATTACGTTTTTCACGGTCGGGAATCCTTTTGACCTGCTCTATCATCTGCTGAACATGCCTTCCATACTCCGGCAGGTGAAGTATATCTCTTTGCGTATTGTAATCCATATAACTTTTTTTTTAAAGTAATAACCTACAAATATAGTGATTTTTAGTAAATAATGGTCTTTTTTACGACAGTTTACCCATTATTGACAAACCGGTCATTTGCAATTTGTCTAAACTGGTGCTACTTTTGTAATGCAAATTGCATTAAACTATTAAATCAAAAGAATTATGGGAAAAACTCTTGTCACCGGATCGCTGGGACAGCTTGGTAGCGAATTGAGAGAACTGGTCGGAAATGACCGGAACTGGATATTTACGGATGCCCTACCTAACGAAGAGACTCTCCAACTGGATATCTGCGACAGTCGGCGTGTGAAGGAGCTGATGGAGGAACAAGATGTGGAGCTTATAATCAATTGTGCCGCATACACGAATGTGGACAAGGCCGAAAGCGAAAAGGAACTCAGCTTTAAAATTAATGCCGAAGGTCCTAAAGTCCTCGCAAAGTGTGTTCGTGAGCGGGATGCAGCGCTTGTGCATATCTCCACCGACTATGTATTTGACGGGAAGCGCAAGAGAGGTGCCTACCGGGAGAGTGATCCCTGCCGCCCACAGAGCGTTTATGGAGCAACCAAACGGCAGGGAGAACTTGCCATACGCCGTAGCCGTTGCCGCGGCATAATCATCCGCACCGCCTGGCTCTACTCCTCATACGGTAACAATTTCGTCAAGACAATGGTACGTCTCGGCAGCGAAAAGAGTGAAATCGGAGTGGTGGCAGATCAGATAGGCACGCCCACCTATGCTCGTGATCTGGCCAAAGCAATTCTGACCATAATACCTCTAATTGGGGAGCACCGAGGTAAAATTTACCATTACACCGATGAAGGCAGTTGCTCATGGTTTGATTTTGCCGCACTTATAATGACCTATTGCGGCCTTGACTGCAAGGTCAATCCGCTGACTACGGAAGAATATCCGACTGCAGCACGGAGACCGGACTACTCGGTGTTGGATAAAAGTAAAATAAGGGATGAATTCGGGGTGGAAACACCCTGGTGGAGCGTATCACTCAGAGAAGCTCTCAGGAAGATTGGAAAGCCGGTGCCTCAGCATCTCTAGCTGAGAGAATCACCTCCTTCGGATCAATGCCCCAATCTATGGCCAACGCAGGATCATTCCATCTGTAAGTGCCCTCCATTTCCGGTGCATAGTAATTATCACATTTATACTGAAATATGGTGTTGTCCTCCAACACCAAATATCCATGTGCAAATCCGCGCGGGATAAAGAACATTCGCTTGTTCTCAGCGCTGAGTTCCACCGAAACATATTTGCCGTATGTGGGGGATTCGGGACGAATATCA
>Ga0255347_1001160_pt1 | contig 44664 bp, 37 predicted proteins | sample wastewater_treat_2_FD_192479 | JGI IMG/M metagenome (GOLD analysis project Ga0255347, IMG submission 192479) | Wastewater microbial communities from Lulu Island WWTP, Vancouver, Canada - plant24 | ecosystem: Engineered > WWTP > Wastewater > Unclassified | place: Canada: Vancouver, British... | reverse complement strand
TCCAGCTGAGCTCGCGCTCGCCCGCCGTCCCGGACTCGATCCCCAGCAGAATCCCGGTGCGGCTCTCGGTCAGCATTTGGTCTATGGGCAGCACGCCCCAGCGAGCAAAGAACCGGGCCCACGCCTCGGCAACGATCCGTTTGGCCTCGTCCGAGAGATCCAACGACCCAATCACCCAGTCGATCTCCATCAGATAGGGAGCCAAGCGAAACAGGGCCTCCGCCTTTTCGCAGATATCCCCGAGACTCAGAGCCCGTTCCTTGTCGTAGCGGGCATGGACGCGGGTGTTTTCCACCTGGATGTCGTATTCGAGCTTCAGGAAGAACTGCTGGATAGCGTCCAGGGCAATATTCGGGTGGAGGTCGAGTTCATTCTTGCTGACACCGTAGTACTCCAGATCGATCATACCGCCGCGCAGGGGGGGCGAAAAATCGATGCGCAGGAACGCCGGGTGATTGAGATAGGTGACGTAATAGTGGATTTCATTCCCGTAACAAAACACCCTGACGCCGGGAAGCCGCTGCTGCCCATGCAGGATCTGGCGGCTGAAGCCATCGACCACCACCTGGACGGGATAGGGGATCTCGGTCAGGGCGGTGACGCTCCTTTCCGAACCGAAGTTGACGTACTCGAAATCACGGGTGATATGGAGCACTCGGCGGAGCGAAGTGAGGGCGAGGGTGACCGTACGGTTGGTGGCCCGGCCCGACTCCACCAGGCGAAATCCGAGGCGCAGCCCGCGCTGGTGCAGGTAGCGCTTGAGGCCGTGCAGGGTTCGGACGGCGCCAAGCGAGGGCGGGTCTTCAAACATCTGGACCAGCCGCGTCAGCTCGGGGGAAAGCTGGGGTTCCGAACTCTCAGTGTCCATCTCGGCCAGAATGCGCTGCCGCAGGTCTTCATAGAGTGACGGCAGAATCCCACACTCTTCGGCATAAGCGGAAAAGAGGGTGGTAAAGTCATTCACGAGCCGGTCGGTTTTTTCAAGAATCCGCCCGACCTTTTCCCGGGTCAGCGGCGCCACATCCACGATATCGGCCAGGGCTTCCGAATGAGTAATGTTGTAGGAACGGAAACGGGCAACAATATCATCTTCCCCCGAGGTCTTGCGGGTCTCGGCGGGCAACCCCCCGTGAGCCACGAACAGGTAGTGTTCGCCGATGGTGCGAGCCTCGGCGATCGCTTCGAAGAGCGCCGCTTCGGCAGGGGAGACAATGAGCGGGAACGAGCCGCCGATGGAGATGGCAAGGCATTTCCTGGCATCCAGGCCGAAGTTGAGACGCCCCCAACCGAGCTCCGAGATCACTTCGCGCAGCAGTTGGCTGCCGCAGAGCGCCTCCACTTCACGGATTCCCGCGAGGCATGGCGACGCCTGCCCCGGAACGGGAATGAGCAGGAGAAGGTCGAGGTGGGTCGCACGGGTGAATGCCAGGTAGGGTCCCAGCACCGCAAACGCTTCCTCACCCAGCACGGCCCGGGCCAGCTCCGTGGATACCGGCTTGGCTTCGGCATCGAGGATGCGGGCGGCAAACCGGCGCAGGTGAAACTCAGGGACCGACAGGTAGAGCCACTCGATCGGGTCCTGTCGGGCGTCCGGCAACGGCAGGGCGGCGAACTGGCTGATCTGCCGCAGAATCAGCAGTTGTTCGGGATCGGTTACGGTGTTCCCCTCCCGCTCGATGCGTTCGGCGAAAAAGCTCAGCACCTCGAGATCGACCAGAAGCTTGCCGCTTTCGACCAACTGCCGCGTTTCCTGCAGAGCACGAAGCATGAAGGAGGGGTCCCGGACGTTCAGCATGCCCTCGAGCACCACCCAGGGATCGTCAATTCTCCAGGCAAGCTGGACGAGGAGCTCGAAAACCGGTTCCACCATTGCTCCGCTTCGCCGGCTCAGGAGCGCAGCGAGGCGCTGCAGCCGACTGCGCTCGGGGAAGACCGGCGCCGTTTCCCAAAACCGCGCCAGCTCGACACACCCTTCCCTGACCCGGACGGGACTGCCCATGGCTACGTTGAATTCCGCTGTAATCTGTCCCAGCAGCACCGCCATCCGGTCCTCCGGGTGCTCACGTGCGCCGCCTGATGGTTCCTGAGTATTCCTGCCAACGGTCATGGAGCTGCCTTTCGATTCAGGGAGTCACTCTAAATCCGCATTCCTGGCATCCTCTGTTAGCAAATCTCGATCTTTTTAACAACCGCTACCTGGTTCCGATCAAGCAACCCTGACAAGAAGAGCATCGGTTCTTCCCGCCGCACCGGCAGGGTCTGCCGCTATCACCCCTGATAGACACCACTGACCACATCGGCGAACTCACAGTGAATGCCGTGCTTCCTGAGGGTGCCCACGATCTCCTCGAGACGGCCGGGATGGTCGATCGCCACTTCGCGGTCGCCCCCTTCCTCGCTGACTGAAAACCTCGCCTCGCCCAACACCCTTAGAGTGTCTTCATACCTGTCGACCAGCAGTCCGAGCACCGAGTAATCCGACATGTAGCAAACCGGTAAGGGACGGGTCAGTCCGTGGCCCGAGCGACACTGCCCCGGGCCCCTGCCGGATTCATCAATATTTCTGGAGATGATGGGGATTTTTGGCATTGCCTTGCTCCTTGTCGTGGCCTCCGAAGCCAAGAAAAAAAATCCGTTCTGGAACCACTCTTCCCAGCCGGTTCATAACCGGTTGTGGCTTCTTTGTCAGCCGGGTGCAGCCAACAAAGGAGAAAATTCGCCTCACCCCGCGGTCCCGTTTGACTTCTTGCGCCAATCGCCGTAAACCAGATCGGGTAGGACCTCGGTACGCCAGCGGTCCCAGACAGGTCAAAATGGCGGGAGAAGGCCGATGAAGGCGATAAGTGTTCAACAACCGTTTGCATTTGAGATCATGAGTGGCCTGAAGACCATTGAAGTGAGGAGCTGGGATACCCTTCACCGGGGCGATTTGCTCATCTGCGCCTCCGGCAAACCGGCCTTTTCCCGGGAAGAGATGGCAGAGCTGGAGGAAGAATACGGCTGCACCTTCCTCTACGGGCAGGCGCTCTGTCTGGCTCGGCTGGTCGAGGTCCGCCCGATGCAGCAGGGAGACGAGGAGGAGGCCCTGATGGACGAAATCGATCCGGAAGCCTTCTCCTGGGTACTGGAAGAGGTGCGGCCGGTGGTTCCTTTTCCCGTGAAGGGAAAGCAGGGCTTCTATGAAGTTGATGACCGACTGATCTCGATCTCGCCCTTTCACCATGGTGAATCCGTGGCAGTGAAAAGCGGAACCCTGGCCGAGGGCTTTGAGCTCGACTTTTCGGGATGGCATGGCAGGACCGCCGACATTCTGCGCACCGAGGAGGGTGAAATCAGGATTCAGGTGATCTGGGACAGCCTCTCCCTGAAGAACCTGCCGATCGAGCTCATCGCGCGCTGCGAGCAGGAAGGAATCGACTGGACGGGGGTGCTGCTGCGTTTGGAGGAGATCGAACCCGCGGCGCCAAGGGACGCCTGGGACGAGGTCGAGGACGCGATCAAGCAGATCGAGGCAGAGCTTGGCTGATGCGCCAACACCCCCCTCGGGGTTCCTGCCTGGGCGGCAGGAGCTTCGGTCAGGGCCGGATACTCCTCAGTCCTCCTGATCGCGCGGCCCAGAGGCGTGGTCCCGGTCCCGAAAATCCACCTTTACATCCGGTTCGGTCTGATTCTATATGAAATAGTCACGGCCCAGCGATGCTATCACAGACTGCCCAGGGGTCGAGCCAACCATCAACTAACCCGGGACTGACAAGATGGAAGAGCGAGCAGCAGAGCGCCGGCAGGCACCACGATATGCTTTGAGGACGGATTTTTACCTTGCCTTCCGGCCCGGCCTGGACCGGGTCGGCAGAATCAAGGATGTGAGCAGGAGCGGTGCTGCCTTTGAATATCCGGTTTACGATGTGTACCACCAGACCGCGGCGGTGGAGGTGGATATCTTTGCACCAGAACCGGGCTGTTTCCTGCTTCTCGGCATCCCGTGCCAGGTCGTTTACGATGTCGGAATCGACCACGGCACCGAAAGCACCTTTCAAACCAGACGGTGTGGTTTGCGATTCGACCGGTTGTCGGTGCAACACCGGGATCAACTGCAGCTGCTGCTGGGAAAGTTCGCTTCGCCTCGGGTCTCCTGCGAACCGGCAGTCGGCCGCCGCGAAGCCTCTGCTCTCCATTGAGAAAGAGTAAAGGCAAAGTCCGCACTTCACCCTCGACTTGGTTTACCCCCTGCTGGCAGGGAGCCTCCTCCCCGGTATGCCGCCACCACGACCCACGCCCTCGTGCTGCCGGGCAGCCCCAGGCACTACCGCAGCAGCCAACCTGACGCCTCCCGCCCGCGATATTCCAGCGCCTAACTGCCAACCTTGGCCGTTATTTCGTCCAAGGCCGCTTTCAGCTTTATCTCATCGTCATGCCGCAAGGGCGTGTGCAGGACTTTTCCGCGGAAGGCCCGGACCTCCGCCAGTACCGCCGCGAGATGATCCCTCACCAGGATGCACAGGGCCGAGGTCCCGGGCTTCAAATGGCCGGCCAGTTCCTCCATGAAATCTTCGTCGATGCCGACATGAGTCATGGCTCCGGAAATGCCTCCAACCACCGCGCCGGCAGCGAACCCGAGAACAGCGAAAACCGGGTTCATCAGCAGAACCCCTATCAGCGACCCCATGACCCCCCCGGTCAGAACGCCACCGACAGTGAAATGGGACATGTGGTGAAGCTTGATCTTCCCTTCCCGGTTTCTGATCAGCACCACCGCATCCTCGAGGTCGGCAAGGTGCTCGGCCTCCTTCTTCCGCAGGTCCAGCCGGACCTCTTCGGCCTTGAGTTCGTTGTCGAAAACCGCGACTACCAGATCACTCATGGCATTCTCCTTTGCTGCTGAGAGTGGTCACCCAATTAAAGTCACCCTTTCCTCTGACAGGTTTTCTGTTATTTATTATCACCGATTTGCCCGGTACTGAACAAGGTGTCGGCGGGATTCAGGAGCGCGATTTCTGGTGAGCGGGAAGCTGGCTGACGGGCGGGAAAAAGTAGTTTACCGTTTAGAGTCCGAGAGCTATTGTGATCCCGCTCTGATTTGGCATGCGTTGGTTCGCTGCCCGTGATTCGTCTTGGTTTCACACAGGATTTTGAACCGTATGGGAATAGCCTCTGATATCGTCATCATTGTTGTGGCGGCCCTCATAGGAGGGATTATCGCCCATCACCTGAAGCAGCCCCTGATTCTTGGCTACATCCTGGCCGGGGTTGCGGTTGGGCCCTATACGGGAGGAGTCACCGTTTCGGACGTGCGGGTGATCGAACTCCTCGCCGAAATCGGGGTAGCACTCCTGCTGTTCGCCCTGGGGCTCGAGTTTTCGCTCACCAAACTCAAGCCGGTGCGCCATATTGCCCTCATCGGCACTCCCATCCAAATGCTCCTGACCATGGTCTACGGTTCTCTGATCGGCCGCTGGCTGGGTTGGGAATGGATCCCTTCGATCTGGTTGGGAGCCCTGGTTTCGGTCTCCAGCACCATGGTCATCCTGAAGACCTTGATGAACCAGGGGTTGCTTGGCACCCTCTCCAGCCGGGTGATGCTCGGGATGCTCATCGTCCAGGATCTCGCGGTGGTCCCCATGATGATTATCCTGCCCCAGTTGAGCAATCCCACTGCGGGTTTACCGGTTCTGGGACTGGCGGCCGTCAAGGCTACGCTGTTCCTGGGATTGATGTTCTTTCTGGGCACGCGGCTGCTGCCTCGCGTGATGGTCTTCATCGTCGGCTGGAACTCACGGGAACTGTTTTTGCTGTCGATCACCGCCATCGGTCTTGGAATAGGCTATCTCACTCATCTGGTAGGACTTTCTTTCGCTCTGGGAGCGTTTGTCACCGGCATGGTCCTGAGTGAATCGGACTACAGCCATCAGGCGTTGAGCGACATCATTCCCCTGCGAGATATCTTCGGACTGCTTTTCTTCACCTCGGTGGGAATGCTTCTGGACCCCTCCTTCCTGGTTGACTGCTGGGGTACCATCCTGCTGCTGGTGTTGCTGGTGGGAGCAGGCAAGGGAGTGATCTTTGCCGCCCTGGCCCGCTTGTTCCGGTACGGTAATGTGATACCGCTGGCGGTTGGGTTGGGACTGTTTCAGATCGGTGAGTTTTCTTTTGTGCTCGCCCGGGCGGGGCTGTCCGCCGGGGCGATCTCCAGCGACAGGTTTTCCCTGGTGCTCACTACCGCTGTCATCAGCATGGTCCTGACCCCCTTCATCTCGGGTCTGACAGCCCCCCTCTACGCGCTCCGCAAGCGCTGGTTTCGCCACGAATCGATTCAGACGCTCAACCTGCCCGAGACCGGGCTGAACGCGCACGTGGTGGTTGCCGGCGGAGGTCGTGTCGGTCAGCATTTGGCCAAGGTACTGCAGCATCTGGGGCTCTCTTTTGTCATCATCGAGCTGGATTATCGACGGTTCGAACAATGCAAAACGGCAAATTTTCCAGCCATCTACGGGGATGCCAGCCAGAAAACCGTCCTGGAAGCCGCCCAGATCGAGAAGGCTGACCTGCTGCTGGTTACCACTCCCGCGCTGGTCCTGGCCCAGGCCATGGTACTCCAGGCCCGTCAGCTCAATCCCAAGCTGGATATCCTGGCGCGCGCCGAAGGCGTGGAACATATGAAAGCCCTCTACGAACATGGGGTGGACCACGTTGTTCAGCCTGAATTTGAAGCCGGCCTTGAAATCACCCGCCAGACCCTGCTCCACCTGCAGCTGCCTCCCATGGAGATCCTCCGCTACACCGACCGGGTGCGGCGCGACCTCTACGCACCACTGCACGAAGGGCTCGAAGATATCCAGAAAATCGCACTCCTCAGGAGTGCCGGGAGCCTGCTTGAACTCAACTGGTATACCCTGGAACCGGCCAGCCCCATTAATGGCAGCACCATTGGCGAACTGAGCGTGCGGACCCGCACCGGCGCCTCGCTGGTAGGGGTTATCCGCAACGGCACGCTCTTTCCCAATCCCGGGCCTGAATTCCGTCTTGCGGAAGGGGATGCCGTGGCCGTGATGGGCCGGCCCGAGGAGTATGAGGCGTTCCAGACATTGGCGCTTCCGAGTTGACCGCACCGAAAGAACGAGAGTCTGAATCGATGATCCTGACCAGAAATCCAGGGAGGAGAACGGCCATGTTTGCCTCAAGAGAGAAAAGTCCCATGATTCCTTTCATCGAGTTCGCCATGGTGGTGCTCATACTGTTTTGGGCCGTGCCGACGGCATCGGCTGAACACCTTTTCAAGGGACAAACCATCTATGTACCGGCCTATTCCCATGTTTATCATGGGGACCGGCAACAGCCGTTCCTTCTGGCGGTCACCCTCAGCGTCCGGAACACCGACCCGGTTCATCCCATCACCGTTGTTGCCGTTGACTACTTCGATTCGGAAGGCAAACTGCTCAAGCAGTACCTCGAAAAAGAACTGAAACTCAACGGGATGGCTTCGGCGGAATTCATCGTGAGGGAGTCGGACCGCACCGGCGGCTTGGGAGCAAATTTTGTCGTGGTCTGGAAGTCGGCGGAGAAGGTGACCGAACCCATTGCGGAAACGGTCATGATCGGGACCATGTCCCAGCAGGGCATTTCGTTCACGTCGCGGGGACGGGCAATCAAAGAGGAATGAAAGGAATGGTGTGACAGAGAAAGAATCTTCCGTGCCGAACGCGAGGAAGCCGATGGCCGAAGAACCCTACGCCGGCCGTTTGGTTCGGTTGCGCAAGAGTCTTTGGGAACGAGCGATGGACGCGTTGCTGGTGGCGGTGCCCGAGAATCGCTACTACCTGAGCGGCTACGGTGCCGTCGATTCCCAGCTGACGGAGAGTTCCGGGTATCTGCTGATCACCGCCTCCCAGCAGTTCCTGCTGACGGATTTCCGCTATGAGCAAGAGGCCGCCCACGAGGCTCGGGACTATCAGCTCGCCATCTACTCCAACGGCCTGGCCGAGACTCTGACGGAGCTCTTTGCCGAGCTGTCGGTGATCCGCCTGGGGCTGGAACCTCACTTCCTCACCTTCACCCGGTATCGGGAAATAGAAGCCGCCTTGAGGAAATCCCGACCCGAGGCAGAAGTGACTTCCGCCGAAGAAATGGTGGAGCGGCAGCGGCTGATCAAGGAACCCGGCGAAATTGAGGCCATCAAGAGATCGCTGGCCGTGACGGAAATGGCGCTGGCGAACGTCTGGGAGCAGCTGCGACCGGGCCGGACCGAAAAGGAGATGGCCTGGCAGATCGAATGCCTCATTAGAGAAACGGGAGCGGAAGCCGTCTCCTTTCCTCCCATCGTGGCGAGCGGCCCGAATGCGGCCCTTCCTCATGCCGTGCCGACCCAACGCCGCATCGCCGCCGGTGATGCGGTGATCCTCGATTTGGGAACAAAGCTTAACCACTACTGCTCCGACATGACCCGAACCTGGATTGCCGGGGCACCCTCGGCGAAACTCCGGGAAATCTACCGGGTCGTCCGGGAAGCGCAACTGGCGGCCCAGGATTTCATCGCGGCCGGCAAGGATTCAGTGGCGGTGGACGGCGTGGCCCGTGACCTCATCAGGCGGGCCGGATATGAAGACCAGTTCGGCCATGGCCTGGGGCATGGAGTCGGACTGGCGGTGCATGAGAAACCCGGTCTGCGAAAACAGAAGGGCGAGCTCCTGCAAGAAAATATGGTGGTGACCATCGAGCCGGGGATTTACCTTCCCGGTTATGGCGGAGTCAGGCTGGAAAACATGGTGCGCATCACCACAACCGGCTGCGAACTGCTGAATCGGCAAGACCTTTTCATGACTGTCTCATGACCCGGGATTCTCTATTGCGCTGAGCGCCGTGTTCGAACCGTGCAGAGCGCGCAGGGCGGCAATCCGCTCTTCCACCTGCTGCGCGCTGGCGGTGAGCTCAGTGATCAGGGCGATGAGTTCCTCCTCCCACACCTGGTTCAAAACGAGCTTGAGGGATTCGACCAGCTTCCGGGCATGCCGCTGCCTGATTCTTTGATAACGCCGATAAAAGCGAAAACCCAGCAGGAGCTGCAGTATCAGGAAGCTTCCCAGCGCCGCCACACCCCGGGGGCTGAAGAGGGTCTGGATGAGGCCAACGGCCACTCCAGCCAGCCCGTACCAACTCGGGTGCTCGAAAAGGTTGGCCAGCTCCGCATCGCCGCTCAGCGCCACCAGCAAGCATCCCAGCAGGACCAGATAGGATGCGCTCTGCACGGCTCGGAAGCCCCGGTACGACGGGTCGCGATAGTTCTTGAGGAAATTTGCCACGGTCTCCCGCAGGCGCTGCACCAATTGCTGCCACCTGGCTCCCGCCTCGAGAAGACTTTCCTGAGAATTCCCCAATGCTGGTGGAAGGCCCCGATGAAGCGCTTGATAGGCCATCCGATCCGCCACCCGTTCCAGCTCCTGCTGCAGGGCTTGAATCGACGATTGCTGCAGGAGCAGGTCGGCTGTGCCCTGCTCCGGCCCGGCGGAGCGGTCGGTCAGACGCTGCCAGTCCATCGCCGCCCGTGCCATGACGGCACCGACTCCCACCAAAGCCCGGGGATGGGCCGGCTGCAGCAAGAGGCTCTCTGGCTTGGATACCAGCGCCCGCTCGAATGCCTCTTGTCCCAGCCGCGTCCATTCGGCCCGCCGGTCCTCCAGATCAGCTGCGGCATCCTTGAGCACACCGTGCAGAACGCTCAGGCCCACAACCTCTTTCTCAAGGATCTCCGTGAGCTGTTTCACCTCCACATCGAGGTTGGCCGCCTTGATCTCGGTCAGCTCCTTGGCATCGCGCAGCCGAAAGAGCTGGTTATGAAAATTCCACAAATGATTCCATGGCGAGGCCGTTCCCGCCTCCCCGCCTTCACTGGCAGAGATGGCATGGATGATGGGCCGATCAACGCCATTACCCTGCAAGTGCTGCCTGAACCGCGCCATGACCGCGTTCAGCTGGGAATGGCCGATCCCGGGTTCACCATCAGGGAACAGCAGGTCCACCTTGTTCAGCACGAAGTAGAAATTCTGCCTCGCCTTGGGAACCAGGCGGAGAAAAGCATAGAATCTTTCATCGGCATATTTCTCGGGAGTGGTGACCCATACGAGGAGATCCAGATGTTCCAGGAATTGCAGCACCTGTTCCCGATGCCTGCTCAGGAGACTGTCAAAGTCGGGAAGATCGCAGAGCAGAATATGGCGAACGGCGTCGGCGGTATGGGTGATTTCGCGCCACGGCTGGGAACTCCTGGTGAGAGCCTCCGGCAAGGGCACCGCCGCATGATGATAGATCAGCACCTGCTCGGTGTGAGGGCGGCGATGGCTGGTAGCGGCAATGGGCGCTCCGGCCAGAGCGTTCATCAGGGTGGACTTGCCCACCCCGGTGCCCCCGAGGAGCCCGACCACCAGCGAGCTTGCGGCAACGGCCTCGAGCTTGCGGATTAGTTTGAGGGAATCTTCAAGCAGCCGTTCTTTTTCCTCATTGGATAAGGAAAGCAAGGCTCCGTGCCGAAGCAATTTCTGGACGTCCTGGAGATCATTTTGCAGTTCTTGGGCAGAACGCACTATTCATCTGACTCCGAAAAGCTGGGTTGTCTGTCTTCCCCCTCACCCTTCGCGTGCTCTCGGTTCATTTCAACTTCATTCTTTATGGTCTGCACAGTCCGGCGCTCTCGACGGACATCCTTCAAAACTGCCAGCTTAAATGCCGAAAAGGCACCAAAGAATGCGGCCAGAGAGTTGTTGTTCAAGGCTTCAAGCCAGTATGCCACTGATTGTCATCCTTCTCTTCGAACGGGGTCGAGCGGTATGACCCCGTTCGGCACTCCGTCCATCTCCCGTCACCCCTCCCAGGCTTCAAGGCTCGTCATTACCGCTTTGAGTTCCGGCAGCACCTGCGGCGACATCAGCAGCGCCTGGAGAGCCTCGCGATAGCGCTGGGACTGCACCCCGAGTGGGGCCGTAAGGGCTTTCCGGTAGCGCTCTCCGAGCTCTCGCACAATCTTTTGGAGCTCGTGATAGGCAAAGAGATCGACCGCCCCTTTAGTCACAAAGGGTGCGATCGCCGTGTTGAAAACCGCCTCCAGCAGGCTGATCCCGCCTCCAATGGCGGTTTCGAGAGCGATGATGAGCGCCCCCCAGAGGATCGAGGTAGAATAGATGCCCAGCTCCTTGCTCCTGGGAATGCCCTGAGCGAGACGCTGGAAGGTTTCCTCCAGCCATTGCATGAGGCGGACCTGTTCTTCCGTCATCTGGTACCGGATCGCTTCTTCCGAAAGGACCAGATTGGGCTCACGCAGTCTGCCGTAGAGCGCGGAGGACTGATCCTGGGGGGAGAGCTGCTCGAGGACCGACCGGTTGAAGCCTTCCACGGCAGCCTGGATCATGGTGAGGTCGGCGGTTCGGAAGATCGCGGCGAGATCCTCTTCCGAACCGGGCGGCTTCTCTTCGGGCCAAAGCCCGAGGAGCCGCAGCGGCGTGCGGATGATCTCTCCGATGAACCGCCTGGGGGTGGCCAGTAGATCGTACTTGCTGAAGTGCTTCCTGATTTCCCGCTGGATGTGGGTTCGGCTTTCCGTTGCGAAACGTTCTTCCTGCCTGGTGAGCAGGTTTTGACCGGCAGCCTCGGAAAAAGACTCGAGCTGCTCCAGCCATTGTGAAGCCGCTTTGGCTTCCTCCTGCAACAGCGCAAGCAGCAACTCCATCGCGCTTCCGGCCTCACGGGCCGCTCTCACCCGCTCCTGCTGCATGACGCCGGGCGCCCGATCCTTGCTCAGCTGCCGGAGCAGGGTGGTCTTGAATTGGGCAAACGGCGCAAACTCCGCAAGCGCGGCGGAGGGTCCGGATGAGAAATAGGGCAGCATCCAGAAACGGTCGGTGCCGACCTCCAGACCCTGTACGCGGAGGCCATCCAGCACTTCCTCGCCGGTGAGCCCCTCGTGAGCCTTGTTCAAGAGAAGATAATACGGCTTCTGTCCCAGATGAAGGCGGGAGAGGAACCGAAACGGGACTTCGTCGGCATATTTTTCCTGGCTAGCAACGAAGATGACCAAGTCGGCAAGCAGCAGCAGGTCCTCCACCATCTGCCGGTTCTGGAGCTCGACGCTGTCGAGGTCGGGAGTATCGACGATGACCAGATGAGAGAGTTCTTGAGCCTCGTGCGGAATCACCACCACCTGCCCCGGGGTCCCTGCATAACCGGCAGCAGGTGCCCGATCGCTCGTGACTTGCTGAATTCCCGTAACCGCGAAGGGAAAGTCCCGGTCGACGGCCGCGGCCTGGTGGGCATAGATCAGGGGACCACAGGTCTTGGGTCGCTCGACCCCGGTTTCACTCAGCGGCTTACCGATAAGGGCATTGAACAGGGTGGACTTGCCCGTACCGGTACCACCGATGAACACGACCCAGAGAAAGTGGCGGGAGCGCTTGTAGGAAAAGGCTGCCAGTTGGACGGGAAGCTGGGCGGTGAGCTCCCGAAGCTTTGGCGCCCCAGGAGTCAAACCGGGCCATTTGAGGCTTTCCCAGAGGGTGGGTTCAGTCTCTTTCATGATCTGACGGGGTCAGAAACCGCCGCCGGTGCGAAAGCTGCCGCCCCCGAAGCTGCCTGCGTCACCGTCAGAATCTGCGGAACGGCCACCCATCCTTCCCCATCCACCCGACGATTGACCCTGCCGATGGTGGTGGTGGCCGACTTCCCGCCAGACGGTGTCGGAATTCATCAGGCCTCCCAGGAGCTGGCCGAGGAGGGTAGCCAGCGCAAAGTCGCCGGAGAAGGAGGAATTGTAGGCATCGTAGCCGCTCTGGCGATAGCGGCGGCGCAGCTCTTCCAACTCTGCCAGATTCCGCTGCTGCTGATGCAGATATTGGCTGACGGACTGGATTTGCGCGTTGATCTGAGCCTGCTGATCCTGGATCTGCTGCAGGCGGGCAACGATGGCATCGTCTTCCGGCCGGGGGGTAGCACGGGCTTTTCGGAGCAGTTCAGAAAGTTCCTCACGTTGCAGGGCTGCCAATTGCAGCTCGAGGATCTGCTTCGACAGCGGGTCCGTTCCCTCACTGAAACCGGCCTGTTCCTTCAGGAGCTGCCGATGCCGCATCTCCTCCGCCTCGATTTGGACGTCATGGCGCTTGAGCTGCTTCTCTGCCTCCTCCACTGCGGCTTGCAGGGCAAGGAGGCCTTCTGCCTCGGCCGCTTCCCGTTCCAGGCCCTGCAGGGCCTGAGCCTCCAATTCTGCCGTCTGCCGAGTTTTGGTGGCATGTTCGTGAAGCCGGCGGGGCAGCTCTTGAAGCATGTGGTAGTTGGCGCGATTCCGCTGAAAGTCGATGTGCTTCGCCACCCAGTTGTCCAGTCGTCGCCCCAGCCAGCCGGCCTGGTATTCCGCCGTCAGGTACCGCCGCTTCCAAAGGTACATGAAGAGGCTGTCGGCTTCATAGGGCTTGCCCTTTGTCAGCTGGTCCTTTTCCGCCTGAGCGGCCTTATCTTCAGCCCGCCTGGCTAGCGCCTCAGCCTTCTCAGTGCGGTCCTGCTGCAGGCGATAGCCTTCGGTCTCGCTGAGCCGGCTATGGGTCTGTTCCGTCTGCCGCTGTACCGCCTCGCCGGCCTCGTCCCGGCGGCGTTCCAGCTCTTTCCTCTGTTCTTCAAGCTGCTCTTTCCGGGAAACGGTCGCCTTGATCCGCTCCTGCAGGTCGGACCGGGCCTGCTTGAGCTTTTCCAACAGCTTGAGGATGGCCTGATCGGATTCATCCAGCCGGGAGACTAACTGGTTGATCTGGAGGGTGTCCAGCCGAAGCCCGGCCAATTCCCGGTAGCATTCCCCGGATTCCTGGTGCAGGGCGTTGAGTTGCCGCTGCAGCTCGGCCAGGCGCTGCCCGGCATCCTCCTGGGCGGCCTGCGCCTGCTGCAGATGCTGGTTGATCAAGTGCAGGTTATCTCTTCCCGATATCATGCGATCGCTCTCCTACCACTGGGTAATCGCCCCCCCGGTGGTCGGCATCAGGTAGTGGGGGGAGAGAAAGCCACGCGCCTTGACGCCGAACCGGTTGTTCTGGATGATGCCGTCATCGGCTTTGTCCCGACGAATGCGCTCGAACAGGGCTTCCTCGACCCGCAGGCCCCACTGTGACACACTGCGCGTGGCTCCGTCTTCTTCACTGGTTATGGGCACGGTCACCCGCTCTCCCTTGGGAGTGACCGCCTCGACGATTACATAGTAGTTGCGGACCCCAGGCTTGCTGGGAGGCTGGCGCCACACGCCGCTGGGGGCACCCGGTCGGGAGATGATCCGCAGGTCATATTCCTGGATCACTCGCCCGGATAATTCCTCGAGGGCCGTCAATCCCTTGCGGGCACCCTGAACATCACCCCTGTTCAACTCCCTCAGCGCGTCCGCGTAGAGATTCTCAGCCTGCCTCCGGGCTGCCTCTTCCCGGCTTTCAGCCAACAGGTTCTGACGTATCACGGCAAGGTTTTCCCGCAGCGACGTGAGATCCTGAGTCGTCTTGACCCGCTGGCGCGCTTCCGGCATCACAAAGGCAAACTGGTAGATGAACACGACCGCTACCAGGGATGCTGCCACGATGCCCGTCACGATTGCCCAGCGCCTGCGGTTGACGTAGAGCCTGGCCAACCACAGGGACCCTTTGGGCGGGGGCGGGTGGTAGACAAATCGTTCCTCGCGGAGGGCCGCCACACCGTCGGCGATGATCTCGTCGGTAACCTCCAGCCCCTGGGAGGCATACATCCGCTTGACTTGCTCGAACAGGGCCTGGTCGCGCTCTTCGGATGCAAGCTCCCGCTCCACCAACGCCTGCTCATGGCGCAGGAGGTCCACCACGTCCATGGCGAGCATTACCTGGTCGAGTTCGACCTTTTCCGGCTTCTCCTGGTCAGCCATGGGTCAAAGTCTCTCCAGCTCTGGTCAACTCCACCAGGCGGCGCTTGCCGACTTCCACGGCCTGCCGGATTTCCTGCTCGTTGCGCGCACTGGACTCCCGCAATTCATTGATCAGGACTCGTGACTTTTCCTGAAAATTGACCACCGAATCCAACAGCTTCTTGACGCTCTGAGCCTTGAGCGTAGCCCCATAGCCAGCCCGCAGCGCATCTTCCTGAACCTTGCCGCCCACTTCGGCGAGCGTCTCGAGGCTCTGATTGATGCCCTCCTTCATGACCTCCAGCGTCCGGGTGCTTTCGTGCAACCCCTGCAGGCTGGTGAAAGACGCATTCAGGGCGGTGAACACCGTTTCATTGGTGCCAAAGAAGGTGACCGCCTGGGAATAGACCCGCTCCTTCACTTCGTTGGACTGCACCAGGCGGGCCATGATGACCTCGGTGGTGTTGTAGTTGATGGAAAGATTCTCCGCCAGATCCTTGGCCACCTGGTAGCGCTTGTCCTCCTCCTGGAGTTCCCGCAGCCGCTCATCCCGCGCCAGCTCAAGCTTGGCAATCGCCACCTGGTCGGTGTCGGTATTAGTCTCCAAGGCCTTGGAAGCCTCCTCGAGACGGCTCTTGACTGCCTGCAGCTCGGCTTCCGCCTTCTTCAGGATCTCAAAAGCCAGTACCTGAGCCTCTTTCAAGGCCCCGCGAAAGTCCCGGTAGCTCTCGAGAATGGTCACTTCCCGGTCGATCTGATCCCTGCTGTCGTGCGTCACTTCGTTATAAGTCTTCTTGATCTTCTCGAAGCGGCTGGGAATATCACCACGGGTGACCTTCATCCAGAAGTTCCCCATGCGCTCCAGAGTGTCAATCTTACCGTCCTCCAATTGCTTGACCATGTTCTGAGCATCGTCCCGAATACTGTTGAACGCGGCCGCAATCTGCTCGTAGCGCTCTCCGACCTCCATGGCCGAAACCTGCTGCCGTACCACTTCATTGAACACCGTCGTGTGATTCAGGGTCCGGGCAATGGCGACGGCCTTTTCCGTATCCAGGTCGCTGACCCTTTGGATCATGGCCACCACCGGGGTTTCGTCCGGCTTGTCAGGCATGAGCCCCAGATCACGCAGTTTGGATAAGGCCTTGTCGAGGTAGTTGAGAGGCATGGGTAACAGGTTGTTACTGGTCATCATCCTCCTCCCTTCATGGAGAGTTCAAAGGATCTGCAATCCCAGGTGGTTGAGGGCTTATCCCCTCTCGAAAAGCGTATTTGCCGGGGAAGACCGGTGCGGGAAAGACGAATGACGGGCGGAGGAGGTTGCACTGGAAGGTGTCGGAGCAGACGGTGCGGGTCGCACTGGTCGAAGCAAAACCGGTCATTCCGTTTCCAAACGCCACAGTCGGCAGGTTGTGCAGCACCGCCGGGAACACTGCCACCCAAATGGGAATTAAACCTGCCCCCTGGTCTGTCAAGCACTCTCGGGGGGTGTCTCCTGGTCCGCAACCATTACCGGGTTTGGGAAATACCCTTCGCCGCTTTTAAACATCCCGATCTTCTCGTGTTTAGCGTCAATGACATCGTAGGACTGGGAATCGATTCTACGCAACTGCCATCCCCGGTCATTACATATTCCCTTCTTGAAGTCCCAGTACCCCATGGTCTCGGTGCCTTCCAACGCCACAGGGGCCGCCTCAGCCGCCTCAGGTAGATTCTTGTTTTCGGCTTCCATAAGTCTCCTTTCAATGTGGGTTGGAGTGCAGAGCGAATAACCGCTGGTGGGACTTTACTCCAAATACCAGGCAATGAAAACGATTATTTCCGGCAAGGGAGTGGCAGGGGTATGATTTGATCGGGCTTTCTAAGCCAACCTACCCTTAGAAAAGAGAATCGTTATTGAATTTGATTTGACATGCAAAACGCAGAGGGATAGTTATGCTGCAGGGGATCATCCGAACGAACTCATGCCTTGGCATCTCCTCCCTATATCATCAATTCTCCAGCTGATTCCAGCCAGGATCTCTGACCGGTCCCCACTGTCTGAGCAAGCGGTTCAATCATCATAACCAAAGGAGGGTCTCGCATGGACACCGAACAGCACGAGAAACTAGTCCCCCCGCACCAATGGCGGTTTGCGCGGGTGGGAGGCTTCGATCAGGTCCGCCTGGCAACCGGCGCCGACCTGCTGGCTCTTGACCAACTGGATCAAAAGCTGTGGGCCAGCCTCAGCTGTCCGACTCACGGTCTTGAGTTGGATCCCAGAACCCTGGAGCTCATTGACAGTGATGGGGATGGGCGCATCCGGGTGCCCGAGATCCTGGCGGCGGTAAAGTGGATCGGTTCGGTCCTGAAGAATGCCGACGACTTGACCCGGCGCGCCGACACCCTGCCGCTGGCGGCCATCGCCGAGAACAACCCGGAGGGAGGGCAGCTCCTGGCTTCGGCGAAGCAGATTCTGGTCAACCTCGGCAAGCCTGAGGCCGTCTCCATATCGGCTGACGACACGGCCGATACGGTCAAGATCTTTGCCCAGACCAAGTTCAACGGCGACGGGATCATCCCGGTGGCCGCCACCGACGATGAGGCGCTCCAGACGGTCATTACCGAAATCATGGAGTGCCTGGGATCGGAGCTCGACCGCAGCGGCGACCCTGGCATCACCCAGGAAAAGACCGACCAGTTCTTCGCCGCTCTCCAGGACTTTGCCGACTGGTGGCGCAGCGCGGAAGAGGATGCCGCCAATATTCTGGCGTTCGGCGAGGCCACCGACCAGGCCGCGGAAATCTTCAAGGCGGTCAGGGCCAAAGTCGACGACTACTTCACCCGTTGCCGCCTGGCGGAGTTCGATACGGCCGCAGTCGGGCCGTTGAATCCGTCACCGGCAGAATACCAGGCGATGGCGCCCAAGGATCTCGCCGCGACCGCCGAGGAGATTGCGGCCCTGCCCCTTGCGACCATCGAAGCAGGCAAACCCTTGCCGATGGCGGGAGGTGTCAATCCGGCCTGGGGTGAGGCGCTTTCGAACCTTCGGGAAACGGTGGTGAAGCCGATATTCGGTGATAAAGCGGTCCTGGAAGCCAGCGAATGGGCGCTCATCAGCGCCAAGTTTGCCGCCTTTGAAAGCTGGCTCGACGGCAAGAAGGGAGCCGTTGTCGAGAAACTGGGGTTGGCTCGGGTGCGAGAGATTCTCACTTGCAATGCCAAGGAATCTCTGACCGCCCTCATTGCCAAAGACAAGGCGCTGGAAGGGGAAGCCAATGCCATCGCCTCCGTCGACAAGCTGGTCCGGTATCATCGCGACTTGTATACGCTCCTGAACAACTTCGTGTCATTTCAGGATTTTTATGGGTCTGGCTCCCAGGCCATCTTCCAGGCGGGCAGGCTCTTCATCGACGGCCGCAGCAGCGATCTCTGCATCAGGGTGAACGACATCGGCGCCCACAGCGGGATGGCTAATCTGAGTCAAACGTTCCTGGCTTATTGTGAGTGCCGGCGCAACGGGGCAGCCGACAAGATGAACATCGCGGCGGCGTTGACCGACGGCGATGCCGGCAACCTCATGGTCGGGCGCAACGGCGTGTTCTACGACCGCAAGGGCAACGACTGGGATGCCACGGTGGTCAAACTGATCGAACACCCGATCAGTATTCGTGAGGCCTTTTGGAGTCCCTATCGACAGATCGCCAAAATGATCCATGATCAGATCGAAAAAGTGGCGGGAGCCCACCAGAAGCAGGTGCTCGACAAAGCTTCCGCCGGCGTCGCCGGGACCGCCGCAACGGCTGAGGCGGCAACTCCCCCGGCTGCGGCGCCGCCGTTCGATATCGCCAAGTTCGCCGGGATCTTCGCCGCCATCGGTCTTGCCGTCGGGGCCATCGGCACGGCGATCGCTTCCGTGTTGACCGGGTTCCTCAGCCTCAGCTGGTGGCAGATGCCGCTGGCCGTTGCCGGTTTGCTGCTCCTCATTTCCGGCCCCTCAATGGTCATCGCCTATTTCAAACTGCGCCAACGCAACCTCGCCCCCATGCTCGACGCCAACGGGTGGGCCGTGAACACCCGCGCCATCGTCAACATCCCCTTCGGTAAGACACTCACCGCCCTGGCAAAGCTTCCCGAGGGAGCCCAGGCGTCGCTGGCGGATCCTTTTGCCGAGAAGGAGCGGCCCTGGAAGCTGTACCTGGTCCTGGCGGTGGTGGCGGCAGTCGTGGTGCTGCTCTGGCAGAAGGGCGTTCTGGACTTCTTGTGGAAGTAGCGAAGCCGGTCCCCCAACGCTGATCGACAACTCCTCCGGAGGCCCTGGGCGGGCTCTCCGGAGGATCATCGGTATCTCCCGGTTCCCCCCAAAATTGCCGCCCCAATCCCGGTTGGCCCTATTCCACAAGACCGAATTGCGTGCGGTAGAGGGACGCGAAGAACCCGCCAGCGTGGACCAGTTCTGTGAAACTCCCCTGTTCGATGATCTCCCCGGCACGCAGCACCAGGATCTTGTCTGCTTCCCTCACCGTCGACAGCCGATGGGCGATGATGAAGGTCGTGCGCCCCACCATGAGCCGATTCAGCCCCTCCATGATGGCGGCTTCGGTTTCGGCATCCACCGACGAGGTCGGTTCATCGAGGATCAGGATGGGAGCATCCCGCAGGATGGCACGGGCGATGGTGATCCTTTGCCTTTCTCCCTCCGACAGGGTGGCCCCCTGTTCCCCCACCAGAGTATCATAGCCCTTGGGCAGCTTCATGATGGAATCGTGAATACGGGCCAGTTGGGCTGCTTTGATGATCTCGTCGTCGCTCGCCCTGGGGCGCCCGTAGGCGATGTTTTCCCTGACGGTGATGGGAAACACCAAAGGCGGCTGCAGCACCATGGAGATCTGTTCCCGCAGCGATTTGAGCTGATAGTCACGAACGTCGACCCCATCGAGCAGGACCCTGCCCTCGATGGGATCATAAAAGCGGGGGACGAGACTCACCAGGGTCGATTTGCCAACTCCCGTCGGGCCAACAATGGCTACTTTTTGACCGGGTTCGATGTGAACCGAGATGTTCTTCAGGACCGGCTGATCTTCCACATATTGAAAGGAAACCGCCTCCAGCAGGATCTCCCCCTTAGCCCCCCGGTCGGAGAAGTACCGGTTGCCGTCCTTCATGTCCCTTTCTATGTCCAGAATTTCGAACACCCGCTGAACTCCGACCTTGGCCGACTGAATGACCCCCCAAGTCTGGCTGAGAGTGTTGATCGGGGCATAGAGGGAAGCCAGGTAGGCCGTGAACACCACAATGTCACCGACACTGAGGGCACCGGAAAGCGCATGTACGGCGCCAATGTAGATGACCAGCGCCGTGCCGATGGCCATGACCCCGTTCACCACTCCGGAGTAGAAGGTCTGTAGAGTGAACAGGCGCAGGCTGGCGTCCAGACTCTCGACGCTGGCCGTCATGAATTTCCGGTGCTCTTCTTCCTCCTTGGTGAAGGCCTGAATGATCCGGATCGCCGAGATGGCCCGCTGCACCACCGAATAGACTTCGCTCTCCCGTTCCCGGAAATAGGTGGCCGCTGCGGTGATATGCTTGCTCATGAGGGAAATGACGACAATCAAGACCGGGCAGATGCTGAGGGCCAGCAGCGTCAGCAGCCAGTCCATGCGGACCATGACGAAGAACATCATGCCAAGGAAGGTGACCGCCGTCAGAACGGGGAAAACCCCATTCATGGTGATGGCTTGAATGGAGTAGGTATCCGCCGTGATGCGATACAGCAGATCACCCACCTGTCTTCTGCTGTGGAAGGCCAGAGAGAGGCGCTGGAGATGACTGTAGAGATCACTCCTGAAATCGTTCACCATCCGCTGACCGATCTTGATCGTGGTGTAGTTGTTGAGAACCGTCAACCCCCCCAGGAACAGGTAAATCAGCACCAGGCTGAGGCAGGAAAGCAGGAGGAGCATTTCTTTGGAATAAAGCGCGGCAAAGTTCCAGGGGATGGGTTTGCCGCTCAGGACATTGTCGATGACAATCTTCAAGGGCCACGGCTTCAGGATTTCACAGGCACTGATCACGAAAACCTGAAGCAGCGCAATCGTGAAAGGAACCCGGTAGGGCCACAAATACCGCAAAATTTCTCGTCTCATGGCAACCTTGCTTTCGCGGAAGTCCCGGTGCCGGCTGGACTCCGCTTAAATGACGTCACTGACTGTTTCGGCCGACCGACCGACCAGCCCCCGACAACCGGTTCGACACTAGCCAAATAAACCCCTGGAAGCAACAGAAACCTGCTGAAGGCACGCCCTCCGGCTGGTGCGCAAACAAGGCTCCTTCCTGACTGATTCTCGCGGCAGCTCCTGAATTTATCACGCTCACCTGAAAAATTGTTCCCGATACCGTCCAAATTGTTTAAGATAATAAAAGATGGCTTCGATCATAACATGCACCGGTTGCCTTTCCTGAATCAGCTGCTCATCTTCACTGCGGAACTCGATCCCGTCATGGGACCCGCTGATCTTCTTCTGGGCTTTGGCACGCCCGTCACCTCTTGGCAATCACTGCCAGGACAGGCCTGGGGGATTCCAGGGATTACCGCCAGACTGAGGTTCAGTCAGCGCTTATCTTAACCTCATCCGTATCGAGGAAAGGAGGGCCGACTCATGCATGGACGGATCAGGTGAGGAGCGGCAAGCCCAACTCAGAGCGTTTCGGAAAGCAGTTGCTCAGTCGGCTCTTCGGAGTAAACCATCAGCGAACGGGAGGATTGTCATGGGACTTTTCGATTTTGTGAAAGACATTGGGAAAAAGCTCTTCGGGGGCGAAGCGGAAGCGGCGGAGAAGATCAAGAGCCACATCGAAGAAGCCAACCCGGGGATCAAGGGACTGGACGTTAAGTTCGATAACGGCGTGGTTTCCATTTCCGGCCAGGCAGCCAGCCCCGAGGCTATGGAAAAGGCGGTGTTGATGGCCGGGAACGTTCAAGGGGTCTCGGAAGTCAAGGTTGAAGGTCTGCAAGCGCCGCCGGTCGAGGCCAAGGTCGAATACTACGTGATTAAGAAGGGAGACACCCTTTCGGCCATCGCCAAGCAATTCCTGGGAAATGCCAATGACTACCCCAAGATCTTCGAAGCCAACCGGGAAGTCATTCGCGATCCAAACCTCATTTTTGTCGGACAGAAGATCAGAATTCCTCTCAAGTAGTTCCTTTGTGTGAGTCATGGCCGTGAGGTTTCCGGCTCTTTTCCAACGGCAGGGTTCTGTGCGGGAATGATCGTGGTCACTTTTAAGGAGAGAATGACATGAGTCTCAGCGAGATATTGGGGTCCCTGATCCAATCCGGGATGACGGCTTCGTCTCAAGACCGGCTGCGCAACTCACTCGGTGGAGGCCGTGAAGGGGGTGGTGGGCTGCTGGAGCGTCTAGCTTCGATGATTGGAGGTTCCGGGAGCGGAGGCGGCGGCCTGCTGGAGGGTCTCTCTTCGATGCTCGGCGGGGGTGGTGGTCTGAGCGGTCTGGGGGGAATGCTGGGAGGTGTTCTGGGAGACGCCGAGAAGGCGGTCGGCGGCAGAGATAATCTCGCGCTTGGAGGCCTGGGCGCCCTCGCCGGCGCCTTGCTGGGCGGTGGCGGCAGGTCCATGGGGGGGGCTCTGGGCGGCGGGGTGATGGCGCTCCTTGCCGCCATGGCCTACAAGGCCCTGCAGGGCACCGATGCTGAACCGGCGGGGGTACCCGTCGGCTTGGCGGAACCGAAGACCGATGCCGACCGGCGGGAACTGGAACAGCACGCCGCGCTGATCCTGAAGGCCATGATCAACGCCGCCAAGGCAGATGGCCAGATCGATCAGGGCGAGGTCAAGCGCCTTGTGGGTAAATTGCAGGAAGACGGTATCCAGGAGACTGACCAGCAGTTCCTCATCATGGAATTGCAGAAACCGATGGAAACGGAGCAACTGATCGCTGCCGGTCGGGGGCATAAGGACGTTGCGGCACAGATCTACGCGGCCTCATTGCTTGCCATCGAGGTCGACACCCCGGCGGAAAAGGCCTATCTGGAACAACTGGCAGATGGACTGGGGCTTGCCCCCGAGGTGACCCAGCAGATTCGAGGATTTGCCGGGGTATCCACGGCCTGAGAAGGCAGGATCGACAGGGGGTGAGGGGATGAAATTCTAAGGGGCAGGGGTTTTCGCGACGCGGAAGCCGTAACTGCCGCTGCGAATGTCCGGCCTGCGACTGCGGCAGGCGCATCGGAAGTAATCCTTGCGGTCTAGCACCCACGCCCCCCCCCGCACTACTTGGGATTTGCCGGTCGCCGGCGGTTGCAGGTCGCCGGCCCGGTATCGCTCATAAGCTTTGCTGTCATACCAGTCATCACACCACTCCCAGACGTTTCCGGCCATCTGGTAGTGGCCCCACACGCTGCGGCCGTCGGGGAACTCCCACACCCCGCAGGTCGTCTCACTGTCTCGATTTCTGCCATTGCGGCAGCTGGCTTCATGCCACGCGTCTCCCCAGGGATAATGCCGTCCATCCACTCCCCGCGCCCCTTTCTCCCATTCCAACTCCGAGGGCAGCCTCACCCCCGCCCAGCGGCAATAGGCCCGGGCATCTTGCCCGCTCACATACACTACGGGGTGGTCGGCAAATTCCGGCAGGAACCTTCGCCCCTGCCACACCGGAGATCCTTTGGGCGGCTCCGGCGGACGATGATCCACCGCTTCCACAAAGCGCAGATATTGCGCGTTGGTCACCGGGTGTAAAGCCAGATAAAACGGCGGCAGCTCGACCGGGAACGGCTCACCACCCCCTTCATCCGCTCCCGGCCCTCCCGCCAGAAAGATCCCTCCCGGCACCAGCGCCAGCGGCGTGGCGTCCGGCTCGTTTTGGATTTGCCAGTCGATCCCTTCGGGAATCCACTGAGGAAATCTGAATTCTGGAAAGACCTCGATGCGTCGGACCATCGTCGACTTCCTCCGTCTGCTCATTCAGGTGACAGGGTGACAGAAAGCTGCCGGTCGGATGATCATTGCCTAGCAGATCCTGCCGAAGCGGTCAAGTGCCTGCTTCACTCGAACGAAAGGACCTTCATCAGGTTGTGAAACCATTTTTTGCGCACCAACGTGAGTAATGTGGTAGATTTCTCCTGTTATCGTCTCGGGCTGGTGGTGCGCATCCCCGCCGACCTCCCAGGATGATGGTCTCTTTGGTAACAGAGCGAGTTCTTCGCACTGCCCGACAGGCGCCTCCAGCTTGCAGTATGCAGCGGTTTGACAGGTTCTTTAAGTACCGCAAAGCAGCTCTCCTCAAAGAACATGATCCATACCCGTCCGGAGGGGTGATGCGTATGGTTGTGGGGAACATGGGGTCATTCTGAAAGCGTCGCTTGGGGCTATGGAGAGCTTCGCCCTATAGTACAGGCCCACCCCAATGGGTGGCCCTTTTCATCCATCATGCCCGGGGCTGATGGTCGCTTTGATCCGTGCAGCCGCACCGAGTATTCCCGCTCGGAAAAGTTCCGGGTTGCGAGTTACGGGTCCCCACTGGTTCTTCTCGGGGGTTCCCGGGTGTGCCGAAGGAGCATGAACAACTGCCTCAAAACGGCAAAACAGGATAAAGAGAGGAGGTATGATCATGAAGCGCTGTCTGATGATGCTTTTGGCTGCGGTCTTTTTCTCCACCATGGCGTTCGCCGCCGGTCCCGCTCAGTACCAGTGGACAGGCACAGTCCTCGAGGTGAAGGATGACGTCATCATTGTGCAGAAAGGGAAAGAGAAATGGGAAATCGCCCGTGACAAGGATACCAGGGTGACGGGCGGCGAACTGGCGGTGGGTGCCAAGGTCACGGTCTACTATACAATGAAGGCCGCCACTGTCGAAGTGAAAGAGCGGGCCAAGAAGGCTGAACCCGCCAAAGCTGAACCAAAGAAAACAGCACCCGGGCAACAATAGCCGCTTGCGCCTTCCAGGAGAGTGTTACGGCCCCTGAGTACCAGCCCCGGGGGCCACAATCACTGCGCTCACTGGCCGGTACCATCGACCGGGACCATGGGGCAGGGACTGGTTGATCCAGCTGCGAGGTATCAGAATAGTCCTTTACTGGATGGGCATTGGGGAGTAAGCGATGGTCGCCAAGAAAATCCGCTTCGAACAGCATTTTCAGCAGTGTTCCTTTCACAATCCCATGCTGGGCGGCGAACTGGACATCCAGGAGCTGGAGATTCGAAAAGACCCGCTTTCGGGTCGACAGAGCGTCTACAACACGGGCCTTAAAGACAAGGTAAAAATCCTGTTTCCCCCTCCAGACCCCGCTCTGATCGAGCGCCTGGCCCGGGAGACCGAGCCCGGCTGCTTTCTCTGCCAAGACCGCTGGAGGCAAACCACTCCAACCTACCCAAACGAGCTGGTGCCCGGTGGACGCATGGAGCTGGGCGAAGCGGTCCTGTTCCCCAATTTATTCCCCCTTTCCCAGGTGCACGCGGTGATTCGGGTGGGTTTGCAGCATTACCTTCCGCTCGAGGCCTTTTCGCGTCAGCCCATCGAGCAGGCGTTTCACGTTTTCCGGGGCTTTGTCGGACATCTTGTTGATGCTGATCCGGGGCTCCAGTTTGTAACCCTCAATGGGAATTACCTTGCTCCCGGCGGCGCCAGTATCATGCATCCTCATTTCCAGGTGCTGGGCAGCGATGTTCCCTTCTCTCATCTGGAGGAATTGCTGACCCTCAGCACTCGCTATTACGAGGAACACGGCACCTGCTACTGGACAGATCTGGCGGAAATGGAAGAGCTCGTCAGTCTTCGGACCATCGCCAGGACGGGGGCCGTAACCTGGATTGCAAGCTATGCCCCTCGAGGGAGCAACGAGATCCTGGGAATCCTTCCCGAGGGAAGGAACCTTCTTGAACTGGCGGAGCAGGACCTCTCGGACCTGGCCAAGGGGTTCACGGCGGTGCTGCGGGGATACGGCACCATGGGCTTCTCGAGCTTCAACTTCACGCTCTACTCGGGTCCGCTCAGCAGTCGCGACGACAGCTTTCGCTGTTTCCTGCGCATCATCTCCCGCCAGAATCTTCACGAGAACTATCGGGCAGACGACTACTTTCTGCAAAAACTTCTGGGCACCGAGATCATTCTGACACCCCCCGAAAGCCTGGCTGTGACCTTGCGGGGTTACTTCGGGGGATGATCATTCACTGCTGGCGGGACTGGTCCGGCAGAGGCGGCTCCGTCACCGTTGAGTCCGCCGCTCAGGGCGCGAGCCTGCTGGTCGGCGTGGTAGGAGCTTCGGACGAGGGGCGCGGCTTCCACCCAGCGAAAGCCGGCGGCATACCCGGCTTCCTTGAGAGCAGTGAATTCATCCGGATGGTAGTAGCGGGCCACCGGCAGGTGCCGGCGGGTAGGACGAAGATACTGCCCGACCGTCAAAACGTCGCAGCCCACCTGCCGCAAATCGTCAAAAACCGAGAGCAATTCGTCGGTGCTCTCGCCCAGCCCCACCATGATGCCAGACTTGGTGAGCATCCCCGGGGCCTGTTCCTTGGCAACCTGCAGCAGACGGAGCGACCGCGCAAAGTCAGCCTGGGGTCTGGCCTGGGGATACAGCCGGGGAACGGTTTCCAGGTTGTGGCCGAGAATCTCAGGACCGGCTTTGGTAACGGTCCTCAGGTCGGCCGGGTTGCCCAGAAAGTCGGGAATCAGCACCTCGACGGTACAACCGGGAACCTGCCGACGAATGCGGCTGATGGTGTCGGCAAAAAGGGTGGCGCCACCATCCGGGAGATCATCCCGGGTGACCGAAGTGATTACGGCATGCCTGAGACCCATGGCAGCGGCAGCCTCGGCGACTCGCGTCGCTTCCTCCATCTCTGCCGGGCCCTCGGGCCGGCGGTCGCTCTTCACGGCACAAAAGCCACAACGGCGGGTGCAGATGCTGCCGAGAATGAGGAAAGTGGCGGTACCGCACCCCCAGCATTCGGCCATGTTGGGACAGAGAGCCTCTTCGCATACCGTGTGGAGCCCTCTGCCCCGCATCAGGGCCTTGAGACGATGGTAGGTCCTGCCGGACGGCAGGGAGACTTTCAACCACGGGGGCTTGGAAATGCCGGGGTTCGGACGGTTCCGGGACTCCTTGGAGACTTGGGCCATACCCGACTGCTGGTTCCCGGCTGCCCCCTGGGGGCGAGAGCAGGTGTCCAGGCTGGGTTGCGAATCCGGAACCCGGCGTTCCGCCGGGACTGCGGAAGCCGAACGGTCATGGCTCACCGGTTCAGGCATTGTCATACTCCTTCACTTCCGGGTCGGCTGCCGGTAACGCGTGGCGGTCACGCGTCACCCGCGGGAGACGGTCAATGTTTGTCCTTGAAAAGGCTGAATCAAAGCGTTACTGGTATGTGCCCTTGGCGACCAGCAGCAATCCCCGTTTCCGGCTTTCGCAAGGACGCAGCACCAGCCGGGTTGATGAGCGCACCACCCCACAGGGATGAGGCATGATGATAAAAGAAAGCATAGCGCTGCTGATTTTTCTGACTATGGTGGGGTTGACCCTCTATCTCACGCTCAGGAAGCAGCTTACCACAGTCTTAACGGTTGTGCTCCTGGTCTTTTCACTCGTCACCGGCCTCGCCATTGCCAATTATGATTTGCTGCGAAATGCCAAGTGGGAGATTCCGGGCCTTTCCCTTTTTCGGGGCCAGGTCAACTGGATCAAGGATCAAGCCCGGGAAGACCTGCAGAAAGAGGCCGACCACCACCGCCAGGCCCTCAAGGCGCTCATTGCGGACCTGAACGGGACCAGCGAAAAGATCGATGCCGGCCTCAAGTATGCCGAGGCTCTTCTGGAAAGTCTCAAAAAAGCTGAAGAGCGGATGAAGAAGGAGGACTTTGCGCTCAAAGAACAAGGCCTCAAAATTGAGCAGACAACTCAGCAGGCAGCAGCCTTCTCGCGTGCCCTTTCGGACCTGGCCCTGCTCTTTACGCGCGTCACCTGGCTCCAGTTGCAGGCACGGGATGAGACCGACGCCAAGCGGCGGGACGCTGCCGTCAGACAGGTGATGGATCATCTGGATGAGATTGTGGATCTCGTCATTGAGGACCCCGACGCCCGCTCGGAGTTCGTGAACAGTGTGATGGGCTCTCTTCCACCCGAACGTTAGAAAGAACCTGCAGGTGTCATCGGAACATCTTCCTCTGGGGTTCTGTTCCTTGACGCTAGGCAAGATGCAGCGGATGTATTATATATACCGCGATCTTCAGACCAGACTTCCGAGTTGCCGGGTGATGCTGTCAGTCGAGCACGCGCCAGGATGATGAAGCCGCAGCGGTGCTGAGGTGGTGTAATCATCGGGGGGGGGGTGGTTTACTCGATCCGGAACGTCAGCACCAGCAGGGGAAAAAAGGGGTCCACGACCATTAGCAGGAACCACAAGAATCACATCTGGGTAAAGCTGGCTTTGCTGCTGGTCCTCATCGGCGGCATTTCCTTCCTGGCTTACGAAATGGAGTTCATCCGGCTCTTTCTCCACAAAAAGAAGCTGGAGGCTTTTCTGGAATCCCTTGGCCCCTGGTCGGCGGTCGTCTTTGTAGTGCTGCAGGCGTTCCAGGTCGTGGCGGCCCCCATCCCCGGTGAGGCGACCGGGATTCTGGGGGGCTACCTGTACGGCCCATACCTCGGCACCATCCTTTCGACGATCGGCCTGACCATCGGCTCGCTCATCGCCTTTCTCCTCGCCAGATATCTCGGCAGGCCTTTCGCTGAGCGGTTTGTCGCTCCCTCCATCATGGGACGGTTCGACTATCTCCTTCATCACAAGGGCGTGTTCATCATTTTCCTGCTTTTTCTCATCCCCGGATTTCCCAAGGATGCGCTCTGCTATGTCCTCGGGCTGGGCCATCTTACGGGACCGGAGTTCCTCGTGATCGGCGGCGTCGGGCGTTTGCTGGGGACCCTCCTGCTGACCCTCCAGGGGAACTTCCTCAGACTTCACCGCTACGACATGTTCTACTCCCTGGTGGCGATCGGGGCCGTCGTCATTGTTCTCGTATTGATCTACAAGAACAAATTGGAGAGCCGGTTCCGGCACTGGTATACCAAGAAGCATTTGAAGGACAATGCAAGTGTCAGAGAACGCTGAGCATCGCTGGGCAAGGAGGCTACTGCCATGAAGACGATCCTGGGCTGCGGGGTTTTGGTCTGGGTACTGCTGGTTCCGGTTTTGAGCGCGGCCGAGGCTCCGCAGCAGATTGCCGGCATCCGCCTGGGAGCACCCGTTGAACAATACCGGGATCTGCTCCGGATGGACTCCGCGCTGCCCGTCCGGCACATGGAGTACCTCTCCGAGATCACCATGCAGCCATCAGCTGAAGGCTACCAGAGCGGCTACATCTTTGTTGGCAACTGTGAGAAGCCCGGGCGCATCACCAAGATCAAGCTGAAATACGAACGGGACGACAAAGCCTTTTTCGACGAACTGGTGCAGCGCTTCAAGCAGAAGTTTGGGGAACCGGACCAGTACCGGGGAGACGCTTTTCGGGCCTTCATTGCCTGGAAATGGTCCTTCAAGGACAAGGATAATAACAAGATCAGTCTGATCTTGCAGCACAACAGTGCCGATGTTGAAGAATACACCCAGGGTAATGCCGTAAAGCTCAGCGCCACGAGCTTCATTGAGCAAGAGGCGAGCTGCTACGAACGAAAGAATCCGGAACCCAAACGGAGTCGCGTGGATAAGGGAGAGAAGAAACCCCTGAGCCAGCTCGACTACCAACGGTTTGTTCCGGAATAGCGCTTGCCGGATGGGTCTTGGCGGTTGTGTTGTCGCCGGGGAGATTGAATGAAGACCCTGCTGCTGAATCCACCTTCCTTCGAAAAGTTTGACGGAGGAGCCGGTTCTCGCTGGCCGGCACGCCGCGAAATCACTTCCTTCTGGTACCCGGTGTGGTTGTCCTACCCTGCCGGGCTGATCAGAGAGAGCCGCCTGCTGGACGCTCCTTCTCACGGGATAACCCCGGAAGAGACCATCCGAATTGCCCGTGACTATGACTTTGCGGTGATCTTTACCAGCACCCCCGGCTTCAGGAATGACGTCCTGCTCGCCGAAAGCATAAAGGACAGCCACCCCCACCTTAAGATCGCATTTGTCGGCCCTCCGGTTTCGGTCCTGCCGGAAGAATCCCTCAAAGCCTCCTCCGCAATCGACTTTGTCGCGCGCCGGGAATTCGACTACACCGTTACCGAATTCGCGTCGGGCAAGAAGCTGGAAGACATCTGCGGGGTCTCCTACCGGCGCAACGGGCAGGTGGTTCACAATGCCGATCGTCCGCTCCTGACCGACCTCGATTCACTGCCGTTTGCGGTGGACATCTACCGGCGCGATCTCGACATAACCTGCTATAATGTGCCGTTTTTGCGTCATCCCTTCGTTGCCTTCTACACCTCGCGCGGGTGTCCGGCTTTCTGCACCTATTGCCTGTGGCCCCAGACCTTTGGCAGCCACAAGTGGCGCACCCGGAGCAGCCAGAACGTGGTGGCGGAGCTCAAACGGGCGTTCGAACTCTTCCCCCAGGTCCGGGAAATATTCTTCGACGATGACACCTTCGCCTGGGGCAAAACTCGAACGCTCGATCTGTGCCGCCATATGCAACCGCTCAAGTTTACCTGGTCCTGCACCTGCCGGGTGCACGCCGACTTTGAGATGCTCAAGGCCATGAAGGAGGCGGGCTGTCGGCTGCTCATCGTGGGATTCGAATCGGGTGACCCGACCATTCTCAAGAATATCAAGAAGGGCGCCACGGTGAAGCAGGCGCTCACCTTCATGAAGCACTGCCGCCAGCTGGGGATCCACGTTCATGGTGACTTCATCATCGGCCTGCCCGGCGAGACCCCCGAGACCATCATGCGGACCATCCGCTTTGCAGAAGAACTCGATTGCGAAACCATCCAGGTTTCTATTGCCCACCCATATCCCGGAACCGCCTTCGATGCCTATGTCCGCAGCCGAGGCTACCTGACCGATGATGACATGGCCGATGAACTGGGTCATCAGCTCCCCAATCTCCACTATCCGGGGCTCTCCCGGCAGGAGATCGTGGAGGCGGTCGAATACTTCTACGGACGCTACTATTTCCGCCCCCGGATCATCTTCCGCATCCTGCGCCGGGCGTTGTTCGACCACAACGAACGCGTCAGACTCTTCCACGAAGCCAGGGAATACCTCGAGCTGCGGGCCCGGAGACGGAAGTTCTCCAGAGCCAAAACGGCGTAGGCGGGGTTTTCGATTTCGAATTTCGGATATCGGCTGAGAAAGGCGGGGAGGGGGGCGTGGGACCGCGAGTGAAGCTCATCATCAACGGGGACGATTTTGGAAAGTCCCGGGAGGTCAACGAGGGCGTCATTGGCGCCTTTAGAGCAGGAACCCTCACCAGCTGCAGCCTGATGGTAACAGGGGAAGCCTGCGACGCCGCCGTGCGGCTGGCCCGGGAACACCAGGCTCTGGCCGTCGGTCTCCACCTCGTGACCGTCCAGGGCAAAGCGGCCCTTCCTCCCGGCGAAATCCCCCTCCTGGTGGACCGGGAAGGCCATTTCCCGAACAACCCGACCTATGCCGGGCTCAGGTATTACTACTCGAAAGCGGCCCGCAAACAGCTGGTACGCGAGCTTGCGGCGCAATTTGAACGCTTCCAGGCCACCGGCCTTAAGCTCTCCCATGTGGACAGCCATCTTCATATGCACGTCCATCCGGTGATCTTTGCGGCCGCGCTGGACCTTGCCGAAAGCTGGGGGGTGAACACCATGCGCGTCCCCCGGGATGACTTGCGACTGGCCGTTCGCTTTCAGAAAAAAGGTCTGGCCGCAAGAGCGGTGATGGCGTCGGTCTTTCGAGGCTTGACCCGCCGGATGAAAATAGAGCTTACGGCTCGCGGCTTCTTTTTCCCGGAAAGGGTCTACGGGCATTTCCTGAGCGGTGCAATGAGCCTTGACTATGTTTTGTTCGTTCTCGATCAGCTGTCAGCCACAACCAATGAGATCTATTTTCACCCCGCGGTTGCGCAAGGGGCGGGCCATGCCCGGGGTGACCGACAGCAGGTGAGGGAGTTCTCCGCACTCACCAGCCGTGCTCTCCAGGAACGTCTGCAACACCCCGGGATCGAACTGACCAATTACCTCGAACTGGCCGGCAGGGCATGCTGACGGTCCCGCTCACGATCGCCTGCCTCGGCTCAATCGGCTTCTATCTTGCCGGGCTCGTGGCCGCTCGCCGGTTCTTTGCCAGGCCCCCCGCCGACCACCCCTCCCGGCTGCCGCCTGTATCCATCCTGATCCCGCTCTCCGGCAAGGATTTTGAGGCCTATGACAACTATGTTTCCTTCTGCCGCCAGGACTATCCCGAATATCAGCTCGTCTTCGGAGTGAACCACGCCGACGACTCTTCCATTCCCGTGATCCACCGGCTCATGGCTGATTTCCCGGAAAACGAGATCACCCTGGTCGTCGATAGTGGGGCCATTGGCAACAATCCCAAGGTGAACAACCTCCAGAACATGCTCGGCAAGGCCCGCCATGAGGTGCTGGTCCTGGTGGACAGCGATATTCGGGTCAATCGAGACTATCTCACCGCCGTTGTGTCGGAACTGGCCGCGGAAGGGACCGGCCTGGTCACCTGCCTCTATCGAGCGGGGAAGGCCTCCAACCTGGCCGCGAAGATCGAGGCAATCGGCATTACCGCTGAATTTGCCCCAGGCGTCCTGGTGGCGTGGCTGGTCGAAGGCATCTCCTTCGCTCTGGGAGCAACCATCGCCACCACCAAGGCAAACCTCCAGGCCATGGGGGGCTTTCAGGCAGTTGCCGATTACCTGGCAGATGATTTCATGCTCGGCCAGCTGATGCACCGGGCCGGCTTCGAGGTCCGGCTTTCACCCCAGGTGGTCGAAATCATCCTGCCGCCAACCACCTTCAGGAGCATGATGAAACACCAGCTTCGCTGGGCTCGCGGGATCAGGGCCTGTCGTCCCTGGGGCCATCGAGGAGCGTTCATAACCCACGGAACCATCCTGGCCCTGCTCTTGGTCCTTGCCAGTGGGGGCTCCGCCATGAGCTTGGCGCTCTTCACCGCAGTGCTGCTCAGCCGCTCGGCCATGGCCTATTATGTGGCGATCCGGAAGCTCAACGACCGACTGCTGGCAAGACTCTTCTGGCTCTTGCCGCTGCGCGATCTCTTCGGTTTCATCTTCTGGGCCCTGGGCCAGGTGGGAAGGAGGGTGGAGTGGCGGGGGAAGAGCTATTGGCTCCTCCAGGGCGGTAAAATGAAGCCCGAGTGAAACGGGCGTCCTGCAGCCTGCCACTTCACTCCCGGCACGATCAGCCACGCTCCTCTTGAACGGCCTGGCTTTGCAGGCGCAGCTTCTGCAAAAGATTGTCGAACGAGCTGGTCTGGATCACCCGTCGGAAGGAGCTGCGGTAGTTCTCGACGATGCTCACGCCATCGATGTCAACATCCGTGATGAGCCAGCGGCTGGATTTCCGGGTCAGATGATAATCAACCGGGATGTGCTCGTTGGCCCGCAGGATGGTAGTCGTAACCTTCACCCCTGCGCCTTCGGGAGATTCTTGCAGATACTCCACGGTTTCCTGCTGCAGGAAGTTCAAGACCATTCGGGTGTAGGAATCCTGAAACAGGCCGGTGAAGAGCTTCTGAAATTCGGTACGGTGAGCGGCGGAAAGCTTGTCCCAGGTTTCCTTGAGCGATGCCCGGGCCATTTCTTCGGCCCAGAAACTCTCCGAGATGAGCTCACGGATGAGGCGGCTCCGTTCCTTGACGTGCTCCTCACCTTTCAGATCCGGCCGCGTTTGAATCGCCATGGCTTTGTCCAAAACCGCCTTTACGGTGGCGGTTCCATCCGCCGCGCCGGCCACATTTTCAAACCCGCAGACGATCAATAACAAGATCAAGCTTGTCACACCAACCATTCGCATCATGCTGTCCGCCTTCTTCAAGAGGAAGTCCCATCCAGTCTCCGCCGATCGAATCCGACCACCCCCCCAACTCCTCGGCGGCATTGGAGTGCATCAGGCTCAGGGCTTCCGCGCAACCGGATCAGATGCTTCCGTCCAGCGCTCACCAACGGCATAGCTCAACCTGGCGAGGGCGATATGATAATTATAGAGAGCCACCAGATACTCGCCCCGGTTCTTGCCGTAGCGATCGATGGCGTCGAACATATCCTTGGCAGTGCCGAGGCCGATATCGAAGTCGGAAAAAGCCGCCACAATCCATTTGCGCGCCGCCGTCATCCCCTTATCGTAGGCCTGAATGCCGTTCCGAAATTCCATGGCATCCTGATAGTACTTGGCCACTTCCAGGGGAATATTGCGTTCAGCGTATTCCCGGGTATGAACCATCTTCTGATATTCTGCCTTCGCCTTCTTGACCTTGCCGGTGCCGACCCCCAGGTCGAAATGCCAGCTGGTGCCCAGGACAAAGCCCGCTTCCGCATGGTTGAATTCATCCCGAAAATAGGAGATGGCCATCCTCTCCCGTCCCGGCGCCACCGCAAAGGACCCGATCGCCGCAAGAAAAAAGGAGGGATAGAGATCGGCGCGAGCCGCATCCACCAGTGCCTTCCGCGCCTCGATACCCTTCTTCAGGCTTTCCAGCTCCGGCCGGTTCTCCAGAGCCTTCTGCATATATTCTTCCTGCCCCGCAAGCTCCCGCCCGTCGCTGGGCAGTTCTTTACGGTCCAGGCGAAATTCCTGTCCCTCACGCAGCCCGATACTCTTTTTGAGTGCCAGATAGGCTAGGCGGGCACCGCCTTCCGCTTTGGCCTTGAATTGCAGGACCTCGGATTCAAAGGTTTCAAGCCGGTGGAGATCCACCTCGCTGACGTTAGGGGAACCCACTTGCAGCATCCGTTGAATCCGCTGGCGGGCATCCTTGATGAAGTATTCGGCGTCGTCGGCCGCCCCGATCCCCTGATTGGCAACGATGGTGCCATAGTAGAGTTCCTTGATGTTGAGAACCACCTCGGCCTGCCGTTTATCCCTGGCAGCTTTCTGAGCGCCTACTCCCGAGGCGGCCGCATCCTGACGGTGTGAGATCTTGCCGAAGGTATAGAGCGGTTGGATGACGGCAAAATCTAACAATCCGAAAATATTCACCGAATCATGATCACGGTCCTGGAGCTGCCCCAGATACTGGCCGCCTCCGAGGGGCTGCGTCACAAGCACCATCGGCAGATCGGCGTTCCGGGCCGGACCGGTTACCCCGACCACCTCCAGCTGAGCCCATTGGCCGGCCCTGGCCTGCGCCAGGTCGCTCTCAGCCGCGACGATATCCTGCTCCGCCTCTCGCATCTCAGGGCTCTTCTCCAGCGCCATCCGAATCATTTCATCCAGCCCCAGAACCGGGATTTCCTCTCCGATTGCAGAAGCAGTCATCCCAAAGCACAAAACAATAACGGAAAGCAGCCTGCAGACCCTCTTTCCCTCCCAGCGGAACATCAGCCTCATGTAAGTCTCCAGCGTATCCGGCGAACTGAACAAAGGTGATAATATAGCTCAATGGACATCAAATTGAAAGTGGCAGCAGCCCACAGAAACCCCAAACCCGGGGGATTTTGCGACCGGGAATTGCCTGGAGCGTGATATTTTTGTATAGGGAAGGCGAAAGTGTGCTGGTCTTGCTACTACCAGAAACCGGGAGGGACGGTGCAACCTTTGGCAATCGAGGTCAACGACGTCTGGTTTTCCTACGATGGGCAACTGGTCCTGCGGGAAGTGAACCTCCGCATTGAACAGGGGGAGTTTCTTGCCATCCTGGGCCCTAACGGGAGTGGTAAGACCACGCTTCTGAAACTCATGCTCGGAATCCTCAAGCCCACCAGAGGGACGATTCGAGTTCTCGGACAGGAGCCATGGACTGCTCCGGACCGAATCGGCTACGTGCCCCAGGACACCAATGTCAACAAGGATTTTCCCGTCTCCGTAATGGATGTAGCCCTGATGGGAAGACTTGGGCAGCCCGGCCGTTCCCGCCGCTATGCCACTGAGGATCGGGTACTCGCAAAGGAGGCCCTGCAAAAGGTCAACATGTGGGAATATCGCCATCGCCCGATTGGCAAGCTGTCGGGCGGCCAGCGCCAGCGGGTGCTCATTGCCCGAGCCCTGGCCGCCAACCCCCGGGTCGTGTTTATGGATGAACCAACCGCCAGTGTGGATAAGGACTTCCAGACGGAGCTTTACGATTTTTTGAAAGAACTCAACACCAGGGCGACCGTGGTGGTGGTGAGCCACGATCTGAGTGTTCTGTCGAGCTACGTCAAATCGGTGGCCTGCCTGAATCAGACCCTCTTTTTTCACGATGCGGCGGAAATCACCCAGGAGATGATCGATATGGCGTATCACTGTCCCGTGGAACTGATCGCCCATGGGCTGCCTCATCGGGTCCTGCGGAAACACGAAGAGCGTTGAGATTTTCGATTTCGGAATTCGGAGATGGGAGGTGTGATGGCTGCCAGAGGGTGGGGGTGTAATGATTGAAGCGCTTCAGTTCGAGTTCATGCGCCATGCGCTCCTGGCAGGGCTCCTGGCCAGCATCGCCTGCGGCATCATTGGAACCTTGGTGGTGGTCAATCGTATCGTGTTCATTTCGGGGGGAATTGCCCATGCCGCTTACGGTGGAGTTGGGCTGGCCTTCTTTCTGGGGTTTCCCCCCCTGCTTGGCGCAGCGGGGTTTTCGCTGGTGGTTTCGACCATCATGGCAATGGTCACTTTATCAAACAAACAGCGGGCTGATACCATCGTAGGCGTTTTATGGGCAGTCGGGATGGCTCTCGGCATCATCCTGACGGACCTGTCGGCGGGCTATAATGTGGATCTGATGAGCTACCTGTTCGGCAGCATCCTTGCCGTCCCCAGGTCCGATCTGGTGGCGATGGCGGCGGTGGATCTTCTCGTAGTGGCGGTGGTTGGTCTGTTCTACAACAGCTTTTTGGCAATGTCGTTTGACGAGGAATTTGCAGTGGCCACGGGAGTGCCGGTCAAGCCTCTCTATTTTGCGCTCCTGGCGATGACGGCTTTTGTGGTGGTGATGGTGATCCGAGTTGTAGGACTGATTCTCGTGATTGCCCTCTTCACTATCCCACCCTATATTGCCGAACGCTACTCCGGGTCACTCCGGGGAATGATGACCTTCTCAGTCGCGCTCAGCTCCCTTTTCACCGTCATCGGGCTCTGGCTTTCCTATCTATTCAACCTGACCTCGGGAGCGACCATCATCCTCGTCGCCGCCTTCTTTTTTTTCGCTTCGCTGCTGATCGATCGCCTTCGCAAGCAACGAAACCTGCCCCTGCCATGAAGCGAATTCGGTCTGCTGACCCCGCTATTCATCAACCCAGGAGGGCTGACATGGAGAACAACTTTCCCATTGATCTGGCACGTCACATTCAGCAGTATTGGGGTGATCGGACGCCCTGCCTCCCGCCCCCCAGGCTCCTTCGGCAACTGCTGGAAACGGCATATCTGGCAAGCCTTGCCACCGAGGAAGGGCATCGTCTCTGCTTCAATCTCTGCTGCCTGCCCGAACAACCGATCGTTGCCACCTCTCTGCCTGATGCTCCCGGGGATTGGTGGCCTTTCACGGAATCTCGGCGATTGACGGTCCGAGAGATCTCCAAACTGGCACTGGCAAGCAGTCCCGATACGGACGCCATGTGGGTGAGCTGGACCCCGGATGAGAACCTGTGGCTGAAAGGGGTGCTCAACCTCCAGGCCGACTGGCCGCGCTGGATGCGCCTGCTGGGAGAAACCGGAAGAAGCCTGCCGGCGGGTTTGAATTTGCGGATTTCGGCTCCGGGGTGCATTGCCGCCTATCAGGGCGATTGGCTGATCGCCGAGCTGCGTTCGGGCAAGATCGAGTCCCACTACGGGACCAGCACGATGCCGGTAGAAGGCATTCTCCCTGCCGCCATCCAGGGCCTGACCAGTCTGTCGCTTTGCGTTGGGCGTCCCAAACCGGTTGAAGCATGGACCGCGAGCGATCGCGAAATCATCCTCTGGTTCGAAACGGTCTTTTGGATTGTTGACGCGATTCAGGCTCTCCAGCACGGCGGCACCCTGCTCATCATGCCGGACGGCTGGCAGGACGCTTCCGAGGAGGCCATCCGGTTGAAATATGCCTTCTCGTCCAGGCCCCAACAGCTCAGGCAGAGCTTTCTTGATCTCATGGAACTCGACCACCACCTGGCCGAGTCGGCCGAGTCCTACCTGGCCGCCCGTCAATCGCCCGAAAGCCGGGAGGGTGGCGGGGCCGTGCCACTGCAGATGATCCGCCGCCTGAGCAAGGAAACTCATGAGGCACGGATTCGCCACCTGATGAACGCAAAGTTTGCCGGTGGCCTGGCCGGGGTCGATGGCGCCGTGGTGCTGACCAACACCTTCAACGTTTCAGGCTTTGGCGGCGAGATCCGTTGTGAGATGCCCGGCCACTGGCAGGTCCAGGAATACCATCACCACTCCAGCAGTTGCGCCGTCTCCTGCGATATCGAACAGTTCGGCATGCGCCATCGGTCCGTGTTGAAGCTCTGCGCCTCCATTCCGGGGGCCGCAGCCTTCGTCCTGTCGCAGGATGGCGGGGTGGCACTGGTCTGGGCAGCCGAGGAAAAGGTCATTATCCGCAAACAGTTCATCCCAGCAATCGATGCCATTACCGTTCGGGTGCGGATGTGCATCAAGGATCTCGGCGAACCGCTGCACCTGATACTCTGACGAACCATCTGCGCTCTTGATAAAAGTTTCGAGATGATATAGAAAACTGCTTGCCTTTGGGAGGAACCATCGGGTCAGGTCAGACCCGTTCATCTAAACCCGGTTCTTCAAACCAAGGGCCATTTTTGTAACAGGTTAAGGAGACTCTTGTTTCCTTCCGAGGGTGCGGGCCTGACCGAGCGGGCCGAACCCTTTTACGAAATATGGTGCGGCTGGATGAACTTGACAAGGCGCAATCAGGAAGTGGTTGCCGAGCTGTTGGAGGACATGTTGGTCTGTCCGGGGGAACCATTGCTGAGACCCCAACCCGAAATTCCGGACAGAGTCACGGCAGGGAAGCGTGGAAGGAGAGCGGAGGTTTGAGCAGTTTCTGAATAATTGACTTTTCTTCCTTAAACCTGAACAAACCATTTGACAAGGAGGTGAAAATGATGTATACTGTAGACGAGATTGGTGAGGATTTCGTGGTGGTCAATGGCGAACGGCTTGAAGTTGATCCACCGTTTGAGACCTTGCCTGACAAACAGGACTACGAAAACTGGCTGAATGAGGTAATGACGGATGCTGTTAAGGCAATCGGAAGTAGAGAAGACCTACAGACTTTCCAAGACCAGGCAAGGAAGGGAACGGCAGTGAGTCTTGCTCACCGAAGCTCCAGCATCGAAAGCTCGTGGACTCGCCGCCTGGAAAAAGCTCTTCACAAGACCACCCAATTTTTCCTCAAGACCCAGCACGAAGACGGCTACTGGTGGGCTGAACTGGAATCCAATGTTTCCATAACCAGCGAATACATCCTGCTCCACGTGCTCCTGGGGCTCATTCCTCCGGACAACCATGCCGGCATGGTCAAGTATCTGCTCACCCAGCAGCGCCGCGATGGTTCGTGGGGGCTGTGCTATGGTGATGAAGGCAACCTGAGCACCACCATCGAGGCTTATTTTGCCCTCAAGCTCACCGGGCAGGACCCGGAAGCTGCGCCCATGGCGAGAGCCAAGGAGTATATCCTCAGGCATGGAGGCATCGAGGCATCACGGGTGTTCACTAAGATCTGGCTGGCGCTTTTCGGCCAGTACGATTGGGACAAGGTCCCCTCGATGCCCGTGGAACTGGTCCTGCTGCCAAGCCATCTCTACTTCAGTATTTATGAATTTTCCAGCTGGGCCCGAGCCACTGCCGTTCCCCTCTCGATTGTTTTAAATATCCGTCCCAGGTTCGCCCTGCCTCTCGATCAGCATATCCCGGAACTCTATGTGACGGAACCCGGCGCGGCCCAACCGAAAAGGTTTGCCTCGTACACGCACCGGCTGTTCTTTCTTTTCGACCGCATTGCCAAGGGCTTTGAGCGTCGTCCGATTCGCCCTCTGCGCGACACCGCCATCCACGCCGCGGAACGCTGGATCATTGAACACCAGGAGGATAGCGGCGACTGGGGCGGTATTCAGCCGCCCATGATTTATTCCATTTTGGCGCTGCACTACCGCGGTTATCCGCTGGATCATCCTGTGATCGTCAAGGGGTTGAAGGCAATTGAGGGCTTCTGCATGGAGGATGAACAGGGGCGAAGGATGCAGTCGTGTCTCTCGCCCGTCTGGGATACTGCTTTGAACGTTCTGGCACTACTGGATGCAGGCCTGCCCCCCGACCATCCTGCATTGCACCGGGCTGCCTCATGGCTGGTCAGCCAGCAGATCATGACCGGCGGCGACTGGCAGGTGAAGAACTGCTGTCCTCCGGGGGGATGGGCGTTCGAGTTTGTCAACACTCAGTACCCCGATGTGGATGATTCCGCCGTGGTGTTGAGCGCCCTGCAGCGTCTCGGCCCAGTCCCGATCGCTGGTCTCGACTGCGTGAAGCAGCGGGGCATGGATTGGCTCTTGAGCATGCAGAGCAGCTGCGGTGGATGGGCGGCCTTCGACCGCGATAACGATCTGGTGATTTTGAACCGAATCCCTTTTGCCGATACGGAAGCGATGGTGGACTATCCCACGGCCGATGTCACCGGCGGTGTGCTCGAAGCCATGGGCTATTTTGGATATGACCCGGGGCATCCGCGGGCCGTCAAGGGGCTCCGGTTTCTGCGCGGCGTGCAGGAGAGCGACGGCCCCTGGTGGGGACGCTGGGGAGTGAACTACATATACGGAACCTGGCGGGTGCTCATGGGGTTGATCACTATCGGCGAAGACCCGAAGGCTCCCTGGATTCAAGCGGCCCTGAGCTGGCTCAAAGATCAGCAGAATGACGACGGGGGCTGGGGGGAAACGTGTGAGTCCTACGCCCACCCCGAACTTCGCGGCCAGGGGGTCAGCACCGCATCACAGACGGCCTGGGCACTCATGGCTCTGCTGGCAGCTCGAGAAGAGAACAGTCCGGAGGTCCGGCGCGGCGTGCAGTATCTCCTCAACACCCAAAAACCGGACGGCACCTGGGAGGAGCGTTATTTCACCGGCACAGGTTTTCCAAAACATTTCTACATCCGCTATCACAACTACCGGAACTGCTTCCCGCTGATGGCGCTCGGCCAGTACCTCCGGAAGAGCTTGGCCGGGACCCTGTCCCAAAGCCCATCCGGGAGCTGAAGGACCCTCAAACCCATCCCTACGCCTTCCTGTTCCCTCCCTTCAGCTTCGCAACTTCCTCCCCATCCATGGCGAAGCTGTGTTCGGGTGCGGGAAAAACTCCCTTTTCGACTTCCTCGCGGAACACTGCCAGAGCTTCCCTCACGGGTTCGCTCAGGCGGGCATACTGCTTCACAAATCTGGGCGTGAAACGCTCGAAAAGACCCAGCAGATCATGGAGCACCAGCACTTGGCCATCGCAGTCAGGACCGGCGCCAATGCCGATGGTGGGAACAGGGACGGCTTCGGTGATCATTGCCGCAATGGGAGCAGGAATGCCTTCCAGGACAATGCTGAAACAGCCGGCTGCGACGAGGGCCCGGGCGTCCTCGATGAGTTCCCTGGCCGCTTCCGCCGTCTTGCCCTGGATCTTGAACCCGCCAAAGGCCGCCGAACTCTGGGGGGTGAGCCCCAAGTGACCCTGAACCGGGATCTGGGCCTCCACAATCGCCTTGATCTGCGCTGCCACTCGGCGTCCTCCTTCGAGCTTCACGGCATTGGCGCGGGCTTCCTTGACGAACCGCCCGGCGTTCAACACGGCCTGCTCCACACTCACCTGATACGACAAGAACGGCAGATCGCCGATCACCAGGGCGCGCTGGGCGGTACGGGCGACGGCCCGGGTATGGTGGAGCATCTCGTCCATGGTGATGGAAAGAGTATCCTCATGCCCCAGCACCACCATCGCCAGGGAATCCCCCACCAGAATCATATCGATCCCGCTCTCGTCCACCCACAGCGCCGTGGGATGGTCATAAGCGGTCACTTCGGTAAGCTTGCGCTTGCCTTTGGCGGCAATGATTTCAGGAACCGTAACCCGTCGTGCCATGCGCTCACCTTTCACTCTTCACCCTTCACGTTTCACTTTCCAAATAATTGGCTTCGAGAATCTTCACCAGCTGTACCAGAGTCTGATTGACGGGAGTGGGGCGGTGCAGCTGCTCACCCAGGGCAACGATGGCACCATTGATCGCATCGATTTCGGTGCGTTTCCGATGGTCCACATCCTGGCCCATGGAGGAACGATTCACCGCGGTGGCCTGAGCGATGGCCAGAACCCGCTCGACCATGTCATCCGGTATGACAAAACCCTTTGCCCGAGCCACCCACATGGCCTCTTCGACCGCCGCTCGACAGAGTTCCCGGGCCACCGGCATGGCGGCAATGAAGCCGTTCCTGATGCCGGTCAGGGCCGTAATCGCGTTGATGCCGACATTCACGTGGAGCTTTTCCCAGATGAGCTGGGCCATTCCCTCCCGAGATTCAGCCGCCAGGCCAGCCTGCCGAAATTTTTCGACCACCGCCAGCACGCGCGGCGATGGCGGCCCGTCAGGTTCTCCCAGATAGGTGGGACCATTGCCTCCGTGCCGAATCCTGCCCGGCGCCAGCAGAGTGGCCCCCTGGGCCGTGGTGCCCACCAGCACGGAACCCTCGCCCACCAGCCTAGCGATGCGTTCCCAATTGCCGATGCCGTTTTGCAGAGTGAGAAAGAGCGTGGCCGCATGACAGCGGTCGGCCACACTCGAAACCGCCCCTTCGATACTGTGCGTCTTAACGGAGACGAGGACCAAATCCGGAGCCTCTTCCAGGGTATGGGGGGCGTCAAAGGCAGGAAGCCGGTAGCACCGCGTGCTGCCGTCCAGTTCTTCCACCGTCAGCCCATCCTGGCGAATGGCCAGGACGTGCTGCCGGTCGGTGGTCAGAAGGGAAATTCTGACCCGGTCGGCCTGCGACAGCCTCGCTCCCAAAAGGCTCCCCAGCGCGCCCGCCCCCAGAATCAAGATGTGCATCGTCGCCTCCCTTCCTGGTGAGATCAGCTCAGCCCGGCAGCAAGGGCGCATATTACTGTCTCAATAGAGGAAAACAAACAGAAAAAAGATCATGGCCAGGGTCAGCAGACAACTTGGCGCTCCTCAACCGGAAGAAATGGCAGGATGCGCTTGTTGCGTACCCTTCAGGTCCTTCCCCGTTGGCAAACCCACTGGCAAGTGGGCTGGTTGGGTATGAGCGGCAGCTCGAGTCAACGGAGTTTGAGGGTAGCCAGAGAAATGAGTGCGAGGATTCCGGCGACGATCCAGAGACGAATGACCACCTTGGTTTCGGCGATGCCCTTATGCTGCAAGTTGTGATGCAGCGGCGCCCGATAAAAGATGCGCCGTCCCAGCCACTTGACCCCGATCTTGTCTTGGATCTGGCTGGTTATCGCTTCAGCCAGGAATAGTCCACCCAGGAGCGGGAAGAGCATTTCCTGTTTGAGCAGCACCGACATGGTCGCCATGGTTCCGCCGATGGCCAGGGAGCCGGTGTCTCCCATGAAGATCTGGGCAGGGTAGGCATTGTACCAGAGAAACCCCAGACCTGCTCCCACAAAGGCCGCGCCAAAAATGGTCAATTCTCCCGCCCCCCGGAGGTAGGGATAGAACAGATAGCCGGAGTAAATGCGGTTGCCCTCGACATAGGCGAATATCCCGAGAACCGCCACCACAAAAAGCGACGGGGTGATCGCCAGCCCATCGAGGCCGTCGGTGATGTTCACCGCATTGGAAACAAATACCACGAACAGGGCAATGAAGGCACCATAGAGAATCGGTCCCGGGTCAAGGAGGGCATTCTTATAGAAAGGAACATAGAGCTTCGTCGCCGTCGCGGCTTCCAGCGGCGCATAGGGTCCGACACAAAACCAGGCAAAGCCGACCGCGAAGAAGCCCTGGGCAAATAGTTTGTTTCGTTCGGAAAGGCCAAGATCGCCGCTGTGCCGCTGTACTTTGGAATAGTCATCGCAAAAACCCAGCAGGCCAAACCAAAGCATGGCCGCTACGGAACAGATAAGAAAGGGGTTGTGCCAGTTGCCCCAGATCACCATGGAACTGAATACCGCCCCGATGATCAGAACCCCTCCCATGGTGGGGGTACCACTTTTATCCTGGGCCGAATGCACTCCCGTTTCCCGGATCTGGTCGAGGATACTGCGCCGGTGCACGAAAAGGATAAAACGCCGGCTGAACAGGAACAGGAAGATCACCGCCGTCAAGGCCGCCATGATCGCCCGGAAGGTGATGTAGTTCACCAGCCGAAAGAACGAGAAAGCATCCGAATATTGCATCAGCGCGTTGCCAATTTCATACACCATCGCTAAGTCGTCCTCTCACGGTGGTCGGGATGAGAAGAGGCCAACTCCTGATCCCTGGTTTCCCCGGCCAGATTCTCGCGGCAGCGTTTGTGAACGCTCTGGTAGGTCTGTTTGATGGAAAAATGGGGACGGAAGTCGGTCGCCGTCAGAATGAAGCACGACACCTCCGCCAGCATGGCCTCCGAAGGCTGGACCACAGCCCGTTCCACCAGTCGCCGAATCGCGATCAGGGCCGCGTTGCGAACCTGCCAGTAATGCGATTCCCGCAGCTCGAGCAGAACCTGCAACACTCTTTGGTCTCCCCCGATTT
>Ga0255347_1001158_pt1 | contig 44714 bp, 32 predicted proteins | sample wastewater_treat_2_FD_192479 | JGI IMG/M metagenome (GOLD analysis project Ga0255347, IMG submission 192479) | Wastewater microbial communities from Lulu Island WWTP, Vancouver, Canada - plant24 | ecosystem: Engineered > WWTP > Wastewater > Unclassified | place: Canada: Vancouver, British... | reverse complement strand
TTTTCCATAATTATTTCTCGTCAATTAATTGTTGAGCCTTCTCCAGCACCTTGACCACTTCATAGCCTGATTGTCCATTTGCAATTTCTATCTTTTTGTCGAGATTCTCCACAAAATATTTTAACTCCTCCGTGAGAGGTTGTCTGTTTTCGTAAGGAATGATCTCAGTGGGATTTTCTACTTTAATCGGGATACCTTGCTCAAATTCGATATGTTTATTGTAGAATTTAATCTCTTTTTCAGGCGAGGAATCTTCAAATGAAATCATCCCCCTACTCCCAATTACCACCAAACGATGTTCTTTAAAAGGATGCAGCCAGGATGTGAATATGTGGCCATGTATATTGTCTGGATAGGCAATTTGGGCTAACGTGGAATCGTACACATCAGGTTGAAGGAACTTCTGGCCTCGAGCTTTAATTGATATTGCAGGTTTACCAACAAAAAAGTCAAAGATAGAGACATCGTGTGGTGCCAACGACCAGAAGACATTCTCCTCCGTTCGTACAGTTCCCAAATTTAAGCGGTTGGAATAAATATAATATAGTGTTCCAATTTTCCCGTTATCTATCACCTCTTTTATTTTACGGATTGCAGGATGGAATAGCAGAACATGACCCACCATAAGTTTTACGCCTTTTGCTTTGGCTAGCTCAACCAATTCTAGAGATGTTTCGGAAGAGAGTGTCATCGGCTTCTCCACCAGTACATTTTTGCCGTTTTGTATCAAAAGTTTGGCAATCTCATAGTGAAGTGGTGCCGGCGCTGCTATTGTAAATCCGTCAAAATTCTCTTTAATAGCTGCTTCAACATCCTGAAAACCCTTTACCGAATATTTTTCCAGCAACTCTTTCAATCTTTTTGGGTTAGCTTCAACGATGCCACCGAGATTTCCCATTTCAAATAGTGTGCGGATATGATTCTGTCCCCATTTACCGCCACCAATAACACAAATAGATTTCATAGTTCTGAGTTTGGAGTTACAACAATTCAATGTTTTCCCTATTTACAACACTTTTCATTGCATTTTTGGTGTCAAAAATGAACTTAGAGTGTTGTTGTACAAAATTGTAATCCACCTTGGTGTGAGCAGCTGTCACTATGACCAGGTCAGCCGCTTCCAAAAGTTCCTTGGTCAAGGCATTCTCACCCTGGTGTTTTTCTCCTTTATATATATATTCGTTGATGAAGGGATCATAATATTTTATATTTGCACCCATATCCTTTAAAATGTCGATAACCACCAAGGCGGGGCTCTCACGATAATCATCTATATCCTGCTTGTAAGCCACACCTAAAACCAGTATATTGGAACTATTCAACGATTTTTTATATCTGTTGAGAATATGACCGGCTCTCTCAACGCAATACTCCGGCATGCGGTCGTTAATCATCATCGAAGACTCGATCATGGAGGTATGGAAGCCATACTCGCGCGCTTTCCAAGAGAGATAATAAGGGTCGAGGGGAATACAGTGACCACCCAATCCTGGGCCCGGGTAGAAGGCCTGAAATCCGTAGGGTTTTGTTTTGGCTGCATCAATTACCTCCCAAAGGTTGATATTCATCTTATGACAGAGCATCGCCAATTCGTTTACCAATCCTATATTGATATTACGATAAGTGTTTTCAAGAATTTTCTCCATCTCGGCAATCGCCGGACTCGAAACCGTATGCACATCGCTTTCAAGAACCGCTCTATACATGGCTGCAATTACTTCAAGAGCATCCTCTCCTATTGCTCCTACTACCTTTGGTGTATTTTTGGTTTTGTAAATCAGATTACCGGGGTCAACTCTTTCGGGCGAAAAACCGAGGTAAAAATCCTCACCGCACTTTAATCCGGAGCCCTCTTCAAGAATGGGTTTTATCAGCTCTTCTGTCGTGCCCGGATAGGTGGTGGATTCCAGGACCACCATCGTCCCTCTCTTCAAATATTTGGAAATAGCCTCAGTAGAGGATTTAACGTAACTAATATCGGGTTGCTGATAGATATCGAGAGGGGTAGGTACACAGATAGCCACAAAATCGACATCTTTAATGAAGCTGAAATCGGAAGTGGCCGAGAGCAATCCCTTTGAAACAATCTCCTCCAGATCACTATCTACTACATCGCCGATGTAGTTGTGTCCGGCATTTACCATATCGACTTTTTGGCGTTGCACGTCGAAACCTATTGTTTTAAAACCGGCTTTTGCCTTCTCTACGGCCAAAGGTAGTCCGACATAACCCAGTCCCACTACTCCGACTATAATCTCTTTTTTTGAAATCTTGTTTAATAATTGCTGCTTCATTTTAGACATGTATAAGATTTAGTTCCCGTGATCTTATTACTAAGATTCTAACCAACAAATATACAACAAATATTTGAAGGAAATGCTTGAAATTAGAAAAAAACGAGTAAAAGGGTACTCTATTTTGTAAAAATACAAAATAGAGTGGCTGAATTGAAAAAATTTAGAGATTTTTTATGGAGACCGTTACCTCAACCAACGTCTTTTCTTCTGTTCCGGCATTGCAGAACCCGAAGCCATTGTTTGTAATGCATCACCTCCATCCAGCGTGACCTTTACTGCATTATAGATAACACCCCAGTCCGGTAGTCCTCCTAAGCTCTTGTCATCTATAAACATATCGGCATCCAGCTTACGATGATACTCACCAGGTTGCAACTCCTCCGTTTCCCCCCTGTAGTTTTCGTTTTCTGCATAGAATTGTAATCCGCGCTTTGCACAATAGTCTATGGCCTCTTGCAAGAGATCTCCGGTACGTACAGTCCATAATATAAGCCTATGCCCATCTTTCTGCATCTGAAGTAATGTCTCTATGGCGAAAGGAATTGGTCTGCCTATTTTGGGATAAGCATGCTCCACAATAGTGCCGTCAAAGTCAATAGCTATGGTCATCACTACTTATTTTATTCTAAGGATAATTTTGTGCGTATTTCTTTTCTAATCCTCGTTTCACTCTTAGTCTTTAATTTTTTGATGGTGTCCCAATGTCTGCCTAATAGTAGTTTCGCTTTAATAAAAACTTCACTACCTAAAGATATACCATACCTTGGTATCTCAAATGGCCTAGAAACAATAGAAAAATCACGTGATTCAGTTGAGAATGCAAGTTTTATTCCATTTTCCTTCAGGAAGGATACTTCTCTTTGATTAAAATCTAAACTAGGTATTCCGTTTGGGTAAGCAAAATAGTGAACTTTGTCATTTAGGATTATTTCCAAGTTACGAATAGAATCAGTAATTTCCTTTTTACTTATTTCATCACTTTCATTTTGTAATATTGGATGGTTTTGTGTATGCGCCCCAATTTTTACAATTTTACTTGCATGAACTTCTTTTAATTGTTCAATATTTATATTGAAATGCTTTTCAGCAACATTTTTGTTTTGCATTTTGTATTCACCAATAATCCTCCAAATATCTTCAATTGTAAGAGTCTTTAAAATAGCCCAATTAGGATACTGGCTCAAATCTGTTTTATAAGAATTAGAAATCAGTCTGTTTAACTTGATTTCATCAAATTGTCTTATTTCTTGAAACCAAAAATTCTCATTATTTGATGTAATTTTTGGAGAAACAAATAAAATTGCCGGTATTTTATGCTTAATTAGTATTGGAAACATTACATCGTAAAAGGTCCTGTCTCCATCATCAATTGTTATAAGACATGAATTGTGCAGTTTGTGATTATCATAAAAAAACTCCTCAAGTTTCTCGATACTAATTAGATTATATTTTTTATTAAGTATTAAAAGAGTTTTTTCAAACCATGCTTGGTCATACACATCGTGAAAGTTGATTACCTTATTAGCCATAATTTTACCATTTCTTATTACCAAAGTAATGATCACAGTCAGAATCGGCAAAAGTGACCATTACGTTTTTAGTTAAATTATTTATGCAATAATACTCATTGAAGTTAGTTAAAATATCCATTTTATTACCATATGGGAAATATAAGTTCTTTTTCAATAACCTATCAAGAGAGCCCAAGGAAGAACCTGTAATAGTGGCAGAAACATTATTAAGTCTTGATAATTTAGCAATTGCTTTAAGTATGAGTTTAAAGTCACTATTGGAGTTAAACCTATAATCTACAAGAAGAAAACAATTAAGATTTCTCCAGACGACATTTCTAAGAACGAAATAGATTGAATTTTGTTTGTCTGAATCGTTTTGCATCGTATAAACAATATATTTCTCAGGATAATAGAAAAAGCGCCATTTTAAGAAATCATTATTTCTAGAAAATTCGAGCATTCCATTTCCATACCAATACCCATTATCTGATTTGATTTCCTCCGGCTTATTGACTCTATTAAAATATGCACCACCTACTTTAATCTGTTCAGGAAAAGTATAATTAATTGTTCTAAATCTTTTTGTTACGAGAGTAGCAAATGATAAAATGTTAAATACCTTGATGTATTTGGTCATTTGTCCAATGTTTTTCTCATTAAAAATTAGATGCATTTTTAATGAGACATCCGATAGACCAATTCCAAAATGTAGGTTCTCTTTTATTGCTTTTTTACATAATTGTGCACCTGCAATTGAACCTCTATATTCTTCATAGACAATATAATCCATGCCCCAAGTAGCATATTTTATTTCTCCATTGTACTTGAACTGAGATGGCATTAAGAGTATCTGTCCAATTATCGAGTCATCCTCTAAATGTGCTATATAGGAGTCTAATTGTCGAGAAAATGGATTATTTAGGAATCTGTATGATATGGATTCTTCAATTTTATTTCTCTCTGGATAAACACTAGTATTGAACTTGACGAGTTTTGGAATATCTTCTTTCCTTATTCTTCTTACTATTATTTTCATCTTTAAATTGTGCCATTATCAACATGAATATTCTGTCCTGTAATAGATTTAGCTTGATCTGACAGCAAAAACCCAATTGTGTCAGCAACCGAATCTATATCAACTGGTTGTTTCATTGAGGTTCTTTGGTAAATTCGGTTTTTCTGACTGTAAGAAAGTGGAGAACTCATTTCTGTTTCCATAAATCCTGCAACTAAACAATTGGAGCGAATCCCTTTTTCTCCCCATTCACGAGCTGTGTTTTTTGAAAATGCTTCTAAGGCCCCTTTTGTCGAAGCGTACATTGCTAAACCTTTGTAGCCAGTATGAACACTTATTGAGGAGATATGTACGATACTACCTTTGATGTTGTGAAGCAGCATTTGCCTCAATACAAATTTTGTCAAAATCATTGGAACAAACACATTCAGACGATACATTTTTTCAAGAGGGAGTAAATTCAAATTTGTAATTATATCATCATATGCTAGCGCGGCGTTGTTGACAAATCCATGAATTGGTGTGTCAAACTTGATCCAATCTTTGAATACGATCTGTCTAATATTTTCTCCATCGGACAAATCATACTGTAACCATTTAAGATTATCTGGATATTGACGCAATAATTCATTTAAACTTTCTGTTTTGCTCCTACTTATGGCATAAACCGTCCAACCCTTTTTTAATAACATTTCAGTTGTTTTTAAGCCTAAGCCTTTTGATGCTCCTGTTAATAATATATTCATATTCAATTCCTTTTTAATTTTCCAGTTCTGGTGGTTGAGAGTTCTTCAACAAACCGAATAACTCTTGGGATCTTATATTCCTGAATTCTGGATTGTAGAAATGCTCGTATTGAGGATTCAGTTATTTGGTTGCTGCTTCTAACAACTTCACAACAAATGATATTTCCAAGTATGGAGTTTGATTTTGGATATATGCGAACATTTTTAATCCCTGGTAAGGCTAATAACGCTTCTTCAACTTCAGTAGGATTTACCTTATAACCGCCAACATTTATCATCTCACTTTTACGATTCACAAAACGAAACTTCAATGGATCTTTTGTAACCATATCAATTACATCACCAGTATGGTACCATTCATCAATCTCTGCGTCTGTGCTCCCCATTAAACTACGGTGAATTAAAAGTTCATTATTTTCAATGCGAATTAAATTCTCAAATTCGGGTCGAATGCTAAAAATGTCATTTTGTGAAGCAAACAATGTCCCAGCCTCTGTTGAAGCATACACATTAGTTATTTTAGCATTTGGAAAAATACTTTTCAGTTGCTTGAAGGTCTTTTCATTGAATTTTTCTCCACCTGATGTTATTCTTTCCACAGATGGAAATGTTTCCAAACAGGGTAGCAATAGTCTGTAAAAAGTTGGAGTCGCGGAAATATGTGTTATTCCATTATTTTTTATTTCTGCGTAAATGCCCTGTGTATCCAGACCGAAAAGACGAATAATGGAGTTGCCATTGAGCAGTGCTTGAAAAAAAACCTGAATACCAGCCATGTGTGTAGGATTATAAGCAAAACCCCAAATACTATTTTTGTTGCGTTCAGAAACTTTCACAAATCTGGTAATTGATTTAAAATCATGACTAACCTTTTTAGGAATACCGGTTGTACCTGACGTAAACAATGTTATTTTCCATTTGTCAGGGCATTTACTCAACTTTTCAATTAGTTCGTGTTTATTGTCCAAAATTGGAACTTTGCTTTTTCCCACAGGTTTAATAAATGATGTGTAATCAGAATGACCTGTAAGATTTATCAATTCAGATTCAGTAAAATCGGAATCAAGAAGAATTATCTCTTCATCTAATAGCAAGGATAAAATTATATGTTTAAATACAGTGTAATAATCGGCAGACTTACAGTAAGGACTATAAATTGATGAATTAGTTATGTCATCAATCAAAAAGTCCCATGTAATAAGCCTTTCGTTATTAATATCCTTGAGAAAATAATTCACTACAAACTCTCCAGTTTTTCCAGAATTTCTCCTACTGTATTTACGATCCCATCTTCGAAAATGTCAATATCATACTCTGCTTCAATCCGTACCGTTAGTTCAGCCAAATCAAGTGAATCAAACCCAATATCATTTCTTAGATTCATTTCATTAGTTATTGATTCCAACCTTTTTTTTGACCTATTCTCAAGTACTATATTAATGATTTTTAAAATATTTTCCTGCATTTTAATGTCAATTTAATTATTGATTCATGTTACAATATTAATTGCTGTCCGGATTGTTGTTGGGTCAGCCAATTAGAGTGTCAAGCTATAAGATACTGAATACATAGTAATAAGTTGCAACCTCTCATAAATTGACTTACCAATCCTACCCATTTCTACTTAATTGTCATTTTATGAAAGTCAAAAATAGATAGTTTTAAAGTAATTACCAAATCAACTTTCGGAGCCTTGTAGCTATTTAATCGTTTTTACAAATTCCAACATCAGCGCCAGCACCTCTTCCGAAATGGTCTCTTCAATCGTTGCATACTCGGTAGGGAGGCCTGTGGTAGCGTGCTGGAAGAGGTGGTTGAGTCCCTCAAGCTCCACAATGCGCATATTGTCTCTGCCGGTCTCTTTTGCTATTTCATGGAAAACAGGAATATTTTGATAGGATACCACCTGTTTGTCGAGGGTCCCATTGAGGATCAGTGCCGGTACGGTAACTTCTCGAATTGCCGGGGCCGGATCATATTTTAGAAAATAAAAGAACCATGGTGAACCGTACTGGTCAATCATAGGGACTGCGACATCATCAGGCATCCCCACAGACGCAAGCAAACCGAGCGCTTCCTTGCGGAAGTTCTCATCCGGAGTATCGTGTTTCTCCACTATGGCGAAAACTTGCTCTGAAATCACTCTATTTTGCTCAATGGCCTGCTCGGGCATACCCATTCCTCTGTAGACTTCAGCCTGCTGGAGCTTCATTACCTCTGCTCCGGTAACAGCCGGACCTGCAAGGGAAATCACAAAAGCCACATCGGGGCGCCTCCTGGCCACCATGAAGTTAATATAACCGCCTTCACTATGGCCGGTAATGCCGCAAAGTGAGGGAATCACTTCTTTTCTTGAAAGCAGATAGTCAAATGCTGCCTCGGCATCATAGGAAAGGTCAAAGGAGGTGGCATCGGGATTGCCGGGTTCTGACGAACCTACTCCGCGATCATCAAATCTTAGAACAGCCACTCCGTTGCGACTCAAATAGTCGGCAATCACCGCAAAGGGCTTGTGATCCATCAACTCTTCGTCACGATTTTGAGCCCCGCTACCTGTAACAAGAATCATGGCCGGAAAGGGGCCTTCCCCTTCGGGAATGGTCAAAGTGCCTGCAAGAGTGAAATCTTCTCTGGTATTTTTGAAAAATACCTCTTCGGATTTGTAGGGGAATGGGGCTTTTGGCTCCTGCGGGCGCCTGGGCTTTTCCGCCTTTTCACCTTTTGAGAGATTGAGAGGCAGCGACATACCCATCTGTGTAAATTCTCCTACTATGTTATTCAGTACCAGTGTGCCTTCGTAAGTGGCATTGAGCGGCGCTATGGCCATAGTGAGTTTCATCATTTCGAAAGAAATCGATGTAACGGGGATGTTATAGGCTCCCTGAGCAGGAACATCCAGCGTTGCTGAAATTGTACCGTCTGATTGCTTGATGTCAAAACAGAGTTCAAGCTCGGTCGGACCCAAACTGAGGGTACCTTTCCAGTATCCGGTGATATTCTGTGCCATGCCGCTATTCGCCAGCAAGAAAACTAGTGCGGAAATCAATAAAATCCTTTTCATGATATATAATTTATTTTTTTCTAAATAATCTTCTTCCCAACATAAAACCCAAAACTATAAAAAAAACTCAAAACTCGAAACTCAGAACTCAAAACTACACCAAATTCACCCTCATATAATCTCTTGCTCCCACTTTCAGCCTCACCCTCTCCCCCTCTTTCTCTATACCGAAAAACGAATAGGCTTCCTTAGGTATATTAACTTCCACCTCTGCATGGCGATCCCCAAAATTGGCCACTATAAGCATACATGAGCCTTCATAGCCCCGCATGAAGGCGAATTTACGATTGCCGTTAAATCGCTCGGAATCGGGATTGGCATACATCAGATCATAAGTCTCGCCCTGTGCAAAAATGGCATCAGACGTAGCTATCTTCAGCAGGCGGGCATACTCCTTATATACCACCAATTCATCCACCGTCAGCCGGTCGAGCAACCAGCGTCTTATCGAAGGCACATTGTAGTAATCGAAAATCGAAGTGCGTCCGTCCACTCCGCTAAAGCCCTCACTCTCCATCCCCCTCTCACCGAACTCCTGGCCGAAATAGAGCATGAATGGTGCCTTATTGAAAAGCAGCGAGACTGCAAGGGCCGGAAAAGCCGCCCTGCCCGACCCGGTAAAAAAGTCCGAGGCAATGCGCTGCTCATCGTGATTTTCCAGAAAATTGAGCATTCGCGGCTGCAAGTCGCCAAGGTATTGCCATTCTGCCGTGAGCAATCTCGTACTTGCTCCATCGCAGATAATGCTCCTCAAAGTATCATAGAAGCCCGATTTATCATACAAAAGGTCAAATCCGCCCACCTCATGATATTTCCTGTAATTCTCCTTGCCATAAACCTCTGCAATGAAAAAAGTATTTGGGTAGAGATACTTTATCTCACTGAAAGCCCAGCCGAAAAACTCCGCAGGCACCAACTCCACCATATCGCAGCGGAAACCATCCACCCCTTTCGACACCCAAAACTTAAGGATTTCGAGCATTTTAGCCCAGGTGCCATGGTTGTCGTAGTTGAGCTTGACAGTATCATACCAGTCATGGATTGAGGGAGAGGTGTGGAACACATCATTGCCGGTAGCCTTGGCAGGAATTTCCACATAATCGGAATTGAGCGACTCCGGCAGCACCAACGCTCCATTCAGCAGATAGAAATTGTCCCTGTTAAAATAGGTATCATACTGTCGAAATACATGGTTAGGCACAAAATCTATAATAACCTTCATCCCTGCCTTGTGAGTGCGGTGGATTAGCGCTTCAAACTCCGCCATACGGTTGTCGTGGTTATTTGCGAGAGCCGGACTCACATCAAAATAATTTCTTATAGCATAAGGAGAGCCTGCCTCTCCCTTTACTATAGAGGCGTTGCAATCCTTTATACCATTGAAATGCGTCTTGGTTGCATGAGATATTACTCCGGTATACCAGATGGCGCTGACCGAGAGTTTTTTGATTTTTTTAAGTACTTCGTCGGTTATGTCGTCAAACTTACCGCTGCCATTGATACTGTAAGAGCCTCCGGGTACGCTCTTGCGTTTGCCGAAAGCTCTTAGTAACAGCTGGTATATGACCACCTTCCCTTGCACTACCAGTTTAGTATCTTGTGAAAGTCGTACTCTTCAGGGTTGCTGACGTACTCTTTGGCTGCCTCGTAGTCGTTAGGGGTAATGTAGTGTACTATGTGTTTGTAGATGCCCTGTGCCTGATCACCCTCGATGTCCACCAGACGCGGGGGGATCTTACCTGTCTTGGGATCCTGAAAGTCTTTGAGGTAAAGGGGCTTGATACGACCGATAGTATCCACGTAGACCATACATCCCGACTCTCCGCGTGTGTAGAGTTCATAAACTCCGCAACCGAGCTGGGTACAATAGAGCAGGTCGTAAGAGATGGGAGCCTGGCATCTGATGTCGTAACCGATCTCAATGGGACGCATCTTTATATTCATTCCGAGCTTTTTGAGTTCAATCTCGAGAATGTCGTTAAAGAGCTGAGCCTTTGATATCTTGCCAAGCTCGGGATGTCCATGCTCGTCGTAAGTAAATCTCACGCCCGTAGCCTTCAGCTCATCCTCATCCAGAAGATGGAAGACTCCTTCGGAGAGCATTATTCCTCCGTAGGGAATACCCATCAATTTTCTCTTGATGATGGAAGAGATGGAGAGTTTTATGATCTTGTCTACGGTAATTTTGGATTTGTTGAACATCTCGGGGATGATGATCATCGGGTAGTGGCAGGAAGAGCCGATACCTATGGCCAGATGGCCTGCAGAACGCCCCATGGCAGCCACGATAAACCAGTTGCCCGAGGTCCTCGCATCCTCGTATACCGTGGTGGCGATACGGGTACCCTCAGCTTTTGCTGAGTGATAACCGAATGTTGGAGTATTGAGTGGGAGCGGGAGGTCGTTGTCGATGGTTTTTGGCACGTGGATATTGGAGATTTTGTAATTCCTTGCCTGAAGGAATTTGGTAATCCTGTTGGCAGTAGAAGCAGTATCGTCACCGCCTATTGTCACAAGCAGTTTGATATTGTTGTCCTGAAATAGTTTATGGTTAAAATTTCCTTCATAGTCCTTTTCAGTGGGCTTGTACCGACTCATCATAAGGTGTGAGCCGCCTCTGTTGAAGATAGAGTCGGCCATCACAAAATCTATTTCAGTATATGAAGGGTCGGGAGTGAAAAGTCCTTTATATCCACCATGGAGGCCGAGTACCCTATATCCTCTCGCCAAAAAAGCTTTCGCTATGCTTCCTATAACCGTGTTTATGCCGGGAGCGGGCCCTCCTCCTGTTAAAATAATGATAGATTCTTTCATAAAATGTTCGTATTTGAATTTCCGGTTGCAAATGTACTACTTTTTGATAAAATTGTACTAATTTTGTAAGTTATAAGCGAATTGCAGGATATGGCTAAAATTTCTAAATCGGTTGCAAAGGAGAGAATAGAGCAATTGCGGCGTGAGCTCGAAGAGCACAACCGCAACTATTACGTGCTCTCTACTCCTGTCATATCCGATTTCGAATATGATATGCTGATGATGGAACTCCAAGGATTGGAGGCCAGATTCCCCGAATTTGCGAGCGAAGAGTCCCCTACCCGCAAGGTGGGCAGCGATCTTACGGAAATAAGCGAGGGATTTGCTCAGGTTGAGCACCGTTATCCCATGCTTTCACTCAGCAACACATATAATGAAGGTGAGCTGATTGATTTTCACCAAAGGGTGGAAAATGTGGCACAAGCTCCCTTCTCCTACTCTTGCGAGCTGAAAATAGACGGGACAGCCATCTGTCTCATCTACAGAGAAGGCAAACTGGCACAAGCCATAACACGAGGTGACGGCATCAAAGGTGACGATGTCTCACGCAATATTGTCAGCATAGAATCCATTCCTCACATTCTCCATGGAGAAAATATACCTGCCGAATTTGAGATCAGGGGCGAAATATTCATGCCTTATAAGGCTTTTGAGCGCCTGAATGTAGAGAGGATGGAAGCTGGGGAAGCCCCATTTGCCAACCCCCGGAATGCCGCCTCAGGCTCCCTGAAACTTCTCGACCCTTCCAAGGTTAAGGAACGCGGCCTCGACTGCATCCTCTATCACCTACTCGGAGAGAACCTTCCTTTCAGCACGCATAGCGAAGCTATTGAGGCAGCAGCATCCTGGGGATTGCATGTATCGGAACATAGCATCGTAGCCAGGAATATTGAGGAAGTTACCGGATATATCGAAGAGTGGGAAGAGCGCAGGAAAAGACTCCCTTACGCTACCGACGGCATAGTGATCAAAGTGGACCGGCTCGACCTTCAGCGTCAGCTGGGCTTTACGGCCAAATCTCCGCGTTGGGCCACCGCATTTAAATTTAAACCGGAAGAGGCTCTTACCAAGGTGCTCTCCATAGATTATCAGGTGGGCAGGACGGGTGCGATCACTCCGGTTGCCAATCTTGAGCCTGTGCCTCTCTCAGGTACCACCGTAAAACGCGCCTCACTCCACAATTTCGATCAGATGGAGCTGCTCGACATACGCGTAGGCGATCTGGTATATGTGGAAAAGGGCGGCGAGATTATTCCCAAGATAACCGGTGTGGAATTCTCTAAGCGCCATGCGGATGTGGAAAAGCCGGTTTTTCCTACGGTATGTCCCGATTGTGGCACTCCCCTGGAGAGAGACCCGGAGCAGGCACGGCACTACTGCCCAAACAGCGAAGGCTGCCCCACGCAGATCAAGGGGCGCTTCACCCATTTCGTCTCCCGGAAGGCTATGGATATACTTGCCGGAGAGGCGACCATTTCGCTCTTCTACGACAAAGGATTGATACGCACGCTTCCCGATCTGTACCGACTGAAGGCGGAAGATATATTGGGACTCGAAGGGTGGCAGCAGAAGTCGGTTGACAATCTGCTTTCCAGCATAGAGCGATCCAAACAGGTGCCATTTGATAGGGTACTTTACGCTCTCGGTATAAGACATATCGGAGAGGCTACCGCCAGGGTAGCTGCCAATGCCTTCGGCAATATAGATGCTCTCGCATCAGCTACCCGGGAGGATTTGATACAGGTGGATGATTTTGGTGAGATTATGGCGGAGAGTGTCGTTTCTTATTTTGCAAACGAGTCCAATAGGCGTACGATTGAAGAGTTGCGCAGCTTCGGACTTCAATTTGCCCTCTCCGGGGAGAAAAAGAGTGAGATTTCCGATCGGCTCGCAGGAGCTACCATCGTGATTTCGGGTAATTTTTCCATTTCCCGGGAGGAAATGAAATCTCTCATAGCCGCCCACGGCGGCAAAAATACCGGCTCCGTCAGCGGAAAGACTACCTATCTCCTTGCCGGCGACAAGAGCGGACCGGAAAAACTTAAAAAAGCCGGGAAACTCGGCATACGGGTGATAACCGAGGATGAACTCCTCAAAATGATTGAAGGAGAGCTAACATGAGGTTGTTTATACAAAGAATGAAAGAGCTTTACCGGATCATCTTCAAATTTCTCACGAGAGACATCTGGAGGCTCGATTTCAGCGAGTTTGGAAAAGCCCGCAGGAGAGCCATACGCTATCTCAAGGCACTGATTATCACTTTCAGGGGTTTTTCAGGACAGAGAATTGCACGGGAAGCCGTTGCGCTGAGCTATTTCGGTTTGATGGCCATAGTACCGATTGTGGCTATGATACTCTTTGTCGCCAGCGGCTTCGGACTTGACAAAATGCTCTCCGACTTGCTCTACTCCTCATTTCCCAACAGTTCCCCGATGATCGACGCCGTTCTCAACTTTGCAAACAATATTTTGGTTACCACCAAAAAGGGGACTTTCGGATGGATAAGTTTCGGGGCATTTGCCTGGCTGGTAATCTGGTTGATGATCAATGTAGAGTCGGCATTCAACCGTATCTGGGTGGTAAAAGAGTATTCAGGTATAGGTAAGAGGGTAGTAGCTTATATAGCCATTCTTCTTCTCTCCCCTTTCATGATAATCCTTTTCCTCTACGGGTGGGGCTATTATATCAGATTTCTCTCATCAGTCAGCGAAAATCTCGGCCCCTTCAGTTTCCTTACCACAAACCTATTCTGGGTAGTTTTTTACGGAGTAGCCGTATTGGTCTTCTCCCTTTTATATAAATTCATTCCCCATACGAGGGTAAGATATAGCTCTGCCATAAAGGGAGCAATCGTTTCAGGCGTGGCATTTGTAGGTATACAACATCTCTATCTAAACACCCAGTTGATGGTAACACGACTGAGCGGTGTTTACGGAGCGCTTGCAGCCATCCCGCTTCTGATGATCTGGATGAACCTCTGTTGGGGAGTAATCCTCTTCGGATCTCAACTTTCGTACGGATTTCAGCAAGTGGACTATGAGCATCCTGTAAATCCCATAGGAATGGAGGATAGCAGTAACGAAAAAGAAATATTTATTGAACAACATATCAAACCAATAACAAAAAATGGAAAATAAATACAAAAATTTTATTGACGAAGATCTTATCCATTCCCTTATAAGGGATACAAAAGAGGATAAGGAGGCAATCAGAGCCATTTTCGCCAAAAGCAAGGCAAAAGAGCCACTGACCCTCGCGGAGACTGCTCAACTGCTCGCGATCGAGTCCGATGAGATGAAAGAGGAGCTTTACGAAACTGCAAGAGAGCTCAAAAGGGCTATTTACGGCAACAGAATAGTACTCTTCGCACCCCTTTATATCGGCAACCATTGTATCAATGATTGTAAATATTGCGGTTTCCGCCGCTCGCTGCGCACCGCAGTCCGCAAAACTCTAAGTGACCAGGAATTGGTCAACGAAGTAGTCAATCTCGAAAACATAGGCCACAAACGCTTGATCCTGGTATACGGAGAGCACCCTATGTACTCACCCGAGTTCATTGCGCATACGGTAAAACTCTGCTATCAGACTAAAGTAGGCAATGGAGAGATCCGCCGTGTGAATATCAACGCCGCCCCTCAAGAAGTAGAGGGCTATAGGATCATAAAAGAGGCAGGCATCGGCACCTTTCAGGTATTTCAGGAGACCTATCACCAGGAAACTTATGCGAGGGTACACCCTAAAAACACCCACAAGGGCGACTACTTCTGGCGTCTTCACGCTATGGACCGCGCATTTGAAGCAGGAATTGATGATATGGGTATCGGAGCTCTGTTCGGACTCTACGACTGGCGCTTCGAGGTATTGGGACTCGTAGCTCACGCAATCCATCTCAAGGAGACTCACGGGGTGGGTCCTCACACCATCAGTTTCCCCCGCATCCAACCCGCCCATGGTATGGATTTGGATCTCCCCTGGCGCGTAACAGATGAGCAGTTTAAGATGCTGGTGGCCATTCTGCGTCTCTCCGTACCTTATACGGGACTAATTATGACCGCCCGTGAAAGCAGTCAGGTAAGGGACGATGTCATAGATTTCGGAGTATCCCAAATAGATGCCGGCACCAAACTGGAAATTGGCGGCTACCAAAAGGAGGAATATGAGCAACAACTTGATAAGGAGCAGTTCCGGATTGGCGATACCCGCGACCTCGATCAGGTGATCAGGTGGCTCCTTACGAGGGGATATATTCCCAGTTTCTGCACCTCTTGCTACCGTTTGGGACGTACAGGAGAGCATTTTATGGAATTTGCCATACCCGGATTCATCGGAAATTTCTGTACCCCCAATGCTATTATCACCCTTGCCGAATATCTTGAGGATTACGCTTCGGAGGAGACAAAGAAGGTAGGATATGAACTAATTGAACAAGAGGTGGCTAAATTGCCTGCCGGTCAGAGAAAAAATCTTGTTGCACAAAGACTGAACATGGTAAAACAGGGTATCAGAGATCTCTATTTTTAATGGAGGTAGAGTATGTTTACGGAAGAGGATTACAATGTCATAAACAGAGAATTTGAAACGCTGAAGAAATTCAGTCTTAAGCGCTGCGCCAATCAGGAAGAGTTTGAACTGGTGCTCAAGGCCTTTGATTTTGCCAACGAGGCTCACAAAGGTGTACGGAGACGCTCCGGAGAACCATACATACTCCATCCGATAGCTGTGGCGAGGATTGTGGTACAAGAAATCGGATTGGGAAACAAATCCATCTGTGCAGCGCTATTGCACGACGTAGTAGAGGACACACATTATACGGTCGAAGATATACAAAATCATTTCGGCCCTAAAATCGCCTCTCTGGTTGATGGTTTGACCAAGATAAAGACTGCTCTAGACAGTGACAACATTACCTATTCCAAGAGTATGCAGGCCGAAAATTTCAAACGGATCCTGCTCACTCTCAATGACGATGTCCGGATAGTTCTCATCAAGTTGGCAGACCGCCTGCACAATATGCGAACTATCAGCTTTATGCCAGAATACAAAAGGGACAAAATCCTCAGCGAGACGATGTATATCTTCATACCGCTTGCACACCGTCTCGGTCTCTATAGCATTAAGTCGGAGATGGAAAATATCTGGCTCGTCCATAGGGAGCCGGAGGCCTACCGGGCTATTGAGGCCAAGCTTGAAGCGGTAATGTTGGAGCGTTCCAGCAGTATCGACAATTTTGTCAACCCCGTACAATCATGGCTGGAGGCAGCCGGATACAAAGTTGAGATACTTAAACGACTTAAGACCCCCTACTCCATCTGGAGAAAAATGACTTCCAAAAATGTCCCATTCGAGGAAATATTTGACATATATGCAGTACGTATTATTTTTGAGCCAAAACAGGGTCTGAGCGAGAGGGAACAATGCTGGCAGATATTTTCCATTATTACAGAAAGATATCAGTACAAGCCCGACAGGACACGCGACTGGGTCAAAGAACCAAAGAGTAACGGGTACGAGGCATTGCATCTGACAGTTATGGGGCCGGAAGGTAAATGGATCGAAGTCCAGATCCGCAGCGAAAGGATGAACTCCATAGCCGAAAGAGGTGTAGCTGCCCACTGGATCTACAAAAAGGGCGATTGCTCCTCAACCGGTGAGGTGGAGCTTGATATATGGCTTAAGCATGTACGCGACATACTCGAAGATCCCGATTCCAACGCACTGCAATTCCTCGATAGCTTTCACAAGGAACTCCTTAGCTCCGACATATATGTATTTACACCTAAAGGTGAATCCAAGAATCTGCCCAAGGGCTCTACGGCACTCGATTTCGCTTATGTAATACACTCGGAGGTAGGCAATAGAGCTATTGCGGCAAAGGTAAACCAAAAATTATTGCCTCTTTCGCATGAGCTCTCCAATGGAGATCAGGTGGAGATCATTACCTCGGATAGCGGCAAACCCAAGAGGGAGTGGCTGGACTTTATCCGCACCAACAGGGCGCGAAATTTTATCCTTGACTCTATTAAAGCTGAAACCAAAGACAGTATCAAGGAGGGAATGTTGTTCCTCACATCCAAACTGAAGGAGCGTAATATCACCATAAAGAGCCGTGTAATCAAGAAACTCATAGATTATTATAAGGCGGGGAGCAAGGACGAGCTCTACCACAAGATAGGTATCGGATTGATTGATCTTTCAGACCTTGAAACGGCACTCAAAACCAATGTAGAGAAGCGTAATGTACAAATGTGGGGAGTGAAACTCCTGACACCCGAACGAAATACCGGCGAAATTGATAAAAGTCGAGACTACGAACTAAGGGAGGACCTATCCAAAGGCACTACAACATTTACCATTGCCGATTGCTGCTCTCCTATCCCCGGAGATAATGTAGTTGGCTTTATAGAAGATGACGGAAGCGTACTTGTGCATAAGAAGAGTTGCCAGAAGGCTACCGACATTGCAGCAAAACAGGCTGACAGAATAGTATCGGCAAGGTGGAGTAAACACTTTATGATGTCATACCTGGCACGGATTTCAATTAGAGGTCTCGATAGGATGGGCATTGTGAGTGATATGTCAAAGGTCATCTCCCTGCAGCTCGGTGTAAATATGCGTAAAATATGTATCGAAACTCATGACGAAATATTCGAAGGTACTGTAGATCTCTATGTGCGCAATACTGACGACCTTGACAAACTCATCAAGTCACTCTCTGCCATAAAGGGAATAGAGAGCGTTAAACGTGTGGAACTCAACTCAAACAGATAGTAAAACGACACCAATGCAAGATAATAGAAGAGTATGGATGACTGCGCTGGCCATGGCCGGCTTTCTATTGTGCCTGTTGCTTTCCAAATCATGCGCCAATACTACCACACCCCCAAGCGGAGGTCCGAAAGATACCATACCACCCGTACTCCTAAAGATAAATCCCGAATTCAATGCCACCAACTTTCCCAGGTATGATGGAACAATCTCCCTTACTTATGATGAATATACGGTGGTAAAGAATGTGGCAGAGATCTATCTCTCTCCGCCTATCAAAAAGAGAATAACCCACAAGATAAAGGGGAAGAACATCGTTTTTTCTATTCCCGATACTCTTGCCGAAAACAGGACCTACACTCTTGACTTTGGCGAGGGGCTGGCCGACAACAACGAGGGCAACATAGCCCCGAGGCTTGTTTATGCTTTTTCGACAGGTGATACGGTGGATTCTCTCTATATCACCGGCAACATTATCGACTGCCAGACTCTCCAGCCGGTCAAGAAGGTACTTGTGGCGCTCTATACCGACCACTCCGACTCAGCCTGTTTCAAAATATTTCCCGATGCTGCCTCAAAGAGCGACGAATGGGGATTTTTCTCCATAAGAAATATAAGTGATACACTTTATCGTATAGTTGCATTCACTGATAGTGACAATGACAACAGGTATGATCCGACAAAAGATCAGATTGCATTTCTGGACACGCTTATTCGACCCACAGAGGTAATCCGCGACTCCATATACGAATTGCAGTCCTTTGACAAGAAAGATACCCTCGCCTGCATGGAGCGTAAGTCAATGTTCGAGCTACTTATGTTTACAGAACTTCAGAGTGTCCAATTCCTCAAAAACAGTGGCAGGAGAAGCGAAAAATCGGGATTTCTCTCCTTCAATGCTCCCGATGTCGAAATATCCGACATCGATTTTTTCGGCGTTGCGGACAGTTCTGTGATTATCCAGTACACTCCGGCGAAGGATAGCCTCGATTTCTGGATCAATACTCCCTACAAGCTGGAGGATAGTCTGCTGCTTAAGCTAAGCTATAAAAGAACCGATTCTACCGGAGTGCTTCGCGATACGATAGAAAATATCTCCCTGGGACTGCCTAAGCCTGAGGGTGCAACCGGCGGTCAGCAGAAAAAAGAACAACCGAAGGATACCGTTTTCAAGTTCAGTATAGTAGCAAAGAATGAAAACATAGCCCATGATGGTATCAGCCTGGTCTCTGCACTCCCGATATTACGTTGGAATAGAGATATGCTCGTGCTTACCGCAAAAAACCCAAGACATCAGGTAGACACCATCACATTCAAGTTTGAACAGGATCCCCAGGAAATCCGTCGTTTTGTCATGTATATGGACAGGGAGATAAAAGATGGCCACGAATATGAGTTTATTGTACCTCAGGGTGCATTTTTCAATCTTGACAATCTGCCGAATGCAGAAGTAAGCAACAAATTCACTCCTCCGAAGAGTGAGGACGCCAGCTCCATTACTCTGGTACTGAATGGTGTAGACACCAGATACATTGTGGAACTCGTTGACAAAGAGCGTAAGAATGTCTTCCGAAAATATAATGTTTCCAGAGATACTTCTCTCCTATTCCCCTATCTCAAAGCAAACGATTATTCGGTGAGGATTACAGAAGACCGCAATCAGAATGGGCTGTTTGACTCAGGTAATTTCCTCGACAAAAGACAGCCCGAAAAGGTGCGTATGTACCAGACTTCCCCGGGTGTCTATATCATCAAGCTTCCCGAGATGGCCGACCTGGAGCAGACCATCAACATAAAGGAGATGTTCAAATGAAAAAGATAGCCTTTATACTCTTTGCCACATTACTTTGTTTCCAGCTACATGGCCAGGAAAATGTAATAATAGGTGACTTGGAGGATGATTTTGTAAATATCGATTCCATTGCTCCGCCACAAAAGTACAAAAACATCCACATGCTGGGGGTCAGATATAGTTACGGTTTCTGTACTGTAAGCTCCTCTCCTACGGTAGGTGAAGAATATATTCAATGTCCCAAGAACTTTTCCCTGCTTTATACCTATTATCACGCACTCTGGGACCAGCTTTTCAATTTTGGAGTGCAGTTTGGTGTAAATTATGGCGAGGAGGGCTACTACTCCAAATATGAAGAGTGGGGTGAAAGATATGAGATCATAGAGATACCGCTGGTTTCACAGTTCAAAATAGACTTTTCGAGGTTCAGGATACTGGTCAATGCTGGCGGTTACTACGGCTACCGTCTTTCCACAGCAAGGGAGAGAGGCTGGGATCAGTATGATATTCGTCACGACTATGGGATCCTGGCAGGTGGCGGTTTTGCTGTGGTCTTCAAACCCTTTGAAATTCAATTTGAAGGCAACTATAAATTTTCGCTCAATAGCATCTATCATACAAACAAGTTCAGCGACCAGTACTGGATGCTCTGCTATCCGCGCAACATTATGCTTAGTGTTTCACTTTTTGTACATCTTTGGTGAATCGAGATATGTAATATGATGTTATGAAGAAAGTTTCTTTTGCAATTGGGGGTGTGCAAATCGGAGGAGGGGCTCCGGTATCGGTGCAGACCATGTGCAACACCGACACACGGGATATTGAAACATCTGTAAGGCAGTGTAGAGAGATGGCAGCGGCAGGTGCGGATATCATCCGCCTGACTACTCAAGGAGTCAGAGAGGTAGAAGCATTGCGGCAGATAAAGACACAACTGCGCTCTGAGGGCATTATTACACCTCTTGTAGCCGATGTCCACTTTTCGGCCAATGTGGCCCTCGCAGCTGCGGAGGTGGCGGATAAGGTGCGTATCAATCCCGGGAATTTTGCTCCCGTTCACGAAGATGCCTGTAATAAATTCTCCCTACTTCTGGATAAGTGCCGTAAATATGATACTGCCATCAGGATAGGGCTCAATCACGGCTCTCTCGGAGAGAGGATTACCCACCTCTACGGTAATACCCCTTTTGCCATGAAAGAGGCTGTTATGGAGTGGCTCCGGATGTGCATTGAAAAGGATTTCCATAAGGTAGTCATCTCACTTAAAGCAAGTAACACAAGAGTTATGACAGATGCCTATCGCCTCCTCTACGAAGAGATGGAGAGGATGGGAAGGATTTACCCACTCCATTTGGGAGTCACGGAAGCGGGCAACGGAGATGAGGGACGCATCAAGTCGGCGGTAGGCATTTCTGCGCTTCTGAGCGCAGGCATAGGCGACACCATACGCGTATCACTTACCGAGAATCCTGTAAATGAGATAGCGGCGGGTAAAGAGATTGTAAAATCCTCTCAAATGATGGGTAATGGTTTTCAACCGGATAGTGATGCTCCCTTAACAGCACAAAACTGGAATGAATGGATAATCCGTGCCTCTTGCAAATATGGTCCTGCGCTGCTCGACTGCAAGATTGATGAGATAGACCTAAACGGAGCCACCATTGCCGGCATGCCCGTTTCTGAGGAAAAAAAAGAGTATTTCAGAGATCTTCTGCTGCAAGCCACCAGAAGAAAGTTTACCAGACCTGAATATATTGCATGTCCTGGTTGTGGTCGTACACAGTACAATCTGGAGGAGACCTTCAACGAAGTAAAGAGACGTACCTCCCATCTTAAAGGACTACGTATAGCAATAATGGGATGTATAGTCAATGGTCCCGGTGAAATGGCTGACGCTGATTGGGGGTATGTTGGTGAGGGAGGCGGAAAGGTTACTCTTTACCGTGGGAAAACACCGGTAATGCGTTCCGTCCCTCAGGAAGAGGCCATAGACAGACTTCTCGAACTCATCGAAAACGACAAAGGCTGATCTCCCTTTAATCAAGAATTATACCAGCATGCGATTGCGGAAAGAGTCCCTCAATTCGTCGCTGATTCCGAGGGCTTCTCTAAAGAAATTATCAGAAGAGCCATATTGCTTCTCTATCGCCTGAAACAGGCTTTGTAGGTATTTCGGCTTTGCAATTGAGCCGCGCCATACCTTCTTTGTCACAACCCAATCTCTTTTGAAAATAAGTACAAGAGCTGCATCATATAATGCTTTGCGTTTGACGGCCTTGTTTGTAAGGGTATAATCTCTCAAAATCTCCTTCATACCAACTCCCAGAAGCGAAAGTAGGAATGCTGCCACTACACCAACCCTATCCTTACCCCAGGAACAGTGAAAAAGGGTAGCTTTTTCCTCCATCACATTGGAGATTATTGTTTGAATTACCTTCCGTGTCATCCTTACTACGGAAGTCTCTTCCAGAATACCTGAATAAAGGATATCAATATCGGGAATAGCGCTCCTCAATCTCTCTCTGTCACGGGTTTCTATAATGAATTGACGATAATTTGTGCCTGCTTCCTTGGTAATACCTATCACTGCTTCCGCAAACATCGGAATATGCAGATATTCCACTCCTTCAGGCACGTTATAAGGGTTATCTTCCATTTCCTGAGATGTACGAAGATCAATGATGGTATCAATCCCGAACTGTTCATTCAACTTGGGCATCTCCTCCTCCGGCACTCTCACCGGCGTTTCACTTCGAAAGATAACTCCCTTTCTCAAATAGCTCTCCCCTGCTTTAATACCACCCAAATCCCGAAAATTTTTCAAACCTTTTATCTTCATACTTAATACTTAATTCTTCATAACTAACTCTAAACTCAATACTTCACTCCATACTCCATACTCCATACTCCATACTACATACTACACATACTACCCACTACATACTCCTTATAAACATCTCCAACACTCTTCCTTTAAGTTCACGCCAGCGGGCCATCACGGAGGCGGCAAATGAACCCGTATGTCTGTTTAGCAGCTCGGTAACCTCATCCTTTTTACCCTCTTTGAGCAGTGCCACAGCCTGCGCCTCAACCACTTTATTTGAAACCATCATTTCGCGTTCGTATGCAGTAATCTCAGGTCCAATTAGCTTTCTGGTCTTATCCCAGTTGATGGTAGCGATACGGTTGGTCTCCCTGAATGCCCAAATTGCAGCATCCTCGCGATAACGGTGCTGTCCACACACTGCGAAACTCCTTGGAAGCTCCGTAGCCCCGGCATAGATGGGAATTCTGGGGCTTTGAGCCGGATTGTCAAATGCAAAATAGGCCACACCTCCAATTTCATCGGGAAGCCAATTACGGAGACGTGTAACATGTGAGTATGAGCATTGTATAACAGCTATAGTGCGCTGTCGCTCAATAATCCCGGGTTTGATCTCATTTAGCATATTCATAAGATCACGCGGCATAAAAGCAGAAAGAGGATATACTGTCTCGTCATACTCCTTGTATGTCCCATCGGGCTGGCGAACGCGTCTATGAGCTGTGTATGAGAGATTTTTTACCATATCGTATTCGGTGCCTTCGTATGTATGACGATAGAGTTCAAACAACATTTCAGGCGTTACCTTTTCGTCAGGTTTTACAGAAAAAGGCAGTTCGTCTGCATCATAAGTGAGGCCGAGCGAAGGTGCAAGAGTTGAAAACACATGGAATTCCCGAATGGAAAAGGGTTTTCTTCCCGACACCACTTTATGAAAAATAAAATCCTCTTTCCCATCCCAAAATCCTGTTTTCTTTGCACGCTCCTTGAGGTCACGACTATACATGAAATTATCTTTATCATTGAAATCCACCTTTCCGATGCGGGGTATATTGGCTGAAATCCCCACGTGATCATCCGGAATCCTCCGGGCTACCCACATCGCACTTGGATTACCGGGGCCTGAACCATATATTTCAAAATGCCATACCTCATTTTTATCAGCGACTGTTAGGCACTCTCCCCAATCGGCATAACCATACTCCTCTGCCAGATGACCCATCAACGAGATGGCTTCACGCGCAGTAGTACAATACTGAAGCGCCATCCTTTGGAGCTCTTCTATATAAAAGATACCTGCCCTGTTGAGCAGCTCAGGGCGTCCCTCAGTAGTAGTCTCACCAATGGCTAGTTGTTTTTCATTCAGGCAGGGGTAGGCCACATTCAAAAATCTATATGTCTCTGTTCCTACCACGGGGATACGACCTTTTTCCACTACCTTACGCATATCCCAGGGCTCTTCATTATGCATCATTCCCTCATAGACCGGTTCCATGTCACCGATTGTAAAACTCTTACGCGGCTCTATCGTAAGCCATGTACGGTAATTGGCATCACAGGTATGCCCAACCATTACGGACCCGTCGAATGAGGCCCCTGAGGCTACCATAATTGAGGTACAACTCTCTTTGTACTGCTCTTCCATGCGGTCATAAAGTTCCTGAGCAAAGAGATTGCCTGTAAAAATAAAAAGTGCTGCAATCAGCAAGGTGGAATTTTTGAATTTCATATTTAGGTATTTTTTCGGTTTTTGTAACCAATTTAGTTCGCAAAAATAGTGAAAAATCATACAAGTAGCAATGAAATGACTATCTTTGCACAACCTTAAACCGCATAATATAATGCAACTTTTAAATAGATCACGATCTATAGTTCAATTGGAAAATGGCCTTGAATTTCAGGGCTATTCGTTTGGTTATATGGCCCCTGCAGATGGTGAAGTGGTCTTTTCCACCACTATGACCGGTTACCCGGAGTCTCTGACCGACCCCTCCTACGAAGGTCAGATACTCTGCGCCACATATCCGTTGATAGGCAATTATGGCGTCCCCGAAGCGATAAAGGTCGGAGGAGTCCAACAACATTTCGAGTCCGACAGGATCCATGTCCGTGGACTGATCATCTCCGACTATTCCTTGAAATATAGTCACTGGAGTGCGATTAAGAGTCTTGACCAATGGCTCCGGGAAAACAGGATACCGGCCATTTACGGAGTGGATACCCGTGAACTTACCAAAGTGATCCGCGATAACGGTTCCATGCTCGGAAGAATAGTTCCCGAAGGCGCATCCTTACAATGGGATGTGGAAGACCCCAACACCACAAGCCTTGTTGCAAGGGTGAGTTGTAAAGAGGTCATCACCTATCCGGGAGCGATACGCTCCAAAAGGGTGGTGCTTATAGATTGCGGTGTCAGACATAGCATATTGAGATATCTGATTTCAAAAAACATCGAGGTAATAAGAGTCCCGTGGGACTATGATTTCAACGATGGCTCAGTCGGAAGATATGACGGTCTGCTTATCTCCAGCGGCCCCGGCAATCCTGAATTTTGTGCTGCTACAATAGAACACATACGTCATACTATGAGACTCGGGAAACCCATATTCGGTATCTGTATGGGGCACCAGTTGCTGGCGAGGGCTGCCGGTGCCAATACCTTTAAGCTAAAATACGGCCACAGAAGCCATAACCAGCCCGTTCAGGCTACCGATAGTAAAAGATGCTACATTACAACGCAGAACCATGGTTATGCAGTAGATACAACTACCCTCAGCAAGGATTGGGAACCCATCTTTACCAATATGAACGATGGCTCCAACGAGGGAATCCGGCACAAAAGCAATAAATTCTTCTCGACTCAATTTTTTCCGGATATGACCGGAAATCCCAAAGACACAAGTTATCTTTTTGATATTTTTCTGACGGCACTATGATAGATACAAGCATCAAGAAAGTCCTCCTGCTGGGCTCCGGGGCACTTAAGATAGGTGAAGCGGGCGAATTTGACTATTCAGGCTCACAAGCTCTCAAGGCAATGAAAGAGGAGGGCATATATACTATCCTGATCAATCCCAATATCGCCACGGTACAGACATCCGAAGGTGTTGCAGACAAAATCTATTTTCTTCCCGTGACTCCTTACTTCGTAGAGAAAGTGATAGAAAAGGAGCGTCCGGATGGTATTCTACTGGCATTCGGAGGCCAGACCGCTCTTAACTGCGGAGTGAAGCTCTTCCAGGCGGGTGTTTTCGAGAAATATAACCTCAAGGTGCTCGGCACTCCCGTCCAGGCAATTATCGACACTGAGGATAGGGATCTCTTCAACAAAAAAATGGAAGAGATCGGGGTCAAGATCATCAGGAGTCATGCTGTAGGAAATATCGAAGATGCCCGTAAAGCGGCTTTGGAGCTCGGTTATCCGGTGATTCTAAGAGCTGCCTATGCACTCGGTGGGCTGGGTAGCGGCTTTTGCGACAACGAGGAGGAGTTGAACCTGCTAGCGGAAAAATCATTCTCCTACTCCTCACAGGTACTGGTAGAAAAATCGCTTAAGGGCTGGAAAGAGATAGAGTACGAAGTGGTGCGTGACAGATACGACAACTGCATCACGGTCGCAAATATGGAGAATTTTGACCCACTCGGCATACATACGGGAGAGAGCATAGTAGTAGCCCCCTGCCAGACTCTCGACAATCACGACATCTCCATGCTCAAGGAGCTGGCAATCAAGATAGCCCGCCACGTAGGGATTATCGGCGAATGTAATGTGCAGTTTGCCTATGATACCCTGTCAGACGATTACCGTGTGATCGAAATAAATGCCCGCCTCTCCAGGAGTTCCGCCCTCGCATCCAAGGCAACCGGTTACCCGCTCGCCACAGTGGCTGCAAAACTCGCTCTCGGCTATGGATTATTTGAACTCAAAAACGCCGTTACCCGCACTACGACTGCATTTTTTGAGCCTGCACTCGATTATGTGATCTGCAAGATTCCCCGTTGGGACCTCTCCAAATTTCACGGAGTCTCCAGAGAGATTGGCAGCAGTATGAAGAGTGTAGGTGAAGTTATGGCCATTGGCCGAAATTTCGAAGAGGCTTTGCAGAAGGGTTTGCGAATGATTGGACAGGGTGCACACGGATTTGTGGCCAATAAGGAGATTGTCGTGCCCGACATCGACAAGGCATTGCGCGAACCTACCGACAACCGCATTTTTGTCATTTCGAAGGCCTTTCAGAAGGGTTATACGGTAGATGAAATATGTGAGCTTACGAAAATCGATAAATGGTTTCTTGAAAAGTTATATAACATAGTAGTTGTATCCCAGGAAATAGAAAAGGCTAACAAACCTGAAGAGGTGGATCTGGAGCTCTTGAAGCTCTCCAAACAACTCGGTTTTTCAGATTTCCAGATAGGACGCCTGATATACAAGGACAAAATCGATAGTGAAGAGCAGGTCATGCGCATTAGAAAGTATCGCAAGGCGCTTGGTATTGTCCCTTACATAAAACAAATAGATACTCTGGCAGGCGAATTTCCGGCCAAAAGCAACTATCTCTACCTGACCTATAACGGTCAGAAACATGATATTAAGTATGAAAATGACCGCAGGTCAATCATAGTGCTCGGTTCGGGTGCGTACCGCATAGGCAGCTCCGTGGAGTTTGACTGGTGTAGCGTCAATGCCCTCCAAACCATACGTAAAGCGGGATGGAGAGGCATTATGATCAACTATAATCCCGAAACGGTCTCCACCGACTACGATATATGCGACCGTCTCTATTTTGATGAACTCACATTCGAAAGAGTGATGGACATTTATGAACTGGAGGCTCCACACGGCATAATTCTCTCCGTAGGAGGACAAATCCCCAACAATCTCGCCCTACGTCTCTCCCAGAGCGGTGTTAATGTTTTGGGAACACCTGCATCGAGTATAGACAGGGCGGAAGACAGACACAAATTTTCCTCAATGCTCGATACAATAGGAGTTGACCAGCCCAAATGGCAGGAGCTGACCACCCTCGAAGAGATCAATCAATTTGTGGAGTCGGTGGGATTTCCCGTACTCGTGCGTCCCTCTTATGTGCTTTCAGGTGCAGCAATGAATGTCTGCTCCAATGAGGGCGAGCTTGAGAGATTCCTCTCCCTGGCAGCCAATGTTTCAAAAAAGCATCCTGTGGTGGTGAGCGAATTTATAGAACATGCCAAGGAGATTGAGTTTGATGCTGTGGCTAATCGGGGTGAAGTGATAGCCTATGCGATATCCGAGCATATAGAATTTGCCGGAGTTCACTCCGGCGATGCTACGATACAGTTTCCCCCTCAAAAACTCTATGTCGAGACAGCGAGGAGAATCAAGAAGATTGCCCGTAAGATTGCAGGAGAACTCAACATTTCAGGCCCCTTTAATATCCAATTCCTCGCAAAAGAAAACGATATCAAGGTAATCGAGTGCAACCTCCGTGCATCGAGGAGCTTTCCCTTTGTATCCAAGGTCCTCAAGATCAATTTTATAGAACTTGCCACCAGGGTAATGATCGGAGAGAATCCCGTACCTCCTGCCAGAAATGCTTTCGACCTCGATTATGTAGGTATCAAGGCCTCACAGTTCTCATTCTCGCGATTACAGAAAGCCGATCCGGTGCTGGGCGTGGATATGGCATCTACAGGTGAAGTTGGCTGCATTGGCGACGATACCAACGAAGCCATCCTCAAATCCATGCTCTCCGTGGGCTATACCATTCCCAAAAAGAATATCCTGCTCTCCACCGGTGATGCACGCCAAAAAGCGGAAATGCTTAACGCTTCCCGTTTGCTGGTGAAAAATGGATACAATCTTTTTGCTACGGGTGGCACCTATAAATACTTTGTAGAGAACAATGTTCCCGCGACCAGAGTACTCTGGCCGAGTGAAAGTGGTGAGGAGCGCGGAGCGCTGGAGATGATACAAAACAGGGAGATAGATTTTGTGGTAAACATACCCAAAAACCTCACCGAATCCGAATTGAGCAACGGCTATAAGATACGCCGCGCTGCGGTGGACTTCAATATCCCCATAATCACCAATACACGGCTGGCTACCGCATTTATTATCTCTTTTTGCAATCTGCCTGTCGAGGAGATTCAGATAAAAAGCTGGGACGAGTATACCTTATAAGAGATCGGGTTTTATTTGCATTTATGTAGTTTGTATAGGTTTTTTGTTAACTTTGTCCTATCTAAAACCAAAACTGTATGGGCAAACTATACGAAAAATTGATCCTGGATTATCGCATTAAAGAGGGTTTAAAAGCCTGTATCAACTGCGGTACCTGTACTGCAATCTGTCCGGCAGCCGAGTTCTACAAATACAATCCTAAAAACATAGTCAACATAGTCCAGAGCCAGGATGACGCTCAAATAGAAGAATTACTTAAGGGCGAACAAATATGGTACTGTGGAGAGTGCATGTCTTGTGTGACACGCTGTCCCAGACGCAATGCTCCCGGACTTGTGGTAATGGCGCTAAGATCGCTCTCAATTGACATGGGTTATTTCGTGGAAAGCGAAAAGGGACGACAGATGCTTCCATTGACTCGCCGTATGCAGAACAATATACTCAACTATGGCTATTGCGTCTATCCGCGAACCTTTCACTATAGCGAACACCCTGAATATGGCCTGACGGGCAAATGGGTGAATGAAAATATGGAGGAGGTCTATGAGCGCCTCGGCGCCAATTTCGACGGAAAGGGACCCGGTATTTTAAGAAAGATACCCGATGAATCTCTTGCAGAGCTCAAGGCGATATTTGATCAGACCGGCGCTACGCGCCGTATGGAGATAATAGAAGAGGCCTCTAAGATAAAAGCAAAAGAGATGGGTCTCCCCTACGACGAATATGAAAAGAAGGCATTTGAGGAGACAGAGAAGGATCATCTAAACCGTTAATTTTAAAAGCAACGAAATGATATTTCAGGGGAAACAGAAAATATGGTCGGACTACCAGAAAGAGATTCCCGATGACCACTGGTTTTATGTAAGAAGTTGCATACGCCAAAGTTTTTTTCCGGGATCGGAAGTGGCATTTCTCGACATAGTTTGCAACAAACTCGGTAAAGATTTTTTCGAAACCGAACATCATACCACTTGCGGAGGCATTGCCTACCACTCCGAGGCACTCCCGCAGGAGACGATGATGACTATCATCGCCCGCCAATTTGCTCTTATGGCTGAACACGGCTACAAAAACTACGTTTGTTCCTGCATTACCTCATTTGGTCTCTACACTGAGGTACTGGAAGACTGGAGGACTTTTCCAGATCTTGAAGATAAAATAAGGGAGCACCTCTGGAAGTCTTGCAGACGCGAGTTGCAAAAGCCTGAATATCTTGCTCACGCCAGTGATATCATTTACAAATTTCGCAACGAGATAGCGGCCAGGGCAAAGCACCGTCTTGTCAATAAATTTACAGGCGAGCCGCTGAGGGTTGTGGAGCATATAGGATGCCACTATTCCAAAATGTTCCCCTCAAAGGGTGTAGGTGGTGCGGAATACCCCTATGTACTTGCCGGTATGATAGATTCCTGGGGTGGAGAAGTGATAGATTATCCGGAGCGCAGACATTGCTGCGGATTTGGTTTCAGACAATATCTGGTCAAAGCCAATCGCGGTTATTCGATGTCCAACACTCACAAGAAATTTGAATCGATGGAGCCTTACAAGCCCGACATGATCATTACCAACTGTCCGGGGTGCCCCTATTTCATGGACAGATGGCAATATGTGATAGCCGAGCAGACCGGTAAAACCTATGGCGAAAACGGATATGGCATCCCTGTATTCACCTATGAAGAGGTTGCAGGTCTGGTGTTGGGGTATGATCCCTGGGATCTCGGACTCCAGATGCATCAGGTGGCGGTAGAACCCCTACTGGATAAGATGGGAATAAAATACAACAAAGAAGATAAATATAAAGGCAGTGGGGGTAAAATCCTCAAAATGCCGGAATTTCCCATGAACATCAAGTGTTGTTGATATAATAGATGACTCAATGAAACGAAATGTACTTATAATTGGCGGAGGTCCTGCCGGCATAGAAGCTTCCCGCAAAATACGCGATTTCGGCCACACTCCAATTCTTATCGAAAAAGAGTCCCATCTCGGAGGCCATCTTGCCAAGTGGCATAAACTCTTTCCGGATGGGGAATCTACCGAGGAGCTTCTCAACTCTCTGACATCCGATATGGATGGGATCAAATGGTTTACCGATACGGATATAGTCTCAATCAACAAGCTCAAACATCTATATGTAGCAATCTGCTCCAATGGCATTTCAATACAGGCAGATGCCCTTCTTTTTACCACAGGATTTTCTATGTTCCCCGCTGAGAAGAAAGAGGAATATGGATACGGCATATATAACCATGTTATTACAAATGCAGATCTCGAGGATTTCTTCAATACGGGAGAAGATCCGAGGATAAAAGATCCGAAGGTTATAGGTTTTGTCCACTGTGTGGGCTCCAGAGATGAAAAAGCGGGCAACCGCCAATGCTCTAAAGTGTGCTGTGCTACTGCCATCAAACAGGCCTGCGAGATGAAAGAACTCTATCCTGACGCCACCGTTTACTGTTTCTATATGGACCTGAGGATGTTTGGCCGGAAATATGAGGATCTCTACCTCAATGCCCAGCGCAAATATGGGATACTCTTTGTTCGTGGCAGGGTTTCGGAGGTCTCTGAAAATATTGAGGGAAGACTTGTCGTTAAGGCGGAAGATACACTTATCGGCAAACCGATACGTGTCACTATGGACCTTCTGGTACTTATGGCCGGTATGTCCCCCAATGGCGAAAACCGGGACATCGCCTCAATGACAGGGGTACATCTTGGAGAAGATGGTTTTTTCATGCCCCGGGATATGCTCTTCCGTACTACGGAGAGCCATAGCAAGGGAATATTTTTTGCCGGTGCTGCTACCGGTCCCAAAACAATTCCGGAGACACTCAACGAAGCCAGAGCGGCAGCTATGGCCATTGATCACTATTTCAAACAAGAGGTTTAATGATAGATTTCGGATATAATCTTACACCGAGTTCTACACTTGAAATCGATGATGCCAACATGCATCTATTCGATGAATTGTGTGCCATGGAACCTGATGCATTGAAATGTATCTCATGTGGATCTTGTGCTGCAAGCTGTACCGCAGGTGTTTTCACAGATGTAAATCTTAGAAAAGTACTGCTCAGCCTTCAACGCGGATGTGAAAAGGATCTTCTTCCCCAGCTCAAGTCCTGCATGCTTTGCGGCAAGTGCCATATCGTCTGCCCCAGAGGCATCAATACGAGGCATCTGATCCTCTCAATATGTAAAATATACAAGATCTGACATTATGATGAGAGAGAGGTTCATATCGGGATTCGACTACTTTGTACTCCCTTTCATGATAGGAATGATTTTCGTAATCCTATGGTGCATCATAGGTCTGATTAAAATCATTGTCCAGCTTGAGCGTGCAGACCGTATCAAGCTCTACAAATCTCTTGTCAATCCTGTGATGATTGCAAAGAATTTCCGTGACTTGTTTTATGACTCCCTTTTGCACGTAAAGTTATGGAAGCGCAATAAGGTACTGGGATATATGCACTCCAGCATTGCCTTCGGCTGGTTTATGCTGATTGTCATCGGCCACATTGAGACATTCCTCTATATTCCCGAAAGGGGCGGATTATTTTATTATCCGATATTTTTCCGCTACTTCATGGCAGTGGAAAGTACGACCCTCAAAGGCTCTCTGCTCTTTTTCCTGATGGACTTTTTCCTATTGGTAGTGCTTAGCGGTATAATTCTCGCTATTATCAAGCGGTTCCGTTCCAAATTGATGGGCATGCGCAGAACTACCAAACTAACTCTGCTGGATCGGGTCGGACTCTATTCACTCTGGGCTATATTTCCCCTTAGGCTGATAGCCGAGGGATTTACCGCAGGTGTGGGCGGAGGCAGTTTTCTTACCGTACCTGTCAACTGGCTCTTCGCCAGCATCCTCAGCAAACCTGAAAATTTCACGATAGCCTGGTGGGCCTACTCAATCGCATTGGGTACCTTTATGATGGTACTTCCATTTACCCGATACATGCATATTCCCGCGGAGATACTCTTGATCCCTTTAAAAAATGCGGGGCTCAGGGTACGGAGGCCACGCAAGGGGTATGCTCTTGCAGAGCTCTACACCTGTCCGAGCTGCGGTGTTTGTCTGGATGCCTGCCCCATGAGTGTTGATAAGGCGGGACTCAAGAATACCACCGTCTACTACATACGTCAACTCAAAAGAAGAAACCAGCCACGGGCGCTGGCGATAGCTGACAAGTGCCTGATGTGTGGCAAATGTTCGGTCCTCTGCCCTATCACTATTTCAGCCATCGATCTTCGTCTGGCACTTCGCAAGCAACAGCCCTACAATATCAAACAGGACTTCAGCTATCTCGACAAGCTCCATAATGGAGCGCTGACATCCGCAATTTCGGTGGGTGGAGAGAAGGTTCTCTATTATGCAGGCTGTATGAGCTCTTTAACGCCGACGATATCACAATCGGTGCAGAAGGTGCTTACAACCGCAGAGATAGATTTTACTCTGATGGATTCACAAGGAACCGTATGCTGTGGAAGACCTTTACTGCTCTCAGGTCGCACCGAGGAAGCAAAGAAACTTATAGAGAAAAATACCCGGATCATCAAGGAGAGCGGTGCACCCATACTGCTGGTATCCTGTGCTATCTGCTATAGAATATTCAAGGAAGATTACAATCTGGAGGGGGTTCAGGTGATGCACTACACCGAGTATTTCGAGCAACTGGCCGCTGAGGGAGTCATAAAATTGAGAAAACAGGAGCTCAAGTACGTATATCACGATCCCTGTGAACTTGGACGTGGATGCGGTATATATGATGCACCCCGCAATGCTCTATCCAGGGTTGCGGAGGTGGTGCCGGCAGCTAAAGAGCGAAAGGAGAGCATCTGCTGTGGTGGTTCTCTGGGCAGTCTTACCCTCACACATGAAGAGAGAGGACGCATTACGGAAAATTCCATTCGCAACCTGACTGCCAACTCCCCCGACAGGATTGTGACCGCCTGCCCGCTCTGTATGAAGACATTTAGCAAGCAATCGGATATTAAGGTAGTGGACTTTGCACAGGTTATTGCCGAAAGTCTGATTGACGAAAAAGAAAATGAAAATATTTAATAAGAGAGATATGAAGAAATTCAAACCCACAAAGTACATGCTTGAAAACGTGGCCACAGGCCGCCGATTTGAGGACACAGGATGGCTACTTGCAGACCCGCAGGGCACGGAACCTTCACTTATCAGAGCCATTTACGAAAAGAAACAGATTGACTTTGGAAGTCAGGACGAAGGTATATACCGTTTTGCCGACTGGCTTCCAATAAGCCGCACTCTAAAAGGTTCTTCTGCGACACAAACATATAAAAGTAAGGCTCTTGCTGCACATCTCGGTCTTCCCAATCTCTATATTGCCTTTTCAGGTTACTGGCCGGAGAAGGATGCATATATGACTACCGGTTCATTTAAGGAGACGGAGGCCTATTCCGTATGTGGCAGGCTCTCAAGCAATAAGAGCGGAATATTGGTAGTAGCATCAGCCGGTAATACGGCAAGATCCTTTGCCAAGGTCTGCTCTGAAAATAATATTCCCCTGTTGCTGAGTGTCCCGGAGGACAATATCGATGCTTTGTGGTTTGAAAAACCCATTAACGACTGTGTACAACTTATCTGTTCACCGAAAGGCAGTGACTATTACGATGCAATTGCACTTGCCGATAAAGTGTGTACCTCAGAGAAGTTTTTTGCCGAAGGCGGAGCAAAGAATGTGGCCCGTAGGGATGGTATGGCTACAACAGTGCTTTCAGCAGCCGAGGTAATCGGACGTATTCCCGATTGCTATTTCCAGTCAATCGGAAGCGGTACCGGAGCCATAGCTGCCTGGGAGGCCAATCTCCGACTTATAGAGGATGGCCGTTTCGGCAACCACAAAATGAAACTTTTCCCTTCACAAAACATCCCCTTTACTCCTATGTATGATGCATGGAAGGCAGGCAGCAAGACTCTCCTGCCGATGGATGACGAAGAGGCACGCATCAAGGCAATTGCAATCGATGCCAAGGTACTTTCAAATAGAAGACCCCCTTACGCAGTAGCCGGAGGTCTCTATGATGCAATGAGTGATGCCGGAGGAGATATAGAACTTGCGGATAACAATGATATCAAGGAGATGCAGGCATTGTTCCTGCGTACTGAGGGGATTGACATACATCCTGCATCAGCTGTTGCCATGAAAGGCATGATCAATGCTTTCAATGCAGGAAAAATGCCGAAAGATGCGATTACCATGCTTAATATCACGGGCGGTGGAGAAGAGCGCTTCAAACGAGACCACAAGGTAGTCTACCTCAAGCCCTCCCTTATTGCCATGGCATCAGACGAAGGGGTAATCACAAAAGTTGAAAATCTGTTTAACTAATTCTATTTTTCGGAAGGCTACCTTTTTTCTCACTCACCATCACCATCTCGGTGGCTTTTGCCAGAGCCGGGATAATGTGAGGGAAGACATACTCCTTGCCAATTTCATGGAGTAAACCGAACTTATCGAGTGAAGCATAGACATTATCCTGGACTCCGGAGAGAATAAGCTGAATACCGGACCTTTTTGAACGCTTGTATAGGCTGCGAAGGTTGTTCACCCCTGTCGAATCGATAAAGGGCACCTTGCGCATACGTATTATACGTACTTTGACTATATCCTTTTTAGTAGTGCGGTCAAGCTCGTCAATCTTGCTGGCAAGACCGAAGAAGAAGGGGCCGTCGATTTCAAAGATCTCTACACCGGCGGGGACTGAGAGCTGTTCGGTACTATCCAACTGAGCTTTTTCCTCATTCTCAGTTGCGGCGAGATAATCGCTCTCAATAACCGTAATGGAAGAGGTCTCGGAAACACGTTTTACAAAGAGTATGATAGCCATCAGGAGACCTACTTCAATAGCTACAGTCAGGTCAATGAGTACTGTCAGAAAGAAGGTAATCAGCAACACAATCACATCAGCTCTGTCACCTTTGAGGAGATACCTGAATGTCCTCCACTCACTCATATTGTAGGCTACCATTACAAGGATTGCTGCAAGACAAGAGAGCGGTATATAGATAGCATAAGGCATGAGGAAGAGGAAAATCATCAGGAGCACTAAGGAATGAATAATACCTGCCATAGGGGTTTTACCCCCGTTGTTGATATTGGTCATGGTGCGTGCGATGGCTCCGGTGGCAGGAATTCCTCCGAAAAGAGGGGTAATGATGTTGGTGATTCCCTGTCCTATAAGCTCGGTATTGGAATTATGGCGCTTACCGGTAACACCGTCTGCAACCATCGCAGCAAGGAGTGACTCGATTGCACAGAGTATGGCAATGGTAAATGCCGGCTGAAATAGTTTGACAGCGGTATCAAGGGTGATTTTCGGTGCTACAGGTTCCGGGATTGCTATTCCTCCCGCAAGTTCCGGAAACTTGCTGCCTATTGTGGCAAAGTCTATTCCTGCAAAGCGGGAAAGCAGCAGTGAGATAAATGTTCCTACAATTATGGCGATCAGAGAGCCGGGTACTTTTTTAGTGACCCTTGGCCAGAAAATGATTATGGCAAGGCAGAAAAGAGACATCAAAGTCTCAGAAATGGAAATCGAACCCAGATGGGTGAAGTAGGCACCCCATTTGGCAAGAAAACTGGAAGGGACTTCCGCCATAGTCATACCAAAGAAATCTTTGATCTGGGTAGAAAATATAGTCACGGCTATGCCCGAAGTGAAACCTATGATAATGGGATAAGGGATGAATTTTATCAAAGTTCCCAGCTTGAAGATCCCCATCAATACCAACATTATTCCCGCCAGAATTGTAGCTATTATGAGACCCTGGATTCCAAATTCTCCCACAATGCCGGCCACTATTACGATAAAAGCCCCGGTCGGCCCCCCGATCAGGAAATGTGACCCTCCTAATAAAGATGTGAGAAAACCGGCAACAACTGCGGTGATCAAACCCTGTTGTGGTGTAACTCCTGAGGCGATACCAAAAGCTATTGCCAACGGTAAAGCCACTATACCTACTATTACTCCCGCAATAAAATCCTGTACAAAAGTCTTTTTGTCGTATTTGCCTTTCTGAAAAAGTTCGAAAAATTTAGGTCTATAAAGTTGTGCCAGTCTGGTTTTCATTTAGAATGCTGAATTAATTCGATTATCTTTTCAATTTCGAGCACAAAAGTATCTATTTTAAAGTAACTTTGAAAATTAATTCTCAAAAGCCAATATTATGTTCAGAAAAATGGTCAACGCCAGTGTGCGCTTAGTACAAAGGTATTTGCCTGAGCCCTTCATTTTTGCTCTGCTGCTAACATTCATTGCATTTGCTGTTGCAATACCCGTATGCAAACAGACACCGTTGGAAGTCTTGAACAATTGGGGCAATGGAGTATGGGGACTACTCGCTTTTTCCATGCAAATGGCTCTGGTATTGGTCTGCGGTTCCACTTTGGCCGATGCCCCCGCTGTCAAAAGGGGACTTGACAAACTGGCATCCATGCCTAAAAGAGCTGTTGGAGCGATAGCTTTGGTCTCTTTGGTTTCGGCACTGGCCTGCTGGATCAACTGGGGTTTCGGTCTGATCATAGGAGTGGTATTCGCCAAATCCATTGCACGTAAGATGCGGGGTGTGGATTATCGTCTGCTTATTGCCTCCGCTTATAGCGGATTTGTAGTTTGGCACGGAGGCATCTCAGGCTCCATTCCTCTTGCACTTGCCACTCCCGGTGCCGCGCTATCCACAGTCACAATGGGTGTGGTTACGGAACCAATTGCCATCGGCAATACCATTCTTTCTCCATATAATCTGGGGATTTGCCTATTTGTAATAATTGCATTGGTAGTAGCCAATTCTCTCATGCATCCAAAGGGCAAAGAGATTGTGGAAGTGGATCCGGGACTATTGGAGGAAGAGGAGGATGAGAACAACTCTTTCAAACCCTCGACTCCGGCTGAAAAGGCCGAAAATAGCATTGTCATCTCCATGATTATAGCTTTGATGGGGTTTGCTTTTCTTGTAATGAAACTCTTCGTACGTGGCGAGTCATTGGATTTAAATTCAGTGATAATGCTCTTCCTGTTCCTTGGAATAGTGTTTCATAAGACTCCTATCGCCTATGTCAAATCACTCAACAAAGCAGCGGTAGGTAGCGCAGGTATCCTGCTCCAATTCCCATTTTATGCAGGGATCATGGGTATAATGACAGGAATCTCCGCAGAAGGGATTTCACTCGCGGGAGAAATAAGCACTCTGTTCGTAAAAATTTCAAATGAAAATACATTTCCCATTCTGAGCTTCCTCAGTGCAGGTCTGGTAAACATATTCGTACCATCGGGTGGAGGTCAATGGGCTGTTCAGGGACCGATAATGATGCCTGCGGGAGCTGCTTTGGGAGTCTCCCCCGCCATCACGGGAATGGCTATTGCCTGGGGTGATGCCTGGACGAATCTGATACAACCTTTTTGGGCCATTCCGGCACTCGCCATAGCCAAACTCGGAGCAAGGGATATAATGGGCTACTGCCTGATAAATCTTTTGATTTCAGGAATAATCATCAGCTTGGGATTCTTACTTTGGACTATCTGACTCGATACGCAGAACTCGAAACTCGAAACTATCAGCGTTGTTCTTTTGCGTAACGCTCTACCGCCTCAAATACCCGGAGGAAATTGCCTCCCCAGATCTTTATTATCTCCTCATCGGAGAACCCCTCTTCGATCAGGCGTTTGGTGAGGTTGTGATACTCGCTCATATCCTTACAGTCAGTCAATCCGCCACCTCCGTCAAAGTCACTTCCCACACCTACATGATCGATTCCGACCAGGTCAATGACGTAATGCAGATGTTTCATAAAATCATCCAGCGAAGCAGCATCGTAATCGGGTCCATAGCGCAATAGCCAGGCATCGAGGGCCAGATGCACTACTCCTCCCTTTTCAGCGATTGCTATGATCTCTTCGTCGGTAAGATTGCGTGATAGTTCGCGAACCGCGAAAACACAGGAGTGACTCGCAATAATAGGGGTTTTACTTACCTGAACCGCCTGGAGAGTAGCATCTCTGGAAGCGTGAGACAGGTCAACCACAATACCGAGACTATTCATCTCAGCAATCACCTCTTTACCGAAGTTAGAAAGGCCTCCATACAATTTTACTTTCGTGGTTCCGGCATCTGCTATGGCATTGTTGCCATTGTGAGTCAGCCCTATCATCCTTACGCCCTGGTCATAATAATATTGAACCAGCGGCAGCGAATCGCCAATACAGCAGGCATTCTCTATTGAAAGGAATAGTGCCACCTTGCCTGCCTTCTTAAGCGCCTTCATCTCCTCTATAGAGGTGGCAACGGCACCAAGATCGCTATTCTGCTCAGCATATTGCTTCAGGCAAAATATCAATGTGTCTGCATATTCTCGCGCAAAACGATGGAATTCCGGGTCTATGGGACCCTGATCCTGATATGCTGCAAAGAAAGCGGCATCCAAACCGCCATCATGCATCTGTTGGAATGAGACCTGCCCTCCCTTTACTCCATAGTCACCATCCGGATTCTCAAGCCACATGGAAAAATCGTTATGGGTATCAATTGTAAACATCTTTTTATGCAAGCGCGCAACCCTCTTCTCTACCGTTTCCTCAGCGCATCCCGAAAAGAAAACTATTGCCGCTGCAAAAAGCAAAATTGCCGAAACGAATCTAATCCTTTGCATTACTGTCTTTTATATTAAATATTATTTACTTAAAATTTATTATCACTTACTTACAAGTATTTATTAATTATTTAATCAGTTTTCTTACTCTACTTACTCTACTTACTCTACTTACTCTAAACTCCCTCGCGCCCTCACCTCGTACCCAGTAACCCGAAACACGTAACTCGCAACACTCCTTACTACACACTACACACTACACACTACACACTACCAACTACAAACTATCTCCATTGCTTCTGCCACGACAAAATTGCTACCGCAAATAAATATCAGATCCTCTTCAACTGCCAGCGAATCAGCCATTTCAAGCGCTTCCTTAACGGATGTACTCGTACGACCGTTTATGCCGTGATCCGAAAGCCTGTCAGCCAGTTTTGCAGCAGGCAAGGCCCTCTCCCCTTCACTATTGGTCAAAATAAAGTTGACATCCCGGGGCAGATAAGAAACTATGCCATCCACATCCTTGTCCGCAACCACTCCCAATATAAAGAAAATATTGTCATAATCACAAGAAATCTTGTCAATCTGCTCCCTGACCCACCGCATAGCGTGGGCATTGTGGGCAGTATCACATATTATAGGAGCCTTACCTGCAATACCGCCTAAATCTGCCCTCTTTCTAAGAGTCTCCCATCTTCCATGCAGACCGGTAAAGGTGGCGGCATTTGAGACTCCGTAGGACAACGCTTCAATATCACACCCGCTATCCGCGACATGGAGCAATCCTTTTCCAATTAATAATGAAAAGATGGCAGAAACGGTGCGAAGATTGCGCTGCTGGTAATCTCCTTTAAGTTCGATCTCTTCAGGGCACAAAGGCAATAAAAGTGGAAGCTCCTCGGCAAAAAAGAGTCCCGAAGAGGCCACCTGAGCAGCGATCTCTTCAAAGACCTTACTTGTCTCCGGCTGGCGCTCTCCTATAAGTGCAGGTACCCCTCTCTTGATGATACCCGCTTTTTCACAAGCTATTTCTTCCAATGTGTGACCAAGATATTCCCTATGCTCCAATCCTATATTGGTAATTACCGAGAGCAATGGAGTTACCACATTTGTGGAGTCCAGACGGCCCCCCAGCCCGCATTCTATCACAGCTAAATCAACCCCTCTGCTACGAAACCAGTCAAATGCCATAGCCGTGGTGATTTCAAAGAATGAGGGGTTGTAAGTATCAAGGAAGTCACGGTATCTCTCCATGAAAGCAAATACTTCCTCTTTTGAGATCATCTCATAGGAACAAACTGTCGCCCCTTTCGATATGATTTTCATCCTCTCACGGAAATCTCTCAGGTGAGGAGAAGTATAGAGTCCCACCTTCATTCCACAGCATGCAAGGGCCGAAGCAGTCATGTGTGAAACCGAACCTTTACCATTGGTACCGGCTATATGGATTACACCGTAGGCTGACTGAGGCTCTCCAAGTTGGGAAATGAATTCACGCATTGTAGCCAGACCGGGCTTAAAAGCCCTGTCACCTACTCTCTGATATGAGGGGAAACGTGTGAAAAGCCATTCAAGCATTTCATCATACAGACTCTCCGAAAACTCCATTTGATAACTTGTTTATATCCTTGTCACAAATTTGGGGAATAAAACTGATATATCTCTCAAAAAGCACTACTTTTGTATGATATTTCCAAAATCTCTTGTGATATGATTTCATTCTTCAAATGTACTACAGGCACTATCGTAGCCGTTAAGAGCGATATAAAACTAAGCAATGACAATATTCAGGCTCTGACTTGGCTATTCTCCGGAGCTGAGCACCTCGGTACGGAAAATATTGAGGGTTATTTCGCCGGGCCCAGGAGAGAGATGGTAACTCCCTGGAGTACCACTGCAACCGAGATTGCACATAATATGAATATAGAAGGTATTGTGAGGATGGAAGAGTATTTTTCTGTATCCGGACCGGAAGCTGAGATTGACAAGATGCTCCAGCGCCTCTATAACGGACTTGACCAGGAGATTTTTACAACCGATAATCGATTTGAACCGGTGAAACAGATCACCGATTTAGATAAATACAATATAGAGGAAGGTCTTGCACTTTCAGAAGAAGAAATTGACTATTTGCACGCTCTGAGCGACCGTATTGGCAGACCTCTCACAGATTCTGAAGTGTTCGGCTTTTCACAGGTCAATTCTGAACATTGCCGCCACAAGATTTTTAACGGTACATTCGTTATAGACGGAAAGGAGATGCCTTCATCCCTTTTCAGTATGATTAAGAAGACATCAAAACTCAATCCGGAGAGGATCGTCTCTGCGTACAAGGACAATTGTGCATTTGTTGAGGGTCCACTGGTCCACCTTTTCCACCCTGCATCATGCGACAAGCCCGATTTTTTTGTAAAAAGCAAACATGAGACCGTTATTTCGCTGAAAGCGGAAACACACAATTTTCCCACTACGGTGGAGCCCTTCAACGGAGCAGCTACAGGTACCGGAGGAGAGATCAGAGACCGCATCGCAGGTGGCAAAGGAGCCTTCCCAATAGCGGGAACTGCGGTTTATATGACCTCGTATCCCCGCTTTGAAGGTGAAAAAGAGAGAGTATGGGAGTGCAGACCTCCCAGAAAATGGCTCTACCAAACTCCATTGGAGATACTCCTCAAGGCATCCAACGGTGCATCAGACTTTGGCAATAAGTTTGGACAACCCCTTATCTGCGGCTCGCTCTACACCTTCGAACACTCGGAAGAGGGAATTGATTATGGCTTTGACAAGGTAATCATGCTCGCTGGAGGTGTGGGCTATGCCAAAAAGAAAGACTCCTTAAAGGGCTCTCCCGAGGCAGATGACGAGATTATTCTGCTCGGAGGCGACAATTATCGTATAGGTATGGGTGGAGGAGCCGTATCGTCGGTAGCCACCGGAGAATTTGCCAATGCTATAGAGCTTAATGCAATTCAACGCTCCAACCCGGAGATGCAGAAGTGCGTCTACAATACCATTAGGGCTATCGCAGAGAAAGAGCACAACACCATAATATCAGTGCATGACCACGGGGCCGGCGGACATCTCAACTGCCTCTCGGAGCTTGTTGAGCATAGTGGCGGCACCATTGACATCAGCTGCCTCCCCGTTGGTGATCCTACACTTTCCGCTAAAGAGATTATAGGTAACGAATCTCAGGAGCGTATGGGACTGGTGATGAATAGTAAGGATGTGGATGAACTTAGCAGAATAGCCGAAAGAGAACGCGCTCCTCTATATAGAATAGGCAAAACCACGGGGCAACACAACTTCACTTTAAAAAACTTTCAGACAGGCGAGGTACCTATAGACCTCACGATAGAAGATATGCTTGGAACTACACCCGGAACAGTCATGACGGACAACACCGTCAACTACAATTACAAAGGTGTACCCTCTCCAAGCAATTTTTCTGCAGATGAGCTTATATCCTCTATAGAAAAAGTACTGCAAATAGAGTCCGTTGCCTGTAAGGATTGGCTTATAAACAAGGTTGACCGCTCCGTAACCGGACTGATTGCCTGCCAACAGAGTACGGGTGAAATCCAACTCCCGCTCAACAATCTCGGAGTGACGGCGATAGGTTATGACGACAACGAAGGCATTGCCACCTCTATAGGTCATGCTCCCGCCGTAGCCTTGATAAACTCTGAAGCCGGTTCCAGAATGGCAATCGCCGAGGCTCTCACCAATATGGTTTGGAGTCCGATAGAGGGTGGTATCAAAAGTGTCTCTTTGAGCGCCAACTGGATGTGGCCCTGTAAAAACGAAGGCGAGGATGTACGCCTATACAACGCCGTACGCGCAGCATCTGACTTCGCAATAGCACTCGGCATAAACATTCCCACCGGAAAAGACTCCTTGTCGATGACACAAAAGTATCCCGATGGTACAAAGGTACTCTCACCCGGAACTCTTATCGTCTCCACTATAGGGCCTGTAAAAGATATTCGTAAGACAGTCCACCCCAACCTGATTTCCAAGCGCAGCGACATCCTCTGGATCCCCTTTACGCATACCGATGTATATCCACTCGGAGGCTCAATTTATGCACAAACAAAGTGTTACCTGGGTAATGATACTCCTGATGTAGATGATGCCGCATACTTTGCAAAATGTTTCAATACCATCCAGGATCTGATAAGCAACGGCCATATCCTCTCCGGACATGACATTTCAGCCGGAGGCCTGGTTACTACCCTGTTGGAAACCTGTTTCCCCAATACAACCGGAGGACTCTATATTGACTTGAGTTTCACCTCACCGGATGCCCTTTTCTGCGAGGCACCGGGAGTCATTATACAGACCTCAGGAGGCGAAGCTGCCTCCCTGCTAACCCGCCAGGGAATCAATTTCTACGAGATCGGAGAATGGCAACAGGAAAGGAAGCTGACTCTCAAACTCTCATCATATAGTCTGAAGATCGATATCGACAAGATGCGCGATACTTGGTACAAAACTTCATATCTATTCGATAAACTACAGTCAGGAGAAGAGAAAGCTGCCAAGAGATACGCTCAATACAAACTCCAGCCCCTCACCTATCGATTTCCCAATGGATTCTCAGGGAAGAGACCTGAACAGCCCTCAAAGCGTCCTGTGGCAGCAATTATCAGAGAAAAAGGATCCAATGGAGAAAGGGAGATGGCATGGGCTCTCTACCTGGCCGGCTTCGAAGTAAAAGATGTTCACACCACCGACTTAACCAGCGGACGAGAGACTTTGGAGGATGCTCAGATGGTGGTCTTTGTAGGAGGATTTTCCAACGCCGACACACTCGGATCGGCTAAAGGCTGGGCAGGTACACTGATGTATAACAAAAGGGCAAAGGAGACCATCGAGCGTTTCTTTGCTCGTAAAGATACACTAAGCCTTGGCGTTTGTAATGGCTGCCAACTTATGGGAGAACTGGGTTACATTACCCTTTCCGATAGAGCTGCTGCACCTAAGCTACGTCACAATGCCTCAGGCAAGTTTGAGAGCGGATTCATAGGAGTTACTATCCCCGAGTCACCTGCAATTATGCTAAAGTCCCTTCAGGGTTGTAAACTGGGAGTCTGGA